>Ga0272446_1005655_pt1 | contig 13601 bp, 11 predicted proteins | sample YNPCB0061_FD_194587 | JGI IMG/M metagenome (GOLD analysis project Ga0272446, IMG submission 194587) | Hot spring microbial mat communities from Yellowstone National Park, WY, United States - YNP-CB-006-1 | ecosystem: Environmental > Aquatic > Thermal springs > Hot (42-90C) > Sediment | place...
GCTGACTCAGTGTGCGGCGGGTGGACTCGGCGTGGTGCGGGCGGGGAACACCTTGTCCACCACGCCGGTCTTGATCTTGATGGCCGCGCCCACCACCGACAGGCCCAGCGCCACGACCAGCACGGCGTTGAAGGCCGCGCGCCGCCAGCCCCGGCCCACGGCGTCGCCCAGGTAGCTGCGTTTGTTCTGCAAAATCAGATACGCCAGATAGGCGATCGGCAGCATGGTGAACGCGAGCGCCGAGGCCAGCACCGGCAGCCACAGTGGATTGGGCACCAGCACCCCCAACAGGCCAATGGCCGGCGTGAGTGTGAAGAGCCGGTAGCGCGCCGGCGTGTACTCGAGGCCGAACATTTCGCACACCGTGAACCCGCAACACACCATGTGCGCGCTGATGGCCCCGCAGGCCATGCCGATGAATCCCAGGTCAAACACCACCCGCCCCAGCGCCCCGCCCAGCACCCCGGTCAGACTTTGCGCGGCCTGCACCGGCTTGAGATTGGCCGGGGTCACCTCCGGCCCGAGCACCGTGCCGAAGGGCGGTTGATGCACCGTGGCCGCCAGGCCCACGATGATCAGCGAGGTCAACACCACGTACGGCACCAACAGCGAAAGGCCCAGGTCGAAACGCGCCAGGCCCTTGTGCGCCGGCCCCCAGCCCTTGGCCAGGAGCGAGTACGGGTAAAGAAAGGTCATGTTGATGCCCACCGCCGCGCCGATCGCCCCCAGCACCGTCGTCAACGCCCCCGGTTGCTCGGGAATGCGGAAGGTGAAAAACCCCTTGAAGATCGCCCCCAGGTCCAGCCGGCCCCGCGCCAGTTGCGCCAGCACCACCACCAAAAAGGCCAGCATCGTCAGCCGGATCATCCAGCGCAGCGCTGTTTCGTAGAGCCGGATGCCCGCGGGCTTCGCGCCGTAGCTCCAGGTCAACGCGATGTTGATGGCCAGGATGGCCAGCCCGCCCCCCAGCCGCACCGCGGTTTCCACCGCCCGCGAATCCGCGGCGTTGCGCGCGCCGGCCACCTGCGCCAGGTCCCACGCCGCCCCGCCCAGGAGCGCGTACTGGCCGAAATGCCAGATCACGGTGGCCACCACCGTGGCCAGCGCCCAGAGAAACGCGAAGGCCGGGTGCAACTCCCGCTGGAAGATGCGGTAGGCCCGCTCGCCACGCGTCAGCGTAATGTTCGCCAGCGCGGCCAGCATGAACACCCCCAGCAACATCGCCACCGGTTGGACCCAGAGCAGCGTGTACCCGTAAAACGCCCCGGCCACGACCGACGCCGCGGCGCTGCCCGCGCCCAGCGTCATGGCGCTTTGCAGCCACGCCGGGCCGGTCAGCCGGTAATACCCGCGCAGCCGCGCGGGCCAGGGGCGCGCCTCGAGCTGGCGCAGATACTCGGTCTCCTCGCGAAGCTTCTCCGGGTCCCAGCGGCTGGTCATGGGCAGCCCGGCCGCGGCGGGCGCAGGCGCAGTGGACATGGCGGCAGTCTCCAAATCCGACCCCGCCCCAACAAGCCCAAAGGCCGGCGCGGTCTCGCGCGTCAGAAAAGGCCGTGTTGCGGCGTGCTCGGCACCCGGGCTTCACCACCGTGGGGCAGGTGCTACCGGGCCTTTCCCCCGATTTTTGTACCGGCAACGGGCTGTTCGAGGGCGGTCCGGAGTGCGGGGCGGCCACTTGTGTGCCCCGGGCGGCTGTGGTAGAGGTGCGACATGAAACTTCCCTCGCGACGACAGTTTTTGACCCAGAATCTGCCGGGCGCCCTGGCGGCCGGCGCGGTTGGCGCCGCCCTCCTCACCGAGCCGCGGTTGCGCGCGGCCGCCGCGGGCGAAATCCCGCGCCGCCCGTTTGGCAAGACCGGCGTGCTGGTCTCGATCCTCGGCCTGGGCGGTTGGCACATCGGGATTCAAAAGGACCCGGCCGAGAGCCACCGGCTCATCCGCACGGCGATGGACGCCGGCATCAACTTCCTGGACAACTCGAACGATTACAACGAGGGCCAGAGCGAGATCCGCATGGGCGAGGCCATCAAGGGCCGGCGCGACCAGGTCTTCGTGATGACCAAGTTCAACTTCCGCGACAAGAAGAACGCCCTGCGCGAGCTGGAGACCAGTCTGCGGCGCTTGCAGACCGATTACGTGGACCTGTGGCAGTTCCACTCGATCGAGCGGCAGGAGGACCCGGACTGGATTTTCGCGCCGCACGGCGCCATCGAGGCCGCCGAGCTGGCCAAGCAGCAGGGCAAGGCGCGCTTCATCGGCTTCACCGGCCACAAAAGCCCGGACTACCACCTGAAGATGCTCACCAAGCCGTACGCGTGGGACGCCATTCAGATGCCGTTGAACGTGCTCGATCCCCATTTCGGCAGCTTCGAGCGGCGGGTTCTGCCTGAAGCCGTCAAGCGCAAGCTGGGCATCGTGGGCATGAAGCCAATGGCCTTCCAAAACGCCCCCAAGACCGGCGTCATCACCAGCACCGAGTGCTTGCACTACGCCATGAGCCTGCCGGTTTCGGTCACCCTCACCGGTTGCGAGACGATGGAACGGCTGGAAACGGCGCTGGCCGCGGCGCGCTCCTTCCGCCCGTTGTCCGAGGCGGAAATGGAGGCGTTGCGCGAGCGCATGAAGCCGTTCGTGAAAGACGGCGCCAACGAGCCGTACAAGATCACCAAGGATTTCGACAACCACCCGGCCGGTTTCCCGCCGCCCTACGAGGCGTGAGCCGAGCGCCCGTGGCGGGCCTCGGCCAGGCGCGCGGCCAGGCGCGCGGCCAGGTGGTCCAGGGTTGACGCGGACCACGGGGAGCGCACCACCTCGTCGGCCCACCAACGCTGGGGTTCCACCCAGCGCCGCTGCTGGGGCCAGACCTGCGCGCGATACTGCCGGCGCACCGACTCCGGCGTGCGGCCGCGCTCGCGCACGTCCCGCGCCAGCCGCCGCGCCAGGCAGCGGGTGGGCTCGCACTCGAGGTAAATGCTCCACGCAAACCGCCGCCGCATCCAGGACCAGTCCAGCAGCCACAGCCCGTCCCACAACACCACCGGGGCCGGCGGCACCACGCGGACCTCCCGCCGACGCGCGTGCCGGGCGAAATCATAGACCGGCACCGCCGCGGGCCGGCCGGCAGCCAGGCGGTCAAACGCGGCTCGCACCCGGGGCCAGTCAATGGCCCGGGGATGGTCGAAGTCGAACGCGGCGCGGCGCGCGGGCGCCAATCGGGACAGGTCCCGGTAAAACGCGTCCAGTTCCACATGCGCCACCGGCACGCGAAGCCGCTGCGCCAGGGCGGCGGCCAGGGTGCCTTTGCCCGTGGCGCTGCCGCCGACGAGGGCGACTTGCAAGGGCGGGTTCATCTCGGGCCAAGCGCTCGGTCTGCGGCCCGTGGCTTTAGCGCAAGGGCCCGCTTTGGGAAAGCGGTGTCCGTGGCCGTGGCGGGCAGGGTCGCCGCTCCCGGCCGGTCGCCCGCTTGCCCTGACCCTGCCCGGCGGGCAGTATCGGCCCGATGCGCGAAAAGCTGCGGTCCTGGACGGAGGCCGGCGAGACCTTCGTCCTGGAGGTCATCTTCGAGCAACGCCGGGGCAAACGCGCCGCCCTGCTGCGCGGCGTGCTCTTCGCGGTGTCGAAGCTCTTCGCGCTGGTGGTCAAGCTGCGCCGCAAGCTCTACGAGTTGCGGCTCTTCCGCGACCGCACCCTGGGCGTGCAGGTGATCGCCATCGGCAACCTCACCGTGGGCGGCACCGGCAAGACCCCGGTGGTCGAGAAATTCGCCCGCGAGCTCAAGGACCAGGGCCGCAACGTCGCCATCCTCTCCCGCGGCTACCGTTCCCGCCCCGCGCCGCTGCACCGCCGCTTGCTCGACAAGCTGCTGCTGCGCGAAGACCGCACCCCGCCCCGGGTGGTCTCGGACGGCAAATCGCTGCTGCTCGACTCGGAGACCGCCGGCGACGAGCCGTACATGCTCGCCTCGAACCTGCGCGACGTGGTCGTGCTGGTGGACAAGGACCGCGTCAAGGCCGGGCTGTACGCCATCGAGAAATTCGGCTGCGATACCCTGTTGCTGGACGACGGCTTCCAGTACTGGAAACTGGCCGGCCGGCGCCGCGACGTGGTGCTCATTGACTGCCAGCAGCCCTTCGGCAACCGCCACCTCCTGCCCCGGGGCACGTTGCGCGAGCCGCCCAGCCACCTGGCTCGCGCCACGGACATCTTCCTGACCAAGGCCAACGGCAACACCGAGGAACTGCGCCAGCTCATCCGCCGCTACAACCCCCGCGCGGGCATCATCGAGTGCGTCCACCAGCCGCTCTACTTCGAGGACGTCTTCACCGGCGAACGGCACGACCTGACGATCCTCCGCGGGCAAAAGGTCGCCTCGCTCAGCGGCATCGCCATGCCGGAAAGCTTCGAGCAAAGCCTCGTGCAACTGGGCGCCGAACTGGTCGCCACCAAACGCTTCGCCGACCACCACCGCTTCACCCAGCAGGAAATCCTCAACACCATCAACCGCGCCAAGAAACGCCAGGCCGCCTGGATCATCACCACCCAGAAGGACGCCGTCCGCTTCCCCAAACTGGACCGCCGCGACCTGCCCATCCTCTTCATGCGCGTTGAAATCAAAATCATCCGCGGCGCCCGCGACTTCGAGGAGTGCGTCCGGCGCATCTGCTTCCGCTGAACGATGGACACGCTCCTGCTCGGATTGGTGCGCGGTCTGGTGCGCGGCTTGCAAGCCCTGCCGCTGCGTGTCGTGGCCCGCCTGGGGCGCGCCGCCGGCACCCTGGCCTGGGCCGTGGACGCCCGCCACCGCCGCGTGGCCCTCGAAAACCTGCGGGCTTGTTTCGGCCGCGAAATGGCCCCGCTCGCCCTGCGCCGCCTGGCCCGCGAACACTTCCGGCGCCTCGGCGAAAATTACGCCAGCGCCGTGCGCACCGCCGCCCTGAGCGACGCCGAAATCCGGCCGGTCCTGACCCTCAGCGGTGCGGAACACGTCCGCGCCAGTTCCGGCGCGGCGGGCGGCAGCGTGGTGGTGGCCATCGGGCATTTCGGCAACTTCGAGCTCTACGCCCGCGCCGGCCTGTTCCTGCCCGAATTCCAAATGGCCACCACCTACCGCGCGCTGCGGCCCCCCGCGCTCACGCGCCTGATGCAGGACCTGCGCGCGCGCTCCGGCTGCCTGTACTTCGAGCGGCGCACCGAGGGCGCGGCGTTGCGCGAGGCCCTCGGCCGCTCGCGCCTCATGCTCGGCCTGCTGGCCGACCAGGACGCCGGCGACCGCGGCCTGGCCGTGCCGTTCTTCGGCCGCGAGTGTTCCACCTCGGCCGCGCCGGCCATCTTCGCGCTGCGTTACCACTGCCCGCTGCACGTGGCCATTTGCTACCGGACCGCCCTCGCCCGCTGGCACATTGAAATCAGCCCCGCCCTGCCCACGCACCGCGCCGGCCGGCCCCGGCCGGTTGTGGAAATCCTGCGGGACCTGAACGCGGCCTACGAAAGCGCGGTGCGCCGCGACCCGGCCAACTGGTTCTGGGTGCACCGCCGCTGGAAACGGCGCGGCCGGCCCGCGGCCGCGAGTGAACCCGCGCCCACCGCACCGGCGGCCGAATGGTCTTGAGCCCGCGCCATGTCCGCTCCCCCGGCACCCGTCCCCGCGGCCCCGCAGCGCATCCTGGTGCGCGGCGTCAACTGGCTGGGCGACGCCGTCATGACCACGCCGGCCCTGTTGCGGCTGCGCGAGCGTTTCCCCGAAGCCTGCATCACCCTGCTCACCCCCGCCAAGCTGGCGGACCTTTGGCCGCATCACCCGGCGGTGGACCAGGTGCTGACGTTCGCTCCCGGCGAAGCGCCCTGGACCGTGGGCCGGCGGCTGCGGGCCCGGGGTTTCGACCTGGGGATTCTGTTCCCCGCCTCGCCGCGCTCGGCCTGGGAACTGTGGTGGGCGCGCGTGCCGCGGCGGATCGGTTACGCCGGCCGCTGGCGGCGGTGGTGGTTGACCGAAGTGGTGCCGCGCCCGCCCGGCTACGTGCCGATGCGCAAACGCTCGGTGCGGGAAATCCGCCGCCGGCTGCGGGCCGCGGCGGTCGGGCGGGCTGAGGCCGGGGCGTCAAATGCCCCGGGCCCCGGCGCGCATCACCTCTTCCACTACCTGCACTTGGTGGGCTACCTGGGTGCGCCGACCGGGCCGCTGGCGCCGCGCCTGGAGTTGTCGGCCGCGGAACGCGCCGGCGCCGCGGCGCGGGTCCGCGCGCTGGCCGGCGAGATTCCGCTGCCTGCCGAGCGGCCCTGGCTGGGCTTGAACGCCGGCGCGGAGTACGGCCCGGCCAAGCGCTGGCCGGCGGCAAACTTTGTGGCCGTGGCGCGGGAACTGAGCCGCCGCGCCGGCGCGGTGTGGTTGATCCTGGGCGGTCCGGGCGACCGGGACCTGGCCGGGGAAATTGCCCGGCGGGTGCCGGGCGCGATCAACCTGGCCGGCCGCACCGGCCTGCGCGACCTGATGCAGGTGCTGGCGGCGTGCGACCTGGTGTTGACCAACGACACCGGGCCGATGCACCTGGCGGCCGCGCTGGGCACGCCGGTGGTGGCCCTGTTTGGCAGCACGGCCCCGGAACTGACCGGCCCCGGGCTGCCCGGCGACCCGCGTCATGTGGTATTGCGCGGGCCCGCGCCGTGTGCGCCGTGCTTTTTGCGGGTGTGCCCGGTGGATTCCCGGTGCCTGCACGCGCTCACCGTCGAGCAGGTTACCGCCGCGGTGTGGCAGCGCTTGGCCGCGGGGCGGGCGGACCGTCCGGCGCGTTGAGCCGGGCGGGGCGCGGTCGGGGGCGGCGGCGGGTTACTTCCAACTCACGCGTTCGAGGAACCGCAGGCTCTGCGGGATTTGGTCCACCGCCCAGGGCGACTCGTCCTCGATGAAGTAGTACTTGATGCCCGCCTTCTTGGCCGCCTTGAGGATGGCCGGGAAGTCCATCTGCCCGGTGCCCAGCACCACGTCGTTGCGCACGTCGGTGTGGCCGGTGAGGTCGCCGACCACGCCCTTCTTGAGGTCTTTGAGGTGCATGAGCTCCCAGCGCTTGGGGTACTTCTGGAGCCACTTCACCGGGTCCTGGCCCGGGTGCACGGTCCAGAGCAGGTCCATCTCGAAGGCGACGAACTTGGGGTTGGTCTTGGCCATCAACAGGTCCAGCAACGTGCCGTCGCCGTGCGGCTGAAATTCGTAGCCGTGGTTGTGGTAGAAGAAGCGGATGCCCTGCAGTGCGGCCAGTTCGCCCGCGCGGTTGAACACGGCGGCGGCCTCCAGGCATTCCTGCTCGTCGAAGTCGCCCTGGTGGGGAATCCACGCGCACCCGGCATACTTGAGGCCGAGCGCCTTGGCGTCGCGCAGCACCAGCTCGGGCTCGTCGCGCCAGCGTTCGTAGCTGAAATGCCCGGCGATGGGTACCAGCCCCCGTTCGAGCAACGCGGCGCGGAAATCCCGCGGCAACCAGCCGTAGGTGCCGGCCAGTTCCACGTACCGGAAGCCGTAGTCGCGCACCCGGTCCAGCGTGCGGCGGACGTCTTTCTGGAACTCGTCCCGCAGGCTGTACAATTGCAGGCCCACCGGGCCCTTGAAGTACTTGCCCGTGCCCACGCGGGAGCCGGCTTGCGCGGCGGGCACGGTGAGGGTCAGGGTCAAAGCGGTCGCCAAGGCGGCACCAAGCAGCGATTTCATGCGCGGCATTGAAAGCCGCCCGGCCGGGGAAGGAAAGCGCGTTTTCGCGCCCGGATTGGCGGTTGAGTTTCCCGGCTCGCGGAGGCAAGTTGGCCCCGCGAAAAAACGCATGGACCTTCTCTGGCTCATCGGCGTGGTGCTCGTTTGGGGCGTGCTCCTCAAGTGGGTCCTGCCGCGCTTCAAGCTGACCGCGTGCCGTCGGGCTTGCGGTGCCGCCGCACCCCCGCCCCCGGCCGAGGGCCCACGCCCGCCGCAACCGCCCCCGGCGTCTGACGCCCCCGTGTCGCCGGCCCGTCCTCTCCGCCCATGACCCGCGCCGAAGCCTGGCAACTGCTCACCGAGTTCACCCGCTCGGAATCCCTGCGCAAGCACGCCCTGGCCGTCGAGGCCGCCCTGCGCCACTACGCGCCGCGGTTCGGCGGCGACCCGGAGTTGTGGGGATTGACCGGGCTGCTGCACGACTTCGACTACGAGCGCTGGCCCAACCCGCCGGACCACACCCGGGAGGGCGCCCGCATCCTGCGCGAACGCGGCGTGGACGAAGAGGTCGTCGGCGCCATCCTGGCTCACGCCGAGTGGAACTGGCCCGAGTACCCGCTGGACCGACCCTTGCGCAAGGCGCTCTTTGCCGTGGATGAACTCTGCGGCTTCGTCATCGCCGTGGCCTACGTGCGGCCGGAGCGGCTCCACGGCATGACCGCCAGCAGCGTGCGCAAAAAGATGAAGCAAAAGTCCTTTGCCGCCGCGGTGAAACGGGACGACCTCGAACGCGGCGCGGCCCTGCTCGAATTGCCGCTGGACGAGCACATCACCCAGGTCATCACCGCCCTGCAAGGCGTGGCCGGCGACCTGGGTTTGGCCTGAGGCACCGTCGGCCCGGCGTCAAGCCGGCCGGGGGGGCGGGCTACTTTTCGAGCTTCAGGAAGTTGGCCAGAATTTTCCGGCCGTTCTCGGTGAGGATGCTCTCGGGGTGGAACTGCACGCCCCAGACCGGAAGCGTCTTGTGCCGCACGCCCATGATCTCGCCCTCGTCCGTCCAGGCGGTCACCTCCAGGCACTCGGGCAGCGACTCGCGCCGGATCACCAGCGAGTGGTAGCGCGTGGCGGCGAACGGGTCGGGCATCTCCGCAAACAGGTCCCGGCCGTTGTGGTGAATGGGCGAGGTCTTGCCGTGCATCATCCGGTAGTTCACCACCACCTCGGCCCCGTACACGTGCCCGATGCACTGGTGTCCGAGGCACACGCCCAAGATCGGCACCCGCCCCGCCCAGCCGCGGATGATGTCGTTGGACAACCCGGACTCGCGCGGCGAACACGGCCCGGGGGAGATGAGAATGCGCTCCGGCCGCAACGCCTCGATCTGCTCGAGCGTGATCTGATCGTTGCGATGCACCTGCATCGCCACCCCCATCTCGCCCAGGTACTGGACCAGGTTGAAGGTGAACGAGTCGTAGTTGTCTATGACCAGCACCATAACGGCGCCCCCACACTAGCCCGGAACCGCCGGCCTGAAAACCGGGAAGACGCGGCGCCCGCGTGCCGGGCCTACCGCCGCCGCCTCAAACCGGCCGGTCCCGACCCGGCGCGCAACCCGCCCCGCAGTTCTCCGGCGCCCGCGCCCCGCCGCCCAGCGCGTGGCGATGGCGGCTGACCCAGGCGTAGGCGCGTTCGGCCAGCGCCAGCGCCCCCGGCAACCACAACAGCGCCGCCAGCGGCGCGGTCAACGGCAGGCGCAACCCCACAAACCGCAACGCCCGCGCCCCGCGCAGCACCCGCCCATCCGCGGTCACACAATGCAGCGCCCGCTCCAGCGCCTCCGGAGGCAGCCCCGGCTCGCGCGCCTCGGGGCTGCTGCGCGGCACCAGCCGGAACCGCCCCAGCCAGTCCCACCGCTGCAACCGGCGCATCTGCCGCACGCAAAACGCGCAGCCGTCGTCGTAGATCACCCGATGCACCTCGTGCCGCATGACACCGGCAACTTGGCGGGGCGGGCCCCGGGGGTCAAACGCGCGCGCCCGTTCACCGGGCCGGGGGTCTCGCGGACCGCCGGACGACCTCCCGCGCGCGACTCGAACTTTCCGGCCCAAGCCGGTGCGCAAAACGAAAAACGCCCGGCCTCCTTCCCGCTCGACAGCTCGCGCCCCGCCCGTTAAAGCCCGGGGCGTGAAGACCACTCGTTCGCGGCACCCGGCCGGTGGGCTGCCGTTGCTCCTGGGGCTGGCCCTGATGACCAACCCGGCGCTGCGCGCGGCCGAAGACCCGTTCGCCGCGCTGGCCCGGTTCCGCTACGGCCAGCCCCCCGAAGTGCTCGCCGCCGTCGAAGCCGCGGTCCACCGGGCCGCCCCCGACCCCGCCCGCCGTGCCGAGGTCGAGCGCGCGTTGATCGCGGTCTTGACCGGCCCGGCTGCACCCGAGGCCCGGCGTTTTGCCTGCGCGCAACTGCGGGCCGTTGGTGCCGCCGCCTGCGTGCCGGCGCTGGCCGCTGCGCTGGCGGACGCGGAGGTGGACACGGCGGCCCTGGGTGCGCTCGAAGCGTTGCCCGACCCCGCGGCCGGCGAGGCCCTGCGCGCGGCGCTCCCCACCGCGAGCGGCCCCACGTTGCTCGGCCTGGTCAACGCCCTGGGGCGACGCGCCGAAAGCGCGTCCGTCCCGGCTCTGCTGCCGCTGCTCGAACGCCCGGACCCGGAGGTCGTGGCCGCCGCCGTGCGCGCACTGGGCCGCATTGCGGACGAACCGGCCCTGAACGCGTTGCGCGCGGTGGCCGCGCACTTTGACCCGCGCGCGGCCGAGGGCGGCGGCGCGCTCCCGGAAGTTCGCCTGGCCGAAACGGCCCGAGCCGGCCTCGCCCCGGCACTGGCCGAGGCTTTCTTGCAATGCGCCGACCGGTTCCGAGTGGCGGGGCGGGTGGCCGTGGCCGCCACGATTTTTGAACGCCTGTACGAGGCGGAGGCCGCGCCCGCCGCCGCGCGCGTCGCCGCTTTGCGCGGCTGGGTGGCGAGCGACCCGGACCGCGCCGGGCCGCGCGTGTTGTCGCTGGTGGTCTCCGGCGAGGCCGGCTGGGACCGCGTGGCGCTGGGGCTGCTGCGCGAGTTGCCCGCCGGGCAGGTGACCGCCGCGCTGGCGTCGCAATGGGACACCCTGCCGCCCGCGCGCCTGGCCGAGGTGCTGGCCGTCCTGGCCGAACGGCCCACCGCGCAAACCGCCGAAATCCTCCGAGCCGCCACGCGCCACGCCGACCCCGCAGTGCGCGTGGCCGCGTGGACCGGCCTGGGTCAACTCGAGGCCGACGAAGCGCTCGCGCGGGCGCTCCTGGCTGCGGCGGCCGGCCGCACCGGCGCCGAACAAACGGCGGCCCGCGCCAGCCTCGCGCGCGTGCGCGGAGCGGCGGTGGACCCGGTGTTGCTGGCCGGCCTGCGCAGCGGGCCCCCGGCCGAACGCGCCGAATGCGCCCGCGCCCTGGCAGCCCGCGGGGCGCGCGCCGCTCTGCCGGACCTGCTCGCCGCCGCGCGCGACGCGGAAGCCGCCGTGCGCGCCGCGGCCTTTTCAGCCCTCGCCATCTTGGCCGGGCCGCCCGAATACCCCGCGCTGTTGCGGCTGTTGCTCGCGGCGGGCAGCGAGGCCGATCGCGAGGCGGCGTTGAAGGCCTTGCTGGCCGTGGCGGCCGGCCTGCCGGATGCCGCCGCTCGCACGCGGCCGTTGATCGAAGCCTTCGCCGGCGCGCCGCCCGCGGCCAGGCGGACCTTGCTGGCCGGCCTGGGGCAACTGGGCGGACCGGACGCGCTGGCCGCCGTGCGCGCGGCGTTGCGCGACCCGGATGAAGCCGTGCAGGCCGAGGCCCTGGCCACGCTGGCCGGCTGGCCGGACGCCGACCCGTTGCCCGATTTGCTCGACGCGGCCGAGACCGCGCGCACGCCCACGCGGCGCATCGTGGCGTTGCGGGGCGTCACCGCGCTCGCGGACCAGGCCACCAACCTGCCGCCCGCGCGTTTGCTCGAGGTGTACCGGCGCGCCCTGGCCGCGGCCGGGCGGCCCGAGGAACAACGCCTCGTGCTCGCCGGGCTGTCGCACCTGGCCGAGCCGGCGGCGTTGGACCTGGTGGAGCCGCTGCTGGCCGAGGAGGCGTTGCGCGAGGACGCCGCGCTGGCGCTCGCGCAAATGGCCCGGCGGCTGGCCGCTGCCCAGCCCGAGCGCGCCCGCGCGGCGATTGAGCGTGCGCGCGCGGCCACGACCAGTCCCGCGGTGCAGAACCTGGCGCGGGAAACCCTCGACGCGCTCGAGCGCGACCGGGACTTCATCCTCGCCTGGCGGCTGGCCGGGCCGTTTACCGCGTCCGGGCCGGGCAAGTTGATTGACCTCGAGTTTCCGCCCGAGACCGGCGGGCCGGTGGAGTGGAAGCCGGTGTCGGCGCCCGGCGGGATCGTGGACCTGGCCGGGCAACTGGGCGGCGAGCAGCGCGTGGCGTATCTGCGCGCCACGGTGCACAGCCCGCGCGCGCAGCGGGTGCAATTGCAACTGGGCAGCGACGACGGCCTGAAGGTCTGGCTCAACGGCCGGGTGGTGCACCGGGCGGACGTGGACCGCGGCCTGGTGCCGGGGCAGGACCGGGTGGAGGTGGACCTGCGTGAAGGCGAAAACACGCTCCTGTTGAAGGTGGTTCAGTACGGCGGCGGCTGGGCGGCGTGTTGTCGCATTCGCGGCCTGGACGGCGCGAGTGTGCCGGGCTTGACCGTGAGCGCGGATTGACCGGCCCGATGTTCCCGGATTGAGCCGTACAGCGGTGCACTTTCCACCGCCTGTCTTTATCTCCTCACTCCTCACTTCTCACTCCTCGCTTCTCGTTCCCTACTCCTGCCCCTTGACAGCGCGGGCGGGCGTTTCAAGACTCGCCACGATGAAAGCCCAAGCAACCTGCTGGCTCGGTGTGTGCGCCGCCGTGCTGGTGCTCGGGGCCGGTTGCGGCCAATCGGCCTCCGGGACCGCCCGCGGCACCATCGAGGAGGAAACCCAGTTCATCATCCAGCGCATTCTCGAGGACCTCGCGGTGATGGCGCGCTTTGCCCGGGACGGCCGGGCCGTGGCGGAGCCGGCCCAACTGGTCCAGGTCTGGGAAGGCGAGGCCGCCGAGTGGGGCCGGCCCGATTACCGGGTGCGCCTGCGCGCCTCGGGCAAGGGCCGGGGCCAGACGCTCAAACTTCCGTTGAACCAGCCGGTGTGGGAGCCGGCGGTGTATGACGAGGTGTTCGCCGTGCTCTGCCGACAAGCGGGCGTGGACCCGAAGGCCGCCGCCGCACCCGCGCCGCCCGCGGCCGCGGAGAAGTCCCCGCTGGAAACGCTCCTGGCCTGCGATGTCGAGAGCCTGCACCGCGCCGGCGAGCAGGTGGCGGGGGAGCTGAGCGCGCAATTTCGGAACCCGGCGGCCCACGAGCGGGCGGCGCTGGTGTTGGGCGTCTTCGGGCTGCGCGAGGCCAGCGGGTACTTCTACGACGTGCGCCCCACGCTTTGCCGAATGACCGCGCACCTGGTGTGGGCGCGCGCCGGCCGCGGCGGGGCAGCGCCCGGGCCGGAGGGGCAGATGGCGGAGGTGCTGCTTTACGCGCTCATGGGCAATCAGGCCGACGCCCTGGCGCGGCTGGAGAAGATTGCCGACACCCCGCCAACCCGGCCCTGGCGGCGGGCGTTGCGGGCCTGGATCACCAGCGACTACCGCGAGCTGGACGCCGTGACGGAGCGCACGCCGTTGGAGGAGGTGTGCTGGTTTGGCGCCTATGCCCAATCGGTCTCGGCCCACGAGGCCTGGGAGAAACTGACGCCGGAGCGGGCGGCCAAGCGGGTGGACTTCTGCCGCCTGGCGCAACAGGAGACGATCTCGGTGGAACTGGGCCACCAGTTGCGCGCGTTCGGC
>Ga0272446_1005656_pt1 | contig 13598 bp, 8 predicted proteins | sample YNPCB0061_FD_194587 | JGI IMG/M metagenome (GOLD analysis project Ga0272446, IMG submission 194587) | Hot spring microbial mat communities from Yellowstone National Park, WY, United States - YNP-CB-006-1 | ecosystem: Environmental > Aquatic > Thermal springs > Hot (42-90C) > Sediment | place...
GCCAGACGACGACCAGCGCCGCCACCGCCGGCGTCGCCAACACAGGCAGCGCGCTAAACTTCGAAGCGATCGCCAATCCACTGGCGACGCCTGTCAGCAGCGCGACCGGCAGCAACTTGCGCCGCCCGATCATGCTCACGCCGCCGAGGGCCGCCAGCACCGTAAAGGTGGTGCTGGCCGGGTCCATCGCAAAGAAGTGGCTGAGCTGGATCGCCTGCGCCGTGAACGCATAGAAAGCCGCCGCCAGCAAGCCGCCACCCCGACCCACCATGCGGCTGCCGAGCAGGTAGAGCAAGAAGATCGTCAGCGTATCGAAGAGGGCAATGGTGAGTCGGCCCGCCACGGCAAGGGCGTCGCAGGCGACATTGGCGCGCGCCATCAGGTCGACGGTCTCGGCGGGGATGCCAATTGCCGCCGCCACCGGCGCAGCGCGGTGAAAGACCTCGCCCATCACCACCCCCAGGTAGAGCGGCAGATGGCCGTACGTGAAGCTGCGCGTGCGCTGATTCTGCACATCCCACAGCGGGTTCATCGGGCTGCGCTGCGGATCCCAGAACTCCTCCCAGGTGGCGGGCAGCTTAATCGTTGTGGCGTAGAAACAAGCCGTGCTGCGTTCGTCGGGATGACTGCCGATCCCACGATCAAAATTGAGATTCCAGACCCGCAGGCCAAATCCAGCAAGGAGAATGAGCAGCAACAGGGGATACACAACACGCCCTGGCAATGCCCGCAACTGAGGTGTAGTCATGCCATCTCACATAGTGTGATCGATTGATTAGTCGGGCGCCGGCGGATAATTGGGCGCCACCCAGGTAATTGCATCGTTCGGTGGCGGCGGCCACAACAGATACACATCCACCCAACCGCGCACCCACGTGAAGTCGCCCGGCTCATACGCCAGATCGATGCGCCGCGAGATGATGCCGCCGCCGGTGTCAAGGGCATCGCCGATCCCGTAGCCTGGCACATAGACCTGCGATCGCAGCGGAATCAGGCGCGGGTCGACAGCCACCACGCCTTTGCGCACGAGGTCACCCGTGCGGGTGCGATTTCCCCCCGCCGAGTCCGAACTGTAACTGGTCGCCAGCATCTTGATCTTGCGCCAATAGGTGATCACCGTGCCATCAGGCATCGTCGCCGTAATCGGCGTGATTTTCTGCCCATAGGCGATGCGCCGATCTGCGGGTTCCTGCGCCAGCCAGGTGTCTTCGAGCACGCGCGCCACAGCTTCGCCATTCTCGTAGCGCGTGCGATAGCGGCGTCGTGTGATCCCTTCAGCGCCGGCGGCGAGCACCTCCTGCGTGTCGATGGGCAGATTGGGATCGGGCACATAGACCGTCTCGAACGGTGCGATCTCCTCCTCAATGGAGACATCTTCACTGACCCGCGTGACAACGATCTTCATGTTGTCGTACAGCTCGGTGCTCAGGTCTGGCGTCACGCGATCCTCACCCGTCAACACAACGCCTTGATCGCTCAAGGCGTCACTGACCGTCTGCGCCTGTGTGCGCGTCTTCACCAGCCGCCCGTCCACCTCCAGCGAAACCGGCACACTTCGCTGAATGTAAACATTCAGGTTGGCAGTGACGGCGCTCCCCAGGTTTGGCTGCACGCGGTCGCCCAGGTAGAGCATCACCCCGCTGCGCCGCAACGCCTCGCCAACCGTCTGCGCAGTGGTATCGATGGTGTACGTTGCGCCGCGCTCATGGACGACGATCGGCGCCGACCGCCGCACACGCAGGCTCAGCGGCTCGGTGCGCATGGCGTCCCACGCAAAGCCCCGGTCATAGGTGACCGTCGCGTGCTTCACTTCGGCGGGCGGCAAGGGACGATCGCTCTCCCAACGCTGCCCATTGACCAATACTTCATCGTGCGTTTCAAGCAGCAGACCCGCATCCGCCAGCACGGCGCGCGGCGTTGCGCCCCAGCTCTGCGTGACAAAGTCGCGCCCATCCACCAACAGGCGCACCGGTCGCGCCCGCTGCACAGAGATCGTCATGTTGCGGGTGATGGCGGTGTCCAGCGCCGGCGTCACGCGATCCTGCGCGCCGGGCTGGAGTCCCAAATCCAGCAACAGCGCGCCGACCGACGCCCGGTGCGTGTACAGCGTTTCGCTCATGCCATCGACGCTGACCTGCACCGGTTGCGCCGTCGCTGCAAAGAGCGTCGCCAGCAACACGGCCAGGCCAACCAGCGCTGCGCCAGCGCCAAAGCGCAGCCGATCGCGCAGGGGATGGGGCACAATTGGACGCTCCATCGGCACAGAAGTCATTGCGCCATTGTATCCAATCGTGATGCGAATGCCAAAGCGCACTATGAATATGGAGAAGGGGCGAGGGGCGGGGGCGACGCTTACGTAGATTATTACCGGCCAGGATCAACCAGGAGCGCTGCGCTCCTCCACTGCCTGCCAGAAATCGTCGTGCGACAAGCCCTTGCCCTCGGCAATGCTGGCCCGTGAGCGGGCAAGCAGGCTGCGAAAGCGCGGTGAACGCGACAGCAGCAGGTTCTCCAGGTCGTCGTCATCGACCGGCGCCACCAAGACCGCCACCGCTTTACCATTGCGCGTGATCACAACCGGCCCTTGCGTCTCGCACTCCTCGATGAAAGCGCTCAGTTGCGCCTTGACTTCTGCCAATGGTGCAATCTTCATATCTTGAATTCCTCCCCAGCAAAATACAGCCGTTCCCGCTTTTTGACGCCGATGGCCAACACCCACACAATGCGCTCACGAAAGTCGATGTCATAGAACACCCGAAAGCGGTTTCCCGGACCGAAACGTAACTCCCACGTAGCCGCATACGGAGCTGGCTGTTCAACAGGTTTTCGATTACGCGTCGCCAGGTCAGGTGTATAGGACAATTGCTCTGTGAGTGTCGCCTGGATGAGCGGGTGGTACTTGCGCTCGATAGCAACAAGATGGTCGACTACTTCGGGCGCAAACCCTACGTCAAACCTGGCAGTACGCAACATAGACGAAATTATAGTCAGAATTCCGTTGAAGTCAATGTCTGCGCTGCGACGAGATCTGGCACACGCCGGCGCAAGTGGAGCGCAGGTATCGTAGCGACATCGAACCATCGTGTCCGGTTCACGTGACGCAGAAGGACACGCAGACAACGTCCCCGGCACGCTGCATCAGACGGCGGCATGGCCAGGAAACCTGTGCAGCGTGCCGGGGACGTGTTGAGCACGCTAATGATTGGGCATCAGACAATAGGCGACGATTTCCGCCAGTTCCTCCTTGAAGTACTGGCGCAGCTTGCGCAGAAAGAAGACCCAGTTGTCATCACAGAAAAAGATCGGCTGGCGTGCGCATAGGTGTCAATGGTAGCACTACAAAACAGTGTGTAGCGATTTGGATCTGACCGAGAAGCAGAGAAGCAGCTCTCGGACGGACCAAACGTCGCTGGTGATGTCGGCGGCCATGGCAGGAGTTCCCTGTAGAGACGCATGAATCTGACAGAAGTTGTAGACGCAACCAGTCCAAAAGAGCGCTGTACGAAGGCGCTCTTGACAACGAGCAGGAGTGCGAGAGCGCCGCGCCAAGGCCGGAAGCCATGTACGCAGAGATGCGTTGAGTCGTTCAACATAAGCAGTGTTGAAGCGTCCGAGTTGCGTCTGCGAGCAAACCAGACACTGGCAAGCTGCCTCCCAGGAGCCATGCAGCAAGCGGTGCGAAATCGAGAGGAGTTGCCTGCCCGTTTTGTGCTTGATGACCTGGACGAAGGAGAGCTTCGGCCAAAGTTGCAGACGGGGTCGCCCGCGCTTACCGGTGTGGATAGGGTTGCGGAAGACTTTGGCGACAGCCTTCGCCCATGCCCCGAAGCCATCCGTCACCCACAGCAGCGGGCCACTCCGCGTGCGCGCCATCCAGACATGTTCAACGACTCGCTGCACCAACCCGGTGTTGCGTCGGGCATCGACCTCTCCCCAGATGAACAACCGCGAAAAGACGCAGACGGCTGTCGCAATCCAGACGGTTCCCCATTGCATCTTTACGCAGAGTTCATCTGCCTGAATCTGGCTTGTCTCAATCCGTCCCTGACACACCACCTCCTCGCTCAGAGGCGCTCTCATTGTTTATTCCACGCTATTTTGCAGTGTTACCAAACTGTGAGTGTGCGGCGTAGATTGTTGGACATACATTGTCTCCTTGGTTTGGGGAACAGAGATACCCAGAAACCGGGTTACTTGAAGAAACTCGGTTTCTCCATTTCGCCACAACCGCAGGGGGACTCGTTGCTGTCGACACTATGCAATATCTATCTGGCGATCCAAACAAAGCGCCTGGGTTGCGTTGGGAATAGCTTGCCATAGCCTTACGCTGGTGGCAAGAAACCGAGTTTCTACAAGAAACTCGGTTTCTTTTGGTTCCGCCCCCTGCCCCGGTAGAATATCCAGAGAACCTGCGCCGCCGATCAGACGTTATCGACGTATGCAGCAGAACGGAGCCTCTTTGGCCAGCGCACATCGATCCAAGACCATGTTCGATAAAGAAACCGAGTTTCTGCTGGAGCGCAGCTTGCTACTGGCCGGCATTCTAGTTGGCTTTGCGCTGCGCCTCTTCCACCTCGGCGCCGAATCGCTCTGGTACGACGAGACAGTGAGCGTGCACCTCGCCCGGCTCCCGCTGGCCAATATGCTTGCCCACACTGCCGGCGACATCCACCCACCCGGCTACTATGCGCTACTCCACTTTTGGCAGCAGTTGACTGCGCCAAGCCTGGCGCACGGGCTGGAATTTCTCTTCGCCTGGCCGAGTCTCATGGCTGGTGTGGTCATCCTGGCGCTCACCTATGCGCTGGGGCGGCGGCTTTTCGACGCCCGCACGGGTCTGGTGGCGTTGTGGCTGGCCGCCGTCAACCCCTTCCAGCTTTGGTATAGCCAGGAAGTACGGATGTATACAGTCGGCGCGGCGCTGGCTTTGCTCGCGCTGTGGGCGGCGCTGCGCGTGTTGGATCGCCGACGGACGACGCTATGGCTGGTGGTTTATGCCGTAAGCGCCGCTGCCGGACTGTACACACTCTACTACTTTGCCTTCTGGCTGGTTGCTGTCAACATCGTCACGCTTGTGCTGCTCCTCTGGCGCGCCGACGCAAACCGCGGTGCACAGCTCGGTGGCTGGCTGGCGGCGCAGGCTGGCGCGCTGCTGCTCTTTGCGCCCTGGCTGCCGATCGCGCTGCGTCAGGTGCGCGAGCCGCCCGTGCCGCCGTGGCGCACTCCCTGGAGCACATTCGCCGATGTCAGCAGCGACCTGACCGAAACCTTTGGCGCACAGTTGACCGGTCAATCCCCCCCGCTGCAGGTGTACTGGCCGTGGACCCTGGTTGTCACCGCCATGCTCCTCGCCTTCATCATCTGGATGGGGCGTGACGCCGACCTGCGCCGGCGCCGGCACGCGGCCCTGCTCCTGGCCGTCACATTCCTGCCGCTTGCGCAACTGTACGGCATCACCTGGCTGGCAACGCCGATCTACCACGTGCGGTACCTCTTCCTGTACGCACCGATCTTCCTGCTCATCCCTGCCGCCTTGCTTGCAGCCGCCTGGAGTGCGCGCCCGCGTTGGGCGGCGAGCGCATTGGCGCTGTGGCTGGGCGTCAGCGCGGCCGCCTCCATCAATTTCTGGCTGAACCCCCTCTATCGCGCCGATGACCACCGCAGTGCGGTGGCGCAACTTGCCGCCGCCTGGCGTCCTGGCGATGTCATCCTTGCCAACGCCGGCTGGATTTATCCTGTGCTGACCACTTACTGGCCCCAGACCGCAGTCGGCGTTGAGGGCTCGACCCCGCCGGAATTGACCGCTTTGCAGCGAATCAGCGACTATACGCAAAGCACAAACGTGCAGGCCGAGCGCTTCACCCACCCCCAGATCGTGCGCACCGGCAGCATCGACGGCGCCGCGACGCTTGGCTGGGGCAACCCTGCCAGCGACTTTTTCGCCGCTTCCAGCGACGCCCACACCGACGCCCTGGAGCAGATCGCCCGCACCGCGCACCGCATCTGGCATTACCGTCTCTACGACACCGTCAGCGATCCAGATGGGGTGATCCGTCAGTGGCTTGCCGATCACACCGCTTTGCGCGCAGAGACGCCGATTGCCGGTCGCGACTTTGGCATGGTGCAACTCTTCACCACCCGGCGGCCGTCGGAAGGATCAACTTCGGCAGCCCCGGTCTGTTTCGAGAAGCTGCTTTGCCTGGATGACTACCAGCCAGTTGAGCGCGCAGCCACCGCCGGAGCCTATTTGTACGTGCCGCAAAGCTGGCGGGCGCGCCAGCCGCTGTCCAGCTTCGCGGCAAGCCTCCGCCTTTACGATGACGCCGACCGGTTGGCGGCGCAAGCGGACACCCCTTTTCAGCCTGCAACCAGCGACTGGCAGGCCGATGTTGCACAACGTCAGGTGTGGGCGCTGCCAGTGGGCGTCAGCACGAAGCCGGGCGACTACGTCCTGGAAATGGTGGTCTACCGGCAAGAGGATAGCGGCGCGTTGTCGCTGCCGGGCGACGCGCCCAGCCCTGACGGCCAGCGCCTCCTGCTTGGCGCCGTCACCGTGCTGCCCGCAGCCACTGTCCCGGAACTGCCGCCGCCGTTGGCGACGTTCGACTACATAGAGTTGCTGAAGGCGCAACTCGACCGCACCACAGCACGTCCGGGTGATTCGCTGCGCCTGACTGCCTACTGGCGGCCGCGCCCTAACGCCTACCGCGACACCTATCGGGTGGTGGCGACGTTGCAGGATGCGCACGGTGCGTCAGCAGGCGAGTGGCGCTTCACGCTCGGCGGGGATGCGTATCCGAGCGGCGCGTGGCCGGAGAGTCTGCCGGTGCGCGACTTCTATGATCTATCGCTGCCAACAACATTCGCCGCTGGCGATTACACGCTGGCGGTTGCGCTGGAGCGAGCGTCCGACGGTGCGCCCATCGCCACAAGACAAGGTTGGTCGATGCCAGCGGCGGTCGAGATCGGCGCCATCCGCATCGAGGCGCCGTAAGGGAGCAAGAGGCCACGTGTACGGTTTAGGATGCGCCAATTTCGGCAGGACACAGCGCAAGGCATATACTGGAATGATGAGTGTAGTTCGATTTTTAGGACACTATCGGGTCAGCGGGGTCGCCATTGTGGCGACAGTGCTTGTAGCCGGCCTGTTTGCCATCCCCACAACTGCCTCTGACCTGTGCAACCCGCCCAACGTGATTCCACAGGTGACTTGTGACATGGACGTCTTCACCGGCAGCCCGCCGCGCCGGTTGCCAGTTGGCTGGAACGCCTTCGTCCTCAGCGGTGACCCCAGCTTTCTGGAGGATCATCACACTTACTTTGGCGGCTCCAATCTGACAATCACCAGCGGCGCACCCTTCAAGGCAGGCATCTACACCCAGGTGGCGGTGACGCCCGGCGCTGGCTACCGCGCCAGCGTGGCATGGGGCGCGCCCAACCAACCCGACCTGTTCAGCCGCCAGCTTGGTCTTGACCCCACCGGCGGCGTCGATCCAACCGCCGCCACCGTGATCTGGGGGCCAGCGCACTGGGGCGAGGGCCGAATGCTGAACTACCCGCCGCCCGACGTCAATATCGATGTGAAAGCGCGCGCGCTGGGCGAGACGATGACCGTCTTCTTTCTAACCGATCACCCACAGTCGCGCGCTGCTGATGATTTGCTCCTGGTGGATGTGATCGGCCTCTACCCGGACGACAGCGCGCCTGCCGTCGAGCTGCCACCGACGCCCGAACCAGCGCCAGCGGAGGAAGCGGCCGCCGTGGCGGCCGCGGCGGCCGCGCCTGTTGCAGTAGAGGCGCCGGCTGTTGCACCTGCACCCACCGATACGCCCACCGCCACCCCTACAGAAACGCCAACCGCCACCGCCACGGCGCCGCCAACCGCCACCGCCACGCCATCGCCCACCTATACGGCCACGCCGCTGCCCACAGCAACGTGGACGGCGCTGCCGGCCGCCACCGCCACCCCTCTGCTCTCGCTGGCAAACGCACGCACACAAGCCGTCGGCCTGGCGCGCAGCATCGATCGCCGCGCCTTGATGCTGATCAGCACGGTGGGTTTTGGGTGGGCTTTGATCTTTGGCGCATCGTGGGGATGGTTGCGCTGGCGTCGCAAGTAGGCGCTTGCGCCAGTGCAGCCGTGGCGGTGCGAACTTGCAGCGATTGCTCGCCAGTTGAACGGCTGACTTGTGACGGCTGACTCGCGCCCCGTGACAGCCAGCAACAGGAACAGCCAATCCAGAAATCGGTGCGCGCTGCGCCTGCGTCGTTCACCGCTCAACCGGCTGCCCGGTTGACATTGCTGGCAGATCGCCTTCGACGTTTGCCGGCAGCAGCTGAATCTCGCCGAAGGCGCCCTCTTGCACGACTTCCACTTCGCGCAGTTTGACCAGCTCCAGCACAGCCAGAAAGGTCACGATCACCTCCAGCCGCGTGGCGCCGCGGCTCAGCAAGCCTTCGAAGCTAACGCTGCGCCGGGTGTGCGGCTGCGCAGTGAAGGCGGCGTGCAAATAGGCGCGCACATTTTCAATCTGCTCCGCCACCGTGATTGGATAGGTTTTGACCCGCGGCAGGGGCGGATCGACCGGAATGCGCTGGAGCACTTTGCGCAACGCCCGCTGCAGCGCCTCCAGATCGAGGTTGCTCATGTCCAGCCGCCGCTCAATGTCCGGTTTGGGCGCCGTGCGTACATAGACGCGCAGCCCTGCCTCCTCGCGGGCGCGCAACGCCGCCGCCACCTGCTTGAAGCGCCGATACTCCAGCAACTGGTTGAGCAGCGCATCGCCGCTGGCTTCCTCCTCATCCTCAACCGGCGGGCGTGGTTTGGGCAGCAAATTGTACGACTTGATATAGAGCAGTCGCGACGCCACCACCAGAAAGTCCGCCAGCGCGCCAGGCTCGATCTCCTCCAACGTGCTCAGCGTCTTCAGATATTGATCGGTGACGGCCATCAAGCTGATCAGGCTGATGTCCAGTTCGCGCCCCTCGATCATGTGAAGCAGCAGATCGAGCGGCCCCTCGAAAGCGGGCAGGCTCACAGGATAACTGGCGCCGAGCGGCTGCGTGCGGGTGGCGAAGGCAGCGGTCACTGGCGGCTCCTGATCTCTGTACACAGCAGTTCGTTGTGCATCACAGGCTCACATCGTAAGTGCGGAAACGACGCCCGACGCGCGCCATCTCCACCAACAGGCGCGCCGTGTCATCATCCGTGCGGCCGCTGATGCGCTCGACTTTGCAACCGGCCTCGACGAGCTGACGTTCGCTGGCGGCGCTGACGCCAGCTTCGGCGCCGACGATCGTCACGAACTCGGCGTTGCGCGCTTCCTCGACGCTGAAACCGACAGTCGGACGGAACTTCGCCATGTAGCCTGTGGCGTTGGCAAACAGCTCACCCGCCGCCCCTTCCCCCGCCGGGAAGAGCAAATAGTGGCGGATCGTCTTGAGACCGGCGCCCTGCTGGATCTGCCCGATCTGTTCAAACAGCAGGTCGCGCCAGCGGTTGCCCTGCGTCCACTCAGCGCCCGGACACACAGTGAGGTTGTCGGGAAATTCGCGATGCCCCCACACGCGCGCCAGCGGAATCTTCAGTTCTTGCATCAGCCACGCGACGAGGTGGGCGCCCGCGCGCAGTTGCGCCGACGTAGGAATCTTGCCGTTCATGAAACTACCCGCAAAGACGACGCCGACGCTGTAGCCGTTGTGGCGCAGCAGATGATAGGAGACCGTCTCCAGGTGGTTGGTCTGCTCGATGCGACCGTCGGCGTGCACGAAATAGTGATAGCCGATGCCCGGCCACGCTTCCTTGCCGCGCGCCGGGTCGGCGGCGATGTGCACCTCGGCGATGCGCGCTGGCCCTACGCTGGCCGGCGCCGCGGTGTGATGGATGGCGATGTGGGTGATCTGCGACAACGGCCGCCGCTCATAGCGCAGGCGCGCGTGTTTGGGCAACTGATCCACAATGTCCTGAATGGGTGGCGGCGGCACGACAAAGCCCATCGGGGCGGCAACTTTGGCGGCCAACTCCGCCTGCAATTGTTGAATCTGCGCCAAATAGTCGAGGCGTTCCTCCTCGCGGGCAGTGCGTTCGGCTTGTAAAGCGGCGACCTCGCGCTCCAGCCGGGCGATCTCGGCGCGCAACAGCTCCAGCGGCGGCGCGTCCTCCAGGTTGCCGGCGGCGCGGCGCGCCGCCGCCAGCAACTGTTGCTTCCAGTTGACGCCGCTCGTCCACTCGCTGCCAGGCGAAGGCGTCTCGATGTACTCGCCGATGCCCTTGATTGCTGCCAGCGTAAGGTGCGGGAAACGCGCCAGCAGCCAGACGATCAGCGCGCCGCCTGCCGCCAGTTGCTCCACCGTCGGCGCGCCGCCGCTGCGAAAGTTGCCCGCAAAGGCGATGCTGATGGCGTTGCGCACGTACACTTCAGGCGTATCGGGGACAGCATCGAGCGGCTGCGTCTGCTGCACTGTCCCTTGCGCCGAAATCACAAAATCATAGAGGATGCCGGGCCAGCTCTGGCGGTGCGACGCCGCCAATTGCTCTAGCGACGTGTCGGGCGCAGCGCCGGTGTCGTACACCACAATGGCTTGCACATCGACGGGCTGTCGCACCGTGTAGCGCTCCGGCTGACGCGGCAACCGTCCCGCCATGTTGTAGATGCGCAACCCACCTTCCACGAACTCTGGCTGCGTTTCGATTTGCTGACGCAGTGCGTCGACCTCCAGCCGCAATTGCTGCAGCGTGGCCTGGGCGGTGTGCTCGCGCGCCTCCGCCGCCTTCAGTTGTGCGTTAAGCGTCTGGTTGAGCTGACGCAGCTCAGCCAATTGACGCTCCATCTCACTGCTGCGATCGCTCTCGAGGACGCCGGTGCTCAACGCCGCCAGATGCAGCCGCACCTGCCGCGCCAGCACATCCTTCCAGCGCGCCCCGGTGTAGAAAGTGGCGCCGGGGCTTTCGCTCGGCGTCAATTCGCCCAGGCCGACAATGGCGTCCGCCGTCAACCCCATGTTCTGCGCCAGCCACGCACACAGCCGCCCGGCCGCGTCGAGTTGAGCCAGCGGCGGTGCGTTCGTCTCAAAATTGCCCGCCAGACAGATGTTGACGCCTTGCTCCGACCAGGGTTGATCGGGCCGGGCGACGTCTTCGATCTCCTTGACCTTCAGAATCTCGCCGGCAGCGTCAACGATGAAATCATAGGCAATGCCGGGCAGCCCGCGGCGGATATGGGCGTGGGCGATGCGCTCCAGGCTGAGCAGCGGATGCGCGCCCGTGTGGTTGACCACAATGTAGCGGATCTGGTTGATGTCGCGCCGCGCATAGGGTGCATCGCTGCGCGGCAGTCGTCGGCTGATGTCGGTGAAGAGACGCACAGGCAACAGCGCTTCGCTGCCATCGCTGGCAACGCCGTTTGCTGGCGCTTCCACCGTGAGCCAGCGCGTCAACACTGTGGCGCCGCGCTCCTTGAACCATGTCACCCCCTCGTGCACCAGGTCGATCTCCAACGTGTAGTTGCCGGGGGCATCGGGCAGGGCGATGCGCGCCTGGATGACGACCGTCTCGCCCGGCGTCACGTCGTCGGGGATGTCGGAGCGCAAGTCTTTGCCTGGCGGCAACGCGAGTAAGCGCCGGTTGCGATAGTACCGATAGCCAAGTCGGAACGGGTTGCCGCCGCCCCAGCTCCAGGTCAGCGATCCCGCGTTGCGCGCCGTAATCGTGACCGTGATCGTCTCGCCCGCAGTAAGACGGGGCGGGAAGCTATCGGACAGCCACTCAACGGCGTAGGGAGCGACATCTGGCGTTTTGCGGCCGCGCCGTCGGCGTTCGGCGCGCGCCCCGTTCGTCTCCGTCTGCGCCGCCTCCTCCTTTGCGGGTGGAATGTCCAGCGCAGGCGCCGCCAGCGCTGGCGCGGGGTTTGCCTCGGCGGCCGTCGTGGGGACAGACACCTTTGGCGGCGCGGCAGCCTCCACCTCAGGCGCCGCCTGCCTGACGCGGGCAGTGGGTGCGTCGCTGCCTTGCCAGCGAAAATCATGGCGCAACGCCAGCCGGAAATCCTCGATGACGCCAGGTTTGCCTTCGATATACCAGCGATCGAGCGCAGGCCAGCGATAGAGGATGGCGGCGCGAATCTGCTGGGCGCCCGGCTGCCGATTCCAGGCGTCGATCTCACTGTACAGCGCCTGCACCCAGCCGCTGTTTTGATTCACCCAGGGTTGCACCTGCCCAACTTCGGTCAGGAAAGCCGGCAGGTGACGCATGGCGGCAGGCACAGCGTGCATGAAATCCATGTAGGTGCGCAGGTGTTGATGGCGGTTCTGGAAGGGGGGCGCCATCTTGGCCGGGCTGGTGATGAGCGAGGGGCTGGCGCCGTGCGTGTAGGCGTGCAGTGTGAAGCCGTCGCAGCCCTCTGGCCCCAGAATTGTCAAGATATCCTGAAAATATTGCACCCAATCGCCGTTGGAATTGCCAGGGTAGATCGTTTGCGTGTTCCAGGGTGCGACGGCGCCTACCAGCACCAGATCATCTTCGTGGCCGGGCAGCCGGTGGATGGCGTCGCGGCAAAGGCGGTAGCAGCGGGCGTAGAGTTCGGGCGTGATCACCTCACCAGGGCTGATCATGGCGCCACGCGTGGTGCGGATCTCGCGCGAGTGGTCGGGCAGGGCGTTGAAGCGCACCGCCAGCCCGCGCCGCGCCGGGTCGGCGACATCGGGCGGGCCGTCGCGCCGCGTCTGGTGGCGCGACCAGTCGATCTTGACGCCGGGGCGGGAGATGGCGTAGTTCATCTCGTTGCCGATCACCCAGATGCGTGCGCCGCGGCTGGTGCCGACGAAGTTGGCGACGCGGCGGGCGAAGGCTTCATACTGGCTGCTGTGGGGGATCACGCCCTCTGGCTCATCGCCGTGATCGAGCCGCACAATGATGCCCAGGTCCTGGTTGGTGTAGCTGGTGTAATCGACCCCGCTCAGGTCGGCAGGATCGTGGCCCAACACTTCGGTGAAGAGAATCCATCCCGGATGGCCGGCGGCGAGCATATGCGGCTCGCCGCCGGGTTCGTGGATGCCAAAGATATAGGGCGAGTCAAACAACGGTCGCGGCATGCATACTCCCCGGTCGATCGGTAGATTCGACGCAGGATTATAGCACAGCCGGGCGCCAGCGGCTGATGTCTGGCGCTGGAAATTACTGCATCAGCGTCCGCAGTTGCAGTGCGGCGGGATGGCGCCGCCCTTCCACGCACCGTTCTTCTTCAGTGCGTCGATCACCTGGCAGATGCTGTCCCGCGCCTTCCGCTGAGTTTCGTCATCGAAGCGTTTGGCCTCCGCCTCCGCCTCGTCGGCGGCGTTGGCTGCGTCGAAGAACATGCAGGTCGAGCACCAGGGCGTCGGATCGAATGTAGTGGTAAACAACTCGGCCAGATTGCGCAGCGTGAGCGCCGACGCCAGGGTCGTCAACATTGCTTCGGCGGAAACATGCCCCTGTTCGTTCAGCCGCCACCATTCTTTCGCAGCCCGGGCATCTTCCGTGTATTCAGCCGATGTCTTGAAGAGATGGTTCTCGACTTGCGCCGTTCTGGTGACGGCTTCGACCTTGTTGCCGTTGGTCGCAG
>Ga0272446_1005657_pt1 | contig 13597 bp, 16 predicted proteins | sample YNPCB0061_FD_194587 | JGI IMG/M metagenome (GOLD analysis project Ga0272446, IMG submission 194587) | Hot spring microbial mat communities from Yellowstone National Park, WY, United States - YNP-CB-006-1 | ecosystem: Environmental > Aquatic > Thermal springs > Hot (42-90C) > Sediment | place...
ACGTCGACCGCGTGCCGGCGGTTCGAACGCTCCCGGCGCCCATCTCGGGCGCCCTCCGCTCAGGCCGGATGAGATGGCCAGCGCCGGATACGATCCCGGTTTCGGTGGCGTCCCGTAGGAACGCCATTCAACAGGTTCACCACCGCGCAAGGCGATCCGATCCGAGGCGCGCAAAGCGTTTGAAATCAGAGCATTATCTCATAGCTGACGCATCGTGATGCACCATGACCGGCGGTGACATTGCGTGTCGGGAGTGTGGGGGCTAGTGTGGGGGCTGGCGGTTAGGTTTCCCTTCGCCGTCCATCGGAGCGGCCACCATGAAGCGATCCGGCAACCTCGATGCCCGCACGATCGACGTGGCGCAGAGACGCGCGAGCACCTACCGGCTCTCCGATGGCGGGGGGCTGCTGCTGGAGGTGAAGCCCTCCGGCACGAAGGCATGGCTTGTGCGCGTCACGGTGGCCGGCAAGCGCCGTGACATGGGCCTGGGCGGATACCCTGCCGTGAGCCTCAAGGATGCCCGCAGGAAGGCCGAGGAAGCCCGCAGGGCGGCCAATGAGGGGCTGGACCCCATCGCGGAGCGGGAGAAGCGCGAGCGCGCGCTGGCGGCCGAGCGCGAGGCCGAGAAGGAAGCCGAGGGGCGCACCTTCCGGGCCATCGCGTTGCGCTACATCGCCACAGAGGGGCGCGGATGGAAAACGGCCAAGACGGCGGTGATGTGGCAGGGCTCGCTTGAGCGATGGGCCTTCCCGACGCTCGGCAGGATGCCGGTGGCGGAGATCGACCGCGCGGCCGTGCTGCGGGCGGTGGAGCCCGTATGGACGACGCGGCCAGCGACGGGGCGGAAGGTGCTGCGGCGCATCGGGGCGGTGCTGCGCTACGCCGCCGCGCACGGGTGGCGGGCGAACGACAACCCGGCCGATGCCCGCATGTTGCGCCATGCCGGGCTGCCCGCCCTGCCAGGTGGCCGAAAGCAGCCGTCCCTCCCATGGGCACGCCTGCCCGCCTTCATGGTCGCGCTCGACAAGGTGGAGGGCTTCGGCGCGCTGGCGCTGCGGCTGGCGATCCTGACGGCGCTGCGTTCGGGCGAGGTGCGCGCGGCGAGGTGGTCCTGGCTCTCGTTCGACGGCGTGCCGACGCTCACCGTTCCGGGCGAAGTGATGAAGGGCAAGCGATCGGCTGACGTGATGCCGCATCGCGTGCCGCTCTCTGACGCAGCGTTGGAGACGCTGGCGCGCGCCTACGGCTACGCAACCGGCAAGGCCGTGACGGTGGCCGAGCTGCCCCGCCTCGCCGCGCTTGCGGGCGATCGGCTGATCTTCCCGAGTGCGACGCAGCGCACGCCCATCTCCGACATGACGCTTTCGGCCGTGCTGCGCCGGATGAACGCCGATCGGCCCGAGGGCGCACCGGCACCGTGGCGTGATGCTGACGGGCGCGAGGCTGTGCCGCACGGCTTCCGCGCCAGCTTCTCGACCTGGGTTGATGACACGCGCCCCGAGGAACGCGAGGCGGCGGAGAAGGCGCTGGCGCATGAGGTGGCGAACAAGGTGAGCGGCGCCTATCGCCGCTCCGACCTGTTCGACCGGCGGGTGACGCTCATGCAGGCCTGGGCGGAGCACTGCACCGGCACCGCCCCGGCAGGCCGCGCACGCAAGGCAGGCTGACGCGCGAGGCCGTTGCAAGCGACTACGGGAAACCCGTATATCCCTTCCCGCATGCTGCACTCCGTCGCCGAAACCCCGACCTTCCAGCGTGACGCTGCGGCGGCCGGCATGGCGGAGGCGGAGAAGGCGGAGCTGATCACCTTCCTCGCCGCGAACCCCAAGGCCGGGGAGATCATGCCCGGCACGGGCGGGGCGCGGAAACTGCGCTGGCGCAGGCCCGGCACGGGCAAGAGCGGCGGGTATCGGGTGATCACCTACTTTGCCGGGGATGACCTGCCCGTGTTCCTGCTGACGCTCTATGCGAAGGGGGAACGGGCGAACCTCTCCCAGGCGGAACGCAACGCGCTGCGCACGATCCTTGCCGGGATCGCGGCGGGCCATAGAGGGCGGAGGGCGCGATGAGCCGTGTTGGCAGCCGGTTGATCCGGGCCGCACAGGAAGCCGCGGCGATGGCCCGCGGCGAGGCGGTGCCGGGCGCGGTGATCCACACCCCGCCCGATGTGCGCGCCATCCGCAGGCGCTTGAAGCTGACGCAACCCGCCTTCGCCCGGCGCTTCGGGCTTTCCGTGGGCACGGTGCGGGATTGGGAACAGGGACGCGCCGTGCCCGACCAGGCCGCCCGCGTCCTGCTTCGCGTCATCGAGACCGACCCGGCCGCGGTGCAGCGGGCGATCGGGGCGGATTGATCGCCGTCACCGCCGACGCGCTTCGTCCTGCCGCGATCCGTGCGCGTCATTCGCTGACGCGCCCGAAGGTGCTGACCCGCCCTGATCCTTCCTGACGAGGCCGGGCCGTGGTCTCCTCTCCGTATTGCCGAGTCGCCGGGGAGGTGGCCATTCGATGGAGACGCCGTTCGTTGTCGAGATCGACCTTGCGTCGCCGATCATCATCGACCGGGGCATCAACCTCGCCGGGCTGCTCGCCCGCCTGATCGCCGACCGGGGCGAGCGCGATCCGCTGCCGCTCGTGCCCCTCGCCTCGCGAGGCGGCATCTTCCTGGGGTCCGACCTGTTCGTGCTCGGGCCATCGCTCGCCTTCTCCGTGCCCTATGTCCGCTCGCTCCGCCCAACGTCGTGGGAGCATCACCTCGCGCTGCACGATCGGCGCCGGAAGCCGCTCTCGAGCCTGACGCTGCGGGACGAGAGGAAGAACCTGCTCGACCGCCGCAGCGCGACGAGCGCCGCAACCGTCATCGCCTTCGGCACCGGTGACGCGGCGGCGGTGGCCGCCCTGCTCGACGGGCTCGACCATATCGGCGCCAAGCGATCGAGCGGCTATGGCGAAGTGCTCGCGGTGCGCGTCGCTGCCCTCGACCACCCGCACGCTGGCCTCGCCGACCGTTCGGGCGCCCCGGTGCGTGCGGTGCCCGTCGAGCTGTGGCGCGGCCTCAATCTCCCGCCCCGCCCGGTTCGCAACCTCGTCGCGCGGCTGCCCCGCTGGGCCTCTCCCTACGAGCCCTGCGTCGGACCGCGCGAGTGGACGATGGACGTCGAGGCGTTCGACCGCGAGGTGTCGCCGTGACGGCCGACCCGGTGGCGCTGATCGCCGAGCGCGTCGCGCCCTACTGGCTCAAGCCGGAGGACGCCACGGGCAACGCGATCGCCGATGCGAACAGGGCGATGTCGCAACGCTACCTGAAGGCGGACGGCAAGTCGGTCACGCAGTTCAACACCGGCGGGCTGATCGTGCGCGAGGCCGGCGTGGTCGCGCTGACGGAGTGCGAGCCGGTGCGACGCGATGTGCGGCTGACGATCCGGCCGCCGCAGAAGTCACGCCTCGCCATCATCCACGACATCCAGGCCAACGGGCCGCCGCTGCTCGCCGTGCTGTTCAGGAAGGGTGCGACCGAGGTCACCGCCTGGGTGTGCTCGACGCCCGATGAGGTGGTGATCAACGGCCCCGCAGGACCCGAGGAGGTGGCGGCGATGGAGGATGTTGCCCACCTTCGCGCCCTTCCCGGCAAGCTGGCCGACTGGGGCCGCATGCTCCGCGCCTACGCCGATGCCGCCGCCGACCCTGCGCGGGCGGAGGCGTTCTTCGCCGAGGTCACCAAGTTCGCGGCCAAGGTCGGCATGACGGAGGATGCGGTGCTCGAGGCGCTGCACGCGCTCCGGCATGCGGGCTCTCTCGCCTTCGCGCTCGCCGCGCCGGGCGGTGCGGCATGAGCGGCGACAGGCCCGCCTCGCCCATCGCGGTCGACCTGCTGTTGCAGGTGGCCGAGGAGGCGGATCGCTACGCCCTCCATGCCGCGCTCGACGCACGTTTCGGCCGGCGTGGTGCGGCCGGGTATCTCTGGGCGCTCGGCCGCGTTGCGGAAGGCCCGGCCGTGCGGGTTCGGCTGCCGCCCGATCACCCGGAGGCGACCGGAGGCCTGCCCATCACCGCGCCGACCGAGGGCGCCTCCTTCGCCTTCCGGCTCGCGGCCAACATCACCCGCAAGGACGGCCGCTCGGGCCACCGCCGCGCCTGGCCGCGCGACGAGACGCGCCCGCGCGAGGCCTGGCTGTGCCGCCGCGCGGCCGAGCATGGCTTCCGCGTCGAGGCGGCGGCGCTCGACATCGGCCGCGTGTTCATCCGCAAGCGCCCTGGCTTCTGGCTCGACGAGACGGTGTTCACGGGAACGCTCGCGGTGACGGATGCCGGGCGCTTCGCCGCGGCGCTCGCGGGCGGGGTGGGCCAGCGCGGCGCCTTCGGCTTCGGCCTTCTCGAGACATTCTGACCAGCGAGGATCACGCACCATGCCGACGCTTCTTCTCGACGGAACCCTGACGGCGGTGACGCCGATCGCGATCATCCTTCCCGGCAGCGAGGACAAGAGGACGCCGCCGGGAGCACCTCTCAAGCGCCTGCTGCGCGACGGGGAGATGGTGCAGACCGTCTACGTGCCGCCCTCGAGCCTGCGGGGGCGGCTTCGCCACCTCCTCACCAACGAGCTGATGCGGCTTCAGAACGAGGCCGATGGCCGCGTGTTCACCCCTGACGACTACATCGCGACCGCGCTCGGCGGGGTGAAGGACCGCAAGGCAGAGGGCGAGGACGAGCGGCAGGTTGACCTCAGGCACATCGCCGAGCTTCGCCGCAGGAACCCCGTGGTGTCGCTGTTCGGCTCGATGGTCTCGCGCGTCTCGGGCCGGCTGATGGTGGGGGACATGACGCCGCTCGAACCCGTGGCGCCGCAGGGAACCGGCCGCTCGGTGCGTGCCAACCCGTTCGTGCGCAACCCCGCCGTGGTGGGGCTGCTCGACCCCGCGAAGTTCGACGAGTTCGCCCGCCTCAACACCGCGCGGGTGGAGGCGAACAAGGCGGAGGACCTGGCAGAGCGCCGCAAGCGTGAGGCACAGCAGAAGAAGCGCTCCGGCGCTCCCGCCGAGGAGGTGGCCGCGCTCGAGCAGGAGGCGAGGGAGCTGACGGCCGCCGCTAAGGCCGGCTTCGAGAGGGCGGGCGGCGCGGTGAACATCCAGCAGCTGCTCGACGGGTATGACGTGATCCCCGAGGGCACGCCGATGGCGAACCGAATCCGCCTCATCGAGGGAACGGAGGTCGAGGCGGCGTTGCTTCTGCTCGCGCTCGACCTGCTCGCCCGCCGGCCCTTGCTCGGCGGCCACACCGCGCATGGCTGCGGCGAGATCAGCGGCGCGTGGCGGGTGCGCGTCCGGGATGGCGCGGGGCTGCGCGAGGGCGGCCAGCTCCGGCTCGAGCCCTACGTCGGCCTCACGCTGGAGAACGCCGACCCGGTGGTGGCGGCCGCGCATTCCCGGGCTCTTGCGTTCAAGGGGGAGGTGCTTTCGGTGGATTTGAGCGCTGCGTGAGGCCGGATTGCCCAGATCGGCCAGTATGTTGTGCCAACATCGGTTCCCGCCGCCCCGCCTTTGGGGGCGGACCACAGGCGATGAACAGGCGGCACCGCCGATCCGTCATGTTCCCGCCGCCCCGCCTTTGGGGGCGGACCACAGGGGCCCGCATCCGAACCCAACAACGGCAAAGGTTCCCGCCGCCCCGCCTTTGGGGGCGGACCACAGGGCCTTGGCCCGCCACAGTTGCCGGCGCGTGTTCCCGCCGCCCCGCCTTTGGGGGCGGACCACAGGGTGCTCGGGTCGAACGTGCGGCGCTGCCAGTTCCCGCCGCCCCGCCTTTGGGGGCGGACCACAGGGAAGCACCTTCTCGAGCTTCGTCAGCACCTGTTCCCGCCGCCCCGCCTTTGGGGGCGGACCACAGGGACGATTTCGTGGCCTCCGACGTGGTTGCGGTTCCCGCCGCCCCGCCTTCTGGGGGCGGACCACAGGGACGACTTCGTCGCGAGCGACGTCGTCGCGTTCCCGCCGCCCCGCCGTCGAGGGGCGGATCGTTCCGGTGGCCGGGCCGTAGCGGCCCGGCTCGCCTGCGCCACGGCATGACGTGGCGGCGGGGTGTCCTGTCGCCCGTTCACCCGCCGCCGTGGCATGCTGCCACGCATTCGGTCCAAGCCTGCCGGGAGACATCCGATGCCATCCTTCGATGCCCTGATCACCGCCGCCGGCCTCGTGCCACGCCCCTATCAGCGCGTGCTCGCCGGCGAGGTGACGGCCAATCTCGCAAGCGGTGAACCCGTCGCGGTGGCCGCGCAGGCCGGAACCGGCGTGGGCAAGACCTGGGCGCTCGCCCACGCCGCGCTCGAGGCGGCGCAGGCAGGGCGGCGCGTCATCTGGTCAACCCACACGACGCTGCTTCGCGCCCAGGTGCTCGACACGCTGCACCGCGCCCTCGCCGCCTCTGGCCTTGCCGGCACCGTCACGGCTGCGGAGCGTCGCGGCAGGGCCGACTTCCCCTCCGCCACCCGCGCGCGGCGCCTGCGCCACGCGCTGAAGGACCGTGGCGCCGACGCAGAGACGATCGCGCAGCTCGACGCGCTCGCCGCCTGGCAGGGGACGATCGCCGAGTTCGTGGCCCGGCAGGGCGAGCTGCTCGTGCCGCAAAGCCTCGTCTGCCTCACCGCCTCGGCGCCGGCGGAGGAGCAGGCGGCCTATGCCGCGCAACGGGACCACGCCGCAGCGGCGCCCATCGTCGTGCAGACGCATGCGCTGACGCTGATCGAGGCCCGCTTCGGCAGGCTCGATGCCGGCCTCGTCATCCTCGACGAGGCCGACACGTTGCCGAACGTCGCCGCCGGGGCGGTCGAGATGCGGCTGCCGCTCGATGACCTTGCCGTCCTGGCGGCGGAGGCGGAGGCCGACATCGCCGCGCCACTCGCTGCGCTCGCGGAGCGTTCCGCCAGCACCCCGATCGCCTGGCGCGACGCCGCGATGGCCGAGACCGTCAAGGCGATCCGTGCGGCCCTGATGGCAGCCGTGGCCGAGGCGCCGCCCGAGCGTGCGCAGGCGATCGCCGACACGGCGGCCGAGCTCTACGGCTTCGCCACCGTCGATTCGCCGAAGACCGGGGCTGCGCTGGTGCGCGACGGGGCGATGGCGGTGCTCGCGGTGGCCGCCGTCGACCCTGCCGGCTGGCTCGGCCACGCGATGCGCGACCGCCAGGTGGTGCTGATGTCGGCCACCCTCAGCCGGGCCGAGGGGGACGACCTCGCCGCCGCGTGCCGCAGCCTCGGCTTCCACGCCGTGCGGCCGATCGACATCACGCCCACCGCCTTCGGCGAGATGCGCTTCCGCCTGGCCGACCGGCGCGTGCCGGAGCCCTTTGCCGAGGCCGGCGTTCCTGACCCCACCTTCCTCGACTACGCTGCCGGGATGGTGCGGGAGGCATCGCTCGGGGGGCGGACGCTCGTTCTCTGTGCGAGCTATGGCGATGCGGGTGCGCTCGCCGAACGCCTGCCGGCGGAGACGATCGTGCAGCGGCGCGGCGAGCCGCTTGCCCCGCTTGTCGAGCGGTTCCGCGCCGAGCCGGGGGCGGTGCTGCTCACCCCCACGGCGTGGGCAGGGCTCGACCTGCCGGGCCTCGTCGACAACGTGGTGATCGTTCGGCTGCCGATCCCGCGCCCGGATGCGCTGCGCCAGGCGGTGCTCGAGGAGGCGCTCGCCCGGCGCGGACGGACGCGGGAGGAGGCGCGGAACATCCTCGCCGCGCAGGGCCGCGCCGACGCGGTGCGACGCCTCGGCCAGGGCATGGGGCGCGGCATTCGCACGGCGGAGGATCGCTGCACCGTGTGGATCGCCGACCCGCGCTTTCCGCTGCCGCTCTCGATGGTGCGTGACCTCCGCCGGCGGATGACGCAGGGCCGGGCGGAAGGCTGGCAGGACATGGCGCTTGCGATCCCGAGGCGGTTCCGCACGCCGTCCGGCCGCAGCGCGTATGACCGGGCGGAGATCGTGCCGCTCGCCCCACCCCGCGTCGCTGCCTGAGACCGGCGGAGGAGGGCCGAGAGCGTGCTCCTGAAGGTCGACGATCCGGGGGCGCTCCAGTTCAACGTCGCCGATGCCGCCGCGCTCGGAGGCCGGCGCGTGACGGTGATCGGCCCCGACGACGTGGCCTTCTGCGAGGCGACGGTGGCCGCGCTCTCCGATACCGCGATCCGCCTCGAGGCGCGGGCGGACCTCGCCCCCGAGCAGCGGTTCCACGTGCGCTCCCACGCCACGGTGGAGGGGCGGGCGGTGCGCCTGCGGACCGCCGAGACGCGCACGGAGCAGGACGCCTTCCGCCAGCGCGTGGGCGATGCCTGGGGCTGGCGCTGCGCGATCACGGGTGAGGACGTGCGCGAAGTGCTCGAGGCCGCGCACCTGCCCGGCGCGTCGTGGCGGGCAGGTGACAACAGCGCCGATGACGGCATCCTCCTCCGCGCCGACCTCCACCGCCTCCTCGATGCTGGCCTGCTGCGCATCGAGCACGGCGTGGTGAGAGTGTCGGTGGGCGGTTATGCGAAGTTTGACGGCAGGCAGATTGGCCACCGGCGATAGTCGATCGCGTCGGTCGGGGCGCGTTGTGGCGTGGTCTTGGCCCCGATTATTCCTCACCACAGCGAGGGGCATCTCATGGCATCACGCCGCAAGGGGAACCCAGCTTTTCCAAGCGCGAGCGCGAGTGGAAATCCTCAGCCGCTGTTCGGCGCAAGCGACGCCGCGAGAGCAAGAACGGATGCGAGGCTTTCCTACGTCGCGGGCATTGATGACGAACGGGTTGCGGATGGGCTGACGTTCGCGTTCGGGACCGCGCTGATGGCGCACGCGATCGACCTGCGCAACGCCGCGCCCTCCGAACGGCGTGACTATTTCGGAAGCGTTGCACATGCCGCGCGGCGGCTTCTTGACGAGATGGGCCTTGGCGAGCTGGCGAAGGTGGAGGCAGCCGCTACGGACACCGACCTTATCCTGAAGCACGGCTACCGCCACCTCTTGAATGAGGTTCCGTTGTCGACGGAAAGCGGCCCTGATCACTCCTGGCTGGCCCGGCTCGCACGCGAGATCGGCCCAAGCCGCGCTGACCACGAAGCGGAGTATCGCAGGATATGGACGCTGCCCGGAGAGCCGGAGCCGTCACCAGAGAGGATCGCAGAAAGCTACCAAACCGCCGTCCTGTCGGATGCGTTGGAGCGTTCCATCCTCGGCCTCGCCTATCTGATCGCGATCGCTGAACGCGGCGAACGACGGTGGAAGGCTCGAAGGGCAACGCGAAGCCCCGACGGCTTCCGCGTCTCCCTCTTCACCTCGCTCGCGCGGCTCTACTTCGAAGCGTTCGGGAAGCCGCCTCGCGTGAAGGATAGCGTTCGCGACGATGACGTGCCTGCATCGCGATGGATCGACGCCGTGATCTCGATCGCGGCCGCGAATGCAGATCGCGCACCGTCATTCTCGGATGACGAAGCTGCCCCCTTCGATCCGGCAGAGTTCCTGCGAGGGTTGCCCCGCAGATGGCAGCCGGAGACCGTCGCGGAGTATTTCCGCCAGGGTTGGAAGATGGTGCAGCGGATCGATGCGAAGCGCCGGAAAGAGATGAACCCGGATTAGCGGGCTGATCCCTTGCGTCTCATACCGGGGCAGACATGGCGAAATCGTCACAGAGCGGCGCAGGTGTGCCGCCCCTGTGAGGTGACCATGACGACACAACGCCCCATCGCTTCCCGCACCCCGCCCCGCGACGCGCTGACCTATACGTTGCAGGGCGCCGCGATCCTCTCCGGCCTCTCCGTCGCCACGCTGCGGCGCCGCGGGAAGGATGGCGCCCTGCGCCTGTTCCGCTGCGGTGGTCGCACGCTCGTGGATGGCGCGTCACTCCGCCGCATGCTCGGTATCGAGGGCAGCGCGGCCTAGGCGCCGGCCGGACCGGAACGCGCGCCGTGTCGCGCATCGAAGCGGCCGAGGTGTCACGCCGCCTTGCCGAACAAGCCGAGGCACTGGTGAAGGCGTTGCTTGGCGACCCGTCGCACTGCGGGCGCAGCGAATGGCGGTGGGGAAGCCGCGGCTCTCTCGCGCTGGCCACCGCCGGGGAGAAGCGCGGCCTCTGGTGTGACCATGAGCGCGGCGAAGGGGGCGACCTTCTGGCGCTGATCATGCGCGAGCGGCGATGCACGTTCCCCGAGGCCCTGGCGTGGGCGCTGGCATGGCTTGGCGGGGCGCCGGCCTCTGCCATGCCCGAACGGCCGAACCCCATCCCGCGGCCAACGTCGCGCGATGACGGGCCAGCGCCAACGCGCGACCTTGCCCGCCGCCTGTGGCGCGAGAGCGTGCGGCCGATCGGCACGCCGGTCGAAACCTACCTGGCGCGCCGCAGCCTCATGGTGCCCGACTGGCCGGATGATCCGCGCGTGATCCGCTTTCACCCCGCCTGCCCGCGCGGCGCGGAGCGTCACCCCGCCATGCTCGCGCTGATGACGGAAGCCGAGAGCGGCGCTCCGTGCGGCATCCATCGCACGTTCCTGTTGCCCGATGGCTCCGACCGCCTCCGTGATGGCAAAGGCAAGGCGATGCTCGGCAGCGCTGGCGTCATCCGCCTCTCGCCCGATGACGAGGTGACGATGGGCCTCGGCATCGCGGAAGGCATCGAGAGCGCGCTTTCCGTCATGCAGCGTGCCGGCTGGCGGCCCGTGTGGGCGGCATCGAGTGCGGGAGCGATCAGAACCTTTCCGATCCTGGCCGGCATTGAGGCGTTGACGATCTTCGCGGATGCGGACGGCCCCGGCATCACCGCCGCGCGGGAGTGCGCGCTGCGTTGGTGCGAGGCTGGCCGCGAGGCGCGCGTGATCGCCCCTCCGGCCGGCGATTGGAACGACGCAATGAGGGCCGCATGAGTGATGGCGCGTCACCCGAGGCGACCCTTCGCGCCATGGGCGGAACCGTCCAGACATTCGCCCCCGAACGTGGGCAGGCATTCGGCAAGTTGCGCCTCTACACCACCGCTGATGCGCGCCTCGCACCGCCGCGCCGCTACCTGCTGCGTGGGCTGATCGCAGAAGGCGAGATCGTGCTGATCTTCGGCGCGCCGAAAACCGGCAAGAGCTTCCTCGCCGCACGCATCGCCTACGGCCTCGCACGCGGGGAAGGTTTCGGCGCACATACCGCCACGCGGGCGGCGCGATGCCTCTACATCGCGGCGGAGGGCGAAGGCGGGTTTGCCGGGCGCTTGATTGCGCTGGCCGATGCGCTCGGCGATGCGGGCGATGCGTTCGGCTACGTCGCACAGCGTGTGTGCATTGGCCCGCCGAAAGAGAGCCTGGCCGATCTGATCGCCGCGGCGGTGGCCATGCGGGCGGAGGTGATCGTGATCGACACCGTTGCGCGCACCTTCGGCGAGGGAGACGAGAACGCGACGCAGGACATGTCGGCCTTCGTCGCCGCGCTGGACGAGCTGCGCGAGGAGGTGCGGGCCAAGGGTGGCATGTTCCCCGCAATCATCCTCGTTCACCATGGCCCGAAGAACGGTGAAGGCCCGCGCGGCTCGATCGCACTGCCCGCGGCGGCGGATTGCATCATCCGTGTCGATCGCACTGAAGCAGGCAACACCGCGAAGGTCGAAGCGGCGAAGGACGATGCGGACGGGCTGGTGCTCGGCTTCCGTCTCGAGCCTGTCGAGATCGGCCGAGATGACGAAGGCAACCCGCGGCGGACATGCGTTGCCGTCCCGACCGAGGCGCCCGATGCAGCCCACCACGGCGCGAAGCTGTCGCCGCAGCACCGTCTTGCTCTCGGCTACCTGCACGCTCTGATCACGAGCGATGGGCACGACCTGCCGAACGGGCGAGGCTTCCCGCGATCACTCACGCGCGGCGCCCGCGTGGAAGCGTGGCAGCGCGAATGCGACCGGCGCGGCCTCTCCGCATCGAGCGATCCAAAGAACCGTGAGCGCGCATTCCGCAGCGCCCGGCAGGCCCTCAAGGCAAAGCACGTGGTTGCGGAGTGCGACGGCTTCGTGTGGCCGCTCCGGCGCGGCGAGGAAGCGACCGCGCCATGATCCGCACCCCCCTTCGCGGATCACCCATCCGCCCCCTTCGCGCGGATCGTCGCGGATGGCGGATTTCTGCGGGCGGAGCGGGGCGGATGAAGGGCGGATCATCCGCGCGCGGAGCAGCGGATCACCACCCTAAGGGGTGGTCCGCTCCGTCCGCCCTCTCCGTCCGCTCCGGGAGGTGGTGATGAGCAAGCACGCAGATTTCAATCGTGCGGTGGGTCCGCTGCGCTACGCCGCCCGATGTGCGGCCGAGGCACTGGCGCTGCGGCTGGCCGATGCGCCGCTTCCGCCACCCGTGCCGCCCCTGCCGTTGACCGAGCGGGAGGTGGCATGGTTCCAGGCGATCCTCGCAGCAGCCGACGATGGACCGCCCCCCGAGATGGACGACACGCGGGAGACGCTGCGCAGTGCCGCCGCCGCGCTGGCGGAGTTGCTGCCCGAGGCGCAAGCGCACCCTCTTGTGCGGCGTGAGCGTGCCGCGCTCCGTGCCGCGGTGCCTGCGCTGGCCGCCGCCCCTGACGATCCCGCCGCCGCGCTGGCCGAGGCAGTGAGGGTAGGCGCGATCACGGTTTCGCAGGCCGCGCACTGGCGATACCGCCTTGGCCTTCGCGACACGTAAAGCCCACGCGCGCGTGCGCGGGCAGGTTGGCCAAGTGATTTCGTAGCGGAGCACGGGCTGATGACGAGAAGGGCCCGCACGCTGCCGACGATCGAGGGGGCATGGGCCATCGCGCTCGACGCCGTGCCGGTGCTCCGCCCCTACGCCCGCGCGATCAAAGGCCACGTGCTTGCCGAACCCGTCACGTTCCCGCCGCGGCTGTGGACATGGCGTCGCGATGGTGAGGTGTGGTGCGAGGCCGAATGCACCGTGACCATTCACGCGGGCGGGGATGCCGGTGCGCTGCGCCTGCGCTACGTGGCCCCTGATGCGTTCGATCGCGGCCACGGGGCGCAGGACTGGACGATACCGCTTGTGACGACGCGCCCGCCCTTCGGTGGCCGGCAATGGTGGTTCCTCTGCCCGGCCTCTGGCCGGCGGTGCCGCAAGCTGTTCCTGCCGGCGGGCGGACGGCGCTTCCTGTCGCGGCAAGCCTATGGCCTCGGCTACCAATCGCAGCGGATCACGCCTGCCAGCCGCGCACAGCGGAAGATCGGAACTCTATGCAGCCGGCTTGGCGGTGAATGGGGCGTGTCGGCGATCGACCTGCCGCCGAAGCCCAAATGGATGCGTTGGGCGACCTATCGGCGCCTTGAGGCGAAGGCATGGGAGGCGGAGGAGGTGCTGGCAGCAGACCTGCTGCGGACGCTGGCGAGGCTTACGCGGCGGAAGGGGTGAGCGGCGCACCGCGGAGCAGGCAAGCGCACGCGCGGTGTGGGGGCCCACGTGGGGGCCAATCTGGGAAACCGCAAAAGCATCAACGATTTCAAGGGTCTTTGGCGTCCCGTAGGGGATTCGAACCCCTGTTACCGCCGTGAGAGGGCGGTGTCCTAGGCCTCTAGACGAACGGGACCCCAGAGCGCGCGCGTATACGCGGCGCTCGCGCGGAGATCAAGCGGCAGCG
>Ga0272446_1005658_pt1 | contig 13597 bp, 14 predicted proteins | sample YNPCB0061_FD_194587 | JGI IMG/M metagenome (GOLD analysis project Ga0272446, IMG submission 194587) | Hot spring microbial mat communities from Yellowstone National Park, WY, United States - YNP-CB-006-1 | ecosystem: Environmental > Aquatic > Thermal springs > Hot (42-90C) > Sediment | place...
CCTTCTTCTTCTAAAATTCTTATCACAACTTTTTCTCCATCAATTACAGGCATTACTGATACACGAAAAGAATAACGCTTTTTATTTATTTCAAGTTTAAATCTTCCATCTTGAGGTAAGCGATGCTCATCAAGTTTTAAATTAGCCAAAACTTTAATACGCGCTATAATTGCTGGAGCATATTCTTTTGAAAAATTTACAATATCATGCAAAATGCCATCAATTCTATATCGCACCACTAATTCATTTTCTTGAGATTCAATATGGATATCTGAAGCATTTGATTTAATAGCTTCTTTAATTAAAGAGTCAACAATTTTAATTATTGATTCTCCAATATTTGCTTCTTCTTTTGATTTTGTTTCTCCTTTGCTAATTGATTTAATGTCCCATTCCTTCACTTTATTAAAAGTTTCAAGAATTTTATCTTTAGAAGCATATTGAACTTCTATTTCCAAATCTGTTTTTTTTCTTAAAAAATCAATTAAATCTTCGTCCCATGGATCAGCCATTGCAACAATTAATTTATCTTCTTGTTTTTTAATTGGCAAAACATAAGAATTTTTTATAACTGATTCAGGAATAAAAGAAAGTAAACTAAAATCTATAAAATCATTAATTTGAGCTTCAGGAATTCCTGAAATTTCAGATTTAATTTTAGCTAAATCTTCTGAACTTATTATTTTTTCTTCAATTAAAATTTCTTCTAAAGAACGTTTAGATTTTTTAGCATTTTTTTCAAGAGCGCTAAATTTTTTAGAATCAATATATTCCCTTTTAATTAATTCTTTTTTTAATAAATCTTTAGACGGTAATTTAATCATATTAATTTTATTTTACACTAATAAAAAAATAATGACAATACCAGTGGAGATACTCTTATATAATTATTTTTTTATTTTTAACATTATTTCAAAGTACGAAGTACAAATTACTAACTACTGCAAATTTTGCAAAAGCAAAATTTGCTTGCGGGTTTATACTTTGTGTGAGTACTTTGTGTGTGTATTTTGGGGCAAATTTTGCTAACGCAAAATTTGCTTGCGGCGGAGGTGAGATTCGTCCAGTACCACAACTGGGTACTGGGCGCCCCGAACCCATTATGTGGTTCGGGGCGAACTCACGTTAGAATACTTTACTAAAAGCAATATCCATCAGCTTGTTTTTTAATTTGGCGGCGGGGGTGAGATTCGAACTCACGTTCCCAAAAACTGGGAAACCCGATTTCGAGTCGGGCCCGTTCAACCACTCCGGCACCCCGCCAGGAATTTTGTACTAATTTAATTATAGCAGAGAACTTGAATTTTTTAAAAATATTGAAGTTGTTGTCGTCCTCTGGAGGACAATCACTCCGGCACCCCGCCATGAATTTTGTATTAAATTGATCATATCAAAAAAACTGAAATTTAAATAATTTTTAAAGCAGTTATCTTCCTATTTATAAAAAACGCTCTCCAATCACCTCTCAATTTTTGTGTCCCCACCAGGATTTGAACCTGGATCCATTCCTTAGGACGGAATTGTTCTATCCATTGAACTATGGGGACAATTCGCAATTTAAACTCTATTAAACTTTTTCTCTTTTAAAATTTAATACTTTTAAACTTTTCCTCTTTTTCCTCCAAGGGAGGATCCGCCTCTGGCGGAAAACTTTTAAACTTTAAATTCTTGAAATCTCTTCCTTATTATAATATACTAAACACAGAAATTATTTCAATTAAGGGCCCATAGTATAACGGTAGAACACCGCTATGGCATGGCGGAGGTCGGGGTTCGATTCCCCGTGGGTCCACAAAAAAGAACTTTATAAATTTTTCAATGAATGAATATTTAAAAGATGTTTTAAAAAGATTAATTTTAAAAGTCTAACCATCCCCAAAAAGCAATCTTCGACTAAACACAAATTATCTCTTCTCTTTTTTGCATACTATCAAAAATCTAGATGAGTTGGTCTTTATTCCATATTTAGTTTTATATCTTTCTTCAATTTTTTTAATATTTTTTTTATCTTTTTTTAAATCAAAATCAGGAATAATTGGAGTATTTTTTAATAAAAATATTAAATCATCAATCGTCTTATAATATTCTACGGCATTATATGTATCTTTTTTTAAAATTTTAAAACCCTTGTGTTTTAATTCTTTAATATATTTGTTCATCAAAACCCCATCGCGCTGAGAAAACATTTGTCCCCTACCAAATATAGTTTTGATGTTTTGTTTATCTTTTTCTTTAACCTGTTGGGTTATAAAAAAACCTCCCGGCCTTAAAACTCTAAACAATTCTCCGGCATAAAACGGCGCGTGTCGAGAAATTACAACATCAAAAAATTCTTTTGGAAATGGCAATCTTTTTGCGTCAGCTAATATAAATTCCACATTAGATAATTTGCTCTTTTTGAGATTCTTTCTAGCTGTTATTATCATACCTTTTGATTTATCAATACCGTAAGCCTTTTTAACAAATTTAGCCACCCTTAAAAGCATCTCTCCTCCTCCCGTACCAATATCTAATAAAATAGTTTCTTTGTTGATATATTTTTTAATAATTTTCAAAAAATCCCATTTTTTACCAACTACTTTTTTACTCTTTATAATTTTACTAAAGCCCCATCCCATCAAAGAACCAACTCGATCATATATTTTTTTATAATTTATTTTATAAACCATAAAAATAAAACCTTGTTTTAATTATATTATACTTTGATAATATACTAAACACAGAAATTATTTCAATTAAGGGCCCATAGTATAACGGTAGAACACCGCTATGGCATGGCGGAGGTCGGGGTTCGATTCCCCGTGGGATATCCTAAACTTTGCGCGAAATTTCTTTGAACGAAACTGATGGCGCGCTTCGCGCGCTGAAAACCCAATCGCTCGGGCGGGGCGGGCAGAAAAAGGGGTGTGGGGAAAATGAATGCCCGCCCCGCCCTCGCTTTCCTGCCGCCGCCGAATTTCGTATTTCGCTTTGCGAAATGCGCCGCCAAGAATTTTGTTTGATTATTTTCATTTTATTTGGTAGTATAACAATAAGGGTAATAACCTTATATACTACAATACTACCAAAATTTTATTTATATGACAAGTGGAAAAACAATTAGCGAAAACATAAAGAGATTGCAGGCTAAACTTGGCATGACCCAAGACGATTTAGCCAAAAAAGCGGACATTAAATATACAACGCTTATGAAGGTCGAAAGCGGCACAGTTAATAAGCCGAGCGTCCAAACTATGGATAAAATCGCCAAGGCGTTGGACGTTTCAATAGAGGATTTGTTATAATTTATTAAATAGATTAAAATCAATCATATGAACAAAAAAATTATTTTAGTTTTAGTAGTTGTTGCCATTGCTCTTGGCGGAGCAGGTATCTTTTATTTTAAAAACCAGGAATCAACACCGGAACCGGCTCCTATTGCTAACGACAAAGGTGCGACGCCCGCCGGAATAAATTCTGTAATAAATGCGAATAACCAATTTGCATTAGATTTATATTCTCAGCTGAAAAATAGCGAAGGAAATATTTTCTTTTCGCCATATAGCATTTCGACTGCTTTGGCGATGACTTATGAAGGCGCGCGCGGAAAAACAGCAGACGAAATACAATCAGTGTTTCATTTTCCAACTGACGGCAATTTGCGTAAGTCTTCTTTTGCGGCAATTCACAATCAACTAAACAAAACAGACGCAAAATATAAACTTAATATTGTCAATGCTTTGTGGGCCCAAAATGACTACAAATTTTTAGACGATTATCTTACAACTTTACAGCAATATTATGCGGGAAAGGCGACTAACGTCGATTTCAAAAATTCGACCGAAGAAGCACGGCAAACAATCAATAAGTGGGTAGAAAGTAAAACAAACAACAAAATCAAGGATTTATTCCCGCAAGGTTCTTTGAACGACATGACTCGACTTGTACTAACAAACGCTATTTATTTTAAGGGGACTTGGATTAAACAATTCGAAAAGAGTCAAACAAAAGACGAAGATTTCCGAGTGAGTTCTGCAGATACAATCAAAGTTCCAATGATGAGACGAACCGATAAAAATGCGAAATTCAATTATGCTGAAGACGATAATACACAAATTCTTGAAATGCCCTATGAAGGCGACAAACTATCAATGATGGTTTTGCTTCCGAAAAATGATAACTTATCGTCTCTCGAAAGTTCGTTAAGTTTAGAAAAAATAAATGGCTGGAGAAACAAATTTCGAGAGCAACGCGTTGATGTATTTATGCCGAAATTTACTTTTGACACTAAATACTTTATGAATGAAACTTTGGCAAAAATGGGAATGCCTACGGCATTCACTTATGATGCCGACCTTTCAGGAATGGACGGGACGCAAAATCTTTTTATCCAAAAAGTAATTCATCAAGCATTTGTTGACGTCAATGAAGAAGGAACAGAAGCGGCGGCTGGAAGCGGTGTCAGTGTTGGACTACTCAAATCAATCGCGCCGCAAACGACAATATTTCGCGCCGATCATCCATTCGTGTTTGTAATTCAAGATAAAGATAATGGAAACATCTTATTCTTGGGTAGGGTTTCTAATCCGAAGAAGTAAATGATTTAGGCGGCGCGCCATTTTCACTGGCACGAAATTCGGCGGCGGCAGGAAAGCGAGGGCGGGGCGGGCATTCATTTCCCCACACCCCTTTTTCTGCCCGCCCCGCCCGAGCGATTGGGTTTTCGGCGCGCGAAGCGCGCCATCAGTTTCGTTCAAAGAAATTTCGCGCAAAGTTTAGGATATCCCACATTAAATTTTCTAAAATTACTTATTTTAAAATTAAATTAAAAAGATATCCGGTGAAAATAATTCCTGCGCCGACAATTCCGGCAAAAATTAAAATGAGTTTTATTTTAATAAATTTTTGTATTAATAAATATATTTGTCAAATTTATATTTTTATTTTATAATAAAAATATGAAAGAAAACTTATCTAATAACGAAAAAAATAAAGATGATAATAATAATAATATAAATCGTAAAGAATTTATTAAAAAAATTATTCTTTCTTCATCTATTGGATCTTTAATTGGGACCATGCTTGCAATAATAGAAAGAAATCGTCTAAAAGACGATGATAAAATCAAAGATTATATTAACAATTTAAATAATCCAAAACTAAAAAATGAAATTTTAAAATTAAATTCTATTATTAAAAATAATTTAGAAAATCATAAAAAAACATATGAAGAATTAAATAAAGAAATAAAAAATATTGAAAAAAATATAGATAAAATAGTAATGATGGATGACGAATCAGAATATTTAAATTATTTAAAAAACACAATTAAAGAATTAAAAAATTTATTATCAACATATGAATATTTATATCAAGAAATAAACACCAAATTAGATGAAATTGATTTTATGAAAATAAATAATCAAAAAGAAAAAGAAATTAATTTAATAATTTATAATTATTTATTACAAAAAAATATAGAAATACAAAACATAAAATTATTAAATTTAAAACTACAATCAAAAATATATGACATAATAGAAATTATTTTAAAAAAACGAGAATACTATGCTAATAAAAAATTAGTCTAATTACACTAAATAAACTTGAAAAACTTCTTTATAAATGTTATTTAAAAAATAAAATAAATTTTCGGGCCAGTAGTTCAGTGGTAGAACGCCGCTTTTGCAAAGCGGAGATCAGGGGTTCGATTCCCCGTGGGTCCACAAAAGATTTTTTAAAATCACTTATTTTAAAATTAAATTAAAAAGATATCCGGTGAAAATAATTCCTGCGCCGACAATTCCGGCAAAAATTAAAATGAGTTTTGTTTTCATAACTTTTTTTAAAATCATAAATTCTGGCAAAGATAAGGCTGTAACAGCCATCATAAATGCCAAAGTTGTTCCCATTGCAACTCCTTTTTCTGTTAAAGCGCTTACAAGAGGAATTACTCCAGCCGCATTAGAATAAAGAGGAATACCTATAAGAGTTGCAAGAGGAACTGCATACCATTTATCTGCAGATGCATATTTTGCCAAAAAATCAGCTGGCACATAACCATGTATCCAAGCTCCAATTCCAATTCCAACTAAAATATAAATCCATACTTTTTTAATAATATCAATTGTGTATTGCTTGGCATAATCAACTCTATCTTTCCATTTCATTTTTATATCATTTTCCAAATTAGCAATTTTATTATTAAAAACAAAACTTTCAACTAAATTTTCAATTTTTAATTTACCAATAATAATTCCTGAAAAAATTGCAATAATTAAACCGCTAATAATATAAATTAAAGCGATTTTTAAACCAAATAAACCTAAAAGCATTACCAAAGCCACTTCATTAATCATTGGAGAAGCAACTAAAAAAGAAAAAGTCACGCCAAGAGGAACGCCTGCCTCAACAAAACCTAAAAATAACGGTATGGCTGAACAAGAACAAAAAGGAGTAATTATTCCCAATGTTGCCGCAAGAAAATTTCCAAAATATTTATTTTTTCTTGATAAAATTTTACGGATTTTTTCAGGCGGCAAAAAAGATCTAATAATTGAAACAACAAAAATAATCACTGAAAGCAAAATAAAAATTTTTATTGTGTCATAAATAAAAAAGTTTACCGCTTCAGCAAAAATTGTTTTTTCTTTCAAATGAAAAACAACATAAGTAAGCCAATCAGCCAATAATTTTATCGGGTAAAAAATATCCATAATTTTAAAATTATAATTTTATTTTATTTTTAATCTTTATTTTATTTTGAAATAGAGATTTTAATTAAATAGCAATTCCAAAATAAATTAAAATATATTTAAGCGACACATAAAGAAAAAGCAAACCAAAAAGAGCTTTAAGCGCGTTAGGCTTGAATTTGGCGACTAATTTCGCGCCGTAAATCGCGCCAATTAAAGCTCCGATTCCCAAGGTAATGGCAACGGGAATATTAACAACTCCTTGATAAATTTTAAACATAGCTCCCACCAAAGCAATCCAAACAAAAGATGCCATTGAAGTTCCAATTGCTAATTTAACCGGAGCGCTAAGAAAATAAATAAAAGAAGGCACTAAGGCATAACCTCCGCCTAAACCAATAATACCTGTTAAAAAACCAATAAAAGAACCAAGAGTACTTTTGATTGTTTTTGTCCCCGGCATTTTATCTTCAACTGGATTTTTAGGACCACGACCCAAAACTCCTTCATACATCATTCTTAAAGAAACAGCCAAAAATGCAATTCCCAAAATTAAATCAATAACATTTCCATAATTTTTAATATAACCAAAAACAATAGAGCCAATAATTACTCCAAAAATTCCGCTTAATGCCACTATCCACGCAGTATTTTTATCTACATTTTTCATTTTAATATGCTGATAAGCTCCCGAGGCTGCTGTAAAAACAACAGCAGTTAATGTAGTGCCAACAGCAATCGCCGGATCAAAATGAAAACCAAAACGAATAACTGGCATCATCAAGGCGCAACCTCCTGTGCCCAAAAGTCCGCCAATGACTCCAGCCAAAATACCTGTAATAAAATAAATAATGTAAGTCATATTTTTTATTTAACTTTTTTTATCTAACTAATAATTTTAATTTTACGACCTTAATAATAATTTCACGACTTTAAAAATTTATCAAATCAATTTTAAAAATATCTCAAACTTTTTTATTTTTCAATATTGTGATTAATTTTTAAATGTTTGGGCTGCCTGCCTTGGCTTAATCCAAGGCAGGCAGCTAAACTTATTCTCTTTCAATTATTTTAAAGAAGCCAATTCTTTCTTAAATAAATCAATATTTTCTTTCAAAACAGCTTCTTTCGCTTTCAAAACCGAAGCAATTTCTGGCTCTTCTTTTGCCAAATCTTGCAAAGTTCTTAATTTCGCTTCCATCATCGCAATTTTTGTTTTCAGTATAGCTTTTTCATCTTCTTTAGAATAAGCCCAACCAAATCTAAATCCTGGCATATTTTTATTGTTTTAATTAATTTTTTTAGGCTAATTTTCCCATTAGCCAAGGGCGACCTTTATTAAATTTAATAAAACTCAAAAGCAATAGCTGCTACGACTATTACCAAGCCAATGAGCATAATGATCATTCCGGTTATGATTTTATTTCTATCTGTGCACGAGCCTAATTTATAACCAAAAGTAAATAGCAATCCTAAACCAATTATATTAGAAACTAAAATTGCCAAAGTTAAATTATTTATTAGTAAAAAGAAAGGTAAAATAACAATACATGGCGAAAGAACAAATAAAATACATATAAAAGCGGCAATAATATCATCTTTAAAAATTTTTACCTTTTTAAAAGTGGTTTGGGGAATTAAAAAAAGATTTTTTAACACCATTTCAATAATTTGTTCTTTTACTTTTTTATCACATCTACTAATTATTGTGTTATCTAATTCATTTGTAATTGTTTCAATTGCTATTTTATTATCAGATGATTTTATGCGTGAAATTATCTTATTATATCTTCCCTCTTCTAAAAGATTTGTAAAAATTAACATCAAACCATCAAATATTCCCCAAATTAAATTAATAACTAATATTACAAGAACAAAAAAGACGCGGTTAATTAATAATGAATCTTTAGAAAAAAGTTTTAAACCATTAATCATTATTAAAACTATAAATAAGCCTGATATAATTTCCCAGGGCCAAGCTGGCGATGGAAAATATTTTGTTGTGGTTCTTTTGATCTTTTGTAAAAATATTGGTAATGCCATATTTTTAATTTAAACTATTAAAATATTAATAATGATAAGACAATCGTTCCCAAAATCGCCCAAAGAGAATCTTTTTTAAAATACATAATCCACACAAGCGATGCTATAAAAATTAACCAAGCTTGCCAGCTAATTAAAGATTTAAAAGCAAATTGCAATGTGATAGCTATTAACAATCCAATAAAACCCGCAAGAAATCCTTTAATAACAACTTTAACAATTTTAAGATCCTGCGCTCGCCCATGAATATCAGCTAATAAAATCATTGCTGTTAAAGATGGAGCAAAAATAGCTAAGGTAGCAAAAAGAGCGCCCAAAATATTAGCAACACGATAGCCAATAAAAGTGGCTGTAATAAATACTGGACCGGGCGTAATTTGTCCGAGCGCGATGCCATCCATAAATTGTTTTATAGTAAGCCAATTATGCGTATTAACAATTTGATGTTGAATAAGCGGAATTGTTGTAAAACCGCCACCAAAAGCAAACGCGCCAATCCCTAAAAATGTTGTAATTAAATCGCGTGTAGATGATATAAATAAACCAATAAAAAAAACTATTACTATCAAAAAAACTGGTATCCAATCTTTTATTTCTAAATGTTCATATTTTAAAATATGCGGTTCGCTTAACAAGGCTTCTCCTTTTTTCGCTTTTTCATCCTCAAATTCATAAGTAAAATAAAAGAAAATAAAACCTAAAACACCAGCAAGTAAAATAAGCCAAATAACATTTATTTTAAAGAAAAAAGCACCTATAAAAATCACAAGACTAATAAAAAAACCCTTCCAATCTTTGATATTTATCTTTTTAAACACTGACTTACTTAAAATCAAAGTAGCATTTACCAAAAGCGCGACAACTAATGCGCCCAAACCAGTAAATAACGCCTGGACAAACGATAAATTGCCAAAAGTAAAATACGCCCAAGCCAAAACAATCATAAAAATAGTAGCAGGCAAAATATAAAAAAGCGGCGCCAATATTCCACCCCACAATTTATGCAGTTTAAACCCAATATACCCCATTACAGAAACACCGGTTGCGCCGGGCAGAATTTGCGCCATACTCAAAGCATTCATAAATTCTTTTTCTGATATCCATTCTTTTTCGTGAACAAAAATTTTTTTCATTAATGCTAAAATAGCAGGCCCGCCATAGCCAATCACTCCAATATAAAAAGTGGTTTTTAATAATTCAAATAATGTTGGCTTTTTCATAGTATTAATTACAATGTTCACATTCTAATCTTATTTCTTTAATCTCCTCTACTGAAACCATTTGAATGGTGGCATGATGAATATTGTATTTTTCTTTTAATAAAGTAATTATTTTTGCTAAAATTTTCATTCTTTCTGACTTACTCATTTCATTAATAATTATATGTGCGCTCAAAAAGCGATCATGAGCGCCTGTTTGCCAAATATGCAAATCATTAATACTAATAACTCCCTTAAAATCAGCTAAGACTTTTTTAATTTCTTCAAAATTTAAATCTTCAGGCACAGAATCCAAAAGCATATTTACTGATTCAACTAATATTTCATAAACTTCTTTAAGTAAAAATATTGAAACAACAATTGAAACAACAGGATCAATCCAATTCCAGCCAGTGTAATAAATAATAATCGCAGCAATAACAACTCCTAAAGAAAATAAAGCGTCTTGCATAGAATGAAGCCAAGCGCTTTTTAAATTTAAATTTTTGCTAGCTCCTGCTTGTAATAAATAAGTGGCAATTCCATTTCCTATAAGCGAAATAATCGCCACAATGAGCATAGTAAAACCCGCAACAATTTCAGGATGAAATATTCTAATTACTGATTCAATTAATACCCAGCTGCTAACGCCTAATAAAACGCCGCCATTTACAAAAGCAATAATCACTTCTGCTCGTTTATAACCATAAGTTTTTTCGTTTGTCTTAGGACGATCAGAAACTTTTTCTCCCCACCAGCTCAAAGCCATTGAACCAATATCAGTAAAATTATGTAAGGCTTCGGAAATTAAAGCCATACTTCTTGAAATAATTCCAAAAATAATTTCCGCAATAACAATAATTATATTAATTCCAATTGACAAAATAAGATTTTTTGAATTTGAATTTGTTAAATGATTATATTCAGACATAGTTTTATAAAGTATCTTGAATAATTTTTTTTATCTTATCAATATTTGAAATAAAACCAACTAAAGCTGGTTTTCCATTTATAGCTAAAACAGGGCTGGACATTAAGCCCATTTCAAGAATTTTTTGAATATCATCGCTATATTCAACTTCTGCTTTTAATCCTAAATCTTCAACCGCTTTTTGCGTTAATTCAAATAATTTTCTGCATGTTGGACAACCTGACCCTAAAACTTGAATTTTAATTTTATTTTCCATAAATATTTAAATAATTTTATTTAATAATTTTAAAAATTTTTGAGCGACCTTTTTATTAATTGAATAAACTATTTTTAAACCCTGCCTTTTTGAAGATACTAATCCAAAATCTTTTAATACTTTTAAATGATGCGAAACAAGATTTTGTGGCAAATTAAGATATTGCCAAATATCGCAAACACATTTTTCGCTTTCTTTTAAAAGACATAAAATTTTTAAACGGTTTTTTTCGCTAATTATTTTTAAAAACTCGGCTGTTTGTGATAAATCAGTAGTTGATTTTTTGCTTATATAACAACATTTTGTTTTCATAAATTTATTTATAATTATATCAATGGCTATTGATATAATTATAAGCCTTTATTTTTATTTGTCAAATTTATATTTTTGTTTTATGCTAAAAACATGAAAGAAAATAAATGGGAAAACAATCAAAAATCGCCTCGGGAATCGAGTCGATTAACCCGTAGAAAATTTCTTCTTAAATTGGGTGGCGCTACTTTAGGATTAATTGGAGGATTAGTTGAAGCAAATAAAATAATCAAAGAATTAAATTTAAAAAAAGAAGAGGAATATAAAAAGACAGAAAAAGAACGTGAAATTGAAAATATAAAAAATACTCTTAAAGATTTAAACGATAAAGAATTTGAAAATCTTGTTGTCGAATGTGCTAAAAAAATCCAAAGCCTTAACTTGGAAGAATACAAAAAAGTAAACGAAGAAATAAAAACTATATTAGATAAAGATGAAAAGAAAATACATAATAAAATCAGAGAAATTTCAAAAATAACGAAATTAGAAGAATTAAAAACAAGAAGAGAAGAATTAATAAGATATTCTAATATAAAACTTACAAATATTAAAATTAAACTCCAAGAAACAAGAAAAAAATATATAAATACATACGAAGAAGCATACGCAAAACTTATAAAAATTCTAAAAATAGAAAAAGAAAATAGAGAATATTATAATAAGATGATCCAATTCGATGTTTATATATTGTATCTTTTTAAAGAGGCAAAACAAGAAATTACAAAAAAAATAGATCCATTAAATATAAACCTACAAATAAGAGTACTTACTTTAGAAAACGAAATACAAAACGCTATTGACAATTTAGATCGTAAAATAGAAGAAGTACAAAACAAAAAATAAAAACTAGAAATAAAAATTAAAAATTTATAAAAAATCTTATAATAATTTTAATTTCTTGAAAATAAAGATTTTAAATGGTATAATTGTTAAAACTAAGGGCCAGTAGTTCAGTGGTAGAACGCCGCTTTTGCAAAGCGGAGGTCAGGGGTTCAATTCCCCTCTGGTCCACTAAAAATAAAAAGTGGCAGGAGATTGGGAAATTAATACCAAACCACATAAATAGGTTTGGGTGTCCTGTACCCAGTTGTGGTACAGGACAATTCCCCTCTGGTCCACAATCCGCTTTTAGCGGATATAAATGGAGGCGTGGCTGAGTGGTTGTCTTCCGGAGGAGGACGGATATCTAAAATTTATACGAAGGCACCGGTCTTGTCCTCCGGAGGAGCCTGCCTGCCGGCAGGCAGGGATCCCCTCCGAAGGAGGGCAGGCGCCTCTGGCGGAAAAACCGGAAATAATCTAAAATAAAAATTAAAAAAAAGATGGAGGCGTGGCTGAGTGGTTGAAGGCACCGGTCTTGAAAACCGGAGTATCCGCAAGGGTACCGGAGGTTCGAATCCTCCCGCCTCCGCAAAAAATTTTAATTCATTTTTAATCCTAAGCTCTTGATTCATAATTTATAATTCTGTATTCTATTAGTAAGCCCGGGTGGCGGAATGGTATACGCGCAGGACTGAGGCTCCTGGCCGATTATTCGGCGTGTGGGTTCGAGTCCCACCCCGGGCACAAAACAAAATAAAAGCAAAAAATAAGAAATTTTCTTTTAAAAAATATTTTTGGTGTGGGTTCGCCCCGAACCAAATAAATGGGTTCGGGGCGCCCAGTACCCATTTGTAGTATTGGGCAAGTCCCATCCCGGGCACAAAAAAAATTCTACTCCAAAGGAGGATCCTCCTCTGGAGGAAAAATGCAAACCTCAAAATGCAAAATTTAGGTAGCTCAGCAAAAATTTCTTTCAGAAATTTTTGCTGAGCTACAATCATTTTTCCGCCGAAGGCGCCTGCCTGCCGGCAGGCAGGGATCCTCCTTCGGAGAAGACTTTTGACTTTTGACTTTTGAGCTTTGAGTTTTTATATTTATTTTACCTTTTTCTTTCTATTTATTATAATTATCTTATGCTTACAAATGAAAAATTAGTTATAAAAATTATTAAACAATCATTGCCTGCGGTTGTTTCCATTACGGTTACAGAACATTTAAAAAATATAGAAAAGAAAATTCCAAGAGAAATTTTGCCTTTTATTCCAAAAAATAAGAAAGGAAAGCTTCAAATTCCAAAAGCTTTAATGCCTCATAAAAATGAAAATCATTATATGAGCGGATCAGGATTTATTATTGATTC
>Ga0272446_1005660_pt1 | contig 13594 bp, 14 predicted proteins | sample YNPCB0061_FD_194587 | JGI IMG/M metagenome (GOLD analysis project Ga0272446, IMG submission 194587) | Hot spring microbial mat communities from Yellowstone National Park, WY, United States - YNP-CB-006-1 | ecosystem: Environmental > Aquatic > Thermal springs > Hot (42-90C) > Sediment | place...
ATGGCCGTTGGCGTCGAGCAGCCACGGATGCGGAAACCTGCGTCCCTGACGATGCAGCCGCGCGCTCATGCCGTTGGTCGTGATCGAAGCGGAAACGTCGATCAGCACCGGATCGCCTGCCGTCGGAAAGCCGAATGCGATCGGATTCGGCGTGACGAACGCGCGCGTGCCGCCGAACGGCGCCACGCTCGCGGTGTTCGGGTCCGAGCAGGCGAGCAGCAGAACCAGTCCCTGGTCGGTCGCGCGGCGCGGATACGCCGCGAGACAGCCGATGTGATGGCTGCGCCGGACGACGACCGTGCCGGTGCCGTAGGTCCTCGCGCGTTCGATCGCGGCGTCGACCGCGCGGCGCGCAAGCCACGGGCCCGGCAGCCGCCGTCCGTCCCAGGTCGCGACCGCCGGACGCTCGCCGACGATCGCGTATTCGCCGTCGCGCCGCATCGCACCGCGCTCGATCTCCGCGAGGTAGGGGGCAAGCAGCGCAAGCCCGTGCGTGTCGTGGCCGAGCAGATCGCCTTCGAGCAGCACCTCGGCGACATCGTTGGCGAGCGGCTCGGCAACGCCCGCGCGCATGAGCAGCGCACGTGCGCAGTCGAGCAGCGCCTGGGCCGCGTAGCGCGGCGAGGTCGGATGTGCGGCGGTGGGATTCATGCGCGAATGCGCGGGTGCCCCCGCGAGCTGCCGTGCGGGAGACCCTTCGAAATGCTGCCGCAGGGCGATGGCGACCGCGTAGCGGGTCGTCGGAAAGCAAACCTCACTCGGTCGGTCACTCCGTGGGCTGCTCGATGAAGGTGTTTGCCCGGTGCGGATCGTCGCCGGGACGCGAGCCGGTCAATACACCGCCCGCCCGCCCGACAGATCGAAGACCGCGCCGGTCGAAAACGAGCACTCTTCGGTGCACAGCCAGCCGACCAGCGCGGCGATCTCGTCGACTTCGCCGAAGCGGCCCATCGGGATCTTCGACAGCATGTAGTCGATGTGCGCCTGCGTCATCTGGCTGAACATGCCCGTCTTCACGGCGGCGGGTGTCACGCAGTTGACGCGGATGCCGGTCGTCGCCAGCTCCTTGCCGAGCGATTTGGTCAGCGCGATCACCGCCGCTTTCGATGCGCTGTACGCGCTCGCGTTCGGATTGCCTTCCTTGCCCGCGATCGATGCGATGTTGACGATGCGTCCGTAACCCTTGCCGCCGTCGAGCGAGCGCATGTGCGCGAGCAGCGCACGGTTGCAGAGGAACACGCCCGTCAGGTTGATGTCGATCACCTGCCGCCACGCCGCCAGTGGATAGTTCTCGACCGTCGTGTTGGGACCCGTGATCCCGGCGCTGCACACCAGCGCGTCGACGCGGCCGAGCGCGGCGATGCTCGCATCGCGCGCCGCCGCGACGGCGTCCTCGTCGGTGACGTCGACCACGCGTCCGTGGTGCCGGCTGCCGAGCGTCTTCAGCGCGGCGTCGAGCGCGCCGGCATCGCGATCCCAGATCGAAACGCGGGCGCCCGAAGCGGCGAGCCGCGCGGCCGTGGCCAGCCCGATGCCCGCGGCGCCGCCCGTGACGATCGCGCCGCGGCCCTGCATGTCGAGTCGATTCACGCCACCTCCTCCCAGAAGCCGTCGGTGGCGAATATACCGTGCATCGGGCGCGGTGCGGCGAAATTGGCCTGACCACTTGACCGATCGGTCTTGACCCGCGCAGCGGTCGCGGGCTACAGTGCGCCGGCGCCGCGCCGATGCGATGCGGCGATCAGAACAAAGGCACGAGGAGACAGCGGTATGTCCGGAGTATCGGACTCCAACGGTGGCGGGTCGGCCCGCAAGGGCGCCAAGCCGCGCCGCAGCCAGGCCTGGTTCGGCCGGCTCGATCGCGACGGATTCATTTACCGGTCGTGGATGAAGAACCGCGGCATTCCGCACGACCAGTTCGACGGCCGGCCGGTGATCGGGATCTGCAACACCTGGTCGGAACTGACACCGTGCAACACGCACTTCCGCGTCCTTGCCGAGCACGTCAAGCACGGCGTGCTCGAAGCGGGCGGGTTTCCGCTCGAGTTCCCGGTGATGTCGCTCGGCGAGACGCTGATGCGGCCGACGACGATGCTGTTCCGCAACCTCGTCAGCATGGATGTCGAGGAATCGATCCGCGCCAACCCGCTCGACGGCGTCGTGCTGTTGATGGGCTGCGACAAGACCACACCCGCGCTTTTAATGGGCGCGGCGAGTGTGGATCTGCCGACGATCGGGGTATCCGGCGGCCCGATGCTGTCGGGCAAGTACCGCGGCGGCGAACTCGGCTCGGGAACCGGTGTATGGCAGATGAGCGAGGCGGTGCGCGCCGGCACGATGTCGCAGGCGGAGTTCTTCGAGGCCGAAAGCTGCATGCATCGCTCGCACGGCCACTGCATGACGATGGGCACCGCGTCGACGATGGCTTCGATGGTCGAGGCGCTCGGCATGGGACTGCCGGGAAACGCGGCGATTCCTGCCGTCGACGCGCGCCGCAACGTGCTCGCGCGGATGGCAGGGCGGCGCATCGTGCAGATGGTCGAAGAAGATCTCGTGATGTCGAAGATCCTCACCCGCGCGGCATTCGAGAACGCGATCCGTGTGAACGCCGCGATCGGAGGTTCGACCAACGCCGTGATCCATCTGCTTGCGCTCGCCGGCCGTGTGGGCGTGCCGCTGTCGCTCGACGACTGGGACGCGCTCGGCCATGACCTGCCGTGCCTCGTCGACCTGCAGCCGTCGGGCCAGTACCTGATGGAGGACTTCTACTATGCGGGCGGCCTGCCGGCCGTGATCCGCGAACTCGGGCCCGTGTTGAACAAGGACGCGCTGACCGTCAACGGCAGGTCGATCTGGGACAACAACAAGGATGCGCCGCGCTGGGACCTCGACGGCCACAAGCGCGTGATCCGGTCGCTGGACGATCCGTTCAAGAAACAGGCCGGCATCGCGGTGCTGCGCGGCAATCTCTGCCCGGACGGCGCGGTGATCAAGCCGTCGGCGGCCACACCCGCGCTGATGAAGCATCGCGGCCGCGCCGTCGTCTTCGAGACGAGCGACGAGATGCACGCGAAGGTCGAGGACGAGCGCCTCGACGTGAAACCCGACGACATCCTGGTGCTGAAGAACTGTGGGCCGAAGGGCTATCCCGGCATGGCCGAGGTCGGCAACATGCCGATTCCGAAGAAGCTCGTGCGCCAGGGCGTGACCGACATGGTGCGCATCTCGGACGCACGCATGAGCGGCACCGCGTACGGCACGGTCGTGCTGCACGTGGCCCCCGAAGCGGCGGACGGCGGCAACCTCGCGCTCGTGAAAAGTGGCGACATCATCGAGCTGGACGTCGAGCGGCGCCGGCTCCATCTCGCGGTGAGCGACGAGGAGCTCGCGCGCCGCCGCGCGCAATGGAAGCCGCCGCAGCCGCCGATGGGCCGCGGCTACCTGAAGCTGTACTTCGATCACGTGCAGCAGGCGAACCGCGGCGCAGATCTCGATTTCCTCGTCGGCTCGAGCGGCTCGGCAGTGCCGAAGGACAACCACTGAACGTGTCGCCGCTGACCGTGTTCGACGAAGTGTCGTTCCCGCGAAAGCGGGAACCCAGTGTCGTTCGCTCGAAGTCGCTGGGTCCCCGCCTACGCGGGGACGACACGCGACCGTGATCGTCGTTCCCGCATGAAGGTCCTGATCACCGACGCCGACTTCCCGTCGCTCGCGCTCGAGCAGTCGCTGTTCGCCGAGGCCGGCTGGACGATGATGTCGGAGCAGTGCCGGACCGAGGACGAAGTGATCGAGGCTGCGCACGACTGCGACGCGCTGCTCGTGCAGTACGCGCCCGTGACCGATCGCGTGCTCGCCGCGCTGCCGCGCGTGGGCATCGTCAGCCGCTACGGCGCCGGCTACGACACGATCGACACGGCGGCGTGCGCCCGGCACGGTGTGTGGCTCGCGAACTCGCCGGACTACGGGGTCGGCGAAGTGGCCACGCACGCGCTGGCGATGGCGCTTGCGCTGCTGCGGCATCTGCCGATCTACGACCGCGACGTGCGCGCGGGCCGCTGGAGCTACCTGTCGCCGGGGACGATCCGGCGCGCGTCGAACCTGACCGTCGGCATCCTCGGACTCGGCCGCATCGGCAAGCGCTTTGCGCACCTTGCGCGCAACTGCTTCGGCCGCGTGATCGCGTGCGACCCGTACATCATCGACGGGGACTTTCCGGCGTACGTCGAGCGCGCCACACTCGACGAGCTGTTCGAGCGCAGCGACGTCGTCTCGCTGCACGTGCCGCTGACGCACGAGACGCGCGGCCTGGTCGGCGCGCGGCTGCTCGGCCGGATGAAGCGGGGCGCCGTGCTGGTCAATACCGCGCGCGGCGCGGTCGTCGACGTCGACGCGCTGCTCGCCGCGCTGCAGGCCGGCACGCTCGACGGCGCCGCGCTCGACGTGCTGCCGGTCGAGCCGCTGGCGACGGACCATCCGCTCGCGCGGCATCCGCGCGTGCTGCTGACGCCGCACGCGGCGTTCTATTCGACCGAAGCCGAGGTCGAGTTGCGGCGCAAGGCGGCGCTGAACGTCGTTCAGTGGGCGAAGACGGGGCGCCCCATGTATTCTGTGGTCGAAGGGACGAAGAGCCCGAGATCCCAGCGGTAGCAAAACGGCGCATGCGGCGCCGGATGAGGAGACACAGCTTCATGGCCAGAGTCGCCATACGCGGCGTGGTGAAGCGTTTCGGCGCGACGACCGTGATCCACGGTGTGGACATCGACATCGCCGACGGCGAATTCGCGGTGCTCGTCGGCCCGTCGGGCTGCGGCAAGACGACGCTGCTCAGAATGATCGCGGGTCTTGAGGAGATCTCGGGCGGCGAGATCGCCATCGGCGATCGCGTCGTCAACCGCGTTGCCCCGAAGGAACGCGACATCGCGATGGTCTTCCAGAACTACGCGCTGTACCCGCACATGACGGTGCGCGACAACATGGCCTTTTCGCTGTTGCTGGCGAAGCGGCCGCGCGCGGAGATCGACGCGCGGGTGGCGAAAGCGGCGTCGATTCTCGGGTTGAGCGAACTGCTCGACCGCTACCCGCGCCAGCTTTCGGGCGGACAGCGGCAGCGCGTGGCGATGGGCCGCGCGATCGTTCGCGATCCGCAGGTGTTCCTGTTCGACGAGCCGCTGTCGAACCTCGACGCCAAGCTCCGCGTGCAGATGCGCACGGAGATCAAGGAGCTGCACCAGCGGCTGAAGACGACGTCGATCTACGTCACGCACGACCAGATCGAGGCGATGACGATGGCCGACAAGATCGTCGTCATGAACGGCGGCCGCGTCGAGCAGATCGGCACGCCGCTCGAGTTGTACGACGAGCCGGCCAACCTGTTCGTGGCGGGATTCATCGGCTCGCCGGCGATGAACTTCCTGAACGGCCGCCTCAACGGCGCGCACGTCGTCGTCGCCGACGGCATCGCGCTGCCGGCACCTCGCACCGCCGCGCCGGCGGGCAGCGAGGTCGTCGTCGGTGTCCGCCCCGAGCATCTCGCGGTGGTCGACCGCGGCGTGCCCGCGGAAGTCGTGGTCGTGGAGCCGACCGGTGCCGACACGCAGATCTTCTGCAAGCTCGCCGGGCGGGAAGTGACCGCGGTCGTGCGCGAGCGTCACACGTTCAAACCCGGAGAAATCGTGCACTTCACGCCCCGGCTGACCTACCTTTTCGATCCCGCGACCGGCGCCCGACTGGCCTGACGCGGGCACAAGCGACCCCCAGAGACGGAGGAGACATGAGCGACATCAAGCGACGCGACGTACTGAAGCTGACGGCCGGCCTCGCGGCCGGCATCCCCCTGTTCGACGCCCCGGCCCAGGCCCAGGCCCCGGCGTTCACCTATCGGCCGGAGAAGGGAGCCAAGCTGCGCGTGCTGCGGTGGCGGCGTTTCGTGCAGGGCGACGAAGACGCCTTCATGGCAAACGTCAAGCGCTTCAGCGAGAAATTCAACGTCGGGGTGCGGGTCGACAACGAGGGGTGGGAGGACGTGCGTCCGAAGGCGGCCGTGGCCGCCAACGTCGGATCCGGCCCCGACATCATTTACGGATGGTTCGACGATCCGCACCAGTACCCGGACAAGCTCGTCGATCTGACCGACGTCGCCACTTACCTCGGCGCCAAGTACGGCGGCTGGTACGACGTCGCGCGCACTTATGCGACGCGCGGCGGGCGCTGGATCGGTCTGCCGCTCGGGGCGGCCGGCGCGACGTTCGTGCACCGGATCAGTCATGTCGAGGCGGCGGGTTTCAAGCAGTTTCCGCGCGACACCGCGGGCTTCCTCGAGCTGTGCAAGGCGCTGAAGGCGCGGGGCACGCCGCCGGGTTTCGCGCTCGGCAACGCGGTCGGTGATGGCAATTCGTGGTGCTACTGGCTGTTGTGGGCGTTCGGCGGCCGTATGGTCGACGAAAAGAACAACGTCGTGATCAACAGTCCGGAGACGATCCGCGCGCTCGAATACGCGAAGGAGCTGTATGCGACTTTCGTGCCGGGCACGCTGTCGTGGCTCGATCCGAACAACAACAAGGCGTTCCTCGACGGCCAGATCAGCGTCACGAACAACGGCATTTCGATCTACTACGCGGCGAAGACGTCGAAGGACCCGAAAATCCAGGAACTCGTCCCCGACATCGGGCACGCCAACTATCCGATCGGCCCCGTCGGCCGTCCGACCGAGCTGCACCTGTTAACGCAGGCGATGGTGTTCCGCTACACCAAGGCGCCGAACGCGGCCAAGGCGTTCGTCGCGTTCATGATGGAAAAGGAGCAGTACGAGCCGTGGCAGCAGGCGGCGATCGGATACATCACGCAGCCGCTGCGCGCGTACGAGAGCAACCCCGTGTGGACGGTCGACCCCAAGCACACCCCGTATCGGGACTGCGTCAAGAACATGACGCACCACGGCTACGCCGGCACGCTCGGCTACCACTCCGCGGCGGCGATGGCGGACTTCATCGTCGTCAACATGGTGGCCGAGGCCGCCAGCGGCGCGCGCACGCCGAAGGAAGCCGCGGAACGGGCGGCAACCCGGTTGCAGCGCTACTACAAGGTGTGATCCGTCGCCCTCGCCGCGCCGGCGGGCGCAAGGCGGGGCCGGGCCGGGCGCCTCGCGGACCCGCCCGCCCCGGCCCGCTTTCCCGGCGCGGGGCGAGGGGACACGGCATCGGTGACGGGCTGCTCGACTCGTGAACGCGTTTCTCGAACGCCTACAGAACAATCGCAACGCCCTCGGGCTGCTGTTCATGCTGCCCGCGGGCGCATTGCTGCTGGTGTTCCTGACGTATCCGCTCGCCTTGGGCACCTGGCTCGGCTTCACCGACGCCAAGATCGGGCGCCCGGGCCAGTGGGTCGGACTGGAGAACTTCGCTTTCCTGTTCGGCGACAGCGTGGCGCGGCTGTCGCTGTTCAACACGATCTTTTATACCGCGGTGGCGAGCGTGCTGAAGTTCGCGCTCGGGCTGTGGCTTGCGCTGCTGCTGAACCGGCATTTGCCCTTCAAGGCGTTCATCCGCGCGATCGTGCTGCTGCCGTTCATCGTTCCGACGGCATTGTCGGCCATCGCGTTCTGGTGGCTGTACGACGCGCAGTTCTCGGTGCTGTCGTGGACGCTGCAGCGGCTCGGTCTGATCGACCGCTACATCGACTTTCTCGGCGACCCGTGGCTCGCGCGCGGCTCGGTGATCGCTGCCAACGTCTGGCGCGGCGTGCCGTTCGTCGCGATCTGTCTGTTGGCCGGCCTGCAGACGATCTCGCCGTCGCTGTACGAGGCGGCGGCGCTGGATGGCGCGTCGGACTGGCAGAAGTTCCGCCACGTGACCCTGCCGCTGCTCACACCGATCATCGCGGTGGTGATGACGTTTTCGGTGCTGTTCACCTTCACCGACTTCCAGTTGATCTACGTGCTGACGCGCGGCGGGCCGCTGAACGCCACGCATCTGATGGCCACGCTGAGCTTCCAGCGCGCGATCCCCGGCGGCTCGCTCGGCGAGGGCGCGGCGCTGGCCACGGCGATGGTGCCGTTCCTGCTGGCGGCGATCCTGTTCAGCTACTTTGGCCTGCAGCGGCGTGCCTGGCAGCAGGGAGGCAAGGACTGATGCGCGCGCCGGGACACATCCGTGAAGACATCGGCGGCGGAGGCGAACCATGAGCGCGGCGGCCGGCGCCGAGAAGGCGACCGACACGCAGGGAATGGGCTACCTGGAGTCGCTGCCGCGGCGCTGGGTGACGCTTTACATCCCCCTCGGCGTGTTCCTGTTCGTGCTGCTGTTTCCCTTCTACTGGATGGCGATGACGGCGTTCAAGCCGAACGAGGAGCTGGTCTCGCGCGCGGCGAACCCGTTCTGGATCGAAAGCCCCACGCTCGCGCACTTCCACAAGCTGCTGTTCCAGACCGCCTACCCGCAATGGATGTGGAACACGATCCTGGTATCGGTGGTGTCCACCATCGCGTCGATCGTGGCCAGCGTGCTCGCCGCGTACGCGATCGAGCGGCTGCGTTTCAGGGGCTCGAAGCCGACGGGACTGGCGATCTTCCTTGCTTACCTGGTGCCGCCGTCGATCCTGTTCATCCCGCTGGCGACGATCGTGTTCAACCTCGGCCTGTTCGACACGCGCTGGGCGCTGATCCTGACGTACCCGACGTTCCTCGTGCCGTTCTGCACCTGGCTGCTGATGGGCTACTTCCGCTCGATCCCGTTCGAGCTGGAGGAATGCGCGCTGATCGACGGCGCTTCGCGCTGGCAGATCCTCACGAAGATCGTGCTGCCGCTCGCGGTCCCCGGGCTGATCTCGGCCGGCATCTTCGCGTTCACGCTGTCGTGGAACGAGTTCATCTATGCGCTGACCTTTATTTCGTCTTCGGAGGTCAAGACCGTGCCGGTGGGTGTGGTCACCGAACTCGTCGAGGGCGACGTCTACCACTGGGGCTCGCTGATGGCCGGCGCGCTGCTCGGCTCGCTGCCGGTGGCGATCCTGTACTCGTTCTTCGTCGAGCACTACGTCGCGGGAATGACCGGCGCGGTCAAGGAGTAGATCGAGCCGGCGTCTATACTGGCCGCGGGCCGCACGAACGGGTTACGGGGTTACGCGAATGGGCACTCTGACCTCCAGGGAAGCGCTGGCGCTGCGTTGGGCGGAACTGTGCAACGACCCCTCGCTTCGCGACCTGCCTTACAAGATCGAGCTGAACGCGTTCGGGAACATCGAGATGACGCCCGCGAGCAACCGGCATGCAAGGCTGCAGGCAAAGATCGCTCAGGAACTCGCGCGATTGCTGCCCGGCGGCGACACGTTGACGGAAAGCGCGATCGCGACCGACATCGGCGTGCGTGTCCCGGATGTCGTGTGGGCATCCACCGCATTTCTGGCGAAGCACGGCGACAGCACGCCCTTTCCGGAAGCTCCCGAGATCTGCGTCGAGATCCGCTCGCCGTCGAACGCGCCCGAGGAAATGGAACTGAAGAAGCGCGCGTATCTCGCCGCGGGGGCCGTCGAGGTGTGGGTCGTGACCGAAGACGGCGATCTGTCGATCTTCGATGCCGAGGGACCGCGCGAGGAGTCGCGTTTCGGGGTCACGCTGACGCTGCCGCCGCGCGCGGCGCGCAATGGCGACCACTGATGTCGCGCGCGTTCTGCCGCGCGTCGCCTTGATCACCGGCGCCGGCAGCGGCATCGGCCGCGCGGTCGCACTGACGTTTCTGAGGGCCGGCTGGCAGGTCGCGCTGGCCGGACGTCGCACAGAGGCGCTCGAGGAAACGGTCCGGCTCGCCGGGGCGGACGCAGAGCGCGCGCTCGCGGTGCCGGCCGACGTGACGCGGCCCGAATCGGTCCGTGCGCTGTTCGATACGGTCGTCGCGCGCTTCGGCCGGCTCGATCTGCTGTTCAACAACGCCGGCGCCAACGCGCCGGGCGTGCCGCTCGAGGATCTCTCCGCCGACCAGTGGCGGCAAGTCATCGACGTGAATCTGACCGGCGCCTTTTTCTGCCTGCAGCAGGCGTTTCGCGTGATGAAGGATCAGTTGCCGCGCGGCGGCCGCATCATCAACAACGGCTCGATCTCCGCGCACGCGCCGCGTCCGAACTCCGCGCCGTACACCGCGAGCAAACACGCGATTCTCGGACTCACGAAGGCCGCGTCGCTGGACGGCCGCAAGTACGACATCGCCGTCGGCCAGATCGACATCGGCAACGCGCTGACGCCGATGGCGGCGCGCATGACGCAGGGCGTGCCGCAGGCCGACGGCCGCATCGCGCCCGAACCGGTGATCGACGTGCAGATCGTCGCCGACGCCGTGCTGTACATGGCGAGCCTGCCGCTTGAGGCGAACGTGTTCACGATGACCGTGATGGCGACCAAGATGCCGTTCGTGGGACGCGGTTAGCGGAGCGCCGCGCCACAGGCTGTCGCGGGATCCCGGCAGACTCGGACAACGGGCTCGATTCAAAGCGTGCAGACAGCGGTCCGGCAACCGCCTTGCTTCGGCAGCAGGGCAAAGACCGGTTCGCCTGCGAAGGCGCTTCCGTCGTCAACGGCCGGCCGCCTGCTGAATCACGCGGCCGAGGCGATCCTCGTGCTGGCGTTGGCGCCGCCGAACCGCCGTGCGCGGATCGACGGATTCTTCCCGTGCCGGCCGCAGCCAGAACCAGGCCCATGTCTGGACGGCTTCGGGTACTCGCGCACCCGCGCGTGACGCAGTCCAACGCCGGGACGATCCGCCGCGCGATCGCCCGCCCGCGCTTCGCGCCCGCGAGCTGTTCCTCGAGCGCCGGGCGCAGGCCCGCGGCGAGCATCACGACGCGATGCTTGCCGCCTTTGCCCTCGCGCACGACGATCACGCCGCGATGGAAATGCGGAACCTTGATGCTCAACCGCGGGCATACGAGCAACCGCAGGCCGCTACCGTAAAGCAGTTGCGCGAACAGCGCGAATTCGCGCGGAAAATGCGCCAGCAGGCGAGCGGCTTTGCTGAGCGATGGCACGACCGTAACGCGCACCCGCCCCTTGCGGCGAAGAGCTCGTGCATCCACCCCAACCCGGCGTTCAGAACTTCCCGTTACAGGAACGGGATTGCGCAGAGCGCCTGCTTGTGCGTCGAGGCCGATACCTGCCGTTGCGCTGCAAGGTGTCGGAGAAACGCCTCGACCTCCGCCGCCCCCAGTTCGCACGGATGGCGGCGGCCGTGGAAGCGGACGAAATCGCGCATCCAGTAGACGTAGGTCTCTTCGGTTCGTAAGCTCATCTGCTGGGCGCGGATCTCGCGCCTGAGCACGGCGAGCAGCGTCGGCGGTGGGGGCAGCGGTGTGCATGGATCAACGGCGGCCGGATACCGTTACTTCGTGCAGTACTCTCGCAAGTGCCTGGAAGGAATGGCTTTGTCATGCGAAGGCTGGCCGGGATGAGGCGCACGGTGCAACCTGGATCAGCGGACGGCTGCGCCCCATATCACGTTAGGTGTCGAAGGAGAGTTCTCATGCTTCTTCCGAGTCAGACAGTCGCCGAACTGAAGCGAGTACTGAAGGCCTACGCTTCGAAAGCCAGCGTTCCAAAACCGCATGCTTGGAAGCGCCTGTCCGACAACGAAATTTGGCGGCACTTCATCGTACAAGTGGCGGTTGTAGGAAGTGCTGCATCGGGAGAACGGCTGGGTCGCGCACTTCGTGCGGAAGAGACGCTCGGACTAAACAGGCTCGCGGCACTTCCCGTCGCGCGGCGGCGGGCGCTTATCAGCAAGACGCTTCGCGCTTCAGGTGTCCGCTACGCGTCTCACGACATCGAAAAATGTCGCAAGACCGCGGCCGTCGTGCGCAACTTTGAGTTTCTGTCGGCGTTTCCCGGAGGCCCAAAGGGATACATCAAGTCCCTCGCGAAGTTGCAAAACGACGACGCAAAGGCGGCCCGCCTGGCCGCAGACATGAGCTATATCAAACTGAAAGGCGCGCGAGACCTGCTTGTCGAACTCGGGGTGGTGAGCAACGTCGTGGCGCTCGACACTCGAATACTCAACATTCTTCGGCGCTTTGGCGCCGTGATTCCGAGGGATATCCGCACAAATCCGGACAGCTACAGGCAGCTCCAGAGCGAACTGCTGAGCAGGGTCTGCAAACCGCTTGGCATCACGGGCGCTGCGCTTGATCGCATTCTTTTCCAGAACTACAAAGACTTGGGCCCACCGCGAGCGACACCTAACATTTCGGTGAACGCGGACGTCCGCAAGCGAGCCTTCGTTCAGCAGTGCGCCAATCAACAGCGCTAGTGCTGTAGCGAGCACCTCGCCCCTCACGGCCGCCGGTTACCCTAACGTTATGCAGCAATCGGAAGCACCGCGGCATTGGCGAAACGGCGGCCTTGATATTCTGCGTGCATGAAGTTCAGCGAGGTACTCCGCCTGCTCCAAGACGACGGCTGGTTCCTTGTCGCGACGCGTGGCAGTCACCGGCAGTACAAGCATCCGTCCAAGTCGGGTCGCGTCACAGTCCCGGGTAAACCGAGCGATGATCTTGCGCCCGGCACGCTCAATAGCATTTTCAAGCAGGCCGGGTTGAAGAAGTGAGGTTCGTATGCGCTATGCCATCGTGATCGAGAAAGCTGGTTCGAACTACTCCGCCTACGTGCCGGATCTGCCGGGCTGCGTTGCCACAGGGGCAACAATCGAGGAAGTCGAAGCGCAGATTCGCGAAGCCATTTCCTTCCATTTGGAGGGTCTCCGTGAAGATGGCTTGCCTGTCCCCGCGCCCGCAAGCCGCGTCGAGTATGTAGACATCGCTGCATAACATTTCGGTGAACGCGGACGTCCGGGAGCGCGCCTCCGTTCGGCGCCGTGCCAATCAACAACGGCGGTGCAGTAGCGAGCACCTCTCCACTCGCGGCCGCCGGTTACCTTAATTAGGCCCCGAGTTGCGCGTCTCGCGGACATCGGAGTAGCCATGGATTCATGGCTAACAGGCTGTTGAAATTCCCGTGATCTCCTGCAGCCCCGACGTCATGGGCGGTACCCCGATGTTCGCGGGCACCCGGGTTCCCGTCCAGACGTTGCTGGACTATCTGGAAGCCGGAGACTCGATCGATGAGTTTTTCGCCGGCTCTCTCTCGGTAAGCCGGGAGCAGGTCATCGAGTTTCTCGAGCAGGCAAAAGACCGTTTGATCGCTGCTGCCTCGTGAGGGCGCTCGTTGACGGGCGCATTGACCGGCGTTTTACGCGCGACCTCGTCGTCCACGACGTGACAACACCGCGTCAGATGGGCTGGTCGACATCCGAAACGGCGAAGTGCTGGCATCGGCCGCGAAGGAGTTCGACGTCTTCGTGACGGTCGATCGGAACCTGGCGTTTCAGCAGAGTCTTCCAGCGTTCTCAATCGCAGCCATCGTTCTGCGTGCCAGAACCAATCGGCTTTCAGACCTTCAGCGCCTTGTCCCAGACGTGCTTGCGGCCATCCGGATTGCGAAGCCAGGCCCGGTCACATAGGTCGGGGCCTAACCGCGCACGCTAGGGCGTCGCTTGTTGGCGGGGCTGCGCACCGCTGCAACCGGCTGACGCGGCCCCTGATCAAGAACGTCGAGCACGCG
>Ga0272446_1005661_pt1 | contig 13593 bp, 8 predicted proteins | sample YNPCB0061_FD_194587 | JGI IMG/M metagenome (GOLD analysis project Ga0272446, IMG submission 194587) | Hot spring microbial mat communities from Yellowstone National Park, WY, United States - YNP-CB-006-1 | ecosystem: Environmental > Aquatic > Thermal springs > Hot (42-90C) > Sediment | place...
ATCGGCCGCGTCCACACCGTCGAGATGCAGGTCTGGACCGGCGGCACGGTGCCGCACCAGCCCAACACCCCAGTGCCGCCGGGCTGGGATTACGACCAGTGGCTGGGCCCGGTGCAGTGGCGCCCCTTCAACCCCGGCCGCGTCAACGGCTGGCAATACTTCTGGGACACCGGCGAGGGCATGCACACCGACATGGGCACGCACTACACCGACCAGATGCAATGGGTGCTGGGCACCGACGACACCATGCCGGTCGAGTTCGAGACCAGCGACATGGTCTGGCCCGACCCCAAGCAGTGGATGAGCGAGACGGCCATCTCCGGCACTTTCAAATGCCGTTACGCCAACGGCGTCCAGGGCATCCTCTACCAGCGAAAAGGGTTCACCGACCGCTACATTCGCTACATCGGCGACGAGGGCTGGGTGCAGGTGGACGATGAGACCGACGTAGTGACGGCCGAGCCGAAGTCCATCCTCCAAACCAAGCCCGAGGGCGGCGTGAGCTGGTCCAACGCCAGCGCCCACATCCGCAACCTGCTCGACTGCATCCGCAGCCGCCGCCAGCCCCTCTGCCATCCCGAAGTCGCGCACCGCGCCCAGGCCATCGTCGAGAGCATGACCATCGCCGCCCGGCTTGGCCGCAAGCTGCGCTGGGACCCGGTCAAGGAGGTCTTCGACTGCGAGGAGGCCAACCGCATGTTGTACCGCGAACCCCGCGCCCCCTGGCGCGTCGTCTGAACCCGGACGCGAACTTTCTCCCTCCCCTGCCCGATCATGAAAACTTGCCTGCTCTGCACCGGTTTCGCGCTCGCCGCCCTGGCCGCCACGCTCTCGGCGGCCGAACCCGCGGACGCCCCGCTCGCCGCCCTGCTCCGGTACCAGTCCGGCGCTGATGTCTCGCCGCTGCGGCACTACGAAGCCCTGGTCCGCCAGGCCGTGGACCACCCGGCCACGCGCCAGCGGGTCGAGGCCGATTTCATCCGCGTCCTGAGCGGCGAATCCACCTACGAGGCCAAACGCTTCGCCTGCCAGCAACTGGCGGTCATCGGCGGCGAAGCCAGCGTGCCCGCGCTGGCCGCCCTGTTGAAAAACGCCGAAACCGCCGGCATCGCCGCCGCCGCCCTGGCCCAAAACCCCGCCCCGGCAGCCAGCGACGCACTGCGCCGCGCCCTCGGCACCGCCCCGGCCGCCGCCCGTCCGGCGCTGGCCCACGCCCTCGGCGTGCGCGGCGACACCAAGGCCGTGGCGCAACTCAACAAGCTGGCCCGCGACAGCGACCCTGCCACAGCCGAGGCCGCCCTCAGCGCGCTCGCCAAAATCGCCACGCCCGGCGCGCAGAAAACCCTCGCCGAATTGCGCCAAAACCCGCCCCCCGCGCTGCGCCGCGTGGTCGCCGAAGCCTCGTTCTACCTGGCCGACACGCTGGCCCGCCGCGGCAATCGCAAGGCCGCCGCCGCGATTTATCAAGACTACCTCGCCGCCGACCAACCCGCCGACCTGCGTCGGGGCGCGTTCGGCAACCTGCTGCGCTTGGACCGCGACGGCGGCCAGCGTCGCGCCGTCGAGGCGCTGCGCGGCGAAGATGCCGCGTTGAAACCGGTGGCCATTGCCGCGCTGCCGGGACTCAAAAACGCCGGCGCTTCGCGCGCCTTTGCCGCCGTGATGCCCCACCTCGCGCCCGGCGAACAGGTGCTCCTGCTCCAAGCCCTGGCTGCCCGCGGCGACGCCCCCGCCCGCAAAGCGGCCGAGGAGCAACTGGGTTCGCCGCAGGCCGAAGTCCGCCTGGCCGCCATTGCCGCGCTGGGCCAGATGGGCGACGCCACCACCGTGCCGGTGCTGGCCCGCGCCGTCCAAACCGCCCGGGACGCCGCCGAACGCCGCGCGGTCGAAAACGCGCTGGCCGGGCTCAAGGGCGGCGTCGCCGTGGACCGGGCGCTGGCCGCGCAACTGCGCAACCGCATGGCCGGTCCGAAGGCGCCGTTCCTGGCGGCGCTGGTCCGCCGTGCCAACCCGGAGTCGCTGCCCACGTTCCTGGCCGAGGCGACCAGCCCCGATGCGGCAATGGCCAAACTCGCTTTCCAGGGGCTGAGTCGCGTGGCCGGGCCGAACGACTTGCCGGCGGCGTTGAAGGCCCTGGCCGGCCTGCGCGCCGAAGCAGCGCTCGAGGACGCCCAAGCCTCGCTCGGACAGTTGCTGCGTCTGGTCGAGCCGCCCGGGCGGGCGGCGGCCGCGGTGCGTGAGGCGCTTCGGGCCGCGCCCGACACCTCGGCCCGGTTGCGGCTGCTGCCACTGATGGCGTTTTGCCCCGACGCCGAAAACTTGGCGCAGGTCGTCGCCGCCGCGAGCACCGAGGACCCCGCGCTGCGGGACACCGGCTTGCGCACGCTGGCCGACTGGCCGGACGCCGCCGCCTGGGAGCCGCTGCGGGCGCTTTACGCCCGGGCGCCGGGTGAAACCGAGCGCGTGCTGGCGCTGCGCGGCCTGGCCCGGTTGCTGGGCGAACAAAACGCCCGGCCCGACGCGACCCTGGTGAACCGCTACCGGGAGTTGCTGGCCACGGCCCGGGGCGACAACGATCGCAAGCTAATCCTGGGCGCGCTGGCCGGCTGCGCCCACCCCGAGGCGCTGACGCTGGCGCTCGAGCAACTGGGCCACGCCGCCACTCGGGCCGAGGCCGTGCTGGCGGTCAAAAAGATCGCCGAGGCCATCAAGGACCGGCATCCCGAGGCCGCCGCCGCGGCGCTGCAAAAAGTGCAGTAGGCGCCGGCCCGGCCGCGACGGCGTTGTCCGGGCCCGGGGCCAGGGCCGCGCGCGCTTGGCGGGGTCCCGGCCGCCCGCTATAAGCCGGGCGTGCCCGCGTCGTCCGCTGCCATCCTCGAACAACCCCTCACCGTGCTCTGGGGCGTGGGGCCCGAGCGCGCGGCGTGCCTGGCGCAACTGGGGTTGCACACCGTGGGCGAGCTGCTGCTCCACCGGCCGCGACGCTACGAGGACCGCCGCCAGTACCGCCCCATCCGCGCCCTGGTTGCGGGTGAGCCGGCGCTGACCGGCGGCCGGGTGGTTGCCGCCGGCATCAAGCGCTGGAAGCACGGGACGCGCTCGCTCTTCGAGGTGATCCTCGAAGACGGCACCGGCCGCCTGCATTGCCGGTGGTGGAACCTGCCCTACCTCGAGGGGCAGTTTCAGCCGGGCGACGAGCTGGTGGTTTTCGGCAAGGTGCGTTCGCTCAAGCCGGCCACGATGGACCATCCGGACACGGAAATCGTCGAGGGCGGCGAGGAGCGTTCGATCCACATCGGCCGCATCGTGCCGGTGTACCCGCTGACCGCCGGGCTGACGCAGCGCGTGTTGCGCCGCCTGGTCTGGCAGGCGCTGGCCCTGGCCGGGCCGCACGTGAGCGATCCCTGGCCGCCGGTCACCGCCGCCACGGGCCTGACCCGCGCGCGCGCCCTGCAATTGCTGCATTTTCCGGAGCAGGACGGCGACGCCGAGACCGCCCGCCAGCGGCTGGCGCTGGACGAGTTCTTCGAGCTGCAACTGGTCCTGCAACGCCGCCGTCGCGCGCTCCAGACGCGCGCCACCGCCCTGCCCTGCGCCGGCGACAACCGCTGGATTCGGCCTTTTCTGGCGGGGCTGGGCTTCGCGCTCACCGCGGCCCAGACGCGCGTGTTGCGGGAAATCCGCGCCGACCTGGCCGGGCCGCACCCGATGCGGCGGCTGTTGCAGGGCGACGTGGGCTCGGGCAAGACCGTCGTGGCCGCGTGCGCGGCGTTGATGGCGCTGGAGAGCGGTTACGATGTCGCGTTCATGGCGCCGACCGAGGTGCTGGCCGCCCAGCAATTCGAGCGGTTCCGCGCCTGGTTCGCCCCGCTGGGCATCCCGGTGGCGCTGCGCACGGGCAGTCGCAAGACCGGCACCGGCGGGCCGGAGCCGCCGGGGCTGTTCGGCGGGGCGAGCGCGCCGACGTTGACGGTGGGCACACACGCGCTGCTCGAACCGGGCTACGACCCCGAGCGGCTGGGGCTGGTGATCATTGACGAGCAACACAAGTTCGGCGTGGCCCAGCGCGAGCAACTGGTCCGCAAGGGGCACTACCCGCACCTGTTGGTCATGACCGCCACGCCCATCCCGCGCACGCTGGGGCTGACCCTGTACGGGGATTTGGACGTGTCGGTGATTGACGCGCTGCCGGCCGGGCGCGGGTCGTTGCGCACGTTTGTGCGGTCGGCCGACCGGCTGCCGAAGGTGTGGGCCTTCGTGCGCGACCAACTGGCCCGCGGCCGCCAGGCCTTCATCGTGTATCCGCGGGTGGAGGACGCCGACCCCGCGGCCGGCGCCAAGGCGGTGTTGGCGGAGTTCGAGCGCCTGCAAACCGCGCTGGCGCCGCACCGGCTGGGCCTGTTGCACGGCCGCTTGAGCCCCGAGGAGAAGGAGCGCGTGATGGCCGACTTCCGGGCCAATCGCCTCGGCGCGCTGGTGAGCACCTCGGTGGTCGAGGTGGGCGTGGACGTGCCCAACGCGAACGTGATGGTGATCGAAAACGCCGAGCAGTTCGGCCTGGCCCAGTTGCACCAGTTGCGCGGCCGCGTGGCCCGCAGTCCGCACCCGGCGTACTGCATCCTCGTGGCCGCGGCCAAAACCCCCGAGGCCCGCGAGCGGTTGCGGGTGTTGGAGACGACCACCGACGGCTTCCGAATCGCGGAGGCGGACCTGCGCCTGCGCGGGCCGGGCGAGCTTTTGGGGCAGGCGCAAAGCGGGTTGCCGGCCTTTCGGTTTGGCGACCTGGGCAGCGACCTGGTGCTGGTCGAGCAAGCCCGTGTCCTGGCCCGCGAGTGGGTGGAGCGGGAGGCGGCCGAAAACGGCGCGAGCCCGGCGCCGGCGGAGGCGCGGTCCGCCTGAGGACCCCGGAGCCGGCCCCGCGGCTGGCTCAAGCCGGCCGGGGCGCGAGGGTCGCGGGCGTGGGCGCGGGGGCCGGCGGCGGCGCGCTGGGACCGGGGCTGGGGGCCGGCGCCTGGAAGGGCTCGAGTTCTTCGCCTTCGCGGACCAGCCGGGCGCTGTTGAAGACCACGATGAGCGAGCCGGCGTTGTGCATGATGGCGGCGACGATGGGGTTGATGTAGCCGAAGGCCGCCAGGGTGAGGCCGCCGATGATGAAGAAGACGCCGAAGAGGAAGTTCTGGTTGATCACGTTGCGGGTCAGCCGGGAGAGCCGCACCAGGAACGGCAGCCGGCGCAGATCGTTGTTCATGAGCGCGATCGTAGCGCTGTGGATGGCCACTTCGCTGCCGGCGGCGCCCATCGCGATGCCCATGTCCCCGGCGGCCAGCGCGGGCGCGTCGTTGACGCCGTCGCCCACTACGGCCACGCGATAGCCCTTGGACTTCATTTGGCGGACGAACTCGACCTTGTCCTGCGGCAGGCACTCGGCCATGACCTCCTCGCAGCCGATTTCCCGGGCCACGCGCGCGGCCACGGGCTGGCGGTCGCCGGACACCATCGCCACGCGGCGCACGCCGCTTTTGAGCAGGTCCGCCAGCGCGCCCTTGGCCTCGGGCCGGGTCTGGTCGCGCAGCCCGATCCAACCCAGGTAACGGCCGTCGCGGGCCACGTGGATGAGGCTGAAGCCCTCGGTTTCGTTGAGGTCCACGTGCCGGTCGAGGTCCTCGGTCACGCCGTTGTCGCGGAGCCACTGGGCGCGGCCGATGATGACCTCGGCGCCGTCCACGCGGGCGCGGATGCCGCGGCCGGCGGTTTCCTTGAAGTGCTGGGGTTCGGTCAGGGGCAGGCCGACCTCTTGGGCCAGTTCGGCGAGGGCCTTGGCGGTGGGATGGTTGCTGTACTTCTCGGCGGAGGCGGCCAGGCGGAGCAGCTCGGCGGGTTTGATGTCGCCCACCGGCGCCAGGCGGCTGACGGCCAGGCGACCGGTGGTGAGGGTGCCGGTCTTGTCGAAGATGAAGGCGTTGATGCGCGCGGCCAGCTCGATGTCGGCCACGTTTTTGATGAGGATGCCCAGGCGGGCGGCGGCGGAGAGCGCGGCGACCATGGCCGTGGGCGAGGCCAGGATGAACGCGCAGGGGCAGGCCACGACGAGCACAGAGATGACGCGGTTGAGGTCGTGGGTGAAGGCCCAGACCAGCGCGCCGAGCACCAGCACCAGCGGGGTGTAATAGACCATGTACTGGTCCACGATGCGCATGAAGGGCAGCTTGGTTTTCTCGGCGGCCAGGATGAGTTCGCGCACGCGGCCCAGCGTGGTGTCCTCGCCGGCCTTGGTCACGCGCACCTCGAGCACGCCGGTGAGGTTCTGCGTGCCGGCGAAGACCTGGTCGCCGGGTTTTTTGTCCACGGGCAGCGACTCGCCGGTGATCGTGGCCTGGTTGAAGGAGCCTTCGCCGGAGACGATCACGCCGTCGGCCGCCACGTTGTCGCCGGGCCGGATGCGGATGACATCGCCGACCTTCAGTTCGGCGACGGGGACCTCCTCCTCGGTGCCGTCCGGGCGGACGCGCCGGGCCTTGGTGGGGGTGAGCTTGATGAGCGACTCGATCGAGGCGCGCGCGCCGGCGGCGGTGCGGGTCTCGATGATTTCGCCCATGAGCATGAAGAAGGCGACGATGCCGGCGGTCTGGTAATCGCCCACGCCGTAGGCCAGGCCCTCCGCGCTGCCCAGGGCGGCGGCGCCCTTGCCGAAGGAGGCGAGCACGGCGATGGCGACCAGCTCATTGATGCTGAGAATGCCGCGGGCGAGGTCTTTGACCGCGGTGCGGATGATGGGCGCGCCCAGGATGATCGCGCCGATCATGGCACTGGCGCTGGCCACAAGCCGGCCGCTGTCGAAGAGCCAGTTCACCAGGAAGGAGTTCACGATGAACATCATCCCCACCAGGGTCTGGGTGAGGTGGACGGGGATGTGCTCGTGGTCGTGGCCGCAACTGGCGCACGATTCGCCCTCGGCGTGGTGGTGCGAGTGCTCGTGGTCGTGGCGGGAAAGCAGCGAGGTGACTTGCATGGGGCGGGCAGTGAAGGGTTAGCGGGCGGGCGGCGCTTCGCTCTTGACGGGCTCGCGGCTGAGCTGGAGGCGCAATTCGCGCGACTGCGTTTCGGCGCGCTCGGACAGGAAGAACTTTTCCTGCACGTTGGTCATGAGGCGGGAAAGGCGGGCGGCCAGCAGGCGCTGGCGGAACAGTTCGGGGTCTTTGCGGTACTCGGGCAACTGGTCGCGAAAGGCCTGGGCCTCGGCGGTGATGGCGGTGACGAGCCGGTTGCTGGCGCCCGCGGCGCGCGCCAGGATGGCCTGGGCCTCGCCCAGGGCCTTGGCGGTGATCTGGTCCTGGTAGCCGAGGGCGTCGCTGATCTTGCGGCTGCGCTCCTGCTCGGCGGCGTTGACTTCCTCGAAGGCCTGGCGGACGTCCACCGGGGTTTTGGTTTCCACGTCGCTCGGCTCGAGGGTGATGCCAAGGTCGGCCTGCGCGATGAGCTGGCGGACGCGCTCGAGGACCAGGTCGCGGAAGCCGGCCTTGTCCTTGTAGAGCGCGGCGTCGGCGGTCATGCGGGCCGAGGCGTAAATGATCGCGTTGTTGAGCAGGTTGGTTAGGAGTGTGGGGGCGTGCGCGAAGCCGAAGACGTACCGCACGGGGTCGGTGATGCGGTACTTCACCGTGGCGCGCACGTGGATGATGTTGCCATCGGCGGTGAGGGTGTAGCCGTCGGCCTCGGGGCGGAGGATGCCCTGAGGGGCGGGCTCCCGGCCGAGCGCGTCCAACTCGGGAATGGAGGCGTGCCAGCCGGTGGTGGAGGTGGCGGTCTGGATTTCACCGATGGGGATGCGGACGACCTCGTTGATGGGATAGGGCCAGGCCCAGTGCCAGCCGGGCTTTTTGAGCTGGTCGGGGCCGGTGCCCATCGGCCGGCCGAACAGCAGCACGATGGCCAGTTGATTGGGCTGGACGACGAACATGCCCGAGCACAGGAACACCAGCACCAGCCCGGCCATGAGGAACTTGACGATCTTGAAGCTGCTGCCGAAGGCCTCGGCCAGCGCCTGCGAGCTGGCGTCATCCGCGCCGGCGGACACCGGCGGCAGCGTCGGCGGGCCGGGCGGCGGGGCGGCGGGAGGAAGTTGCGGGTCGCTCATGGCGCAAACTCCGTTCAGTTCGAGCGGCCGGGGGCGGTGACCGCGTTTTGGAGCAGGTCAAAGGGCGGCGTGCGCGGGTCCAGGACGAGCGTGGCGCGCTCCTTGAGGGATTGTTCGAGGGCGTCGAGCTTGAGGAGGAAGACAGCCAGCTCGGGATTTTGCTCGAAGGTCTTGAGCTGGGCGGCGGCCCGGGCCTCGGCCTCGCCCAGAATCTGGCGCGCCTTGCCCTCGGCCTCGGCCAGGATGCGCTCGCGCTGCAGGTCGGCTTCGGAGCGGATGCGGATGGACTCACGCTCGCCCTCGCCCTGGAACTGCTTCACCAGGCGCTCGCGCTCGGCCTTCATGCGGTCGAAGACCTTGGTGGTGATGCTCTCGGGCAGGCCGATTTGCTTGATGCCCAGCAGGACGATCTCGACGCCGAAGTTGGCCGTGGCGGCGCGGATTTCGCGGAGCATTTCGGCCTCGATCTGGTCGAAACGCAGCGACTGGGGGTCCACCGAGATGAAGTCGGCCAGCGGATGGCTGCCCACGGTGTTGTTCTTGGCGGTGCGGAGCTGGATTTCGAGGTTGCGTTCGGCGGCAGCGAGGTTGTCGCCGAAGAGCTCGAGGAACTTGCGTGGCTCCTTCACGCGCCAGCCCAGGAAGACGTCAATCACGATGATCCGCCCGTCCGCGGTGGTGGTTTGCTCGTACTTCTTCTCGAGGTTGCGGATGCGGTTGTCGAAACGGTGCACGTTCTGGATGGGCCAGGGCCAGCGGAAGTACAGGCCGGGCGCCTCGATGCTCCGCGCGTAGCGGCCCAGGGTGGTGACGATGACCACCTCCGTTTGCCGCACCTGGAAGGCGAAGAGCATGGCCGCGAAGATCAACACCACCAGCGCGCCGGTGGCGAGGGTGACAGGGTTTCGCTTCATGGTTGGGTCAGGGAAAAAGCGGTCAAGGTTCAGCGGCTTGCGGGGGCGGGCGAAGCCGGGAGGGTTACGTCCAACAGGTCCCGGCGAAGGCGGTCCTCGAGGTTGAGTGTGACCACCTCGTGGGTGTTGCTGGGCACGATCACGTACTTGCGAGCCGGGGCGATCGAGCGGCTGACCGTGTCCAGGTAGGTCCGCAGCCGGTACACCTCCGGCGAGGCCTGATAGGCGAGCACCTGATTGGTGAAGCGCGCGGCCGTTCCGGCCGCCAGCGACGTCAGCCGGGCGCGGTAGGCCTCGGCTTCGTTGACCTTGCGGACGGCCTCGGCCTGGGCCAGCGGCACCCGTTCGGCGGCGTAGGCGCGGGCCAGATGGTTGGTGGCCTCTTTTTCCTGGAGGGCACCCAGGACGCGCTCGAAATCTCCGGCCACCTTGATCGGCGGGTGGATGCCGTGCAGCCCCACAAACAGGACCCGCACGCCGAGCCGGTGCGCATCGGCCTGGGCCTGGATGCGCTGCCGCAACTCCTCGCTGGCGGCCCGGCGACCCCGCCCCATGATTTCATCGAAATCCACGTTCACCAGGTAGCGGGTGACCTCGCGCTGGGCCAGAAACTGCAACAACTTCCCGGCGTCGGCATGGCCGAACGCATAGGCCCGCAGGTCGGCGATCTGGTACTGCACCGGCATGTTCACGGTCAGCAGGTTCACCGGCACGGCCTGTTCGCCCTCCGGGGCGGCGGCGCCGGCGGCGCGGGCGTCTCCGCTGGCCACGATGAGGTTGAACTCCTCCTTGGCGTGCGGCTTGGTCCAGAGCAGCACCCGCTGCGCGGCAAACTCGTCTCCCTCGACGATGCCCACGGTGAAGTGTTGCACCCGCTCGGTCGGGTAACGCTCCACGCGGTCCACCGGCCAGGGCCACTTGAGGTGCGGGCCGGGATCGAGCACCTCGCGTCCGGCCACCGGCCGGCCCCAGCGCAAGAGCAAGGCCTGCTCGCCCGGCTCGATGAACACAAAACAGGTGGACAGGAGCAGGATCGCCAGTTGCCCCAGCACCAGCCAGACAAAGGCCCGCTCGAGGAAGCGGTAAAACCAGGTCTGGGACACCTTGAAGCCGAATTGGTAGTCCAGCGCCTGGGCCGCCGTGGCGATGAGCCCGCCCGGCTGGCTGAGTACGCCGATGAGCCGGCTCTCGTACAACGGGTGCACCACCTGCTCCTTGACCCGCGGCCGGTAAATCTCCAGCACCAGCGTGACGAGATTCTCCACGGCCACCAGCGCCAGGATGATCACCAACACCCGCGCCGCAATCACGTCCGCCTGCGGATAGCCCGCCCAGCCGGCCGCCTCGACCCCGGCGGTCACCACGCACAAGAGCGAGCCCAACAGCAGGTACGCCGCTTGCGGGCGCAGGAAGGGCTGTTGCTGGAGCCGCGCCAGCACGGCCGAGTACTTGCCCACCTGGAAGTACACCAGCGCCAACATCCCGTAGAGCGTCATGGCCACGGTGGCCTGCTCGACCGTGGACGGGCGGTCTGCTCCGAGGTGCCGCCACAGGAAATAGGCCCCGAGCCCCTGCCCGGCCAGCAGCAGCAGGGCAAAGGCGGGCACGAAGTACCTCTCGAACTGCTCGCGCGCGCGCCGAGCCGGGAATTGCTCGGCGTCCGGCGTGGTGAAGAGCGACGCGCTCGTGGCGCTCTTGCGCAGCTCGTCGAACTCGAGCCGTTCCAGCCGCTCGCGCTCGACCAGGCGCATCTGCACGTAGGCCACCAGGGCCACCAAAAAGCCCATGCCGATGAACACGGTGGCCGCCAGGCCCGTGGCCGATTGGGCATACCGGGCCAGGGCGCCCGCCGCCACGGTCAACACCAGCAGCAGCACCCAGTTCACCAATCCTTTGCCGGAAACGTTTTGTTCCATGCGCTCAGGTCAATTCACGGTCCTCGAACAACACCCACGCCACCGCCAGCACCGCCCCGAGGTACCCCGCGCTGTACAGCGCCGCCCGGCCCACATACGGCCAGGGGATGCTCTTGTCCATGCCCAGGGCATCGGACATCCAGAACAACTGCCAGTTCGGCAGCAACGTGTAGCACACCTGCGCCCAGGTCTGGCCGGACTCCGCGCGCGTGCCGAACAGATAATCCGACAACAACCCCAGCACGAACAACACCGTGCACACGGCCAGCGTGGGCAGCATTTCCAGCCGCGTCGAGCAGGCCAGCGCCAGTCCGGCCAGCACCCACACGGCCAGGAGGATCAACACCATCGCCGGGACCAGCCGCCAGTCCACCACCTGCGGATTGGTGAAGGGGATCACCTCCGGCTTGACCCAGAAGGCAATGTACAAAAACCCCAGCGTCGTCAACACGCAGCCCGCCAGCACCGTGGTCGTGGTAAACACCCGGTCCAGGAAATAATTCGCAAAGCCCCCCGTCAGATACGCCAGCGCCAACGCCCCGAAGTAAATGCTCAACGAGCGCACATCGGCGTCCCCGTAAGCATCAAAGGCCATGCGGCTGGCCAGCAGCGCGGCGATGCCGGTGAAATACGTCAGCACGGTCAACGCCGCCGCCAGCCCGGCGTACTTGGCCAGCAGGAACTGCCCGCGGCTGACCGGCTTGGCCAGCACCGCCAGCGCCGTGCCGGTGCGGATTTCGTGGGCCAGCGTGGCCGAGGCGCTCAACACCGCCCCCACCAGCCCGGCCAGCAACATCACCGCCAGCACGCTGTCCTTGACCATCTTCGGGTCGTCGCCAAAGCCGAAGTACGGCACCGCCGCCAAAAACACGTTGAACCCCCCGGCGGCGGTCAGCAGCAGCAGAAACACCGGCTGCCGGACCAGCTCCTGGAAGGTGTTGCTGGCGATGGTCAGGAATTGTCGCATGGCGACGATGCGAGCGGGGAACTTTACGGGCCCACCCCGTGATTGCAACGGGTTAATCCCGGGCGCCCTCGCCCGCCCGCCGGCTCGCGGCGGCGTAATAAACCAGCCCACGCTGGACCGCAAAATGTGCGTCTGGCGGCACAGAAGCGCCGGCATCGCGGCCGCCGGTTAACCCGCCCCCGCCTTCCGCCGCGGGTATCCGGCATCCGGCATCGGGCATCCGGTATCCGGCCTCCGGTATCCGGCATCTGGTATCCGGCATCTGCTATCCGGCGTCCGTCCCCAGGCCTCCCCCTCCTCACTCCTCGCTTCTCACTTCTGCTTGGGTAGGGCGCGCTGCGCCGGTGCCGCTCGGCCGCGACGCAGCGCGGCCCTACCCACAGCGCTGGCACGCCGGTGTTGTCGAACCGCTTCGCGCCGTTTGAGGTCCGGGCTTTATTTTGCGACGCTTTCTTGCCCGCGAATGTACCTGCGGCAAATCAGGCGCGGGGCGGTCAAATTCCCGCTTGCCTCGCCGGGGCGGCTGCGGGTTAATTGCGGGCAGCGCGGGTGTGGTTCAATGGTAGAACGCGGGCTTCCCAAGCCTGAGACGAGGGTTCGATTCCCTTCACCCGCTCCAAAGGTACCTGCCAGGGTAGCTCAGCGGTAGAGCAGGGGACTCATAAGCCCTTGGTCGGGGGTTCGATTCCCTCCCCTGGCACCAATCTCTCCGAAGTTTGAGCAAGCGCCCGCCCGGTGTCCAGCCGCCGGGTCAGTTCACCGAGGGGTCTTCCGGGGCCTGGGCCAAGAGCACGTAGGGCGGGCCTTTTTCCAGCAGGACCACCCGCCAGAGGTCCTCGGGCGGCACGTCAAACACCAGCCGCAGCGAGGCGGGATGAACCAGCCAGGCCTTGCGCTTGATTTCGTCATCCAACTGGCCCGGGCTCCAGCCGGCGTACCCGGCGAAGAGCCGGATTTTCTGGGTGGGCGAAAAGGACTCGCCCAGTTCGATGAGCTCGTCCAGCGAGTGACCCAGATTGAGGTTCGGCAGGACGTTGGCGTCGGGCAGGTAGTCGTCGGTGTGCAAGTAACTCATGGCGGTGGGCTGGACCGGACCGCCGATGTAAAGCCGGAGTTCCTTGAGGCGCTCGGGCAGGTCGGCCACCAGCGCCTCCCCCACCTTGCGGCCGCTGTCGCGGTTGAGCACCAGGCCGAAAGCGCCCTCGGCGTCGTGCTGACAGACCAGCACCACGGTGCGGTGGAACCAGGAGCCGCGCAGATTGCCCCCGTCCAGGAGCAGGTAGCCTTTGAGGGATTTGTGGGCTTTGGCCATAGCGACCGGTCACCGCCGTACTGCCCGGAACCGGACACGGCGTGCACGCCGGTAATTTGCGATGCCGGGCGGCGGCTGGCAATGCCGGCCTGCGGGGCCTTACGCGGCCAGTCCCAGGCGCCGCGCGGCTTCGGCGGCGCTGAGGCCCGTCAGGGCAAAGACCTTGTGCCCGGCGGTGCGCCCTTGCACCAACCGCACCGCGGCGCGGGGCAGGCCGAGGGTGTCCGCGAGGAACCGCTGCAACTCCGCATTGGCCGCATCGTCCACCGGCGGCGCGGCCACGCGCACCTTCAGTTCCGGGCCGTGCAAGCCGGCCAGGGCCGTGCGCGCGGCCCGGGGCTGGGCCTTGA
>Ga0272446_1005662_pt1 | contig 13593 bp, 13 predicted proteins | sample YNPCB0061_FD_194587 | JGI IMG/M metagenome (GOLD analysis project Ga0272446, IMG submission 194587) | Hot spring microbial mat communities from Yellowstone National Park, WY, United States - YNP-CB-006-1 | ecosystem: Environmental > Aquatic > Thermal springs > Hot (42-90C) > Sediment | place...
GCCCCACAATATCCTGCAACGACACATTGCCGCCACCCGTGCCGCGGAGTTCTAAGGGGTTGGGTGAAAATCGAGGGCTGATGGCAGTCTGTCCCAGGGCTGATGGTGGCATCCAGATGGCCGTAACCAGGGCGGCTGCACTGACGATCGCCATCAACTTAACGCGCTTCATGTCTTTCAGTCCTTCCAGGTAGATGTTTGAGCAAAGGTTTCAGACGTTAGATGCCCCAGAAGGGTTCCGACTGACCCAAGATTGAGCAAGCCCATACAATTGCCGACTGATGATTCATCCGAGCTTCACAGGGATCTGATTGGGCTTAAGCTGCTACGGCCACTGCTGCTTCCAGGCGCAACCGATCCCATTGGCGTTGATGTAGCAACAGCCAGGATTGGATCAGGTCGGGGCCACGGGTTTCGCCGGTCAGGGCTACCCGCAACAAGGGCTTCAACTGACCCTCTTTCCGGTTCAGGTTCTGGGCCACCTGCTTGACCAATGCCTGAATGCTGGCCTCCGTCAAAGGTTGGAACGAATCCATCGCTGTCAGGATTGCTTTCAGGGCAGTTGCCGCCCCCTCCTGTTGCAGTTTCTTCATCGCCTCTTCGGTAAAGCCAACCTCCTGGACAAACAGATAGCGGCTCATGGCCACCGCTTCTTCCAAGCGGGTCAAACTGGGCCCAATCAGGGCCGTTAGTTGTTCCAGCCAGGGGCGATCGCCAGTCCAGTCAAACTCATAGCCAGCGGCTTGCCAGTAAGGAATCAGCAAATCAACCAACTGGGACGGCGCCATGGCATGGAGATACTGCCCATTCAGCCAGTTCAGCTTATCCCAATCAAACTTGGCGCCGGCTTTGTTTACCCGATCAAAGCTAAAGTATTGGGCCGCTTCCGACAGTGTAAATTGTTCCGTCATTGGTTCCGGCGGCGACCAGCCCAGTAGGGTCATATAGTTGGCGATCGCCTCGGCCGTATAGCCCATTTGTTTGAAGTCGGAAATAGAAGTTACCCCATCCCGCTTAGACAACTTGGCTCCTTGCTGATTCAGGATCAGCGGCGTATGGCCAAACTGGGGAACGGTTGCCCCCAAGGCTTCGTATAACAAGATTTGTTTCGGGGTGTTGCCAATGTGATCTTCACCTCGAATTACATGGGTGATGGCCATATCAATGTCATCCACCACCACGACAAAGTTATACAGCGGTTGGCCTACTGCGCCCCCAGAGGCGGCCCGGGCAATCACCATATCGCCACCCAGATCCCGACCCTTCCAGGTCACCTGACCCCGTACCAGGTCATGCCAGGAAATTTCCCGATCGTCATCAATGATGAAGCGGATCACCGCTGAACGACCTTCCGCTTCAAAGGCAGCCCGTTGTTCAGGTGTCAGATAGCGGTGCCGGTTGTCATAGCGGGGTGCTTCATGGCGGGCTTTTTGGGCCTCGCGCATGGCCTCTAACTCCTCTGGTGTGTCGTAGGCCCGATAGGCTAGCCCCTGAGCCAGCAAGGTCTGAATCGCCTGATGGTAGAGATCCATGCGTTGGGTCTGGAAGAAGGGACCTTCATCCCAGGTCAAGCCCAACCAGGTCAACCCATCCAGAATATTTTGGGTATATTCCGGTCGCGATCGCTCCAGGTCAGTATCTTCAATCCGCAGAATAAATTGACCACCGTTGTGACGGGCAAACAGCCAATTGAACACCGCCGTCCGGGCAGTGCCAATATGCAAGTTTCCAGTTGGACTCGGAGCAATGCGAACACGAACAGTCACGGTAAGTTTCTCAATAACAGGACAACATGGAATAGGAAAACATCAGAGACAGTCACGATCCAGTTAGTCAGCAGCACTTGAAGCTGGCGAAGTCCCCCAGATGCCTATCCCCCAGCCAAGGCTATCTGATCAAAAACAACGAACTTGAACAGACCAATTACCTGTTCTTGCGGCTCCGCCACCCCAGCAGATCACTGACTGAAACTAAACTAAGCCTGGCTCTAGCAAGGACTAGTGTTCTGTCAAACCCTAATTTTAAGGTGAACCCATTGGCTCGTAGTCGGCGCTTTAGCGCTGAAGCGCTGACTACAAACCCTAATTTCTAGAGTTGACGCTGCACTAGTTACAAAGGCACAGGAAGATCAGACCTCCCAGCTCTTTCCAGTTTAATTCCGCCCATCTACTTAATCGTAAAAAGTTAATCGTAAAAAGGCAGGCAGCGTCAAGCTTTAAGCCTGACTTCAAGCCCGTTCGAAGTAGCGAGCCCGCTCCCAACTGGTGACCACTTCATCAAACTTCCGCTGCTCCGTCCGGAAAAAGTGCAGATAGTGATCTACCACCTCATCCCCTAGCGCGCGCCGGGTCCAGGTACTTTTCTCCAATTCTCGAATCGATTCATTCAGACTGACGGGTACTTGCGGCAGATCCTGGGCCAGGTAAACATCACCCTCAAACATAGGCGGCGGCTCAATTTGGTTGGCAATTCCATCCAGACCTGCCGCCAGCGTCACTGCAAACGCCAGATAGGGATTGGCATCCGCACCGGGAGCCCGACATTCCAGACGCAGGGAGGAGCCGTGGCCTAGAACCCGGAAGCCAGCGGTGCGGTTGTCATAGGACCAGGCAATTCCCGTTGGGGCAAAAGAGCCAGCCACATAGCGCTTATAGGACGTGGGATAGGGCGCGTAGAAGGCAAAGATTTCCCGAATGTGGGTCATCCAGCCGCCCAGGAACCAGCGGAACAGTGGAGAACTGTGAACCGGGCCAAAAGCCTCTTTACCTGGGAAGAGTGCTTTGCCATTGCCATCCCACAGGCTGACATGCAGGTGCATGCTGGAACCGGCATAGCGTTCGTCCCACTTGGCCATAAAGGTAATCGCAACGTCCTTCTGCCAGGCAATTTCCTTCGCTAGATGTTTATACAGGGTATGGCGATCGCACATTTCCAGAAAATCGCTATAGCGCAGGTTAATCTCCTGCTGACCCGGGCCCCATTCCCCCTTAGAAAACTCCACGGGAATGCCAGAACGATCCAGATGCCGTCGGATATCCCCAATCACAAACTCTTCCTTGGTTCCCTGCAGGATGTGATAGTCCTCGATATAGGAGCCAATCGGTTGCAGATCCTGATAATTTTTGCGCCGGGCCGCTTCGTAGGAATCAGCAAACACATAGAGTTCCAGTTCCGAAGCCCCCATCGCCACATACCCCAGTGCCCTGGCTGCTTCCACCTGTTGCTTCAGGATATTCCGGGGAGCCACACTGATCGGCTGATCGACCTCCTCCTCAAAGACATCGCAGAGGATAATCGCCGTTTTGTCCAACCAGGAAGCCAACCGTAGCGTCGATAAATCCGGTACCAGACGGAAATCTCCATAACCCGTGGCCCAACTGGTGAATCCATAGCCAGGAATGGGATCCATTTCCATGTCACAGGCCAGCAGATAGTCGCAGGCGTGGATGCTGTGTTTCAAGACATCGTTGAGGAAATAATGCCCCGTGATCCGTTTCCCCATCAGGCGGCCATACATATCTGGAAACACGGTCAGTACCGTCTCAATCTGCTCGTCTTCGACCATCTGGGCCAGTGTTTCCACATCCAACATGCCGCGTACTTTCGGTTGCACCATGCAAACTCCTTACGATGAACCACCCTGGGAGAAACGTTTCGATTCATTCCCAATTGCCAGTATTGCCATCCTAATCGGATTGAGCCGCCTCAACCAATCGCTTTCAGGTTAACGAAAAGTAAAATCTGGTTTTGTATTGGCAGAGTCCGCCTCGAAAGCAGGTGACAGGTGTCGGGTGCTGTGGGGTGTCAGGTGCAGGGTGTGAGGGGTGGGGAGTGGGGTGTCAGCAACCCAAAACCCAGAACCCAAAACCCAGAACCCAAAACCTGACCGCCTTACTTACTGGATAACTGCAAAGGATTGGCCACTGGTACAGGTGGGGCTTGCCAAAACACGATCGAACTATTCAGTGGTTGGATGGCAGTGCCGGGAAAGTAGAAGCGCAAAATGCGATCGCTAGACCAGCCCAGTTCGCCCAACCGATAGGAACCGGTCTGGCTGAGTCCGACTCCGTGGCCAAAGCCACCTCCGACAAAGGCATAGCCATTCAATTTTCGCTTCTGGTCATACAGCGGCTCCAGGTAAAACAGGGTGCTGTAGGGTGCTGAAAAAGCGACCCGGATGTCGTCTTTCTTGAGTTCAATCGGTCCCTGATCAGTAACAATTTGCAGCCTCTGCACCCGACCGGCGGGCGATCGCTCGGTTACGACCATTTGTTGAATGCTGCCAAATCCAGCCAGGGGGTGCTTGCGTGATTTGAGATAGTCTTGCAATTCCTGTTTCAGTTGGGGCAAGCGGGCCACCTCTCGCCAGCGGAACAATCTTTGCCCTTCCTCATTAAATCCCTTGGTTTTGCGAATGAAAGTTTGGAAGTTGGCCTCATCGGCCAGGCTTTTGCGGCCCAAGTCCCAGGGAGACGTTGTGGAATCGATGATGGACTGTAGATAGGGGCGGGGTTGCCCCTGCCAGACATCCGTAAAGCTGGCCGTCACCCCACCCGTGGTAGAAGAATAGACCGCATCTACCAGTTCATTCTGATAGGTCAACACTTTGCCGCGCGTGGCTGCGATCGCCCGGTCGGTGGCCGGATGGGCCCCATTGAGACCGTTATAGACCTGGCATTGGGTGTCCGCACAGAGCTGGTAATTATCAATGGCAAATCGGCGCAGATTGCGCAGGGCATAGGTACGGGCCAGGATGGCTTGGGCTTCCAGCACCGACTGGGGGGCCCAGGTGCCGATCTCATAGGGCACCACCCCCCGCAGATAGGCTTCCAGCGGCACCTGATTGACCAGGGTATAGGTGCCATAGGCATTCCGCTGCAGCCGTAAACTGCCCGCATACAGTCGCCAGGACTCGCCTGCTACCGGCCCAACCTGAATCACCCCCCGACCAGAGGAAATATCAATCTGATCTCGCAGGTAGCGATTACCGTTCAGGACCAGGGCTGCTTTAGGCCGTTGTTTCACCATCTGCGTATCCAGAAACGCTGTCTGAATGCCCTGAGATTGGAGATTTTTCAGCAACAACCGTCGCAATAGGGGGTCGTTATAAACCGATCGCTGGGCCCACACCTGCCACCTTCCCGGCTGCCCTACCTCCACCGGAATGCCCTGAGCTTGCCAGCGCTGGGCCGTATCTTCCGCTGTTTCAAAACTACGGTGGGTGCTGAGAACCAGCCGTTCTTCTAATTGGGGTTCTGTCAACGGCTGCATCACAATTTCCAGCCTGGCCGTACTAGCGGACAGGGTTTGGGGCTTGCCGTCGGTCAGAAACCGTACTGTCAGGCGATCGCCCGATTGGGCTTGCAAGGTCAAGGGCTTGGTTGTCTGACTGCCAAACCGCTGCACAATTCCCACCTGTAACTCCACATCCCTGGTTGGGACGGCTTGGCCAGCAGGTGCAAAGGCACTCGTCAATACAGAGACGGCTAGCACCATCAGGGATGGCAGCGGAGCGGACCGACCAGAAAAGCGCCAGAATGCGCGAAACGAGGGTGTATGCAAGAGCCTGTACCTGGGGAAAAAGCCAACAACTGATGGATACATCTTACAAATATGCCTCAACGTTCTCGATGCCGAACAGTTGATCCGGATGGTTTTTGCCTGGAGTGGACAACAGAACGGGGCAACTGCTGGCGGGGCTGGCGATCGGCCAATCCAGAAATCATCTGATGTTGTTGCAAGACAAACTCATAACGAGTATGATTTATTTACTACCCTGTTTAGGATGATTATCATGGTCAGGACAGAAACGATTCCCCTCAATCAGATCCACCGGCCCCTGTATCGTCAAAATGACCCGCAAAAGGTGGCGCAACTGATGGAGTCGATTCAAGAGATTGGTTTGCAGGAGCCGATCGATGTCCTGGAAGTGGAGGGCCAGTATTATGGTTTCTCTGGCTGTCATCGTTATGAAGCCTGCAGCCGGTTGGGACATGAGACGATTCTGTGTCGCGTCCGACGGGCCCCTCGCTCAGTCCTGAACCTGCATCTGGCTTAACTCCTGGTTTTGCCTGCCCTCACCCTTGAGTTATCCTACGGCAGGCAAAACCATCTCAGGTGTAGTCCCGCTGACGCTCCAGGATTTCCTCTTGACTCCGGTTTAAAGAGCCAGGAGGATTGCGCTAGGCTTCAGACGGTAAGCGTGGGTGGAGGATTCCGCCTGACTTGTCTGCTCTATCCTGCCAATCGTTTGTGCATGACCCCTTATTCAGGAGAATTTTATGGCTACCAAAGCTAGCAATCTGCCGATCAACATTGGAATTGAAGAAGCAGACCGCAAAGCGATCGCAGAAGGACTGTCCCGTCTTCTGGCTGATACCTACACCCTTTACCTGAAAACCCACAACTTCCACTGGAACGTCACCGGCCCCATGTTCCAGACCCTGCACCTCATGTTTGAGCAGCAATACAATGAACTGGCCCTGGCGGTTGATCTGGTGGCAGAACGGATTCGCGCCCTGGGCTTTCCCGCCCCTGGGAGCTATTCCGACTATGCCCGTCTGAGTTCCATTCCAGAGGCGACTGGCGTGCCCAAGGCCGAAGACATGATTCGGCAATTGGTGGAAGGGCAGGAAACCGTCGCCCGTACTGCCCGTGAGATCTTTCCCCTGGTGGATAAAGTCAGCGACGAACCGACAGCCGACTTGCTGACCCAGCGGTTACAAGTGCATGAAAAAACAGCCTGGATGCTGAGAAGTTTGCTGGAGCAATAGTAGTTGCGCGACGCTCAATGCAGCGCTGAGGCGCCGAGAGCGTTGAGACTTGCAAAGTGAAGGCCTAAATTGGTGGATAGTGAATAAAAAGGAGAATCGTGTTAGTTGGTCATTCTCCTGCCACTTCATCATCGGTCACAAGCACTATGTCCCAGGACTATACCCCCCAGTTGCAGCAATTGATGCGACAGGCGGGGTTTTCCAGCTTTAAAGCGCTGAGCCAGGCTGCCGGAATTTCCGAAAAGCAACTACGTCAACTGCGGCGGGGTAATTTGGCCCGGTTGCGGCTGGGAACGGTGGCCCAACTGGCTCAAGCGCTGCAGATTTCGATCGCGGAGTGTCTGACCCTGTTTGCTGGACAACCGTCGCCCCCTGCCAGCGCACCGACTGACGACCTGCAAGCCTTGCGTCAGGAATACGATCGCCTCCAGACCCAACTGAATCAACAACGGCAAGCCCTCTGGCAGGAATTTCAGCAAACCAGTTTGCAGGTTTTGGAACCGCTGTTGTTGCAATTGCCTACTGCCGCCTATGCGGCCCAAAATAATCCCACTGCGCCAGCGGTTCAATTACTGCCGTTGCTGACGCCATTGGATCGCCTCTTGGAAAGTTGGGGGATTCGTGCGATCGCCCCCGTTGGCGCAGAACTTCCCTACGATCCGCACTGGCACCAATTGATGGAAGGCACGGTGGAACCGGGTCGTCTGATTCGAGTTCGCTATACCGGCTACCGCCAGGGCGATCGCTTGCTATATCGGGCCAGGGTCAGTCCCGTTGTTCCAGGCTAAGAAGACAACGATTTTCTATCACCAATCGTTGCTTCAGTTGCCGGATTTCAGATAGAAACTGATTGTTTTGAAAGAAAGGAAAGAGCCTTTTTGATTCTGGAAGAAGCGGGATTTGCCAGCGGTTTTGTCCATAAAGTGCTAAGATCCCAAGCGCGACCTAGCGGAATCAAATGCAACTTTTTATCGCAGCTTTGCAAACTTTTGTATCTGCCTAAGGGCTGTCAATAGGCTGATCCCCGCTGCCGCGATCCGCTTCAGGTTGGATGAATGCTGCTAAGTACAGCAATTTCAGCCTTTAACAGCAGTACACCTTAAGATCAATTTTATAATCATTGTTTATCTAACTATACAGAATAACTGAAGCGGTGCTTATTAGATTGCTGATATTATTCTGTTTGAGCCCAACGATACGCATTCGGGTGAGTCAAGCTTGAATGGGTTGACTTCAGATTTTCGGGAGTCCTTAGAGCTAATTTCCCCAATTAGTATGCGTGCAAGTTCGGCAGTGTAGGGTTGCTCAGAGTTCTTCTGGGCTGTTCTGTGCTGGCTGTTGTCGGGAAGTTCTGACGATTTTTATCAGGAAGGGAGTATATGTCTTACGCTCAAACTAAGACCCAGTCCAAAGCTGGTTATAAAGCCGGGGTTCAGGACTATCGGTTAACCTATTACACCCCGGATTACACCCCTAAGGACACGGACATTCTGGCGGCATTCCGCGTCACCCCGCAGCCAGGAGTTCCCTATGAGGAGGCTGGCGCGGCAGTTGCGGCGGAATCCTCTACGGGAACCTGGACCACGGTGTGGACTGACTTGTTGACTGATCTGGATCGATACAAGGGTCGTTGCTATGACATCGAGCCGGTCCCCGGTGAAGATAACCAGTTCATTGCTTATATCGCCTATCCTCTGGATCTGTTTGAGGAAGGCTCTGTAACCAACCTGTTGACCTCTCTGGTCGGCAACGTGTTTGGTTTCAAAGCACTGAAAGCACTTCGTCTGGAAGACCTGCGCATCCCCGTTGCCTATCTGAAGACCTTCCAAGGGCCTCCCCACGGGATCCAGGTGGAGCGGGACAAGATCAACAAGTATGGTCGTCCCCTGTTGGGTTGCACCATCAAGCCTAAGCTCGGTCTGTCCGCCAAGAACTATGGTCGGGCGGTGTATGAGGTTTTGCGGGGTGGTCTGGACTTCACCAAAGATGATGAAAACATCAACTCCCAGCCATTCCAGCGCTGGCGCGATCGCTTCCTGTTTGTGGCGGATGCCATCCACAAAGCCCAAGCCGAAACGGGAGAAGTCAAGGGTCACTACCTGAACGTAACCGCCGCAACCTGTGAAGAAATGCTGAAGCGGGCAGAGTTCGCGAAAGAACTGGAAATGCCCATCATCATGCATGACTTCTTGACCGCTGGCTTCACCGCCAACACCACCCTGGCCAAATACTGCCGCGACAATGGTCTGCTGCTGCACATCCACCGCGCCATGCATGCCGTGATCGACCGTCAGAAGAACCACGGCATCCACTTCCGGGTTCTGGCCAAGTGTCTGCGGATGTCCGGTGGTGACCACATCCACACTGGAACCGTGGTCGGTAAGCTGGAAGGCGACAAAGCCATTACCCTTGGTTTCATTGACCTGCTGCGGGAAAACTACATCGAGCAAGACCGCTCTCGGGGCGTTTACTTCACCCAGGATTGGGCTTCCATGCCAGGTGTGATGGCGGTGGCTTCCGGTGGTATCCACGTATGGCACATGCCAGCTCTAGTGGAAATCTTCGGTGATGACTCCGTGCTCCAGTTTGGTGGCGGCACCCTGGGTCACCCCTGGGGCAATGCTCCCGGTGCGACGGCTAACCGGGTGGCACTGGAAGCTTGTGTCCAGGCCCGTAACGAAGGCCGCGACCTGATGCGGGAGGGCGGCGACATCATCCGTGAAGCCTGCCGCTGGAGCCCTGAATTGGCTGCTGCTTGCGAACTGTGGAAGGAAATCAAGTTCGAATTCGAGGCGGTTGATACCGTTTGATGATGAACCGTTGGCCGTCAGCTATTAGTCAAGTCAGAATTGACCGCTAATAGCTGATAGCTGGTAGCTATCTCACTCATGGATCTAAAGCAGATTGCCAAAGATACAACCAAAACCTTGATTAGTTACATGACCTATCAAGCGTTGCGGGTTGTGATTGCCCAATTGGATGAAACTGAACCGAAACGGGCTTACTGGCTGCGTCAGTTTTCCTATCGGGTCAGTATTCAAAATGGTGAAGCTTACCTGGCTGCTTTGTTTCAGGAAGAGCCCCGGTTGGCCTTTCGCCTGCTGACAGTGCGAGAGCATATTGCAGAAGAAATTGCCGATTACCTGCCGGAGATGTTGCGGACGGGGATTCAGCAAGCTAATCTGCAGCAACGCACGCAGCAATTGGAACGCATGACGCAAGTCGATCCATCGCTCTCCGAATCGGATCCAGCCCAGGAGACCGGAGATGAGGCAGCCCCTCTCAACCTTTCGCCGGAGCTGGAGCCAGGAACTGAAGACATTTTCTAGGCTGACCTTTCAGGCAGATGGCTGATTGTCATTGCTCAGCCATGGGCCATGCACTACTGAAATTTGAGGACTATCCATGAAAACTCTGCCCATTGAGCGCCGTTACGAAACCTTTTCCTATCTGCCTCCGTTGACGGATGCCCAGATTGCTCGTCAGATTCAGTACACGCTGGATCAGGGCTACTATCCCTGCATTGAGTTCACGGAAGATCCCCGTCCTGAGGAATACTACTGGACCATGTGGAAGTTGCCGCTGTTCAATTGCACCTCTCCTCAGGAAGTGCTGACGGAAGTGCAACAGTGCCGTTCCGAATTTCCGACCTCCTACGTTCGCATTGTGGCATTTGACAATATCAAGCAGTGCCAGGTGATGAGCTTTATTGTGCACAAGCCCAATCAATCGGGTAGCAGTTACGGTAGCGGCTATCGCTATTAATTGGCTCTGATTTCATGAGCTTGAGGCTGGGTAGGGTGGGCTGTGTCCATCCTGCCCAGTTTTGTTGATTGGGTCAGCAGACAACAGACTGATGGGTGATTCTGGGCTTGATATTCGCATTTGTTTCCTGGGCGAGTCCTTTGTCAACGGTACGGGGGATAGCAGCCATCTGGGCTGGACTGGTCCGGTGTACGCCGATCTGGCCCAACGGCGATACGCCATCACCTATTACAACCTGGGAATTCGCTGGGAAACCAGCCGCCAACTCCTGACTCGGTGGCAGCCGGAGTGCGATCGCCGACGAGGATCAGAACCAACGCACCCAACTCCTGAGCCTTCACCAGGCCCAAATCTGCGCCGAGTTGGGTATTCCCTATCTGGATGTGATGGATTCCCTGCGGCGATCGCAGCCGTGGATGTCGGAAGTCCAGGCCGGAGATGGGGACCATCCCAATGCGGCTGGCTATGGGGAATACGCTAAACTGGTGCAACACTGGTCTGCCTGGAAAAATTGGTTTCACTGAGAAAGGTTTAGGTTTAAGCCAAAGACTCTGCTTCAAAATCAGAGAATTGCTTCGGAGCAAGAATCTTGACGCCCTCGAAGCAACTCACCTCGAGCAAATCCTTATCGCCGGTCACGATGCAAACGGCTCTTCCAGCCAACGCTGTAGCCAGAACTTGATCGTCATCGGGATCGCGACATACAGCCCGATCCAACGTAACAGGCGTCACAATCCTCATTCTTGAAGCAATCAACCCTACAACAGCCGAGGCATCTTCATCAGATATAGTGAAACTTGTTCGTCAAGGTCTCTCGGACCTCATCCAGAATAAAACTTGACGTAATGACATTATGAACCTGCAAGCAATGCTCAACCAGGGCATAGCACGCTCCTTTAGCAATGAACGCAGCAATCAGGACGTTCGTATCTAGCACGAGATTCATGAAACGATCTCGAAAATATCTTCATCGGTGTAAGGCCTTTCTGTCTGGTTTATCAGGCGTACCCGTAAGTTGCGGAAGCGATGAGTAAACAAATAATCTGCCAATGCCTGATTGGCCAGGTTATTGATCGCTAGCCCTTCCTGCTCAGCCAGGTCCTCTAAAGCCGCCTTAAGCTCTGACGACAGTTTAATTGTCAAGGTCTCATGCATCATCTCTCCTTATAGGGATACCAATCCATAATCACCTAAATTCTCTGCGGGGCAGAGTTCGTGGCGGCCTGAACATAATCCCCAACAGTAAGGTGGTGGTACAACTCCAATTTACCCTCATGGGTTCGATTGTCCCGACCTCTATCTGAAATCAAGCAATTGGTTTTAGACAAGTCGGCTGGCCCACTGCCGTACCCATTGGCGAAAAGCGCGGCGCATGGCTTTCTTGCCAACTGAGAGGTGCTGTTCAATAAAAGGAACAATTTGCTGCACCGGAATCAGGGGAAAGACCAGACTGGTTTGGGTTTCAACGTACTCCTGTCCCTGCAACTGATAAATTTTCAGGGTACCGTCGTCGTAGCGCCAGACCTCCGGCACCCCTAACCGGGCATAGATGGGCATGCGATTCAGGGATTTATGGGTGATGTCAATCTCCAGTGCTAGATCGGGGGGGGGATCGCGCATTAAATCCAGGTCCAGTTTGCCGCGAATCGCGGGCTCGTTCTGGAAGTAAAAACAGTTATCTGGCTCGATTCCACCTAACACATCCCGCCGTTTCCAGGTGGTCGAGCCCAGGGTTTCGTAGTCCAGGTCCAGCTCATCGGCCAGATCTTTAACTAGATCGCCGATCGCTTCTTTGAAATATTCGTGTTTGGGTAAGGGGGCCATGATTTCCAGTGCGCCGCGATCATAGGCCACCCGGGCCGCACGGGTGTCACCTAATTCCAGCAACAATTGCTCAAAGGCATCCCAACTGACGTTTTCCAGCACAAGGCTTTGGCCGGGTGGAATGGTGAGTAGGATTGCTCCACTCGGGGCCAAATTTTCTTCCTCGATCTCAGCCAACCGCTTCAGTGTCAGTTGCATAATCCAAAGTTTACCAGGCCATCGGATTCTTCTATCATCGCACTTTCAGCACCAGCGCTATTTCATAATGGGAAGAGTGCTGCCCTTAAACCCTGGTTTTCATGGCTTATTACATTTCCCCCCGCTTCCTCGACAAACTGGCCATCCACATTACCAAGAACTATCTGAACTTGCCGAATGTGAAAGTGCCCCTGATTCTGGGGATTCACGGCCGTAAGGGACAGGGCAAAACCTTTCAGTGCGAACTGGTGTTTGAGCGCATGGGCGTGGAAGTCATCCACATCTCGGCTGGGGAGTTGGAAAGTCCGGATGCGGGTGATCCGGCTCGCCTCTTGCGACTGCGCTATCGGGAAGCCAATGAAATTGTCCGGGTGCGGGGCCAAATGGCAGCGTTGATGATCAACGACATTGATGCCGGGGCGGGACGGGTGGATGCCTACACTCAGTACACCGTCAACACCCAATTGGTTAATGCCACGTTGATGAATATTGCCGACAATCCAACCAACGTGCAATTGCCTGGCAGTTACGACGATACCCCGTTGCGCCGGATTCCCATCATTGTTACTGGCAATGACTTCTCGACCCTCTATGCGCCGATGATTCGGGATGGCCGCATGGAGAAGTTTTTCTGGGAGCCAGACCGGGAGGATTTGATTGGCATTGTCAGCGGCATTTTTCAGGTTGATGATTTGGGTCGGGATGACATTGTTCGACTGGTGGATGCCTTTCCCAATCAGGCAATTGACTTTTTTAGCGCTCTGCGATCGCGCCTGTACGATGAACAGGTCCGCCAGTTCATTCAAGACGTGGGCCTGAATAAAGTTTCGCAGCGCGTAGTCAACAGCAAAGATCGGTTGCCGGAATTTCGTCCGCCCGACTTTCGCCTGCCCCATTTATTGGACGTGGGTGAACAAATGGTGCGGGAGCAGAAACGGATTCAGGAATTGCGTCTGTCGGAAGAATATAACCAGCCCCTTTCCCTTAACCGGCGACTGGGGGACACTTCTCCCCGCCTTACTGACAAATCAGC
>Ga0272446_1005663_pt1 | contig 13592 bp, 12 predicted proteins | sample YNPCB0061_FD_194587 | JGI IMG/M metagenome (GOLD analysis project Ga0272446, IMG submission 194587) | Hot spring microbial mat communities from Yellowstone National Park, WY, United States - YNP-CB-006-1 | ecosystem: Environmental > Aquatic > Thermal springs > Hot (42-90C) > Sediment | place...
GCCACGGCATTTTCATGCACGGGGGCGGCGGCGCCCAGTGCCCTTCCTTATGTTTAGAAATCGGCTCATATGAATCGGATAAACCTTGACTTTTCTTTCCGAGTAGGCTTTATTTCCGCAAAAAGACTGTAGGAGCGCCCAAGCCGAACCCTTTACCCTTAAGGAGTCGAAAAAGCATCCCATGCCGAAATGCCTCAACGCTCATACCCCGTTATTCAGCGCATCGAATCCTTCTTTCCTGCAGTTGTGGAACCGAAAGGTTCTGATGCTTGTTCTGATTTCGATCTTCTTTCATTCGGCAGGCGCATGGGCGTTTGTCCAAAACAAGGAGGAGCTTACCAAGGATGACCCCTCCATCCCCTGGCATATCGCCGCGGATGAACTTTCCTACGACAGTCAGGCCGAGGTATATATCGCAAAAGGAAATGTATCGATAACCAAGCTCAATAAACGGCTATCAGCGGATTTTGTGCGTTTTGACCACAAGAAGATGTTGGCCCATGCCAGCGGAAACGTCGTCATGGCGGCCGGCGAGGATCTGTTGACCGGCAACGCCATCGACGTCGATCTGGTCAGTGAGACAGGCACGCTGTACGAAGGAACGATTTTTCTTCAGGAAAACCACTTTTACATCAGCGGGGAAAAAATTCAAAAGACCGGCGATCAAACCTACCAGGCGGAAAAAGCATCTCTGACAACCTGCGACGGGCCAAAACCCGCTTGGAAAATCACCGGTAGAAACGTCAATGTCACCATCGAAGGATATGGTACCCTCAGCCACGCAACGTTTCAAACCCGGGATGTCCCGGTTCTCTACGCTCCCTACATGATCTTTCCTGCGAAAACCAAACGTCAGTCCGGACTTCTCCTGCCGGAACTCGCGATCTCCGAACGAAACGGGTTCGAGTACACCCAGCCGTTTTATTGGGCCATATCCGACAGCAGCGATGCAACCTTCTATGCCATGCATATTGCCAATCGGGGTGAAAAGGTCGGCGCCGAATACCGGTACGTGCTCAGCCCGGAATCGAAAGGTACGGCCATCATCGATTACCTGCGAGACGACAAGATCGATAATGGCATCGGATCCGCCAGCCAAGACTGGGGATATACGGGTGACAGCGCATTACGCCCCAATGAAGACCGTTATTGGTTCCGCATGAAGCACGACCAAGCCCTACCCAATCGATTCCATGCCAAACTCGATCTGGACATCGTCAGCGACCAGGACTATTTGCAGGATTTTCGGCACGGGTATTTGGGCTTCGATCACTCCGATCTGGAATTTTTTAGGTATTTCGGAAGAGACCTTGACGATTACAACGATCCGGTACGCCTCAATCGTTTCAACGTCAGCAAGTATTGGACCGGTTACACCCTGAACGCAGAGGCGCGTTACTACGACAACGTCATCTACCGCAGATGGTCGGATACCGATCCGACCCTCCAGAAACTTCCGGTCATCGATTTTTACGGCTCCAAAAAGGAAATCCCCTCCACACCGATGTACTTCGAGGTTTCCTCCCAATACGTCAACTACTACCGCAAAGACGGCACCCGAGGCCACCGTGCGGACCTCTATCCCCGGGTATCCTATCCGTACCGCTTTCGGAATTATTTCACCTTCGAACCCTCCGTCGGTGTCCGAGAGACCGCTTGGTATGTCGATGAGTTCAGCGAGCGCCCGCAAGACAGCAACTCCACGTTGAACCGCAACATGTACGATGTTCAGCTCGATCTGTCGACGGAACTCTTTCGGGTGTTCTCCTTTGCAAGCGGATCGACGGATAAGCTGAAACATGTCATCCGACCACAGATCATCTATTCCTACATTCCGGATTACAGCCAAAACGACTATCCCAATTTCGACAAGATCGACCGTATCGAGCGGAAAAATCTGCTGACCTATGCCCTGACCAACACCTTGATTTCGAAATCGAGGCCCAAGTCAAGCGAAGCAAGCGGCGCACCCCCCTCAGAAATGTTTCTCCCAACGGATTATCTCTACAACGAATTTCTGCGCTTCTACGTCGAGCAAAGTTACGACATCTACAAGGCAAACCATAACGATCCCGAACCGTTCACGCCCATTTACGGCGAAATCCAATATGAACCGTTCCGCTACCTCACCCTTCAGGCGGATGCCAAATACAGCCATTACGACGGCGATTTCCGCACCCGCAATGTCGGCTCGCTGATTGCCGATGATCGAGGAGACAAATTGTTTGTGGAATATCGCTATGAGAGAGATTTCGCCGAATCCGTCTATACGAATCTGCTCTTCAGCATCACTCGGAATCTTCGGGCCTATACGGATTACGAACGGAACCTCTATGACGACCAGCGGATCGCCTCCGGCTTCGGCGTCAAATACATCTCCCAGTGTTGGTCCGTCGATGTGCGTTACATCGATGAACTCAACGATCGACGGTATGTCCTGTTGCTCAACCTCTTCGGTATCGGCGGCTTCGGCAGCGCAACCCCGAGCCGAGAATTCGAAGATATTTTCGGCGGTAGAAACAGCATGTTGAGCTCGCCCTATCAGGTCATTTCCGCACAATGATTCCATGCCCGGCAAAGGAGTCGATCCAAAAAGCGGTTCTCCCTGCCGGGCAAAGGCCTCCGATCCATGATCATCGCGAGAACTCCTCTTCGACTGAGTTTTGTCGGCGGCGGCTCCGACATCGCCGATTTCTATACCCGATCCCCTGGGAAAGTGGTCTGTACGGCCATCGATAAATTCGTTTACGCCATCGTCAAGGAACGCTTCGACGATCTCATCTACATCAACTACTCCCGGAAGGAATGCGTCGGATCGGTGTCGGAAATTCGGCACGATCTTGTTCGGGAAGCCATGAAGATCACAGGCGTTGAAAAGGGAATTGAGATCACGACACTTGCCGACATCCCGTCCACGGGATCCGGGTTGGGAAGTTCGAGTTCCATCACGGTCGCCTTGCTGCACGCCCTGTATGCCTACCAGAATGTCTTGGTCACGGCGGAACAGTTGGCCCAGGACGCTTGCAGGATCGAAATCGACATTCTCAAAAAGCCCATTGGGAAACAGGATCAGTATGCGGCCGCCTTCGGCGGCGTCAACCGGTTTGTCTTCCATCCGGATGGTCGCACCGAACGGATCCCGATCGTGATGAGCAGCCAGGCCAAGCGAAAGTTTTCGGCTTCCCTGCTGCTCTATTTCACGGGCCTCACGCGGAGCGCGGATGCCATCCTGACCCGTCAGAAGGACAACTATCGCCATTCGGACGTTTTTTCCCGCCTCCAGCAGATGGTCGATTTGGTCGATCCCTTTTCGAAAGCCATGGCGGAAGCCGATATCGAGCTGTGCGGCAAACTGCTGGCCGACAACTGGCGGCTGAAACAGGAACTGGCCCACGGCATATCCACCCCCGAAATCGACGCCATGTATGGGAAGGCCATCCAGGCCGGTGCCCTTGCCGGAAAGATCGCAGGCGCAGGTGGGGGCGGTTTTCTGATGCTGATCGTACCGCGGGAACATCAGAACCAGGTATTCGAAGCCATGAGGGAATACCGAGAACTGCCGTTCATGATGGAAAACAGCGGTAGCAAGATCATTTTCGATCACAGAAGCTATCCCAGCAAATGACCGGGCTCCGGCCATCTAACGATTGATTCGCAACCCGTGTGATATCATGCGCATACTCATTACCGGAGGAGCGGGGTTCATCGGTTCCCATACGGCCGACCGGCTCCTTGCCCTCGGCCACCGCGTACGTATTCTCGACAATCTGCAGCTTACGGTTCATCCCCTTGGAAAGCCCGACTATCTGGATGAGCGCATCGACTTTATGCAGGGCGACGTTCGAAACCGGGATATCCTTCTGCATGCATTGAAGGACATCGACATCGTTTATCACTTTGCCGCATATCAGGATTATCTTCCGGATTTCTCGACGTTTTTTTCGGTCAATGCGGTTTCGACGGCGCTCATCTACGAGCTCATCGTCGAACAGCGGCTGCCTATTCAAAAAATCATCGTCGCTGCCAGCCAGGCCGTCATGGGAGAAGGCCGATACCACTGTCCGAAATGCGCACCGAACGCCGACCGATTCCTCTACCCCACCATTCGGCTCGAAGCCCAGCTGTCCGAGGGGAAGTGGGACCATGAATGCCCGGCATGCGGAAGCCCTCTGCAATGGCTGCCTTCCGATGAAACGGTGATGCATCCATGCAATCCCTATGCGATTTCAAAACATGCCGAAGAAGCCATCGCCATTCACCTCGGTGCGCGTTACGGCATCCCATCGGTTGTCATGCGTTATTCCATCGTCCAGGGCCCCAGACAATCGATTTTCAACGCTTACTCGGGCGCCATGCGCATTTTCGCCCTCTCGCTCTACAACCGACGACCGCCCTGCATCTTCGAAGACGGGCAGCAAATCCGGGACTTCGTGAACATCGAAGATGTGGTCGATGCCAATGTGTTGGTCCTCGAGAAGAACGAGGCCGACGGAAAGGTCTTCAATGTCGGTGGAAATACCCCTTGGACCATCAACGCCTTCTACCAGACCATGCAGACCATCACCGGCATCCACATCGAACCGATTCGTGAAGGACATTACCGGTACGGAGATACCCGCCATATCGTTTCGGATACGAACCGGCTCCAATCCCTGGGATGGGTTCCCAAGCGTACCGTTCCCTACAGCATCGAACGCTACTGGGAAGAGCTGCTTCGGAAGGAAGGACATCAGCGGATTCTCGAGTCCGCAGAGGCCGACATGAAGCGGTTGAATGTCATCCGGAAAGTCAGACGCTCTCCATGAAAGCCTTTCTGCTTGCAGCCGGAAAGGGAACCCGGCTGAGACCCCTCACGGATACCACGCCCAAGTGCCTGCTGCCGATCTGCGGCAAACCGCTTCTGGGCATTTGGCTCAAACTTCTCGAGCGACACGGCATTTCCGATGTCCTCATCAATACGCACCACCATGCCGAACAGGTCGAATCCTTTCTGCGATGCCGGCAGGACCACCACCGCCTGAATATCCGGATATTCCATGAAGAGGTCCTGCTGGGAAGTGCGGGCACGCTCTGGCGGAATCGGGATTTTGTCCGTGGAGAACAAGCCTTTCTCATCGCATACGCCGACAACCTGACGAATGCGGATGTGACCGACCTGTTTCGTGTGCACCGTCGGACCCTGCAACACGGGGGCATTCTGACGATGGCGCTGTTTCACGCCCCCCATCCGACCGCCTGCGGCATCGCATCCATCGACCCGGAAGGTCGTATTACGGCGTTTGAGGAAAAACCCCGCAACCCCCGAAGCGATCTGGCCAATGCCGGCATCTATGTGGCATCCGATGCCGTTTTCGAAGTGTTTCCTCAAACGATTGCATCCCGAGATTCCGGGATCTTCGATATCGGCCACGACGTGCTGCCCCTCCTGGTCAATCGGATGTTCGGCACCGTTCTAAACGCCTATCTCCGGGACATCGGGACACCGGAATCGTATCGGGCCGCCCTTGAGGAATGGCGGTGTGAGGGGGAGAATGCGGAATGCAGAAGTCAGAATGCAGAATGCAGAAGAAAAGCGGATGACGTCTGTTTCTAATGGCAGGGGCGGCGACCCAGGCCAAGATCCCCTGGACGCCGTGACGGTTTCATGTCTCGGGGGTGGCGACGACCATGCCCCCTTCGCCCGATTCCGCCACGGTATTTTCAGAGACGGGGGCGGCAAACCTTCCTCGTCATGAACATGGAACGGAATATGGCAGATGGATGCACTACAATGTTTCTCCGCTGGACATTTCACGATCCATAACCTTTTCATGAGGATTCATCATCCATGCTGACCTTTCGAGAATTCGGCTCTCAATACCTCGAATCTCTGTCCCGGATCATCGGCAACCTCGATCTGGATAGGTTCGAACGATTCGTCGATGCGCTGCTTGCCGCTTACGACAACAACCGCTCCATTTTCGTCATGGGTAACGGCGGCAGCGCAGCAACAGCCTCCCATTTCGCCTGTGACATCAACAAGGGATGCGGATACGGTCTTCCCCGAAAGTTTCGCATGCTGTGCCTGAACGACAGCATTCCCACCCTGCTGGCCCTCTCCAACGATATCGGCTATGAATCGGTGTTTGTCGAGCAACTGAAGGTTTTTCTACAGCCTGGAGATACGGTCGTTGCCTTCAGCGGCAGCGGCAATTCCCCCAATGTGCTCGAGGCCGTTTCTTACGCATCCGAACAAGGGGCCTTTACCATCGGCATTACGGGATACGAGGGCGGGAAACTCGCTTCGCTCGTCCATCTCGATCTGATCGTCCCCAGCAACGATATGCAGAAAATTGAGGATGTCCATGTCATCCTGTGTCACATGGCCATGCAGGCCATTCGCAGTAGGCTGGGAGCCGAAAAATCGTGTTGAGGAACTTTGGATGGATAAGTGATTGACTTTGATGATGGATTTGTTTATTGATGCAACGCTGTGCTTTGGGAAGAGGCATTCGGCCGCAACGGTCGCCGTTTCGGTTTTTCCATGCCCCCTAACGCCTGCACCCCATACCCTTCGATTCCCCCATCGGTTCACAGGAGGATGCATGAACAAACTGGACTTGATTATGGCCTTGCGGGACGAGGCAAACATCTCCAAGATGGAGGCCACCCGGGTTGTCGAGATTTTTTTCGACTGCATGCGGGATGCGCTCCAGAGAGGAGATCGAGTTGAAATCCGAGGGCTTTGCAGTTTTTTCGTCAAATCCTATAAAAGCTATGTCGGCAGAAACCCAAAAACCGGCGAGAAAGTGAAGATCGAACCCAAGAAATTGCCTTTTTTCAAAGCGGGCAAGGAACTGAAGGAAAGGGTGAACCAATTCTCACGTGGCCGGATTCGATGACATTCAGGGACAGGATGCCGTAGTGGCCGTGCTGAAACAGGCGGTGGCCGGCGGACGCATTCCCAATGCCTGGTTGTTTGCAGGGCCCGAGGGGGTGGGGAAAATGCGCACCGCCAAAGCCCTCGCACTCGTGCTGAACTGCGAAAACCGACATCCGCCCTCCGCAATGGCCTGCGGCACATGTTCCAGCTGTCGAACCCTGAACAGCGGAAACCATCCGGATCTGATCGTCATCGAACCGGAGAAGCAGGAGATCCGTGTCGCTCAGATCCGCTCGGTATGCGTTCAACTCGAGAAAAAGGCCTTCGGCGCCCGCAAGCGGATGATTGTTCTCGATCAGGCGGAACGGTTGACCCCCGGGGCCGCCAACGCCGCCCTGAAAATTCTGGAAGAACCGCCCGACGACACCCATTTTGTCTTGATTGCCGAAGAAGTCGAGAACGTGCTGCCGACGATCCGCTCCAGGTGCCAACAATTGCATTTTCATCCACTGCCCCCTCGAACCATCGAAACCCTGTTGCAGCAAGCTCACGGCATCGATGCGGAAACGAGCCGACGAATCGCCGCCGTCAGCTCCGGAAGCATGAAGCAGGCGCTTCTGCTGGCCGAGCCCCAGTGGTTCCTGTGGCGAGAGTGGCTGTTGGATATACTGGAGCAGATCGATCGCCTCCATCCGACAGAGCGCCTGCTGTTCGGTGAGCTGCTGCTCTCGAGAGCCGATCACCTCGACAAATCGCTTGATTGGATGGCGGCATGGTATCGGGATGCGCTCAGCATCCGGCATGGCGGCACGCATCTGCTGAACGTCGAGCGAAGCGATTCCATCGCCCAAGCCGCACAGCATCGGACGACACACGCGCTGTCCGAAACCCTTGCGGCCATCACCCGCATGCGCCAAAAAACGCAAAGCCGGGCCAATCTCAAACTGATGATGGACAACCTCGTTCTGACGTTGGCCTGACGGGAACACGATGATCAAAATTGTAGGGGTCCGGTTTAAGCCTGCCGGGAAAATTTATGATTTCGATGCAGGGCATTACGTCCTGAGAATCGGCGATCCGGTGATCGTGGAAACCCAGCAGGGGTTGGGGTTGGGTCTGGTCGTCACACCGCCCATCATTCAGGAAGACGATGATCGGAAGCCGGAGCTCAAGAAAATCTATCGCCTGGCTGTCGATGCGGACTTCGAGCAGCTCGAGAAGAACACCCAGCTCGAACGACAGGCCTTCACGTATTGTGAAAGCTGTATCCAGTCGCTCGAACTGCCGATGAATCTCTTCCAGGTAGAGAGCACGTTCGACGGCTCCAAGCTGACCTTTTATTTCACATCCGAAAACCGCGTCGATTTCAGACAGCTCATCAAAATGCTGGTCAAGGAATTGGGCGTTCGGATCGAAATGCGCCAGGTCGGCATTCGCAATCAGGCCAAGATGTGCGGCGGCATCGGGCGCTGCGGTCGGGAGCTCTGCTGCTCTTCCTTTCTGAACAATTTCAGCCCGGTGTCCATCAAAATGGCCAAGGAGCAGGGACTTTCCCTCAACCCGGCGAAAATATCGGGTCTTTGCGGCAGACTCATGTGCTGCCTGACCTACGAGGTGGACACCTACAAACAGTTGAAGGCCGACATGCCCAAAGTCGGCAAGATCGTCACCACCCCCCAGGGCCCCGGGAAGGTGATCCGGCAAAATCCCATTTGCCGACGCATCGGCGTACGTCTGGAAGACGGAACGGAGCTCGATTTCCCGCTGTCGGACATCACGGCCGAACCGCCCAAGGAGAACACATGAAGGACCGTTTCTACATCACCACTCCCATTTACTATGTCAATGCGCCTCCTCATCTCGGCCATGCCTATACGACCATCGTCGCAGACGTCGTTCGCAGATTTCACCGGATGCTCGGCGAAGAGACCTTCTTTCTGACCGGAACCGACGAACACGGCGACAAGATCGTTCGCGCCGCCGAAAAAGCCGGTATCTCCACCCGTGAATACGTCGATCGAACCAGCGCCCTCTTTCAGGCCCTGCCTCCCCAGTTGAATACGGAACCCGACGATTTCATCCGCACGACTGAGGAGCGGCATATCCGCGTTGTCCAACGCATCCTCGATCGAATTTATGATTCGGGCGACATATATTTCAGCGAGTACGAAGGTCTCTACTGTTTCGGTTGCGAGCGCTTCTATCAGGAACGAGAACTGGTGGACGGCAAATGCCCTGATCATCAAACCCCGCCGGAGCCGATCCGGGAGGCGAATTACTTTTTCCGGATGAGCCGCTACCAGCAGTGGCTGATCGACCATATCCAGGACCATCCGGACTTCATCCGGCCCGAACGATACCGCAACGAGGTGCTGGCCTTTCTGCGCGAGCCCCTCGAAGACCTGTGCATCTCCCGGCCCAAAAAGCGGCTTGACTGGGGCATCCCCCTTCCCTTCGACCACCGCTACGTCACCTATGTCTGGTTCGATGCACTCCTCAACTACATTTCCGCCCTCGGCTACCCCGACGGGGAGCTGTTCCAGCGATTCTGGCCGGCAGCGCAGCATCTCGTAGCGAAGGACATCCTCAAACCCCACGGCATTTACTGGCCCATCATCCTGAAGGCCGCTGGAATCGAGCCCTACCGCCATCTGAACGTCCACGGTTATTGGAACGTCGATCAAAGCAAAATGTCCAAGAGCCTCGGCAATGTCGTCGATCCCCTGGGCATCCGAAACGCCTATGGATTGGACGGGTTGCGCTATTTCCTGCTGCGGGAGATGACCTTCGGCCTGGATGCGAACTTCAACCACGATGCCGTCGTCACCCGCATCAATGCCGATCTGGCGAACGATCTGGGAAACCTTTTTTCACGGGTCATCGCCATGGTGCACAAATATCGAAGCGGAAAGATTCCTGAGGTAGCAGCGCCTTCGGAAGAAAGCCAAAGGACAGCATCCCTCGCTATCCAGACGGCAGATCAATACCGAAGGTTCATGGTCGAGTGGGCATTTCACAAGGCCCTGACTGCCGTTTGGGAATTCGTGAACCACCTGAACAAACGGATCGACTCCGCGCAACCCTGGCGCCTGTTCAAGGAAGCCCCGAACGGACCGGAACTGGACGATGTGCTCTATACCCTTCTGGAGGGGATGCGCATCATTGCGGGGTTCATCCAGCCGATCATGCCCGAAACGGCAGCAACCATGCTGCAGCATCTCGGCGTGGACGCTTCGTCCTCCAGCCGGAACTTCGAGGCGCTTTGCACCTGGGGCTTGCTGAAACCCGGCACCCGCCTCGAGCCTCCGATCACCCTGTTCCCGAGAATCGAGGTATCCCCCAAAACCGACAACCGAAAGACGGAACCGACCAAAATGACACCAACCGAATCCCCATCGGAAATCAATATCGATCACGTCAAGGCCCTCGATCTTCGGGTCGCCACGGTTACGGCAGCCGAGCGAATCCCCAAGGCCAACAAATTGCTCAAATTGACCGTCTCTTTGGGCGATGCCGAAGAGCGCACCATCGTCGCAGGAATCGCAACGAGTTATGAACCGGAAGCCCTCATCGGAAAGCAGATCGTCGTCGTTGCCAATCTCAAACCGACGAAACTGATGGGCGTCGAGTCCCAGGGCATGCTGCTGGCCGCCGCGTCCGATGCAGGTTCCTCCGTTCTCACCGTCGATAAACCCGTTCTACCAGGAACCGGCATCCGCTAACGGAAAGGCCTTTCGATCATGACCGATCCCTCTTCCCCCTTCGGCTCAGAAACCGGATCCTCAGATTGGGCCGGTTATCTTGAAGCGATGAAACATCATGTCGAAAAACGGCAGAGCAAGCGCAGGCGGATGATGATGGGATTGCTCTGTGGTATGGCTGTGGCCTTCTTCTATCTGGGATGGAACGACGACACCGGCAAGCTCCCACCGCCCGGAGCCGATGCCGCCCAAGCCGTTCGAACAACGAAACCCGCACCCCCCAAAACGGCGGCCTTCGGCCGAAGCGACATTCGGGCCATGCTGCAAAAGCGGCCGATCTATAACAGCACGGAGACGGATTTTCGGATCCCCTACCTGAACCAGACCTACCAGATCGATACGAGCCTTGATCCGCGGCTTCAACAAACGGCGCTTCATCATCTCATGACGAAAACCTCCCGCCATATCGGCATCGTCGTGATGGATCCCTTCACGGGTCGGATTCTGGCCATGGCCGGATTCGACAAGCTCCGGCCGGGCGTCAATCCCTGCACGCAGAGCGACTATCCGGCAGCCAGCGTGTTCAAGATCGTGACTGCGGCAGCGGCCCTCGATCGAATCGATCTGGAGCCCTCCTCCACCATCGCTTTTTCGGGAAACAAGCACACCCTCTACAAGTCTCAGGTCACCGAGCGGGCCGCCGCTCAACGGATTTCTCTGAGGGACGCTTTCGCTCAGTCGGTCAACCCCGTTTTTGGAAAGATCGGGGCGATGCACCTCGGCAAGAACACCCTCGATCAGTATGCCCATGCCTTCGGTTTCAACCGGTGGATCGATTTCGATCTGCCGCTCGAAAGCAGTCCATGTCGGATCTCGGCCGAATCCTTTCACCTTGCCGAAATCGCCAGCGGTTACAACCGAACCACCCGCATGTCCCCCGTCCATGGGGCCATGATCGCTTCGGCCATCCTGAACGGCGGGCGGATGCCGGCCCCTTCCCTGGTGGATCAGGTGAGGGACAGCTTCGGAAACCGTGTCTATGTCCATCAGGCGGCAACGGTCGGCCAAGCGCTGTCCCCTCAGTCGGCATCCCTGCTGCGCACCATGATGGCCGCAACCATCGACTGCGGAACGGGCAGGCGATCCTTTGCGGGATACCAGTGTGATCCGGTCCTTGTCCGGCTCGAAATGGGCGGAAAGACAGGGACGATGGACAACGATGCCCACGACGTTCACTACGACTGGTTCGTCGGTTTCGGTGCCGATCGGCATACCGGCAAAGCCATCGCCGTTTCGGTCATGGTGGGGCATGAGCACCAGAAAGGCACTCGGGCAGGCCAATATGCTCGGCTGATGATCCGAGAATTCTTCGGCTCCGGCCAACCCTTTCCGGTCAAGGCGCCTGTCAAGGCTCCGGGAAAACCGGTACTGACCAAAAAGGTCAAAGCGAAAGCAAAGGCAGGACATGGTTGAACATGCCGGGTGACTCGTCACCTGTCACCCGTTACACGGGTTCAATTCTTTCAGGAGGCAAGCAGCAATGCCCGGATTTGAATGGTTCGGTGAAGAAGAACGCAAAGAAGTCATGGATGTCCTCGATACGGGGGTACTGTTCCGATACGGCTTCGATGCCATGCGAAACGGTCACTGGAAAGCCCGAACGTTCGAGGCCGAGCTATGCCGTCGCATCGAGGTGGCTTACTGCCATCTATGCGCCAGCGGAACGGCGGCCCTGCATACAGCGCTGGCCGCCTGCAGCATCGGTGCAGGAGATGAGGTCATCGTTCCGCCCTTCACCTTCATCGCAACGATCGAAGCCGTGCTGAACATCGGCGCCATTCCGGTCTTCTCGGAGATCGACGAAACCCTCTGCCTCGATCCGGGCTGCATCGAAGCCTGCATCACCCCCAGAACGAAGGCCGTCATCGTCGTTCACATGTGCGGCTCCATGGCCTGGATCGATCGGATCCGGCAGGTGTGCGACAAGAACGGGCTGATCCTGATCGAAGACGCCTGCCAGGCTCTCGGCGCTTCCTTTCAGGGAAAAGCGCTTGGAACCTTCGGAAAGGCCGGATGTTTCTCCTTCGATCCGGTAAAGACCATCACCTGCGGGGAAGGAGGGGCTGTCGTCACCAACGATCCGGCGGTGTATCGCCATGCCGATCAATTCGCCGATCACGGACACGACCACATCGGATCCGACCGCGGACTGGAAGACCATCCCATTCTGGGCACCAATTACCGCATCAGCGAATTGAACGCCGCCGTAGGGCTTGCCCAATTGCGGAAGCTCGATCTGATCATCAAGCGACAGCGCAAGCACAAATCGGCGATCCGAAATGCCTTGAGCGACATCCCCGGATTGACCTTCCGGGAAATCCCGGATGCAACAGGGGATTCGGCCACTTTTCTCACGTTCTTTCTGCCGGAAGAGGAGGCAACCCGCCAGGCGGCTGCAGACCTTGCAAAAGCCGGAGTCGATGGATGCTTTTACTATTACGACAACAACTGGCACTACATCCGGAAATGGGAGCATTTGAAAAAGCTGCGATCTCCGGCACCCATGCCCATTCATCTTCTTTCGGATCGGCCGGATTACGATCGCCTCCGCCTGCCCCGGTCCGATGCGCTGATTTCCCGCGCCATTGCTATGCTGATCAAGCTGAACTGGACCGAGGAAGTGCTCGACAAACGGATCGAAGCCATGCAGCAGGTGCTTAGAAGATATGTGTAAACGTTCATGGTGTGGAGCGCCGCCCCCGGGGATGAAAATAGTTGCCCGTTACTCGCCACTTGTCACCAGTCATGCATTTTCACGATATATTTCCATGACGATGGGTGATCGCCGCCCCCGCCCATGAAAATGCCGTAGCGGTATCGGGCGGATGGGGCATGGTTGGCGCCACCCCGGAATATAGGCCCGCCGTGGCTGTTTCAGGTGCACCGGATCTGTTTGGCGAAGCCGAAAACGAACTCATGTGCCCGGCCTCGTAAGGCTGGACAAGGGCCACACCCGCTACGAAGAAGCC
>Ga0272446_1005664_pt1 | contig 13591 bp, 12 predicted proteins | sample YNPCB0061_FD_194587 | JGI IMG/M metagenome (GOLD analysis project Ga0272446, IMG submission 194587) | Hot spring microbial mat communities from Yellowstone National Park, WY, United States - YNP-CB-006-1 | ecosystem: Environmental > Aquatic > Thermal springs > Hot (42-90C) > Sediment | place...
AAAAACGACCTTTGTATTGCCGCTCGAAATAATGTTGGTACTCACCAGAGGTAACTCGGTTTACCCAATTTTGGTTCTCTAAGTACCAATCAATGGTTTTGGAAAGTCCTTCCTCAAAAGTGATGGAAGGTTTCCAACCCAATGTTTCTTCTAAAGTTGTGGGGTCAATAGCGTATCTCAAGTCATGCCCGGCGCGGTCTTTGACGAAGGTGATGAGTTGTCGGGAGGTGCCAAGGGGGCGATTAAGTTTTTGGTCCATGAGGTCACAAAGCAAATGGACGAGGTCTATGTTACGCCATTCATTTTTTCCTCCGATAGTAAAAGTTTGATTACGAGCTTTTTCTGAATGAAAAATGAGGTCAATAGCAGCGGCATGGTCTTCTACCCAGAGCCAGTCTCTGATGTTAAGCCCTTGACCGTAAACGGGCAGGCTTTCGTTCCGTAGGATTCGGTAAATCATCAATGGAATGAGTTTTTCAGGAAATTGGTAGGGTCCGTAGTTATTGGAACAGTTGGAAATAATGTAGGGAAGCTGATAGGTGTTGCCGTAGGCTCTAATGAAGTGGTCGGAAGCGGCTTTGGAAGCTGAATAAGGACTTTGCGGGTCATAAGGGGTTTTTTCGTTGAAGTAACCTGTTTCCCCCAACGAGCCGAACACTTCGTCCGTAGAAACGTGATAAAATAGGAAATCAGGGTTAGATTTTAAGCGTTGTGTTGCAGCATTTAATAGGTTCACCGTGCCTACAACGTTGGTCATTACAAAATCCATAGGATTTTCTATGCTTCTATCTACATGGCTTTCAGCGGCTAAATGAATAATAGCATCCGGCTGAAATTCGTCAAATATTTTCTTAACTTCATTCCAGTGAACAATATTCACTTTTCTGAATGTATAATTTTCAAAATTCTCAATGGATTGTAAGTTCTCTAAGTTTCCTGCATAAGTCAAAGCATCAAGATTGATGATATGATAATTAGAATAATTTTTGACCATTCTTTTTACGAGGTGGGAACCAATAAAACCCGCACCACCTGTTATGATAATAGTTTTTTTCATGATGCAAATTTATAACATTTTCCTAATTTAATAAGTGATAGTGAATATTTCTAAGGAAGCAAGGATGCTTAGGTTACTCTCACAAGCACAGATGCTAAGGTATTAAGTTTTAAAAAATAAATATTTGGAAATCAATTGATTGAATACAAAAAAGGGTTCATATTAACTTGATAGGGTAAATTTTTTTGGTAGTTAAAAAGAAAAGAAATAATTTTGCGGTTTAAAAATTCAGAAAATGTTTATTAATCAGGAAATTAAAGCAGAAATATTTAAAGAGTACAGTCCAGAAAATAATGCCAAGGATACGGGCTCACCGGAAAGCCAAATTGCATTATTTACCTATCGAATAGAGTATTTGACACAGCATTTAAAGGAACACCCAAAAGATAATTCAACGAAATTAGGATTATTAAAATTAGTTGGGAAAAGAAGAGCACTTTTGGATTATCTCAAAAGAAAGGATATTGAAAGATATCGTTCTATTATCAATAGATTGGGTATCCGCCGCTAATATTTCAGAAATTCATGAATATCATTCAAAAAACTATTTCGCTAAGTAATCAAACCCAAATTGAATTAGAAACGGGAAAATTAGCGAAACAAGCTGATGGTTCAGTTACCTTAAAAGTTGGAACCAATATATTGTTTGCCTCAGTTTGTGCAAGTAAAGAAATCAATTTAGATATTGATTTTTTGCCACTTTCTGTGGAATATCAAGAAAAATATTACGCAGTTGGGCGGTTTCCAGGAGGCTTTTTTAAAAGAGAAACCAAACTTAATGAACGAGAAATTTTAACATCAAGAATAGTAGATAGGACTTTGCGTCCTATGTTTCCGGAGGATTACCATGCAGAAATTCAAGTAATTATTTACACTTTGTCATTAGACCGCCAGTTACAACCGGATTCTTTAGCGACTATTGCTGCATCGGCTGCATTAATGGCATCAGATATACCCTTTCCCGAACCCGTTGCAACCGTTCGTGTGATAAGAAACGAACAAAAAGAATTTGTTATCAATCCAACATTTTCTGAAATGACAGGCTGTGACTTAGATTTGATAGTTGGCGGAACGGCAGATTCGATTGTGATGGTAGAAGGCGAAATGCGTGAAGTTTCCGAAGAAGTAATGTTAGATGCTCTCAAATTCGCTCATTCAGAAATTCAAAAAATTTGTATTGCCCTAGAAGATTTTAGAAAAAGTGTTGGCAAAACGGTTAGAAATTACGAAAAACATGAATTTTCACAAGCATTTTATGAAGAAATCAAACAAAAAATTAGCCAACCTATTTACGAAATAGCCTCTTCTGCATTACCGAAAGAAAAAAGAAACGAAGCTTTCAAAAAAATCAAAGAGGATACCCTAAAATTTTATAAAGAACAAAATCCGGAATTTGATAAAGAATTTGAGTTTAAACAGCATTTTTATAAAATTGAAAAAGAAATTGTTAGAAGGTTAGTATTAGACGAAAATAAACGCTTAGACGGTAGAAAGTTAGAAGAAATTAGACCTATTTGGTGCGAAGTGGGTTATTTGCCACAGGCTCACGGTTCAGCTATTTTTACAAGAGGAGAGACACAAAGTTTAGCTACTGTTACCTTAGGTTCCAAATTAGATGAACAGACCGTAGATACGGTATCAGAAGAATCCTCAAAAAGTTTCATGTTACATTATAATTTTCCACCGTTTTCTACGGGAGAAATCAAACGTTTAGGACCGCAGTCAAGAAGAGAAGTAGGTCATGGAAACTTAGCAGAACGTTCATTAAAAGTAGTAGTTCCTGATGATAATGAGTATACGATTCGAGTAGTTTCAGAAATTTTGGAATCAAACGGTTCTAGTTCCATGGCATCAGTATGTGCAGGCTGTTTAGCTTTGATGGACGCAGGTATTCAAATCAAAGGAGCAGTATCAGGTATTGCAATGGGTTTAATTACGGATGGTAATAAGTTTGCTGTACTTTCTGATATTCTCGGTGATGAAGACCACCTCGGCGACATGGATTTTAAAACAGCGGGCACTGCAAAAGGGCTTACTGCTTGCCAAATGGACATCAAAATCAAAGGTCTCAATTTTGAAATTCTCCATCAAGCGCTTTTGCAAGCTAAAAAAGGAAGAGAACATATTTTGTCTCAAATGCTCTTGAGTTTACCCGAACCAAGAAAAGATCTTTCTCCTTTAGCTCCAAGAATCGAAAAATTAACCATTCCTGTTAATACAATTGGTGCTGTTATCGGTCAAGGTGGAAAAACCATTCAAGAAATTCAACGGGTAACGGGTACTACCATTCATATAGAAGAAATTAATAACACAGGTGTTGTTACTATCTCTTCACCCGATTTAAACGCCTTAAATAATGCACTAAAATGGGTTAAAGGCTTAACCACTGTTCCAGAAGTAGGTGATGTTTATGATGGAAAAGTAAAAGGATTTGGTAAAGATGGTGCATTTATAGAACTTTTCCCTGGAAAAGAAGCGTGGCTTCATATATCCGAAGTTTCCCATCATAGAATTAATTCCGTTGAAGACGAAATCCAAATCGGTGAAACTTTCCCCGTGAAAGTAATTCAAGTAGATTTAAAAACCAATAAATTTAGAGTTAGCAGAAAAGCCTTAATAAAAAATCAAAACTCGGATACTCAATCTCATCAAAAAAAAATTTTTGAAAATAAAAACAAAAAATAATGTTATTGATTAGTATCCTTACTCAATAATAAGTTTTCATAAATTTAACTTTGTGCAACTTTTCCGTAGAAATCTTCCTACGGATTTTTTGTTTAAAATGATAATAATGTTGTAATTTTGCTTGATAATAATGAAAAAAAATGAGTTTAAAAGACACCCATTTAAAGTTTGAAGGCAGGGTAAGAAAATATTCAGGAAAAGTTCGAGATACTTACATTTTAAATGAACAATTGATAGTGATAGTTTCAACGGATAGAATTTCGGCATTTGATGTAATTTTGCCTAATCCAATACCGTATAAAGGACAAGTCTTAAACCAAACGGCTGCATATTTTCATCAAAATACAGAAGACATTTGCCCATCATATTTGCTTTCAGTACCAGACCCGAATATAAGTATAGGTTTATTTTGTGACCCAATACCGATTGAGATGGTGGTTAGAGGATACCTTTGCGGGCATGCATGGAGAGTTTATAAATCAGGGAAAAGAGAATTATGCGGTGTAAAATTACCGGAAGGGATGAAAGAAAATGACCCTTTCCCTGAACCAATCTTAACACCTGCCACCAAATCCACCATCGGGCATGATGAAGATATTTCTGAAATGGAAATTATAAAAATGGGCATTTTATCTTCCTCTGAATTAGAACAAATGAAAAATTTTGCTTTCAATTTATACAAAAAGGGACAAGAAATGGCTCGGTCTAAAGGTTTAATTTTAGCTGACACAAAGTACGAATTTGGTTACTACGAAAATAAAATTTATTTAATTGATGAAATTCATACCCCTGATTCCTCACGTTATTTTTATTCGGAGGGTTTTGAAGAAAGACAAAAAAATAATGAACCTCAAAAACAACTTTCTAAGGAATTTGTTAGAGAATGGTTAATGTCTAATGGATTTCATGGGCAAGAGGGTACTGAACCTCCTTCAATGGCTCCCGATTTTGTAGAGGAAGTTTCAGAACGTTATATTCATTTATATGAAACCGTTACCGGAAATCCTTTCCAAAAACAAAATTATCACCTTATCCATGAAAGACTCCAAAATAATGCACTAAAAGGTTTAAAAGAAATTGGTTTTTATTAGTCCCTTTTTAAAATTTTGAGTTTCACTTAAAAATTTCTTAATTTTGTAAAGTTTGATGTTATGAATTGGTTTCATTTAGTTTTTCTTTCATTTTGGCTTTTCAATTTATCGGTATTTTGTCAACAAAGTTATGAAGAATGGATGGAAATTGGTAAATATGAATACCATAAAACATTTCCTTACAACGATTTGAATGCAGCAGAAAATGCTTTTAAAAAAGCCATTCAAATGAATCCCAGTTCTTTTGAAGCTTGGTATAGACTAGGTTTAACTTATCAAAAAAAATATTGTTTTCAATTTGAAAATATAGAACCATTCAAAAAAAATCAAGCAGTTTTGATTGCTGATTGTTATAAAAAATCCATTGAATTAAATAAACAATATTCTGAACTCAAAGATATCAATTTTGAACCCATAGAACTTTATACACAGGTTTGGGGGAAACTAGCAATGGCTTATGCTAACTACAATCAATTAGACTCCATGAAATGGGCTTTGAAAGAAATGTCTAAAAACTTTTTTTATGAAGCTCTTTTAGAAATGTCTCAAAATTTATTAAACGAAATCGATAAAAATGGTATTTTATGGGTAAATAATGAAACCGTTTATTATTATTTGCTTTACTGCCAATGGATTCTTAATTACCGTAATGATGTAAAAATTATTTACTTTGAGGGGTGTAACGCTGTTTGGTATAATGTTTATCTCCAAAATATTTATTTTACCAATCTTTACCTTTCAAAAGATGAAATTGAAGAAAATCGAGAAGTTAAATTATTAGAAAATTCATTGACCTTTTCGCATCATCAAATTAGAAGTCGATTAGAATTTCCTTTTTCCTCTCAAAAAGTTATTGATAGAGCCAATTGGTTTTTTTACAGAGTTTTACAAAATAATGCTTTTCAACACTCGGTGTATTCACTTGCAAGTTTTGATAATGACATAACCCGTGCAATGGTCAATCATTGGCATATAGTAGGATTAACAAAAAAATTATTTTTTGAAATTCCTGATAAACCTTATGAAGAATTGTTTCAAAATGCTAAAAAATGGAAATTGGAAAAAACACAAGCTATGAATGGAAAAATCCCTGACGAAATCCTTAGAAAATTACAATTTTATAGAATGCCTTTTATTTTTTATGCTTATAATAACATTAACCAAAACAATGAATTGGTAAAAATATTAGTGCTTGAACTTGAAAAATATGTACCAGAGACCATTATTCCGATGCAAAAAGACATCAAAAATTTTTTTTCTCAAATTAAACAGGCTATTAATCAATGAAAAAAAAAATATTCAGTTTCATTTGGTTCACATTTTATTTAATTTTGAATGATATTTACCATCTCAATGCAAAATTATTCATTAATAATTGCATCGATGAAGATTCTATTGGCCAAATCATTGAAAATGGAAGAGTTTTTTTGTTATACAAAGTTGGACCTGGAGAAACCATATTTCGTATATCTCAAAAATATGATGTTACCACTTTAGAAATTCGCGAAGCCAATTCGCTTCCTAATTATGATATAGAGGTTGGTCAAATTTTAAAAATTCCAAGAAGAAAAATTGTATTAAGTGAAAAAGTTCCAATTAAACATGTAATTGTTCAAGGTGATAATCTGTATTCCATTTCTAAAAAATATGATATTACCATCAAGGAAATTATTGATTGGAATCAATTAAAAGATTTTACACTACCCGAAGGGAAATCCTTGATTGTAGGTTATAAAGTAGATAGCATTAAAAAAAATGAAAATTTTAATTTTAATGAAAATTATGTACCTGCTATTCAAGAAACAGAAGTTCAGCCGAGGGAAGCAGAAAAATTAAAAAATCTTCCTCCAACAGCTTTTGCTTATCCAAGTTTTGATAAGAAAAAAAATAAAAAATTTTATGAAGTTAGTGAAATTGGTGAAATTGTGATTTCAAAAAATCCATTATTAAATCCCAAAAAATTGGAATGTTTACATGATGTTGTACCCATAGGAAATTTAATTGAGGTTACCCATTTAGTGACGGGTCGTTCTGTGTTTGTAGAGGTAGTTGGAAAAAAAAATAATCCTAATGTAATTTTGGAAGTTTCTGAAAAAGTATTAGATTATTTAGGAATTAAATATCATAATTCATTCAAAACCACTATTTTATATCGTTGGGAAGAGTAATATTGTTACTGTTAAGTTTCTTTTTTATTTATCAATGTAACCCCAAATCAAAAAATTTAGGTCATGAACTGGAATTATTGAGAATCCAAACTTTAAAAAATTCAGATGCTTTTGAAAATATCGTAGAATTTGACCATACCATAGATGCTTGGAATAATATAGAAGGGAAAAAACAAGCAGATAGCTTTTTTATAAAACTGTGTAATGACTACAAAATTCCTATTCAATTAAAAACTCATAATCAAAAAATTCCGATACTTTCTAAGGATAGTTTGTATTTAGAGATCGAAAATCCGATTTTAAAAAATAAAAAAATTGAAATTCCGGTGATTAATTTCCGTTTTCATTCACAAAATTTAGAAGTACTTTCTACTTTAAAGTACATTAGAAATTTTGGAATAAACGATTTTAGTAAAAGAAAAAAAGAAATTATTGGCAAAATTTTAGTCATTGAATTAGAAGAAAAACAAATTGGTGAATTTATAGAGCGTTCAAAAACATCAGGAATTTTAGGATTAATCATCATCATCAAAGAAGGGAATTATGTACCTTGCTATCAATATCAAGAAATCTGTAAGTTTCCGATTTTAGGATTATCACAAGATGATGGATTTTTTCTTATTGAGTCCTTAGAAAAATACCCTAATCAATTTATTAAAATTTTAGTAAAACAAGATTATAAAAATGAAACCGTTAATATTTTTGAATGGGAAAAAAATCAGGGCAAAGAAAAAAATTTATATGTTGTTAGCACTTGGAAATCAAGTTCCTGTAATAAATCAATTTTATCTAGTGTAACTCCTTCCATGATTTTATTAGACGTTGCTAAAATATTACAAAACTTTTATTGGGATTCCCAATACAATTTGATATTTAATTGGTCTAATGACCCTTGCTTTGTACCTGAATTAAAGCCTCATGATAAAATGATAAAATTAGAAAATTTAACTGAATTTATGGGTTGGAATTATCCTAAAAAAGAAAGGGTAATTTGGAAACAAGTTCAAAAACACTTATCGGTTTATAAACCCGATTTGATTTTTCATTCTCAATCTTTTGATTACACTACTCCTATAATTCCTATTCAACAAAAAACAATTATCAACACGGATTCGGAATCTTTGGAATGGATTCATAAAGGAATGATTATGCATTCATTAGGAATGTTATCGCTAAGCATTTATTTATTGAGCAGTTATTGATTGGATTGAATACTGGCGCGTGATGATTAAAAAAACTATGAATAAGGATGCTTGTTCAAACAAGATGTAGCGTGAGGGATGCGGAGGGCGCCGGCATTGAGCTTGCGAAAATGCCGAGCAAAGGATTGCTGAGATACCTCCCTAGGGAGGTGCACCCCGACCCGAGCAAAGCGAGAGGCACGCCGAGAATAATAATAATTAAAGAAAAAGTCATCGGCTATTTAGGAATTTCAAAATATAGTTGTAACTTTGCATTTATTTTAAACAATGAAAGAAGTATATATTGTAGCTGCCAAGCGTACACCCATCGGCAGTTTCTTAGGTTCTTTATCACAAATTTCGGCTCCTGTCTTAGGAGGTTATGCAGTAAAAGCAGCTTTACAACAAGCTCATCTAGCCCCAGAGTATGTTCAAGAATTATTATTTGGAAATGTAGTTTCTTCTAATCTAGGTCAAGCTCCAGCTTCTCAAGTAGCCTACTATGGAGGGCTTCCGGATAGCGTTCCTTGTACCCATATCAACAAAGTATGTGCCTCTGGAATGAAAGCTATAATGCTCGGTGCTCAATCTATTATGTTGGGTCATAATGATATTGTTATGACCGGTGGCATGGAAAATATGAGTTTAATACCTCACTATTTACCTAACGGAAGAACCGGTATGAAATACGGAAATCTTCAAATCATAGACGGTATTAACCGTGATGGTTTACAAGATCCATTTGATTACAGCCTAATGGGTATCTGTGGAGAGTTATGTGCATCAGAATATAAAATTTCTAGGGAAGATAATGACCGTTATGCTATTCAGTCTTATCAAAGAGCTACAGAAGCTACTCAAAAAGGATATTTCCAAAATGAAATAGCTCCTGTAACGATTTCCAATAAATCGGGAGAGTTAGTAATTAACAAAGATGAGGAAATTGAAAAAGTAAAATTTGATAAAATTCCTACATTAAAACCAGCTTTCCAAAAAGATGGCACTATAACTGCTGCCAATTCTTCTAAATTAAGCGATGGTGCTTCTGCGATTCTTCTCGCATCTGGTGAAGCTGTTAAACAACACGGTTTAAAACCTTTAGCAAAAATTTTGAGTTTTGCAGACGCTGCTTTGGAATCTAAATGGTTTTCTATTGCTCCTTCAAAAGCTATGCCCAAAGCATTACAGTTAGCAGGTCTTACAATGAATGATATGGATGCCGTAGAAATTAATGAAGCTTTTGCTACCGTTGTGCTCGTTAATCAAAAAATTATGAATATCCCGAATGAAAAAATCAATCTTTTAGGTGGTGCTATTTCACTAGGACACCCACTAGGAAATTCCGGTTCCAGAATTATGGCAACGCTTCTTTCTGCTTTAGAGGTTGTCAATGGAAAATATGGAATTATCGGTATTTGTAACGGAGGTGGCGGTGCTTCTTCTATTGTTATCGAAAGAATGAAAAATTAAATAATTTTTCTTCATTGAAAATACTAAAAATAACTTATGGAGTTAAGAGCCCCTTTTTATTTTTCATTGAGAATATAAAAGTTTGACCAACCAAAATCCTAATAATTAAAAACTAATATAATTTCTCTTTTCCATTTTTTTTCATTAGATTTGCAAAAAAAATATGCAAGAAATCACTGTATTAGAACTCAAAAGAAAGTTAGAAGAAAAAGAACCTATTTTATTGATAGATGTAAGAGAATTAGAGGAAAGAGCTGTATCTCATATTGGAGGTTTGCATTTACCGTTGTCAAGTTTAACGACAAAAATTTGGGATTTAGAGGAGTATAAGGATACTGAGATTGTTATATATTGTCGTTCAGGAGCGAGGAGTGCAAATGCAGTAGGTTTTTTTATGCAAATGGGCTTTCAAAAGGTTTCCAATTTAAAAGGTGGCATGAAAGCATGGAAAAGCGAAGTAGACCCAACTATTGACGTAGCCTAATGGCTTATCAAAGACCTATTGTTAGAGTCCAAAAATTACATGAGTACACGGGACACAAAGCCCCGATATTTGGTTTAACTCACGACCATCAAGGTAACTTTTTTAGTGCATCCGGTGACGGGCTTATCGTTCATTGGGACTCCCAATCTTTAAGTGATGGTAAAGCCATTTTCCAAGCCAATATTCCTTTTTATTCCGTTCAAATTATTCATTCTCATCTATTAGCATGCGGTGCTTCTGATGGTGTCATTTATTTCTATGATTTGGCACAAAAAAAATTGATTAAAAGCATACAAGCTCATACCAAAAGCATTTTCCAAATTCTTCCGATAAATAAAGAATTTTTTATCACTATCGGAGGCGACGGAAAATTAAATTTATGGAATCATGAACATTTAGAAATAATCAACTCATTTTTGATTAGCACTGAAAGTTTAAGAACGGTTGTCTATGAACCCAATTTTCAGTGGATAATATTAGGAGGTTCTGATTCAAAAATTCGTGTATTGGAATTCAAAAATTTGAATATTCGATTAATAAAAGAGTGGTCAGCACATAATCCGTCTGTATTTAGTATCGTATTTACTTTTCATGCTCCTTTTTTAGTTTCAGCAGGCAGAGATGCTAGTATCCGAATTTGGAATTACCATGAAAATTTTCGATTAATTCAAGAAATTCCTGCTCATATTCAAACGATTAATCATTTGTGTATAAGCCCTAATGGGAAATATCTACTTTCGGGGAGTATGGATAAATTATTGAAACTCTGGGACATTGAAAAAGATTTTAAGTTAATAAAAGTAATAGACAAAAACAGAAATGATTCACATTCTGCTTCCATTAATCATATATTGTGGTTAGAATACAATGATAGCATTATTTCTTGCGGTGATGATAAAAAAATTATTCAATGGGCAATTGAAATTAATCCACAAGAAAAAGAGTAATAGCTGATGATTAACTTTGAATAAAACGAAGTTTTTTGTAATTTTGCGTAAAATTTTTCAATTTGCTTTTAAACATACACCCCATAAATCCACAGGAAAGATTGATTAAACAAGTAGTAGACTGTTTGAAGTCTGACGGGGTAATTATTTACCCCACCGATACGGTTTACGCAGTAGGTTGTGATATAAAAAGCAAAAAAGCCTTAGAGCGTGTATTTCGAATTAAAGAAGTGAGCCCAGAAAAAGCTCAATTTGCTTGTATAGCAGAAAGTGTAAAAATTATATCGGAATATGCTGTACAAGTTTCAACACCGATTTATAAAGTAATGAAAAAAGTGCTTCCAGGACCCTACACATTTATATTAAACGCCTCCAAAAATATTCCTAAACATTTTCTATCTAAACGGAAAACCATTGGAATTCGTGTTGTAAACCATAATATACCAACGGAAATTGTAAAAATGCTCGGTAATCCTATTTTAACCACCAGTTTAAAATCTGATGATAAATACCTTGAGTATATGAATAATGCCGAAGAAATTTATAAAAAATACGGAAAATTAGTGGATATAGTCATAGACGGAGGAAATTGCGGTTTAATTCCTTCTACTTTGGTAGATTGTTCTAATGATGAAATTGTAGTTTTACGTGAAGGATTGGGAGATATTGACCTTTTATTTTAATAATATGAATCCAGAAATCAGCCCTGTTTTACAATCATTTTACGAAGATTTTAAACGTTTATGTTTAGCTTTTCAAAAAATTTCTAAAGAAACTATTCAAAACGGTATTACAGAATACCCGATATTCATTGCCTCTTCGGTACCTGTAAATTTAGGTATTTTGTTGTTTACACCTGAAAAATTGAACTTAAAATGGTATTTTTACATTAGTATGTTAGAAGAGCTAAAAAAAAAGAAAATCATTCAAAAAGAAAGATTGGAGGCTTTTCAAATCACCTACAAATCACCGGATGATTATGCTTGTTTTTTACTCTTGCTACCTGAAGAAGCAAATTTTATTTTTGTACCTTATACCCATTTATCATAAATTATGGAAGACACTAAAATTCAATTAGATACCATAGAAGAGGCTATCAAAGATATTCAAAACGGTAAAATGATTGTCGTTGTTGACGATGAAGACAGAGAAAATGAAGGAGATTTAATTATAGCTTCACATTTTGTTACCCCTGAGATTATCAATTTTATGACGAAAGAAGCACGCGGTTTAATCTGTGTATCTTTAACTGAAGACCGTTGCGACGAACTGGGCTTAGATTTAATGGTAAAAGATAATACTACGAAACACCATACGCCTTTCACCATATCAGTAGATTATCTATTAGACGGCTGCACAACAGGTATTTCTGCTTACGACCGTTTCAGAACCATCAAAGCCTTAATAGACAAAAACGAAAAATTAGAAAACTTTGGTATGCCTGGGCATATTTTTCCTTTGAGAGCCAAAAATGATGGTGTATTAAGAAGAGCCGGGCATACAGAAGCTGCTTCAGATTTTGCTAGATTAGCAGGTCTAGAACCCTCAGGCGTTTTAGTCGAAATCATGGACGAGGACGGTACCATGGCTCGTTTACCCAAACTCAGAAAATTCGCTGATAAACACCAACTCAAATTAGTTTCCATCAAAGACCTAATTGAGTACCGATTAAAAAAAGAAATTTTAGTAAAAAAAGAAGAAACCGTTGATATGCCAACGGATTATGGTCATTTTCAATTACATGCGTTTTCTCATATCCAAACCGGTGAAACCCATTTAGCCCTTACAAAAGGAGAATGGTTCCCTGATGAACCCATTCTCGTAAGAGTTCACTCTTCTTGTGTTACCGGTGACATCTTTGGCTCTTGTAGATGCGACTGCGGTCCTCAATTGCATCAAGCTATGAAACTAGTGGAAAAAGAAGGAAAAGGTGTAATTTTATATATGAACCAAGAAGGACGTGGCATTGGTTTGTTAAATAAACTCAAAGCTTATAAACTTCAAGAATTAGGTTTGGATACCGTAGAAGCTAATTTAAAACTCGGTTTCCAAATGGACGAAAGAGATTACGGAATTGGAGCTCAAATTTTGTATTCCCTCGGTGTAAAAAAAATGAAACTTATGTCTAACAATCCTACCAAAAGAGCCGGTTTAATTGGATATAACCTCGAAATTGTCGAAACCGTCCCTCTAATAACCTCTCCTAACCCGCACAATATTCATTACTTAAATACTAAACGTGAAAAAATGGGGCACTCGCTTCCCAAAGAACTGAAAAAAATAATGCTCGATAAACTCACTATCCTTTTTTACGAACAAAAAATTTATTTTTTTTACAAAGACTTAGATATAACTCAAACCCAAATTATCACCAAATATGATTTGCTAAATAACGGCATTCCAAAAAGTTTTGAAAAACTCATAGACATCAAAACGAAGGAAGAAATCCTTAATTTTTACCAAAAATAAACGGTTGAAATTTAGGGCTCATTAAAATATAAGGTTTAG
>Ga0272446_1005665_pt1 | contig 13589 bp, 12 predicted proteins | sample YNPCB0061_FD_194587 | JGI IMG/M metagenome (GOLD analysis project Ga0272446, IMG submission 194587) | Hot spring microbial mat communities from Yellowstone National Park, WY, United States - YNP-CB-006-1 | ecosystem: Environmental > Aquatic > Thermal springs > Hot (42-90C) > Sediment | place...
CGCCGTTGCCGGTCGCTGAGCTTGTCGAAGCAGAGCCTGCCGAAGGCAACGGCGGCGGCTTCGACAGGCTCAGCCGCCGAAGCTCAGCCGCAGTAGGACAAGCCGCCAGGCTTGTCCATGCCAGGCCGCGTAAAATGGCATGTGACATCAGGCATGGACAGCGGACTCTACACCAGCCCTGGCGCCAACAGGCCAGCGAGCGACACCTTATTCAGCGCCGGCGAGTCACCATCGCGCGCGGGTCAACCGTCGGGCGACCCTTCGCGCGATGTGATGATAGCGCTGCGCCGCTTGCCGCTGTTCTCCCGCCTGACCGACGATGAGTTCAAACTGGTGGCGGCGCTGCTGCACTCGGACGCTGCCAATCAAGGCCAACTGGTTTACGAGATCGGGGGCGACAACACCAACCTCTACGTCCTGCGCCGGGGGCGTGTGGCGGTGCGCTCGACCGACCAGCAAGGCATCGAGCAGCGCCGCGTCATCACCCCCGGCGGTGTGTTCAACGAGCTGCCTTTCCTCACCGGCATTCGCTGCCGCGACACCGCCGAAGCCCTGGAGCCAAAAACGGTGCTCTGGTACCTGCCGCGCAAGGACTTTCAGGATCTGCTGAGCCGGCGCCCGGAAATCCAATCGCGCCTGGTGTATTCGCAAGAGGCGCTCGACGCGCTGGACAAAGTGCGCCGCGCCGACTGGTTGCGACCGGATGAGACCGTGGTGGTATTTGCCAAACGGCACTGGTGGGTGTTCGGGCGTGTGGTGTTCTTCACGTTGACAACTGTTGCGCTGCTGCTGGGGGCGCTGCTGTTGACGCCGGCTGCCGGTTTGCTTGGGGCGCTGCTGCCGCTCGTCATCGGCCTGATCGTCGCGCCGGCTGGTCTGATTCTGATCTGGGCTTTCATCGACTGGCAAAACGACTTCCTTGCCGTCACCGACCAGCGCGTTGTACACCGCGAACGGGTGCTGCTCATCCGCGACGACCAGGACGAAATCCCGCTGAACAAAGTTCAGGATGTCACTGTGATCCGCGAAGGCGCCAACCTTTTGCAGACGATCGTGTTCCTGGCGTTCGACATAGGCGACATCGCTGTCGAGGCGATGGGAGCGCAGTCGCGCATTGTGTTTCGGGATGTGGGCAGGCCGGACGAGATCAGCTATGAAATCTTCGTGGAGCGCGCGCGAGCCTTGAGCGCCAGTCACCTGACCGAACGGGCCAAAATCCGGGCGGAGTTGCGGCGCGAGCTGGGCCTTGCGCCGCGCGCGCCGGCCAAAGCCATTGAGCGCAAATCAACGCGCCCCCAACTGCTCCGGGAGCGCCTGAAGCGGATCAGAAACACGATGCGCCGGCTTCGTCTCACGATCGCGCCCCGTATGCGTCTGGTGGAAGGCGATCAGATCACCTATCGCAAACACTGGCTGGTGCTGGTGAAACGCGCCGGGCCGCCATTTGCGCTGCTCCTGACTTACGGCATCGGCGTGGCGGCGCTTGTCAGCAGCGCCCCGCTGGCGGGGCAAGTGCTGCAAACTCCTGTGGCAGCCGTCGCCGCCATGGCGATTGGCGCGGCTGTGCTGGGCTGGCTGGTGTGGGAGTACGAAGACTGGCGCAACGACATCTACATTGTGACGCCGGATCGCATCATCGACGTCAAACGGTCGCCGTTCGGTCTGCGCGGCACACAGCGCCGGCAGGCCGGCATGGGCGCTGTGCAGAACATCACCTCATCCACGAATGGCCTGATCGACCTGCTGTTCGACATGGGCGACGTGACGGTGCGAACAGGCGGGGCAGAAGGCGTGCTGGTGTTCGCGCGCGTCTACAACCCGCACGGCGTGCAGCGCGAAATCACCGCGCGCGTCGAAGCCTACGCCGCCAGGCAGCGCGAACAAGACGCAGCGCAGCGCAGCCGGGAGATGGCAGAATGGATCGCCATCTACGATGACCTGAGAGGATTGCACCGGCGCGACTCGGACCGGGATGGAACCCGGGATGGCGTAAGATAGGGGAGATTGAGTTCATTGACAGAGGATTCCACAAGCGAGCCGACATGATCAGAGAGATTCGGAAGATCGGCGACCCCGTTCTGCGGCGCAAAGCCAGGAAAGTGGAGAAGATCACCAAAGACACGCAGAAACTGCTCGACGACATGATCGAAACCATGCGCGCCAGCAACGGCGTTGGTCTGGCTGCGCCCCAGGTCGGCGTGTTGCAACGCGCCCTCGTGGCGGAGATCGAGGCCAATGAGAAAATCCCTGGCAGCGGCGTCACCTACGCCCTGATCAACCCGGAGATCGTGCGCCAATCGGAAGAGACCTGGGAAGGTCAGGAAGGCTGCCTGTCCATTCCCGGCTGGCGCGGCGAGGTCGAGCGGCCCTTTCGCATCGTTGTGAAAGCGCTGGACCGCGATGGCAACCGCATCCGGCTGGAAGCTGAAGGCTGGGTGGCGCGCGTCCTGCAGCACGAAATCGACCACCTCGACGGCGTGTTGTTCATCGACAAGCTGGTGGCGCCCGATCGCGTGTGGCGCGTCGAAGAAGGCAAGGAAGAAGAAACCGCAGAGGAAATGGCGCTCGCCGCGCCCTGACCAATACGCGCGATACGGAATACGTATTGCGTATTGCGCACTGCGTATTGCGTATCGAGTTGAACCGCCGTGAAAACAGACATCTACACTTCGCCGGATGTGTTTGACCTGCTGGCGAATGAATGGAACGCGTTGCTGCAACGCTCGGCCGCCAACACATTGTTTCTGACCCGTGAGTGGCAGAAGGTGTGGTGGCAGGGGCTGGGCGAGGGTGATCTGCGCGTGCTAACCATGCGCGACGAGGCCGGCCACCTGGCCGGGATCGCGCCGCTGTTTTTCAGCAGCGGCGAAATCAGCGGGGCGCCAGTAGCGTTCGTGGGATGCCGCGAGGTGTCGGATTACCTGGACTTTATTTTTGAACAAGGCCAGGAGCCGGCCTGCCTGCAAGCCCTGCTGGATCATCTCGCCGGCGATGACTGCCCGGCCTGGCATGAGATCGGCCTGTGCAACATCCCGGAAACGTCGCCCACGCTGTCTTTGCTGCCGGCGATGGCCGCTGCGCGCGGATGGCAGGTCGAAACGCGCTTCGAGGATGTCTGCCCGATCGTGCCGCTGCCGGCCACGTTTGACGATTATCTGGCCATGCTGGACGGCAAGGAACGGCGCGAATTGATGCGCAAGCTGCGCCGCGCCGGCGACGAGGTGAGGATTGTCTTCACGCAGAATGCCGGCGCGCTCGACCGCGACATGCACGACTTCATCCGGCTGATGATGGCGTCGATGCCGGGCAAGGCCGCGTTCATGACGCCGCGCATGAGTCGATTTTTTCACATGGCTGCGCGCGCCATGTTCGACGCCGGCTGGCTCGAACTATCGTTCCTCGAAGTCAACGGCGACCGCGCGGCAGCCTATCTCAATTTTGTGTACGACAACGTTGTTCTGGTGTACAACTCCGGCCTCGACCCGCAGAAATACGCCTACCTCAGCCCCGGCCAGGTGTTGCTGGGGCGGTTGATCGAGAAGGCCATCCAGGACCGCCGCCGCGCCTTCGACTTTTTGCAGGGCAACGAAGACTACAAATACAAGTTCGGCGGCAGTGATCTAAAGCTTTACACACTCTACATATCACGCTGACGCGGCGACTTCGAAACAGCCGGGCCGCCCGGCCTTGTTTCCCGTTGCGCCAGCCCCCACGCAAGCAGGAAGATGGAAGAGAAACTGGCAAGCATCGAAGCGCGCTACAACGAATTGACGGCGCAGATGGCCGATCCGGCCATCGCCAACGACTATGCGCGCTACGCCGAACTGGCCCGCCAGCAGAGCGAGTTGCAGGAAATCGTCGACAAGTACCGCGCCTGGATGAAAGCCAGAAATGACCTGGCTGAAGCCGAAGCGCTGGCCGGCGGCGACGACGCCGATCTGGCGGACATGGCGCGCGCCGAGATCGAGCCGCTTCAGCGCCGGATCGAGACTCTGCAATCACAATTGCAAATGCTGCTCGTGCCCAAAGACCCGAACGACGACCGGGATGTCATCGTCGAGATTCGCGCCGGCGCCGGCGGCGATGAAGCCGGCCTGTTTGCCGCCGATCTCGCGCGCATGTACACCCGCTACGCCGAAGAACATGGCTGGAAGGTGGAGGTTCTGGACGAGAACGAAACCGGCATCGGGGGATACAAGGAAATCATATTCGCCGTGCGCGGCAAGGGCGCTTACTCCCGGCTGAAGTTCGAGAGCGGCGTGCATCGCGTGCAGCGTGTGCCGGCCACCGAAGCCAGCGGCCGCATTCACACCAGCACAGCCACGGTCGCCGTCCTGCCCCAGGTAGACGAAGTCGAGATCAACATCCCGGACAAAGACATCGAGATGGAAGTCTACAAATCGCAGGGGGCCGGCGGCCAGAACGTGCAGAAGAACTCGACCGCCGTGCGACTGCGTCACATTCCCACCGGCCTGGTCGTGCAGTGCCAGGACGAGCGCAGCCAGCTCCAGAATCGCCTGCGCGCGATGAGCATCCTGCGCGCCCGCCTGTACGCCATCGAGCAGAGCAAGGTCGACGCCGCCATCACCGAAGCGCGACGCGACCAGGTCGGCACCGGCGAGCGCAGCGAAAAAATCCGCACCTACAACTTCCCGCAAAATCGCGTCACCGATCACCGTCTGGAAAAGTCGTTGTACCGGCTCGAGGCGGTGCTGAATGGCGACCTGGACGAATTCATCGATGAAATGGCAGCCCGCGAGCAGGCCGAGCGCCTTCAGGCTGCGGCGGTTTGACGTGGGCGACGTGGCGCAAACGAGCGTAGCGCAAACGAGCGTGGCGCAAACGAGCGTAGCGCAAACGAGCGTGGCGCAAACGAGCGTGGCAACGGCGCTTCGGGCCGCCATTGCCCGCTTCAATCAGGCCGGCATCGACAGCCCGACGCTGACCGCGCGGGCGTTGCTGGCCGCTGCGCTGGACAAGCCCCGCGAGTGGCTGGTGGCGCACAACGACCACCCGCTCAGCCCGGAGCAGGCAGAGGCTTTCGAGCGGCTGAGCGCGCGCGCGCTGGCGCATGAACCGCTGGCCTACCTGCTGGGCCGCCGCGAGTTCTACGGGTTGGATTTTGTCATCGACCCTCGCGTCCTGATTCCACGCCCGGAGACGGAGATGCTGGTCGAGCGGGCGCTGGAGCGCCTGCGCGCCGCCGGCCAGAATCGCGCGCCGCAGCCGGACACAAGCCGCGTGGATGTGGATGTCATCGACGTGGGCACGGGCAGCGGGGCCATTGCGATCGCCATCGCCAGACACGCCCCCGGCGCGCGCCTGGCGGCCACCGACATTTCGGGTGAGGCGCTGGAGGTGGCGCGCCTCAATGCGCGTCGGCATGGTGTCGCCGACCGCATCGCGTTCGCGCAGGCAGACCTGCTGGAGAACACTCCCTACCGCGCGGGCGTCATCACGGCCAACCTGCCCTACGTCACCACAGAGGAGATCGAGACGCTGCCGCCGGAAATCCAGGCCCATGAGCCGCGCGTGGCGCTGGACGGCGGGGGAGATGGCCTGGCGCTGGTGCGCCGGCTGCTGGGCCAGTTGCCGGCGCATCTGCTGCCGGGCGGCGCGGCATTCTTCGAGATCGGCGCGTCACAGGGGGCGGCTGCCCTGCGCGCCGCCGCCGAGGCGCTGCCTTCGGCGCATGTGACGCTTGATAAGGATCTGGCCGGCCTGGACCGCGTGTTGAGCGTGGTCATGCCGGCGTGAAGCGCATGGAATCATCCCTGTCCCATCCCCACCCCCCCATCAGCCTGCTGGCCGTTGATCTCGACGGCACCGTGCTGAACGAACGGTTTGTCATCTCGCCGCGCGTGATGGCTGCCATACAAGAAGCCAAAGCGCGCGGCGTGCAGGTCACGATTGCCACTGGCCGGCCTCTCGGCGTCACCCTGCCCTACGCCGAGAAGATTGGCGTGAATGCGCCGATCCTGTGTCTGCAAGGCGGGCTGGTCTATGACACAGCAACACAGCGCGCGCTGCGCCACCTCACTCTGCCGCACGCGCTGGCCTGCGAGTTGATCGAGATGGAGCGCGCCTATCCCCAATGGCAGGCGGTGGCCTATCTGAACGGCGATATGTTCATGTCGTCGAAGCGCTACGACGACGCTTTCTATGAATCGTTGCTGGGGAAGGACTACTCGCTGCACACAGACGTGTGCGGCGCGCTGGCCGGCGGAGACCCGGACAAAGTGCTGTTCATCATCGAACCGCCCGACGCCGGCGCGATTCTGAGCGCGCTGGGCCGGCTGGTGGGCGCGCGCGCCAGCGTGGTGCAGTCTCATGCGCGCTTCATTGAGGTCAATCCCCTGGGCGCCACCAAAGGGGCCGGCCTGGCCTGGCTGGCTGAACACCTGGGGATTCCGCGCGAGCGCGTCATGGCGATCGGCGATCAGGACAACGACGCTTCGATGATCGAATGGGCCGGCATCGGCGTGGCGATGGGCAATGGCAGCCCGGCGGCGCTGGCTGTGGCGGACTGGATCGCGCCGCCCATTCACGAAGACGGCGCAGCAGCCGCCATCGAGCGGTTCATCCTGAAGCCGGCGCGCGCAAACCTGCTCTCGCGCGGTCTCGAATGACGGCGTGCGCCGATCGGCAGGCTGGCCCGGCATGTCAATGCGCCGCGCGCTCGTAGTATGATTTGCGTATGAGCGCCCAAACCAGTCTGCCGCCGGCCCGCTTCTCCGACACAGAAGCTGCTGTTGCGGCTGGCCAGTCGCCAGAGCCGGCATGGGACATTGCGACATTGTTTCCGCCGCAGGGCCAGTGGAGTGAGGAGGAATACCTGGCGCTGGACACACTCAGGCGCGTGGAGTATTCGCACGGCCACATCGAGGTTCTGGAAATGCCCACCCAAAGCCACCAGATGATCGTTGGCCTGCTTTACCGGCTGCTGTTCGAGTTTGTGGCTGCGCTCAAACTGGGGGTTGTGCTTCCGGCTGGAATTCGGGTCAGGCTGTGGGCCGGCAAATTCCGCGAGCCGGACGTTGTGTTCATGCGCGCCGAACACGCCAGGCGCCGGCACGAAGCGTACTGGGACGGCGCCGACCTGGTGATGGAGATAGTCAGCAGCAATCGTGAACTGGACATGACCACAAAGCGGCGCGAGTACGCACAGGCCGGCATCCCCGAATACTGGATCATCGATCCGCTGTTATCCACGATCATCGTGCTGGTTTTGAAGGGGGACGCGTACCAGCAACACGGTGCATTCAGAACCGGCGAAGTCGCCACATCCGCCACGCTGCCCGGCTTTGGCGTGAGGGTCGATCAGGTCTTTCAAGCCGAGTGATGTGGCGGCTCATACAAACGCCCTTTGCTGCGCAGCGAAGGGCGTTGTGTTTGACGCGCTGTGCGAAACAGGATCAGCCGCCAGTCAGGGCGACCGGCTGCAAGGCGGCGCCCTGCAAAGCCGCAGGCTGAGCCGCCAGCCGGCGCTGCTGCATCATGGTGAACAGCGCCTGGCGCCGGTTGCGCCGGGCGACGGCCATTTGAATGATATTGCTGACCGCCTCGCCGTAGGAGTAGCCGGCGGCCCGGCACGCGCCGATAAACCCGCCGTCGGCAGTGATATCGGGGTTGGGGTTGACATCGACGACATACGGCCGGCCCTGGCGGTCGATGCGCAGATCGACGCGCGCGTAGTCGCGGCAGCCAAACACGCGATACGTGTCGAGCACGATGCGCTCGATCCGGGCGCGCAACTCGTCGGACGCCTGCACCTCGGTGATGACCGGCATGGCATTCCAGTCCACGCTGGTGGGCACCCATTTGCTGTCCCAGGTCACCATGCGGTGGAAGGGATTTTCGATGGCGGAGAAATCAATTTCGCGCAGGGGGAGCACGCGCGGGCGGCCATTGCCCCATACGCCGACGTTGATCTCGCGGCCATCCACAAACTGCTCGACCAGAGCCGCTTCCTTGAATGTTTCGTTGACATACGCCACACGCTGGCGCAGGCTGCGCAGGTCGTGCGCGACGGCGTCGCGGGTGACGCCGGCCGAGCAGTGCTGGCTGACAGGCTTGACGATGGCCGGAAAGTGATCCCAGGCCGCCACGTCGTCGGCCGATTTGAATTCGCGCCCAACCGGGGTGGGAATGCCCCAGCGTTGCAAGAGACGCTTGGCGCGGCCCTTCTCGACGGATAACCGGAGCGCCGCCGGCGGGTTGCCGGTGTAGGTAAAGCCCATCGCTTCCAGATCGGCGCACACACGGGCGTCCCCCCCCACTTCGTCTTCGACACCTTCGCACCAGTTGAAGACAATCCATTTGGCCGGGTCGAAGCGCTTCATGACCTCGGTCACATCCTTCCAGAACTCCACGATGCGAACCGGATGGCCGATCGCCTCGAGGCACTCGACCATGTAGCCGGCGTGCCGCCTGGCCTCCTGAGCCTCCTCAGCAGACCAGCTCTTGTAATAGTTGTAGAGCAACAACACCGGCGCTCTGGACTTCGCGTGCAGCATCTCAATACTCCTCTACTTCAGCCGCTTTGAATAAATGAACAGGTCGTCGCCATCGGCGTAGTAGTCGGGCACGACGGCCACGCGGGTGAATTGTTGCGACTCGTACAGCCTGCGGGCTGGGGCGTAAATATCGGTCGACGAGGTGTAGATGACCATCAGGCGCGCGCCATCTTCAATCGCCAATCGCTGCGCCTCGGTCAGCAACATGCCGCCGGCCCCTTTGCCGCGCGCCGCGCAGTCCACACAGATCCAAAACAAATCCCACGCGCCTTTCGTGAGCGCCTCTCGCCCACAGCAGGCAAATCCAATCATGCGGGGAGACCGCTGCGGGCTTTCTTCCCAGCATGACAAAAAGCGATAGTTGTCATCGGACGGTTGGCGCAGGCTCTGCAGGAACATGTCATCCACGCAGTCGGCGTCTGCCGCGCCGAAGATGCCCGAAGTCAGAATCAGCCTGCGCACAGCGGGCCGGTCGTCCGGCAAAGAGGGCGCGACGCGCAGGACGGCATTCTCCCGATCGCGCAGGGCAGTCATGGTCAGGGCTGTCGCGGCTGTCTCAATCATCGTCTGCCACTCACACGGTTGCCAGTGCGCCCTCGATCTGGGGAACCCAGGCGCCGATGGCGACATCCGCCGGCTGGGCAGCCGGCAGCCGGCTGCGCTCCAGCGCAAAGAAGATGATCTGCTCCATCATTTCGCCATAGGTCAGGCCGGCGGCGGCGGCAGCCGTGGCGAAGCCGCCATCCGGGCAAACATCGCAATTGCTGTTCACATCGAGCGCCAGGGGACGACCGTTCTTCAGCCTGAGATCGATGCGGCCGTAGTCCCGGCAGCCCAGCGCACTATAGGCGGCGATAGACACCGCCTCGATTTCAGATTTCAGTTCCGGCGACACCGGCGCGGGACAGATCGCCGGGATGCGCTGATACGGCTCAGAAGAGGGGTCCCATTTCGCCTCGAACGTGCATAGCCGGTCGCGCAGATCATCGAAGGCGTCGTAGGTCATGGTGGAGATGCCCAGCACCGACGGGCGGGCGCCGCCCCACACCGACACGTTGTATTCAGGGCTGTCCAGGAACTCCTCGATGAGCGCCGGCCCATTGAATTGCGCGATGATCCGCGCCGCCTGGGCCTGCGCCTCTTCCAGACTCATCACGACGGAGTCGCGGGTGATGCCGTAGGAGCAATGCTCGTTGGCCGGCTTGACGATGGCCGGGAAAAAGCCGTCTGACAGGAGGTCAGGCCGGATGTCGCCGGGGTGCTCGATCACACTCCAGCGCGGCGTAGGCACGTTATGCTGCTGGAGCACGCTCTTCATTTTCCACTTGAATTGCGTCATATCCAGCGACACGTGATCCGCCCCGGTGAAGGTGTATCCCATGGCCGACAGGACGCGGGCTGTCTTGGCATAGTAAAAGGCCTGGGCCGGCGACCCCTCGCACAGGTTGAAGACCAGCCAGTCATCGGGCGAGTACGGCTTGAGCGCCCCGACCAGATCGTGATTCACCTCGACCGACTCGACCGCCCACCCTCGCGCCGCCAGCGCCGTCGATGCATGGCCGATCAGCGCGCGAGTCGCGGCAACCTCAAAATCATGGCTCTGCTCGTCTACGCCGTACAAAAGCACAACGCGCTGTCTCATGGAAGGCCGACCTGCTTTGTTGTTGTGGCGCTGATGCTGCCGTTTTCCCTGTCTGCCGCCGCGTTCCATCGCCTTCCTACCCGGTCCGGACTCCGTTCACAACGGCGGCCGGGCTGAATTTCGCCATGCCGTACCGCTTGAGAGCGGCATCGAGCACCGCACAGACCAGATCGGCGTGCGTCCAGCCTTCGGCCTCTGCCATCAGAGTCAGATCACTGTGGGGCGTGATGCCGGGCAGGCTGTTGATTTCGAGGACATAGAGCTTGCCGTCGTCGGTCAGGCGAAAATCGACCCGTCCATAGTCCCGGCATCCGGTCACTTTGAACACCTGATGCGTCAGGCGGCGCACTTCGGCGGTCAGCCTTTCGCCCAGCGGGGCCGGGCACTTGTTCCGGTAGTAGTCGGCGTAGTCCACTTTCTGCTGCACGCCGTAGATTGGCGCCAGTTCGGGCGGGTATCCGCTGAAGTCCACTTCGGTGATGGGGAAGAAATGAACGTCGCTGCCGTTGCCGACCAGGCCGCAGGTGATGTCTTTACCCTGGATGTACGTTTCGACCAGCGCCGGCTGGCGGTATGATTCGATTGTCCACGCCACTTGCTCGCGCAACTGGCGCTCGTTGCGCACGATGCTGGCGTTGCGGATGCCCATGCCGGTGCCTTCATGGGCCGGCTTGACAAACAGCGGGTAGACAAAATCCGCGCGCGGCTCGTCGTCGGGCGACTCGAACACCTGAAACAGGGGGATGCGAATGCCGTGGTAATACAGAATGCGTTGCGTCGTCGGCTTGTCCTGGGTGACGGCGGCGGCCAGGGGGCCGGGGCCGGTGTAGCGCAGGCCCATCATCTCCAGAATGCCGGGCACTTGCGCCTCGCGGCTCTCGCCCAGGAACCCTTCGCACACATTGAAGCAGATGTCGGGCTGGAAAGCTGACAGCCACTCTGGCAGATGCGCATTGCCTTCGTGCGCCTGCACCTCGTATCCCCGCGACAGCAACGCGGCCGCGTAAGACCAGGCCGTTTTCTCGCTATCCAGTTCGGCCAAAATGTCGTAAGGGGCGTCCTGGGGAGTGGCGGGGGCGTTTCGGTCGATGGAGACCAGCAATGCAATGCGCAAAGCGCCGGCGCCCCGGCTGCGTTTCGAAGGGTCGGCAGACGCCCCGGCAGCGTCTTCTGTGGAAGCGATGTGTGAGGGCAGCGGGCCAGTGAGTGAGGATGTGGCCGCGCGGGGCTGCGCGCCGTTAACGTGCACGGTGAAAGTCTGATTGCTCGACATGTCTCAAGCGGATTGGCTTGCTCGCTGTGTTCCTTTCCTTTCCAAACCGGGCTGATTGTCAATCTTCGATTTTATGGTTCGACCTGCGCTTGTCAATGTTTTTCAAAGCCGGCGCAGCTTAAACTTGTTTTTTAACAATGTTAAACGCGAGCGGCGGCCCATTCGCGCGTCGAATCGACCGCCGCTTGCAGAACCCTGAAGCTCGACCAGCGCCCAAAATGCGGGCTTGCGCCCGTGTCCGCGCGGACACGGGCGTCGAGCGCAACGCGGGAGGCTAGAAGTTGACGCCCAGGCCGGCGCCCCCCACCTTGAACAGCCGGCCTTCCCCCGGCGCAAACGTGACCATCTGGTTGCGCGGGTCGGGCGGCCACAATTCCCGGAACGCCCGGGCAGCCAGATCGAACACGTACAACCTGTCCGCCGGCTGCGCCACATCGACCTTCAGGGTGATGCGCGCCCAATCGCACGGGCTGCCGTTGACCACCATCAGATACAACGTGTCTTCGGCGTCCTGGAAACAGCCGATCGTGACCGGGTCGCCCTCGCAGTCGATCAGCGGCGTCAGATGGCTGCGATGCAGATGTTGCGCGCCGCTCCACAGCGGGCCGGTGCGGAACACGCCGACGTTGCGCAGTGATTGCAGGACCGGGGCGAGGGCGTGAACGTCGCGGTTGATGCGCCGGGCCAGTTCCCACGTCTCGGTCGTGCTGGCGTCGGGCCGCACCATGGCGTTGTCGTGGGCATAGGTGAAATATTGCAGCCCCTGCGCGCCATACGCCAGCTCGTTCATGAGCTGGAAGCGCATGTGACCCTCGGTCGGCGTGGGGTACGGCCCGTGCCGGACGCTGCACGTGAACGCCCAGAAGGGCAGCCGCGTGGCGTTGGACAGGTTGCGCAGCAATTCGAGGCAACTGAAGAAGTCTGGCTTGACGATGATCTTGTGCGGCGCAAAGACGTGCGGCGCGCCGGCCAGCCGGCGGATTTCCTCATCCGCGCCGATGGTGATGGGGTAATGGTCGAAACTGAGCATCTGGGGCCGGACCAGTTCGATGTAACGCCGCCAGAAGGCCTCAGCCGTCGGCGCGCCCCACCCCTCGATGGGCGGGTAGTGGTTGATATAGCACAGATGGTAGCCGTCGAGTTTGCGGATGAAGTCGTGCACTTCGGCCAGCAGGGGCAGCAGATGGAAGCGCGGCTCGTCGCGCAGGTGGTAACCGTAAAGGCCGGGGTGGTCACGGATCGCCTCAACCAGGCTGCGGATCAATGCCCGCCGCTCGTCGTCGAACTGGAAGTCGTCTCCCACATGCCAGGCGGAATGCACCACCAGCAGGCGAATGCCCGCTGACGCTGCCACATCGAGCGCGCGCCTGAGATCATCCACACCCCCGCTGACGCCGGAATGGCTGACGGTGAAGCCGGCTTCGGCCATGCCGCGCATCACATCCTCGCGGATCATCTCGTTGCTGGGGCCGGCCCAGCCCATGATGGGGAATACGCCGTCTTCGAGCACAGTTGCTGTCATTGGAATCTCCTCTCGTCGATTTTGGACTCTGGATTTTGGATTGGGGCTTGACGATTGACCAGCCGACGCCACACTACAATACACCCGACCGATCTATTTGGAGGATGCCTGAATATGAAGCTGGGACTGGGGCTGTACCGCCACATGCTGACGCGCGACAACTTTCGTTTTGCCCGGCAGGCCGGCGCCACGCACATCGTCGCCCACCTGACCGACTATTTCAGCAAGACGCCCAGCCTGCCCTCGGCGACTGGCAAAGGCGCCGAGTGGGGGCTGGCCGGCGACCCCACGCGCATCTGGAGCGCCGAGGACTTGATCGACCTGCGCAAGGCGATCAACGCTGAAGGGCTGGAACTGGCCGCGCTCGAAAACTTCGACCCGGCGCACTGGTATGACGTGCTGCTCGACGGTCCGCGCCGCGCCGAGCAAATCGAGAATATCAAGACGATCGTGCGCAACGTGGGCCGCGCCGGCATCCCGGTGATGGGCTACAACTTCAGTATCGCCGGCGTGTGGGGGCACGTGAGCGGGCCGTGGGCGCGCGGCGGGGCGGAATCGGTCGGCTTTTTCGGCCAGGACGGCCCGCCAGAAACGCCCATCCCGGCCGGCATGGTGTGGAACATGGTCTACGATCCC
>Ga0272446_1005667_pt1 | contig 13588 bp, 13 predicted proteins | sample YNPCB0061_FD_194587 | JGI IMG/M metagenome (GOLD analysis project Ga0272446, IMG submission 194587) | Hot spring microbial mat communities from Yellowstone National Park, WY, United States - YNP-CB-006-1 | ecosystem: Environmental > Aquatic > Thermal springs > Hot (42-90C) > Sediment | place...
CCGCCCGGAAGCTGATTACCCCGGTCCAGCAAGTGCTCATCAGTATTATAACCGGGGCTTTCCTGGGCTCCGCAACGAGCATCACCTGCACGGCCCTTTCCCGGGATGCCAAACAGTTAGGATACTTAAAAACTTTGCCGGTCAGCCCCAGGCTGTTTTTGGGCGCCAAGCTCCTCCACGGCAGTATTTTCGGTTTCGTTGGCGCCATTGTGGCGGTTGGAATAAGCTCTTTCCTCTTCCAGGTTGATGAACCCCTCCTCCTGCTGGTACTGGGGGCTTCCTCAGTGCTGTCGGTCCTCTTTAATCTGCTGGGCCTCTACATCGATACCCTCAACCCGGCGCTGAATTGGGAAAATCCCGTGGCCGCCATGAAACAGAACATCAACGCGGTGGTGATGATGCTGTTAGAAATGCTCATTTTTGCCGGTATTGGCGTTGGCTCCTTTATGTGGATACATTCCATGGCCCTGCTCATCATCTTTTTGCTGGCCCTTCCCCTGGTGCTGACTCTTATTCTCCTGGCTGTCTATTTCCCGCTGGGAGAGGCGAGGCTTCGACGCTTGGAGGTGTAAAAGCTCCTATCTTTCCTATCCGTGGTAATCGAAGGTGTCGGGAAAGTCCGGATTGGCATCGGTACAGAGGTCCCCATCTGCTGTAAGCAGGGCCGTGATGTAGGGGTAGGGCGCAAAGAAGGCATGCCAGGTTTCGGGGCTTATAACCTTAAGTTCGGAAAGCCTCCGTTCCTGGATCCGCTTCCGGATTTCATCGGTTGTAAGTTCCTGGGGTACGGGGCTTCCCCTGTCGGTGCTGGCCATCGCAAAGGACCAGAGTCCGCCGTACATGCGGATAGAGGTGGTAGCCAGGTCGACCCGGGGAAAGACTGAACGGAGCGTCCGGTGTATCCGGGCAAAAGCTTGGGGCCGGCAGTCCGGGGATTCACTGTGCATGATGAAGCGGGAATCCTGATCCCGTAAAATCCGGTTTAGGGCCAGGAAAAACTCCCGGCTATAGAGCCGTAAGGAAGGCCCCGCCGGGTCGGTCATATCCATGATGATGACTTCATATTTTTCCGATGCAGTTTCTACAAAACTGCGGCCATCCTGAATGTGAATCCTCGTTCGGGGGTCATCAAAGGCCCCCTTACTGCAGAACTCGAGCATGGTTCGGGAAAAGGTAATCACCTCCTCGTCCAGTTCTACCAGGTCTGCCTGTTTCACCGTGGGATGCTTCAGCACCTCCCGAAGGACACCCCCGTCGCCGCCGCCAATAATCAGCACCTTTTCTGGCCTGGGATGACACAGGAGGGGAATATGAGCCATGGGCTCATGGTACTGGAACTCGTTGGCCTCCATAACCTGGGTGGCTCCATCCAAAAGGAGGGTTCGGCCAAATTCTGCCGTATCCACAAGCTCAATGCTTTGGTAGGCGGTTTTCCCCTGGTACAGGGTGTTTTGTACAGTATAAAACCAGCCGGAAGCCGGACTCACCCGTTCCCGAATTTCCCGAACAGCTTGGTCCTCAGTAGAGCCGAGCCCATTGGCGACCTTTTTTGCACCTCCCATGAATTTAAAGGAACTTAGAAATTTTCGCATTCGAAAATCTCCTGCATCTCCTTGCGAATCAGGTCCTTAATGCGTTTCCGCTCATCCTGGCCCAGGTCTTCAATCTCGGGGCCAAAAAGGTAATCGTTCAGTTTAATTTCCTTTTTACGCATTTTGGTATGAAAGATGTTATCCGAAAGAATATTTATATCGTATATTAGGTAGTCAGACAGCACATCCTCGTCGATAAAATCCTGTATGGATGAAATATCATGATCAATAAAGACCTTGTTGCCCCTGGTATCCCGGGTAAAGCCGCGGACCCGGTAGTCGATAAGCACCACATCGGAGTCGAAGCAATCGATAAGGTAGTGAAGCGCCCGAAGGGGGCTGATCATACCACATGTAGAAACATCGATATCAACCCTGAAGGTCGCCAGTCCGGTAGCGCTATCAAATTCTGGATAGGTGTGGGCCGTGATGTGGCTCTTATCAAGGTGCCCCACGATGGATGTTTCTGGCAAGTGAGTGGTGGATACAGCGGGACTTAAAACAGGATGATCTTCGTTAATGAGGGCTACCACGCTGGCTCCGCGAGGATCGTAGTCCTGAGTAGTAACATTTACCAGCTTTGCATCAATGATCCGGGTTACCTCTTCTATGATGCCCTTCAGCCGCTCCGAATCATATTCCTTGTCGATATATTCCAGATATTCAATCTGGGATTCCTGAGAGCGGGCATAACACAGGTCATAGATGTTAAAGCTTAAAGATTTAGTAAGATTGTTAAAACCCTCCAGCCGAACCTTCCGGCCCCGTACATGTTTCAGCAATGGTTACATGCCTCCTCTGTGCAGAGTGAGCCCTTATTTTTACTGTTTAGCCACGCTTAGTCAAGGAAGTTCAGCACATACACCCAAATCGTTCTACAGCAAAGAGTCCGTCCTGATTTGCCCGAAGATACACAATAGATACCAGGTGCTGTTTTTCTTCTTGAATGATTTTTCTCAGAATTCGTTTTACTCCCCGGTCTTTAGTACCTTCTCGGAGTGCTTCATATAGTAAAATTGAACTCCGTTCTGCCCGTAAAGCGATGCGGTATACATCGTCGATTGTCTTAGGTCCCTCCTCTCCGGGAATTGCCTGTTTTGCCATTTCAAAGATACCGCTCCGTAGTACCGCATCCAGATACGAATCTACGCTTGGGTTGATGAATACCTCACCGATCCCTTTCTTAAGTATCTTTTCTTTTAGAGCCTTAAAGGTTTCTATATGTTTTTTTTCTTCCTTGGCTAGATCAAAAAGGTATGCCTTTACCTTCTTGTCTTCCACATGTTCTGCCGCATTTGTATAAAATGCCTCTCCATCAATTTCAGTCTGGATTGCAAAGTCCATGACACTCGCTGCGGTCTGATTCATAGTTGACCTCCTGTTTCTGTAAAGGCTAGGCCATGAGAATCAGGAAGTCAATATAAATGACCAATAGAGTATTCCTCAGGTCCATGGTTTTGTTCTGTTTGATGATCTGCTTTATCCTTATTTAATTTATATGTTTACAATAATCAACATTTATGTGTATTATCGTAATTGATGAAATTTGAAAGGTTATTAGAAGTATTCGCCGGTCAGCCATACTTTGACTATCCTTCGGTACGGCTTCATTTTCAGAATGAAAAGGATCACACATCCAGGACTGCCCTCAGCCGCTTTATAAAACGAGGAGTTTTGCACGAACTGAAACGCGGATTCTATGCATTCTCTGAACCATACCTGACACGGCCGCTCAATCCCCTACAGCTGGCTCAAGCACTGTATGCGCCTTCCTATGTTTCAGAACTGTGGGCTCTCTCCTGGTATGGGATTATCCCTGAAAAAGTGACCCTCATAACCAGTGTTACGACCAGGGTTACCCGGACTTTTAAAAATATACTTGGGGAATATCGGTACAGAACGATCGACCGGCGCTTCTTTCATTCCTGGCAGACCGAGGAAATTCTTTCGGAAAAAGTTCGAATTGCCACTCCCGAAAAGGCATTGCTCGATCTCTGGTATCTTGAGAAGGGGGAATGGACCGTTGAGCGCATGGAGTCGATGCGCTTTGAACCGCGCTTTATCGACGCAGAAAAACTGTACGCCCTTGCTCAAAATTATCCGCCCCGTTTGATTAGGGCCGTAAAATCGTGGGTAATCTATGCTGAACAGACAGCTAAAGGGGAGATAATACTATGAAAGAAGAAGCGATACGTTTCGCACAAAGAACTGGGGATCCCACGGGTAAGCTCAATATGTTGCGAGAATATGTTCAGGCCCAGGCCCTGCGCAGTTTCCATGAATCGCGGGCTTTTGAGGCCCTATCCTTTGTAGGCGGCACCGCCCTTCGGTTCCTGTTCGACTTGCCACGCTATTCAGAAGACCTCGATTTTTCGCTCGAAATCCGACAAAGCTATGCCCCTGAAGCCTGGATGGCAAAACTAAAAAGAGATCTCATGTTTCAAAATTTCGATGTTGAAATAAGTTGGAATTCAACAAAGCCTATACATACAGGATGGATCAGAATTGCAGGCATTATGAAAGATGCTGGATTGTCAGCCAGGCCTGAACAGAAGCTTACAATCAAGATCGAAATTGATATCAATCCTCCCCCAGGGGCCGTCACCATGAAACGATTGGTCAACCGGCATGCACTCTTTGCCGTCCGACATCATGATCTTCCTTCGCTTATGGCAGGGAAACTCAATGCACTCATCACGAGGCCCTTTACCAAAGGACGGGATTGGTACGATGCCGTTTGGTACTTAAGCAAAACTCCGCCTATTGAACCAAATGAAGCCATGCTCAGATCAGCCCTGGCTCAATTCGGCATAACTCTTACAGATGATTGGCGATCACTTATACGGGAAAAATTGCAAGACATAGACTTCGATGCAGTAAGAGCCGATGTGGGCCCCTTCTTGGAAAGACCGGAAGAAGCCGATTATCTGACAAAAGAATATCTTGAACATCTGCTGAATAGATGAATCAGCTTCTTGTCTGCACAGTCTACGCTATTCCTCAGGTCCATGGTTTTGTTCTATAGTATACAAATTATGATGAAAACCAGAAGTATCAAAATTGATGAACTGCTGGGCAAACTGCTGGGGCCTTACCAGGGCTTGGGGGCATCCCTGTGGTCCATGTTCTTTGCCACCATGATTAACCGTTTTGGGGATTTTGTCGGGTCCTTTCTAGCCCTGTACCTTTCCCGCATACTTGGTTTTGATGCAGCCCGTACGGGCCTTACCATATCGCTGGTTTTTACTGCCTCCATGGCGGGGTCCCTCCTATCCGGCTGGGTCGCTGACCGGATTGGCAGAAAACAAGCCCTCCTTCTGTTCCAGAGCACCGTGGCATTCATCAATCTGATTGTGAGTTTTTTTGTACAAACCTCATGGGCACCATGGCTGATCATTTTTGCCAGCCTGTTCCGGGGCGGGGGACGGCCTCTTATCGGTGCTGTGCTGACGGACCTGGCACCGGCGAATAAACGGAAAGAGGTATTTGGCCTCCAGTATTGGTCCATCAATGTGGGGGTGGCCTTGGGTCCCCTGGTAGCGGCGGTCCTCTTTGAACGGTCCATTCCCTGGCTGTTCCGGGGCGATGCACTGACTACACTGATCTCGGTGGTTCTGATTGCCCGGGGTGTAGAGATGCCTCGAGAGATCCATGTAGCTTCTGCTCTGGAACATCATGATGCTCGGGGGGCTCTAAGGGCTTTTGTGTCCCGGCCCATACTGCTGGCCTTTGCAGGGCTGGCGTTGCTGTCGAGCCTTACCTATTCACAGACTGGCTTTGGCCTTCCCATGACGGTCTCTCAGCTTATGGGGCAGGCCGGCCCCCGTTCCATGGGGTACCTCATGTCGTTGAATGCGGTGGTGGTGATTCTCTTTTCCATACCCATCGCCCGCCTGCTTCGTGCCTGGACACCCCTGCTCTGCATGTCCCTTTCGGGGTTCTTTTATGTTATCGGCTTTGGTATGCTGGCTTTGCCGCTGCCTTTTTTGGGTTTTGCCCTTTCCACGGTGATCTGGACCACCGGTGAAATAGTGTCATCAATTAATATGGGGGTCTTCCTTGCCCGACATTCACCGGCGAATTGGCGAGCTTCTTTCCAGTCCTTTATGGGTGTCTGCTATTCTGCGGGCTGGGTCTTCGGACCCCTGATTGGCGGGGTGCTCTTAAAAGGCGGCAATTATGCTCTGCTTTGGCTTGCAACTGCCGCAGGATGTTTTTTATGGGCCCTGCTTGCCTTTGCGGTAGACCGGTGGGATCGGAGGATATTAGCCTATGAAGCGTAAATTCCATGATGGGGAAGGAAGGCTTTTTAAGCGGGGGGTAAAAGAGCCTGATGCCAGTGCAGGGGGGCGGGACACCGAGGCCTTTCTGCGCTCCTTTATCAGGATGATGGACCTTAAGGGCCTGTACCGGCAGGGCTGGCTCAAACGGGGGGTACCTGAAAACCGGGCCGAGTCGGTGGCGGATCATAGTTTTGGTACCGCCCTTCTGGCCCTGCTTCTGGCGGAACGGCTTAAGGCAAGCCCGGAATTTCTGGGCCTCAAATCCCATCGGTGCATCGAAATGGCCCTGGTTCATGAGTTGGGAGAGGTCTATGTGGGGGATATTACCCCCGTGGATGGGGTGTCCAGGGAAGAAAAATATATACGGGAGCGGGAAGCTTTTATAAAAGTAGTGGAGGACCTCCCCAATCGGGATTGGCTCCTCGAACTCTGGGAAGATTTTGAAGCCGGCAGGAGCCCAGAAGCCCGGTTTATCCGCCAGCTCGATCGGCTCGAAATGGGGTTGCAGGCGGCTCTCCTAAAAGCAGAGGGCTACCAGCGGATGGATGAATTCCTGGAAAGTGCTCACCGAACGGTTACCCAACCCGACCTAAAGGCCCTGCTCATTCTGGCTGAAACTAAGGCAGGAGATACCCAATTATGAGGGATCTGATCCAACTTCTTCTGTTTGTATATCTTATATCCCTCGGTTTTTGGCGGATCCGCCGTTTTTATACCGCTCCGCTGGATCGTTATGCGGCCCCTGAATCATCTGAAACCGTATCCCTTTCGGTCATTATTCCCGCCCGGAATGAAGAACAGCGTCTGCCAGCCCTGCTGGACTCATTGCAAAACCAGACCATAAAGCCCCAGGAAATTATTGTGGTTGATGATGGATCCACCGACGGAACTGAAGCGGTGGCCCGCCGTTATAACTGCCGAGTAGTGCATCCAGAGGATCCAGATTGGTCCGGCAAAAGTGCCGCCTGTTATGCGGGGGCCCGGGCCGCAACCGGTGAATATGTGCTTTTCTTCGATGCCGATGTCTATCTCGCCGCCGATGCTCTTGAATATGTATACCGTTACCGCAAAAAGGGCCGGGTGGTCAGTATTCAGCCCTACCATTATATGGAACGGCCCTATGAACAGTGTTCCCTGTATTTTAACCTGGTAGCTATTCTGGGGTTGGATCTGGGCCGGTGGCGGCATCCCTTTGATACGCAGCTTGGCTTTTTTGGCCCCTGTGTGCTTATGGATCGGGACACCTACCTGGCGACCGGCGGCCACTCCCTGGTCCGGGACTCGATTCTAGAGGATATGGCCTTAGGCCAGGCCCTTGCAAAACTCCATATACCACTTCTCGCACTTCCCCATAATAACCGGCTTAGTTTTAGAATGTATGCCGAAGGCTTTAAAAAACTATTTGATGGCTGGTCAAAAAATATGGGCATCGCCGCCCAGCGGTCCAGCCTGTGGACCATTTTAATCATTTCTGCAATTATGGCCCTCTCCTTTTTTATTCCCGGCCAATTGTTTATAGCCCTAGTCAGTGCCAATCTGCCTTTCATGCTGCTCTTTGGTGCAACCTATGTTCTTTTTGCAGGGCTTCTCTTTGTAAGCTCCCGGAGAATCGGGGCCTTCTGGCTCTGGAGCTGTCTCTGCTTCCCGCTTTTCGCTTCTTTTTTTATACTGGTTCTGGTCCGGTCCCTGGTGATGCAACTATTTAATATTCCGATAGAATGGCGGGGGCGAAGGGTGAACATACGATGATGGTTCTCTTATATATTGCAGGCAATGCCCTCTTTTGGTTGACCGTACATTTTGCTAGCGGCTACCTGGTACATCTCTTTCCCGAAAGACTGTACCGGAGCGATACGTTCCCTTTTAAGTTATATCGATGGGAGCGGAAGGGCACCGTATATCGTCGCTATCTAAAAATCCATGCCTGGAAGGACCGGCTGCCTGAGGCAGGGGAGTTCTTTTCCCTCCACCCCTTTAATAAGTCCCATCTTACCCGGTTTGACGCAGAATATCTTTCCCGTTTTATGCTGGAAACATGCCGGGCAGAGCTGGCCCATCTTTTGCCCTTTCTGTTTTATCCCCTCTGTCTTCCCTGGAACCCCTGGCCTGCGAACCTGATTATGTTTAGCTATGCGGTGCTGGCCAATATTCCCTTTATTATCATTCAGCGCTATAACCGGGCCCGCCTGCTTACCCTGCCCATCTTTGCTACAAGGAGATACATCGGACATGAATAAAGACCAACCGCTTTTCATTTTTGATATGGGAGGGGTAGTCGTATTGAGCTTTCATTGCGTACATGCCATGGCGGCATCCCTTTCCTTAACGACAGAACAATTTTTTGCAATTTCAGCTTCCGTTCCAGAGCGGGACCCTATAGATAATCCCTATAATGTGGGCCTCATCCGCCTGCTTCAGGAAGGACGCATCACCGAAACTGATTTTTGGAACAATTTCCATGAAGCTGCCAAAACCGCATTTCCGTACATCAACCTGAAAATTCCTGAGGCTTACCTGCGGGGTGAGGCTTCCCTTTGGGGGGCCTATTTTTATCCACAGCGAAATTGGGCTGTCTGGTCAATTCTGGAACAGCTTAAAAAGCAGGGCTATCGTGTTGTGTGCGGTACCAACACCTTAGAAGCCCATTACCGGTACCATAAAAAGCAGGGGGACTACGATATTTTTGATCGGGTCTACGCTTCCCACGAAATGGGGCTCATTAAACCGGAAGGGACCTTTTGGCAGTACATTCTAGAATCCGAGGGTTTTCCTGCGGCCCATGCCTTTTTTGTGGATGATTTGGAGGAAAATGTCCAGGCCGCAGAGCGGCTCGGGCTGCGGGTACACCGTTTTATCGATGCCGCTGGTTTGGAACAGGCCCTGTCTGTCCAGGGCTATCTGTAGACTTTTTGCTATTGCACCCTTCCACCCGCACTATTCATGCTCAGGGCTGGCTATTCGGTATGTACGACAGACTTACTTCTTTGCAGTGCTTTCCACGGGCTGACTGCTTCGCTGGGCGAGCTTATCCAGCCGTTTCAGATCCGGTGCAAGAAAACGGTCCGCAATTTCTTTTCGTGACAGGATAAAGAGTTCTTCGAACCAGAGGGCATCCAGCAGGGCCGAGCGGTTTGCCAGGAACGCCTCGGTGGGGATGATGACCTTCCGGGTTTCCACATATTGTACGGTTTTAGTGGCGAGCGGATACAGGGGCATCTTTTCCTGGGTAAGGTTCGAAATGTTTCCGCCCACCGTAATTGCAAAACGGTCTGCGGCAGATTCGATGATTGCCTCTATGGTTTCCCAGATAAAGTCACTGTCCGGGGTAACCTCCGGGTCAAAATAGGAAGCGCTCAGGTCGGTCCGGCCGATCGTAATGGCATCGATGGCGGGATAGGCGGTGGCCAGAATTTCGCCGAGAAGCATTACAGCCTGTTTTGTTTCTATATTGATGGCTAGATGATGGCCCTTGGCGGGGAACACCGACCCATAGGCGTCGAGGAATTTTTTTATGCCAAAGGGGCTTTCTACCATGGGGGCGATGATGCCATCTACCCCAAGCTCTAAACAGTCCTTTAGATCCCGGACCGCTTCGACCCCGCCGATCTTTACAAACAGTTTAACCCCCGCCTGCAGGGTTAGCCGCCGCAGGCGGACCATGTCCTGGTAGCTCGTACCCTCTGCCTCAAACTCAGCCTTAATACCCTTTATATGGTATTCCTCTTTCATCAATAAAAGCTGATCCAGCAATTTTTGTTCAATTTCCAGCATAGGGTAAAGCCTCCATCTCTTTTTATATTATCGAAAAAAAAACAAAAAGCTAAAATAAATTGATTAGCCTTCTATTTTCTTTTCGGCTTAAAAGAATAATGGTATTGCACCGAAATGCCAAGCCCATCCATGGGAAAGGCCTGTCGGGATGGTCCAACTAACACCGAAGCGATGTTGGCCCCGGTTGGTCTGAGATATCCATGCCCCATTAAGGTTGATGTCCCCCTGGGCTATGGCACAGGGGACTGGATTCTGTATGGTCAGGGGTAGCTGGAAATATACCGGCATAGAAAGGGCCGCATACCATTCGCTTTTAATAAGGATATCCGCCTGTGGCCGCAGATAGAATATGGTCTGACTGTCGCCGTATACGATGGGGAGTATCGAAGCCTCTGCCCCAAGATTGCTTTGCCAGGGGTAGTCTGCTCTTACTGCAAGCCGGTTGTGGTCTGATTCCTGGGCCCCCAGGGTCAGTATAGATAGCCCCCTCTAAAAACAATGGCCATTTTTACAAGGGGCCTTAATAGATTCCATACTCTGCGGCCTTGGAGCCGCAGAGAGTCTTTTGTTGGGCTTATTCCTTCTTCTCAGGGTATTTTATAATCAGGTGCAGTTCATCCAGCTGTTTCTGGTCAACTTCGCTGGGGCAGTCATCCATGGGGCTGACGGCAAAGGAGTTTTTCGGGAAGGCGATGACTTCCTTAATCGAGGTTTCACCGGCCATAAGCATGACAAGCCGGTCCAGCCCCGGTGCAATACCGCCATGGGGCGGTGCGCCGTACTTAAAGGCTTCGGTGAGGAAGCCGAACTTCTTTTCCGCATCCTCTGGGTTAAAGCCTACAATCTTGAATACCTTTTTCTGCAGTTCCGGATCATGGATACGGATGGAACCGCTGGCGAGCTCGAAGCCGTTCAGCACCAGGTCATAGAGGTCACCCTTAACTGAACCGGGGTCGGTTTCCATGGTTGCATGGTATTTTTCCTGGGGCCAGGTAAACATGTGGTGAGCTGCTTCCCAGTGGTTTTCTTCTTCGTTGAATTCAAACATGGGGAAGTCGATGATCCAGGCGAACTCAAAGCGCTTCGGATCGCAGAGCCCCAGGTCTTTGCCCAGCTTAGAGCGGACCGCTCCGAGGGAAACGTTAGCAATTTTTCGTTTACTGTCGGCTACCATGAGAATCAGGTCGCCAACCTTGGCTCCAAGGCCCTGTATAATTCGTCCTGCCAGGTCCGCAGGGGCCCCTGAGCCGTCTGCGGCAGGAAGGAAGAACTTGCTCGCTCCGCCTTCCAGGGTAGCCTTGCCATCGGCCCCTGGGACCACCTTCATCCAGGCCATACCCTTGGCCTTGTAAATCTTCGCCGCCGCTTCCAATTCATCAATCTGTTTCCGGGAATAATCGGCCTTTCCGGGCACTACCAGGGCTTTTACGCCGCCGCCGGGAATCGTAACCCCCTTGGCAGCTGCGGCTTTTCGCTCGGCTTCGCCGTTTGACAGGGCATCCTTAAAGGCCTGAAAGGTTGAGTCGGCCACATAGGGGGCGAAGTCCTGCATTTCCATGGCAAAGCGAAGGTCCGGCTTATCGGAACCGTAAAGTTCCATGGCATCGTCGTAGCTAATCCGGCGGAACTTTTCCGGCAGGGTGATATCCAGTGTTTTTTTAAACACATAGCCAAAGAGGCCTTCGATCATGGTGAGTATATCCTCACGGCTGACAAAGGACATTTCAATATCAATCTGGGTAAACTCAGGCTGACGGTCGCCCCGGGCGTCTTCGTCCCGGTAACAGCGGGCAATCTGGAAGTATTTGTCGAAACCGGCCACCATGAGTATCTGCTTGTACAGCTGGGGCGACTGGGGCAGGGCGTAGAATTTGCCTGGGTAGAGGCGGCTGGGGACCAGATAGTCCCGGGCGCCTTCGGGGGTAGACTTAATAAAGGTCGGGGTTTCAATTTCATAAAAGCCATGGGCTTGCATCCATTCCCGGACTGCGAAGGTGACGTCGTTCCGCAGTTTAATCCGTTTTTGCATGCCCCCTGAACGAAGGTCCAGGTAGCGGTATTTCAGGCGCAGGTCTTCCTTGGCGTCGGATTTTTCTTCAATCTGGAAGGGCAAAACTTCACAGCGGCTCAGGATGACCAGGTTTTTTGCCACCACTTCTATTTCACCGGTGCTCATTTCCGGGTTTACCATGCTGTCTGGCCGAGGACGTACCGTACCTTCGACGGCGATGCAGTATTCATTGTGCAGTTCGTCGGCAATGCGCTTCAGGCTTTCCGCTGCGTCCGCATCGACTACCACCTGGGTAACCCCATACCGGTCCCGCAGGTTAATAAAAGAAATCCCGCCATGGTCCCGTTTGCGGTGAACCCATCCATTTAAAATAACAGTTTTTCCTGCATCGGCCTTTCGCAGGTCCCCGCAGGTAACGGTGCGTTTCATTGTTTCCATAGAAGCCTACTATATATGGTCCCCTTGCCTGCGCGCAAGAGGGCGAATGGTGATGGGGTTGTATGCGAGAGTTATTTGCTTTCTCTTTAAAATTGGTTTAGAATGTGGTGGTACCCTTAAGAATAGGGGGAATATTGGAGGAGGCTTTTCATGAAAAAGCGCAGTTTAATGGTTTTAATCGTCCTGGCAGTTTCAACTGTGATGGCCTTTGGTCAGAATAGTCTGTCTGCCTATACCACCCTGGAAGAGCCCTTGGCAAAGGCGTTGTTTGAACAGTTTACCAAAGAAACCGGTATTGCGGTTAACTTTGTTCGCCTTTCTGGCGGGGAAGCGGTAGCCCGTATGGAAGCTGAAGCGGCGAACCCCCAGGCTTCTATCTGGGTCGGCGGTGTTGGTCTCGATCATATCACTGCTAAGACCAAGGGTTTAACCACACCCTATAAGTCCCGGGCCGCAGAAAACACTCCTGCCCAGTTTAAGGATCCGCAGAATTACTGGGTTGGTCTGTATGTCGGACCGCTGACCTTTGTTATCAATCTGGACAGGGCCAAAGAACTAGGGCTTCCTACCCCCAAGAGCTGGGCCGATTTGCTGAAGCCTGAATATAAGGGTAAGATTCGGATGGCTAATCCGAACACCTCAGGAACTGCATACAATGTACTTACTACGATTCGCTATATTTATAATGGCGACGAAGATAAGGCCTTTGATTACCTGAAGAAATTGGATGCCAATATCGATCAGTATACTAAATCTGGTTCGGCTCCTGGTAAGAGCGTTGCTATTGGTGAGATCCCGATAGCTATTGGGTATGCCCATGACCAGGTAAAACTTAAGGTCGAAGGAGCCAATGTGGCGATCATTCCCCCTGCAGAGGGAACCGGCTATGAATTAGCTTCCATGTCCCTCATTAAGGGAGGTAAGGATGCGGTAAATGCAAAGAAGCTCTATGACTGGATCCTTTCATCCAAAGAAGCTCAAAAAATCTTTACCCAATGGTATGTAGTTTTGGTCGCCAAGGGTGCGGAGAAACACCCGATGGCACTTTCTATTAATGATATTAAAACCGTTAACCAGGATATGACTTGGGACGGAGTAAATAAGGATCGGCTCCTGAAACGCTGGAACGATGAAATCGGCGTAAATCGCTAATTCTTTTATATTTCTTTCTGGGGGCGTTTCGGTGTCATAAGCAATATGGCTTCCGAAATAGTCCCCTTTATTTTTTTTCAGGAGCACAACATGATAGGCCGTAAAAAATGGATTAAGTTGATTATTGTTACCCTGCTCTTTGCGGTCCTGGATTTCTGGATATACTCCTCGCTGATTGGCTCTTTCCGGTCCCTGACTGAAAAGGCTAAATTCAAGGAGATTACCCTTTTTGCTAAAACTGCACCGCAAGACGCTGGAGCTTTAGACCCCTGGATTCAGGAACTGCCCCAAACCATTGATGGCAGCAGGGGCCTTTATTTTACCGTCTCACCTGATACGGG
>Ga0272446_1005668_pt1 | contig 13587 bp, 8 predicted proteins | sample YNPCB0061_FD_194587 | JGI IMG/M metagenome (GOLD analysis project Ga0272446, IMG submission 194587) | Hot spring microbial mat communities from Yellowstone National Park, WY, United States - YNP-CB-006-1 | ecosystem: Environmental > Aquatic > Thermal springs > Hot (42-90C) > Sediment | place...
GGCCCAGTACAAGGTAGTGGGCTACGAGTGCGACGGTTGCGAGTTGGTGTGGAAGGACGGCTTGCCCGAGCCGACGCATCGCGATGGCACGCCCAAGGGGTTTGTGGTGCTGGCGACGGCCCCAGCGAAGTGGCACCCCGATGATTGCGAATGGTACGAACGCTGGACACGCGGCCACACCGGCCATGCCGTGGTGGGCAGCTACACCCGTGGCGGCACGGTGGTCACGGTCGGCACCACCGACTGGGCACGCGGCCTGCAAGGCGACCCGATCATCCAACGCATCACCAGCAACATTTTGCGGCGTCTCTCCCGGTAACTCGATCGCTCCAAGTAAATCGATCGGAGGTAGGATCATGTTTCGCTATCTGCCGCTACTGCTGCTAGCCCCTCTGCTGCTCGTCGTGGCTGAGGACAAGAAAAAGCCTTCGGCGAAGGAAGACGGTTTCGTGCCGCTGTTTGATGGCAAGACGCTGCGGGGCTGGGTGCCGGTCAACGTCGCCCCGGAGACGTTCTATGTGAAGGACGGCATGCTGGTGACGACGGGGGTGCCCACGGGTTTTTTGCGAACCGAGAAGCGGTATGAGAATTTCATCCTCGAGTGTGAATACATGCACATGAAGCCCAAGGGCAACAGCGGCATCTTCGTCTGGGCCGACCCGTTGCCCGCCGTAGGCTCGCCCTTCACCCGCGCCATCGAGGTACAGGTCCTCGACGGGCTAGAGACCCCCAACTATACCAGTCATGGTGATGTGTTTGCCATTTGGGGCGCGACCTTTGTACCGGATCGGCCGCATCCCAATGGCTGGATGCGTTGCCTGCCGAGTGAAAAACGCGCCAAACCCGCTGGACAGTGGAACCACTACCGCATCGAGTGCAAGGATGGCACGATCCGCCTGGCGGTCAACGGCAAAGTGGTCAGCGGCGGGACCAAGGCCAAGCCGCGCTTGGGCTATATCGCCCTAGAGGCCGAAGGCAGCGAGTGCCGCTTTCGCAACCTGCGGATCAAGGAGTTGCCCAGCACCAAGCCGAAGCCCGAGGAGAGTTGCCCCGAGGCGCAGGGGCACACGACGCTGATGAACGCGGCGTTGCGGTATGTTCGGACAGGCGGATTGGAAGATTTCGGACTAGCGGACTCTCCCCCACAAAATTGGACGTACGAACCAAGCACGAATGAACTTCGCTTTGCATCCAAGCAAGAGATGCCCCGGTCCCAGTTGATCTTCCCCGGTTTGCCGGCGAACGGTGAAATGATCATGGATGTGCAGTCTCCCAAACAAACCAAGCTAGTTGTCTGTATTGGCCGACTCGTTCCACCCCGTTTTTGGGTAGGGCTTGGCAAATCCCCTGCGTATGTTGTGGGTACTCGGACGGAAATCAAGCAGACCGCTGCAACGGCCGATAAATGGCAGCGTTACGTTTTCACTCACCGACAAGGTCCGGGGGAGTTAGAGGTACAGCTGCATGGCAAGACCTTTCACAAGGAGAAAGCATCTGATAATTCCTTGTGGATCATGATTGAAGTCGAAGGGCCGGCTGTGAAACTTACGAATCTGTTTGTGCGGCCACTCACCGAGAAGGAAGCGGCCCAGAAGGAGGCGAAGTAAACCACGCTGCGGTGGCAAGCGTACTCGACCGAGGTCGGGGCAGCGTGGCTCAGGTGGCGCGGATGGCGACGACCGTGACGTTGTCGCTGGCCCCTTCGATGAGCGTCAGGTTGACCAGGCGGCGGGCGGCCATCTCGGCACAATTTGCCTCGGACTGGAGCATGTGTTTGAGATCGAGATCCTTGACATGGTTGGTCAGGCCGTCGCTACAGACGATGACCCAGTCGCCCGGCGAGAGTTTGCCGTGGTACAGACCCGGCTCGACATCGGGTTGGCCGCCGATCGCCTGTTGCAGTTCGTTGCGACGGGGGTGGGATTCGGCCTCGGCGGGGGTGAGTTGGCCGAGTTCGACCAAGCGATGCACCAGCGTTTGATCGCGTGTGAGCTGGATCAGCCGTCCCTCGTGCAAGTGATAGACGCGGCTATCGCCGACGTGACCAACAATCACATGTTGGCCATCGACGTACACGGCCTCAGCGGTGCAGCCCATGCCGCGACGTTTGGAGCCAGGCGCGCGGGAGGTGGAGTAGACCAGACGGTTGGCGTCCTTGAGGGCCTGACGCAGAGCCGCCTTGACGGCCTCGACATCCACGGGTGGGGGGAGGTGTCCCTCGGGGCGGTTCATTTGCGTTTGGGGATCAGTGACAAAGGGAGTTGCCCCCGCAGCAAAAGAAAACGGCTTGAGCGAACGCAGACTCTCGCGCAAGCTCTGCAAGGTGAGGGCGGCGGCGACTTCGCCGGCCTCGTAGCCCCCCATCCCATCACAGAGCAACACCAGGGCGGCCTCGCCGACATCCTCTTGACGCGATTCGGCAGCGTGCAGGATGGCGTAGGCGTCCTCGTTGCCGGTGCGAACGATGCCGGTGTTGGTCCAGGCGGCGATGTCGAGATGGACGTTGTCGTAGGTGCGGCGGAGTTGCTCCAAGACACGGATGAGTTCCAAAAAGCCGGTCGGGTCTTCCTTTCTGGCTTCGTCCGTGGGAAAGCGGGCCTCGACCTCGCGGCGGAAGGTTTTCATCAGGAGCCGGCCAAACATCGGGTGGCAATCGGGGAACTGAGGGATGAATGGCTTGGGCACGCCGGGTTTGTCAAAATCGGTGCGTTCGTTGAGTTCGCGGCCGACGTGCAGGGCATAGAGCATGGCTCCGAAGCTGTATAGGTCGGCGCGGGCGTCGGCTTGGCCACTGAGCAACTCCGGGGCACTGTACAGGCTGCCCTTGATGGGCGTGTCTGGGGGCAGAGGCAGCGGCAACAAGTCGTCCAAGCTGTTCAGCCGCGCTTCACCGTTGTCGCTGACGCAGATGAGTTCCGGCCGCAGCCCCTCGACCATAGCGTTGACCTGATGTAACTGATGCAGTAATTCGGCGACCTGAACCAGATAGCCAAAGCGGAGCGAGGCGTTGGCGTGGGGATCGTCCCAGGCGTCCCAGAGCAAGCGGCCCGAGGGAAGTTCTTCGACAAGATATTCATGATTGTCATGGACGAAATGGTCAAGCACGCGTGGCAAAGCCGGATGTTCCAGCGAAGCCAACAAGCGGCGTTCCCAAGCGATGCTGGGCCAAACGGCCAAGTGACCCAGAACCTGAGTGGGAGGGTAGCTGGCCTCTGGCGGTTCGTCGAAGGTGGGCAAAATCTCGTCGTCGGCGTGGGGTGGAGCGTCGAGAGCGGTGGCCGCTGCCGGTTCGGGTGCGAGGGGTGTCTGCGGAGTTGGCACGGGCTGACGCAGCAGGATGACCGGTTGTTGGCTGTGGTGGTCGTAGGCTTGCCAGCGTTCTAGGTTGCCCCGGCACGACTGGCGGTGCCGCAATTCGTAGCGATCTTGGACAAGAGCGGCAGTGTCAGGCTCGGCTGGTGCAGCAGCTAGCGTCTGGCCCAGCGCTTTTTGCCGCATCTGCTCGCGATCTTTGGCCGAGAAATAATAGCCGCACTCGCTACACCAGTCGGCGTGGGCCGGGTTAGAAGTGCCGCAGGCGGGGCAAGCCAAACTCTGGGGCGGAGGCGGGGCAGGTGGTGCTTCAGCGGGCACCGCTGGGACCGCTAGTGCGGGGACGGCCATCCCTTCGAGGGGCACGGCCTGGACAGGCAGAGCAAGGGGAGCCGCTGTAGGCAAAGGCACCTGAACAGGCAAGGCCACCGGAATGTCTCCGGCTACGGGTTGCGTAACGGGCAAAGCCAGCGGCACATCCCAGGTCGGGAGAATCTCAGCGTCCGAATCGCGGTTGGGGTCGGTTGGGTTGTTGGCCATGATCGTTTGATTCCCTCTAGCTTCAGAGGCCTGCTTCAACGCATCCGGTTGCCACAATAGATACAGAATCGGCTGCCCATGCGGTTGATCTGGCCGCAATGATGACAGGGGGGCGTTTCGGCGGTCAAGGGGGCGGCACATTGCCGGCAGTACGGTTCGCGCACGAGGTTGCGTGCCCCGCACTGTGGACAGTCTACCTCACGGGTGACGGTTCGGCGTTCTAGATCCCGTTTGACTTCAGCGGCCGAGTGGTAGCGGTCGTGGACATCCTCGGCCAAGTTGATGCGAATGAGTTCATAAAGCCAGCGCTGCTCGGCGGGCAGAGCGTTGGGTTGGGCGAGCAGGGCTTCGATCTCTTTGCCGGTGAAGGTGCCTTCGGGTTCCTTGCCGGTCAGCAGTTGATACAGAGTGCCGGCCAGGGCAAACAAGTCGCTACGCGGCTCGGGTTTGCCGATGATCTGCTCGGGAGGGGCGTAGCCCTCGGTGTAGACGCGGGTTTTGGCCTTCATCTGCTCCTTGGCGGTGCGTCCCAGGTCGCGTGCCGTGCCGAAGTCGATCAGGGCGATGGAGCGGCCATCGGGACGCAGCATGATATTTTCGGGCTTGAGATCGCGATGAACGAGTGGAGGTGTTTGCATGTGCATGCGTTGCAACACCTCGCAGATCGCCTTGCCCCACTCCACCACCTGATCAAAGGCAAACGGTTTGTGGCCGTTGGCCTCCTGAATTTTCATGAGGTCTTGGCCGGGGATGAACTCCATGATGAGTTGGGCGGTTTTGTCTTGTTCGATGAGATCGATCAAGCGGGGCACGATGGGGGTCGACGCAAGCGAGCGGAGGATTTCGGCCTCGCGGCGGAAGAAGTTTAAGCGGATAGCATATTCCGAGGCCTCTGGGCAGATCATGTCCTTGATGGCCACATCGCTGCCCGGATGTTTGAGATCCTCAGCCTGGTAGACCGCGCCAAAGCCACCCATCGCCAGCAGTTTTTTGATTTTGTAGCGGCCATGCAGCACGGTGCCCGCAGCGGTGGGCAAGACGGTGGTGCAGCGACTGCAATAGCGTTGGCCCGTGGGATTGGCGGCCCCACAGGCAGGGTTGATGCACACGACGACCGCCTCTTCGCTCTCCACGGTCTGCTCCGTGGGCAGCAGATAGCCACAATCCATGCAGCTAACGGCATCGGCCAACCAGGGCGAACCGCAGGCCGGACAGTGTTTGGGTGGACCCGAGGAGGGGGCGGGACTCTTCAGGGCGGAGGGAGTCCCACTAGTCAAGGCGGCAGATTGGGCCGTTGCAGGTGGGGCCGAGGCAACGCTGGCGGCAGGGGGTTTGGGAGCAGCTGAAGCGCCAGAGCGCGGCGGAGGCGGACTCGCTGCCCCGGCCGCCCCCTGCCGCACTGGGGGTGCAGCCGCCGCCGCACTCGCTACCTTGACGGGCGGAGGGGGGGCGACAAAGATTGTCTTGCACGCGGGACAACGAAATGGCTTGCCGGCGGCGTCGTCGGCCAATTGCATCGCCAGTTGACACGACGGGCAAGGAGTCACATAGGGCATGGCGATCAGGTCCTTTTCTTCGGGCGTTCGCCGAACTGCAACACACTCTTGCCAATGCGAATGAGATCGCCACTGCGAAGGGCAACGGGTTGACGGGTCACCCGAGTGTCATTCAAGAAAGTCTCGCCCTCATCGGCCACATGGACTAATAGGTATTGATTCTTGTGAAGGAGGATACGAGCATGCAGACGTTGGATGCTGTGATCGCCAAAGAGGCCCAGATCGCAGCCTTCGCCCCGGCCGATCGTCGTCTCTGGCTTGGCCAAGAGGAGTTCGCGGCCGGCCCGGAAGCCTTCGTCGACGCGTAGCCAGGCTTCTTTGAGAATGATCTGGGCCAGCCCGATGAACAAGCCGATCAGCAGGCCCAGAAGAACAAGGCAAGTGGCCAAACTGCTGCGGGGGAAGGCTTGGCTCAGCGTGGGCCAATTTTGCACCAGGCTAAAGGGAATACCTCCCAACAGTCCGCCCAAAATCCCACCCAGAAAACCGTTGTAGACCTTACGCCAACCAGTTGCCGCGTCGCCCCCCAGCAGACCGCGTAACACTTCGAACAGACCGATCGACGCCCCCAGCAATGCCCCCACCAGTACCCAACCGAACAGCAACGGCAGGCCGAGATGCTCCAGCAGCAGCTGGCCGATCGCCGAGCCGATCAAGCCGGCGAGGAAGCCCAGCACAGCGCACAGGCCGGCCCGCAGGAGGCGATCGAACGGTTTGTCGTTGAGCAGCCCATCGACGAAACCGACCGCCAAGCCGACAAAGCTGCCGACCAGCGAGCCAATCAGTACTGTGCGTAGCAGGGCGTTTGGGATTTCGGTCAGGCCCAGCCCCAAGACGACGGCAGCCGCCAGCAGAGCGGCCCAGCCACCGCAGACGGCGCTATAGTAGATGAAGAGCTGGAACGACATAACTCACCTAGAAACATCACAGAGCCACCAAGTCAACCAAAAACTCCCGAGGATTTGACAATAATGCGAACGGGCGGCGAACGCATGCGTTGCGATTGAGCCTGAAGCAGATATTCCCCCTCACGCAGGGCACGCACCCGCCAGAAGAGCTGAACGCGCTGGCCACTTTGTTCCACGGTTTTTACGGGGCTTTCGCCCGCAGACCAACGCAAACCAGGTGGCAGTTCCAAACTCACCGTTTGCCCTTGGCTGGGTTTGTACACATAGGCGGTGACGGTAAACTCCCGCTCGGGCAGCACAAAGCCTGGGGCACTGAGTCCCAGGTCGTTGCTGATCTCCAACGTGCCCAGGCCGTAGGTCATGGCAAAATGGGCCAGCTTCCCCGGGGCCAACTCCACCTCGGGCCAGTAGAGGGTCACAGCCGAATCCGTGGTGATCGGCTGGAAGGGAGGTCGCCAAGCGAGATGGTTGCCTTTTTGGGCGATGACGACCTCGGCAGGCTCCAAGGGTTCGACTTGGCCCCAGCGTAAGCCTCGCAAACCCAGGCGAACGATGGTGCCTGGATCTTTGGGATTCTCCGGGTTTTCGATGACTTCTAGATATTCAGGCACCTCAGAGTTTTTCAGCTCGGCACCGCGAGTCAAATCGCTCTTGCCAGGAATCAAAAACGGAACCCCGTCGTTCGAGCCGATATAGGTATCCAACAACAAACGAATCTGCACTTTTCGGGGTATCGTGCCGTAGTTGCGAGCGCGATAATACACCAGCACCGTATCCAACAGATTGGTCTGACCCGGCACGATCTGAAGGTGTTGCATCACCTCGACCTGATCGCCGGAAAAACGGAACGTCGAGTGCCGGCCCAGATACGGCGAAGGCAGATCGACCGCTTTTCGACCGGGTACCCAGTCCCGCTGCGGCTTGAGGTCGCCGAAGCGATACTCAAAGCCGTTGATCTTTACCATGGTGCTATTAGTCTGACCGAACTCGCTGAAGGTCAGGCGCTTGAAGCCCGAAGGGTTGTTGGGGTCGTTTTGATCGAGCCGAACGATGCCAAAACGCATGTCCGCCGCATAGCTAATGCCGACGCGGGGGCGCGGGTCGGCCAGACTCTTGGGGTCGTAGCGGGGCCCGAACAGGTCCGCTACGGGGATGTACGGAGCATTTAGGATGGGTTGCAAGCGGTCCAGAATGACCAGGCTGAGCAACAGCATTACCAAACCCAAGGCCGGCAGCGCATGAACCAGCCAAGGCCCCCAAGCAAGTGAAGAGGAGCGTCGCATCGGGGAAACCCGGCGTGGCGCAGGCGGTTGGGAGGTGATCGAGGCAGACACCGGCGGCGGCGGCGAGGGCGGGGGCGGCGGCTCGGAGGGCGGCCAAGGGTTGGCCACGGCTTCTTGCTGGCTGCGTGCAGTGGCTGGCTCGACGGCCTGGGGTGGGACCTTGGCTTGGAAATCAAACGGGTTTTCCGCTTGGCCCATTACTTCCAGCAACACCGGCACTTGCCAGCGCACGTTGCCGTTGCTTTGCACGGTGAGTTCGGCCTGGAGAGTCTGGCCGGGTAAAGCGGGGATGCGAGGCACCCGCAGGGGCACCGTCACTTGTTTGCCGGCGAAGTCGGGTCGGCCGACCTCGATCCAGGGGACATTGCAAGTGACATGAGCGAAGACGGGGCGTTTCTCTTCGGTGCGGACGCAGATGCTAGCCAGCAGTGACTGGCCAGGGCTTCCCTGCAAACGGAGGAGGCGGCGGTCGATTTCGACTCGGGGAGGGCGAGTGACGCCCAGAGCCTCGAAGAACTGTTGGATGGCGGCCAAGCCCGAGGCCGCGGGAATCTTCACCGGGTAGACCCAGCCATTCTCGGCGTACCAGCGTTCGACCGCGCCTTGCTCGAAAAACGGACTGACGGCTTTGGGATCTTTCAGGGCGAGTTCGGCAATCTGCCTGGGCGATTTGGCACCGGTCAGCAGCCCCCCCTCGAACGGTTTGATCGGTTTTTCCGCTCGGAGAGTGACAGTTTGCTCGCCGGCATTGCTAGAGAGGACGATTTTGGCCAGTAGGGGTTTGTTGCTGGCGCGGAGACGTTCGGGGTGGAGGTGAACCGGTATCGTCTCGTGAGAGGTGAATTGAAACGCTTTCTGGAGCAGGCGATCCTCGCCGAGACTCAGCCATGTGCAATCGGTGCGAGCAGTACCGTAGAGAAGCCGAGCCCCCTGGTTTTCCAGATGGAGCAGGAATTGGCGCGGTTGGTTGCCTTGGAGGATGCCCAGGGTGATTTCGCTGGGTTCGACCCGCAATTGCGGCTCAGGCAAGACACCGCTGGGCAGTTGACTGAGAAATTGATCCAGGGCGCGATCGGCGTCGGGAAAGCGGGCCGCTTGCTTGGCAGCCTGGGCCAGATCGAGCCGGCCCATGCCGGCCAGGAAGCTCTCGAAGTAGCCGCCCCGCAGCAACTCGCGGGCCTCGGCCCAATCGTTTTGGCAAGCCGAGGCCAATTCGTCGAAAGTGCGGCAACTCGTGCCACTGGGAAAGACGAAGGGAGTGGGGAAGGGGCGCGAGCCGATGGCAATAGCTTGGCGATCGGTGTGGTCCAGAGCCACGCCACAAGCGAAGCAGTAAACCCCATAGCGGGGGTTAACACGGGAGCAACGGTTGCAGGTTTGAACAGCCACGCTCACCGTGACGTTCTCCGATGGGAGGGGGCAGGAGCGAACCGGCCAAGCCCAGCCAGCCGCACGCCTCCGCAGCAGGTGCGGCTCACCCCCTTGGAAATTAGATGATCACCTTGAGTTGAACATTACCGATCTGCACGATGTCATTGACCGCTAGGGGCTTTTGCTGACCGGGATAGACCCGCGCTCGGTTCACATAGGTGCCGTTGGCACTGTTGAGGTCTTCGATGGTCAGACGATCCCCCTCAAAGGTGATGACAGCATGTTGGCGGCTGCACCAGATGCGATCGGGTGGTTCCTGTTCTTCCAGATCGATATCGACAGGTTTTTCGTCGGCCCGACCGATGTAGTTGAGTCCCTCGTACAGAGGATATTCGACGTTGCGTTTCTGCCCTCGCAAGACAAGCAAACGCGGCTGAGCGCCCGGCGGAATAGTGTTTAAAGGCAAAATCGCCGGAGTCTTCATCGGAGACGTCACCGCTGGAGGCGTCACGTTAGCCGCAGCAGAAGCAGAGGCCGCAGGGGCAGAACTGCTGGGTGGCGCGGACGCAGGCGGAGCTGGTGGTGTTGGGGGAGCAGACGATTCGGCCACAGGCTGGGGTACCGCTGGATCAGGAGTCGCAAAGGCAGAGGAGAGCTGCAGATCGGGCAAAGGGGGTTGACCGGCAAAGGAGGAAGTAGAAGCGAAATTCTGGGGCATGCCGGCCTGAGTGGCGGGGGCCAGCGGCTCGGCAAATTGCAGCGGCTCGGAGACGGGCAGAGGTTCGGCCGGCATCGGCTCTGGAAAGAGTGGGGAAGGCAAAGGAGGCGGCTCAGCCGCTACAGCGGCGGGGACGGAGGTAGAAGTCACACCACTCAGATCCGAGGAGCAACGCTCGCAGAATAAAGCTCCGTCTTCATTCTCATAATGACAAAACGGACAGACGATCATAATTGAACCTCTCAGGAGGGTTAGTTGCGGATTGACCAGCGGCCCACCTTAGCCATTTTCTTCCACCATGCGGGCCACATCGTCCACAGCGAGTTGGGTTTTTTTGCTGACGCGTCCGCCGGCGTTGAGTTCTTGTAGGACTTGCCTGGCCAGCATCGTCTTTTTGGCGGCGCGACTTCCCATGACCTCGCCCTTTTTCTCGATGATCTGGGCGGCCTGTTTGGCCGCTTCTACATCATTTCTTTCGATGGCCTGTTGCAGCGTTTTGTTGGCCTCAAAAATCTGCACCTCGTCGATGTGTTTGGCGACCTCGGCATTGACGTAACCCTGTTGCGGGCCGTAGGTCACTTCGAGAGGGACCATGCCAGTGGACTCGCGTTGGCCGGTACCTGTGTCCCAAGTGACTTCGAGCTGAGCGATGACAAACTTGCCATCGGGCCGCTTGGGCAAGCTGAGGTCGATGATATAGCGGGTAGAGTTGTCGCGCTCCAGCGTGCCCAGCTTGGCCAGGAACAGGCGTTCCTCGGGTTCCGTGGCGTTGAGATCTTTGATGTCGGGCACGACTTGGCGAATGCGTTTGATTTTGATGTCCTTCATGGCGCGAACTTTCATTTCGACATCCAGAAAGCCAGCCGAGGCCAAGGAGCTGAAGCGTTCGGCGAAGACGCGTTCGGCAGCACTGGCATCGTTGACATCAATATAACCCCAATCACCTTCGGAAAGCTTGGCCAAATCTTTAATCAGTGATTGATTCCATTCCAGGCCAACCCCGATCACGTCGAAACGGATTTTTTGGGCGGCGGCCTGTCGAGCCAAATCCCGGCAGAGCTGTTCGCCGGAGGTTTCGCCATCGGTCAGAACCAGCAGTTGCGACAAGCAGCCGGCTCCGTGATGCTTCTGGACTTCGGCTAAGCCTAGGGCGATGCCCTGATCCATGGCCGTGCCCCCCGGATCGACATCAAAACGATCGATGCGTTGGATGACGTCGCGAATGGTCTCTTTTTGGCTCAGCGGCGTGGAAGGCAAAACCACTTGAGAGTTATGAGCAAACGCCACGATGGCCAAATGATCGCTGGGTTTGAGCTTGTCAACCGCAGAGAGGGCGGCCTCCTGGATGCGTGCCAGACGCGACCGACCGGTGCCATCCTCTTCATACATCGAACCCGAGACATCCAACACCAGGGCCAGATTCAATGGCAGCGACGCCTGTTGATTGCCACCTCCGGCCGGGATCAGCTTGACCAAGGCATAGCTAGCAGCGGATTCGCCGCTGATGCTGACCGTGGAACGGTAGAGCATCCGTTCGATGTGGATTTTCGGTTGTGCGGCCGAGGGTGTCATGGATGTCATCTCAAGAGAGGAAATCTGCCAGCACCAGGCGGAACAGAAAAAATGTCCCGCAGGTAGAAAGCTCGCCTGATTCCTTTCTAACAAAGCAGCAGGAAGGCGACAACCGGGCCAGAGGCAGTTTTCGTTGTGCGAGTGCCTCAGAGACGTTGTGGCTCGAAGAGTCGGGCTAGATTCTCCAGCCCCAACAGGTGCAACAGTTGGGCACACGGCAACGCTCCCAGCCGCAAGAAGCCGTGGCCGAGGGGACCGGCTAACCACAAGATACCGCCTGCGAAGACGCCCAGAACAAGCCAGCAGAACAGACTTAGCGCGATCCACAAGGCCGTGGCCAGCGGCGCGGATAGGTTTAGCGGGGCAAGCCCCGAGAGGAGCAGACGCGGCAACTGATCGCCGAGGACTAAAAGGCAGCCAAGCGTGGCCATGCCGACCAATCCCAAGCCGACCCCGGTGATCAGACCGCACAGATAGTCTAAACCCTTGCCGCCGCTGCGGGCGACGGCCCACAGAGTCAACAGCGGGCCGAGCCACCACGTCACACCCACGAACAGCCGCAGGAAGGCCTCATCGGCCGCAGGCGGCGTTAGCCATGCTTGCAGCGAACCGGGCAGCGGAGCCGCCTGGGGATTCGCTAGCACTCGGGCGTACAGATCAGCCGGTAGCACGGACAAAGCCCGCAGGAGCAAGCCCAGGACAGCCCCGAGGCAGAGAGCCTGGAAAGCGTGGAAACGCGTCTTGCCTAAAGCAGGCTCGCCCAAACCAGACTCGCCCAAAGCTGGCTCGCTGGCCAGAGACGACTCAACCGGCGGAGGCGGACTCGGCGCGGCGCGGAAACTTGTCGAGGGGAACCAACCGGGCTTGGGCTGAACCGTGACCCGCACGGGTACCACAAACATCTGGTTGGCATTGGCGATGATTTTCACCGCACCTTGGTGCGGTTTTTCCCCTGCTGGCAGCATCGACGTGTCGATGAGGAGTTCGATACTGGCCGAGACCTGCCCCGAGACGTTGGGCTGTTTTAGACGCAACCACGGCACATTGGTCTCGGCTCGGGCATAGACGAGCTTGCGGCCGACAGAAGTCAGGACGATGGGCACCTGGGGAGACTGATCGGCTTGGAGTTGGAGGTCCAGAGAGTTGTGAGAGAGGCGAAGGACCGGAGGCTTGGCCAGACCCAACTCCTCGAAATACTGTTGCACGCAGGCTAGCCCCGGCGCGGGGGGGCCGACGATCGGGTAGGTCCAACCGTTGCTGGCGAACCATTGCTTGACCTCGCCATTGCTGAGCAGGGTGACGGCCGGCTTGGGATTGTCGCGCATTTTGCGTGCCAAATCGTGCGGGGAGGTGGCTCCCTGGTAGGGGGCCAAGGCAAACGGCCGTGCCCGCACTTCGAGCTTGACGGGCAACTCGGCGGCACCGCCATTGGTTAGGGCGACGAGTTTGCCGGCGTAGGTTTGGCCAGCGGTCAACTCGCGAGTCAGAACATGAAGGTGAACGAGTTGCTCACGCGGCGTGCGGATGGTCTCGTCTTGGAGGCGGAGCCAAGACGTGCCGTCGACGACTTGGAGCTTGCCCTGCAATTGGCCGGTGCCCTCGTTTTTGAGACGCAGAACGACGACCTGCTGCTGACCGACGTAAAGCGGGCCCAGCTGCAAACGTCGTGGCGAGAGACCCAGGCGTGGCGCGGCGGGCGAGCGAGTGGTCACCGGCAAAGCGGCGAGGAAGCGAGACAAAGCCAAATCGCGGTCGTGCAGGGCCTGGCATTCGCGGGCTTGCTGGACCAGATCGGCTCGGCCCAAAGCAGCGAAAAAGCTGGCAAAAGTGCCATCGCCCAACAAGGCGCGAGCCGTTTCCCAGTCGGCATAGCAGGCGTGAGCCAGTTCGTCGAAGGAACGGCAACGCAGACCCGAGGCGAAGACGAACTCTTGGGCCAACTGCCCCGCGGGCGGGGTGCCTTGCTTCAGAGGCGTCCCATCGAAGCAGCAAAAGACGGCATGGTCCGGGTGGGTACGCCGACAACGTGGACAGCAGAGCGGCATGCGACCTCAGCGAGCCTGGGTGCCGGGAGCGTGGCCCGGCCGGGGACGGTTACGAGCTTCGCGCCGCTGGAAACGCAGCAGCACGTTGCCCAGCTGAATTTTATCGTTGTCGTGTAACTCGATCAGGTGGGGTACAGGAGAATCGTTGACCCGGGTGAATTCCGGTGGGGCTCCCGTGTTGAGCAACAAAAAACGCTCGCCCTCGCGTTGGATAATCACATGTTGCTTCTCGACTTTCATGTCGCGAAACAAGGCGATGTCGGCGGATTCGTCTCGTCCCAC
>Ga0272446_1005669_pt1 | contig 13587 bp, 12 predicted proteins | sample YNPCB0061_FD_194587 | JGI IMG/M metagenome (GOLD analysis project Ga0272446, IMG submission 194587) | Hot spring microbial mat communities from Yellowstone National Park, WY, United States - YNP-CB-006-1 | ecosystem: Environmental > Aquatic > Thermal springs > Hot (42-90C) > Sediment | place...
TTCGGGATTATCTGGTCGGCGCTTAAGGTTCTGGCCCCGGCTAAAGCCCTGGTAACCACGCTGGTGATAGCGGCTGTTTCACTGGCTTTTATGGTCTGGGGCTTGCTGTCGCAGCGTTAGAGCGTGCCCAATCGGGCCAGGCTGTACCCAACTGGGGGCAATAGTAATGAAACGATGGTTTTGGGTTGTGTTGGTGGTGCTATCGCTGGGCTTGACTTTATTTGGCTTGCTGCGCCCAAGAACCGAGCAGGGCCTCTCGGTAAGTGTGGTGCGGGTTGAGCTGGGTGAGTTTGTGCGGGAAGTGCGGGCCAATGGCACCGTCGAGGCGCGGGTTTATACCCTGACCTTCCCCAGACCTGGCCGGGTGGCCGAGGTGCGGGTTCGGGAGGGTGAGTCGGTGGAGGCAGGGCAGGTGCTGGCGCTGCTCGAGACCACCAACGAACAGGCCCAGCTGCGCTCGCTGCAGCAAACCCTGGCCGCTTTACAGGCCCGGGCCCGGGCTGCCGAGGCGGACTACCAGTCCAACCGCACCCGCCTGCAAAACCAGTTGACCGAGGTGCGGCGCAACCTGCGCCTATCGCAGGAACTGCTGCGGGTGGGCGGGGTGGCCCTGGGTGAGGTTGAACGCTTGATGCGCCAGGAGAGCGACCTAATGGCCCAGCTGGCCAGCCTGGAGCAGGCCCGTGCCAGCACCCAGCGCGATCTGGAGGCCCAGCTTCAAGCCCGCCAGAGCGAGATGGCCTCGCTACAGCGCACCGTCGCCCAGGCAACCCTGCGTGCGCCGGTGGCCGGTACCGTGGCAGCGGTGGGCTACCTGGTCGGGGTCGAGACCACCGCTGGCGCGGCCTCGATTCGCCTGATAGAGGCCGGGAGCCTGCGGGTGCAGGCCCGCCTGGCCGAGGCCGATGTGCCCGCCGTGCGGCCCGGCCAGCCGGTTCGCCTCGAGCTCGATGCAGCGCCCGAGCAGCCTTTACAGGGCAGGGTGGACCGACTGGGGGTCCAGGCCGAGGTGGCCGGAAGCGGGGGGAGTGCGGTTTTACCAGTGTTTATACGCTTTGTGGATAAAGAGGCCGAGGCCATTGCCAGGCCGGGTTTGACCGTAACTGCCCGCATTACCACCCTGCGCCTGCCCAAGGCCCTCAAGATTCCCCTCGAGGCCCTGGTCGAAGAGCAGGGGCAGCGCTTTGTGTGGGTGGTGGATCCCCAGAGCCGAACGGTTCGCAAACAGCCCATCGTGCTCAAAGCCCGAAACCTGACCCAGGCCGCGGTGGAAGGGCTGGCCGACGACAGCATCCTGGTCTCGCTGCCGCCCGAAACCCTTAAGGAGGGCACCAGGGTCAGCTACCGCCTGCCCGAAGGGGGGCGCTGATGCCAGGTATCCCGAACCTGCGCTGTTGTTGGGGGGTTGTGCATGACTACTTCCCAGCGTGAAATTGTGCCGGTGGTAGAGATGCGTGGCGTGAGCAAGGTCTACCGCTCGGGCTCGAGGGCCCGCACGGTGGAGGTGCACGCGCTCGTGGGGGTCGACCTGACCATTTACCCAGGCGAGTATGTGGCCTTAATGGGGCCTTCGGGGTCGGGTAAGTCGACCCTGATGCACATCATCGGCCTGCTCGATACCCCTACCGAGGGCGAGTACCGCCTGGGAGGGGAGCCGGTGCGGGGCTTAAGCGAGGCCCAGCTGGCCCGTATCCGCAACCAGCGGGTGGGGTTCGTGTTTCAGGCCTTTTTCTTGCTACCGCGCCTGACCGCGTTGAACAACGTGGCTCTGCCCCTGGTCTACCGGGGTTTGTCCTATGCCGAACGCCTGAAGCGTGCAAAGGAGGCGCTCGAGTCGGTGGGCCTGGGCGATCGGCTCGACCACCTGCCCTCCGAGCTTTCGGGTGGGCAGAAGCAGCGGGTAGCCATCGCAAGGGCCCTGGTGCAGGAGCCCGATTTGTTGCTGGCCGACGAGCCAACCGGCAACCTCGACTCCAGATCTTCCCACGAGATTATGGAACTTTTTGAGGCCCTGCACCGCCAGGGCAAGACCATCGTGATGGTTACGCACGAGCCGGATGTTGGGGCCAGGGCCCAGCGCATCGTGCGCCTGCGCGATGGCCGGGTGGCCGATGGGGGGATGGCATGAACCCGCTCAAACAGGCCTCCACCCCCGCTTCACCGGGCATGAACCCGCTCGAGAACTTCCGCATGGCCTTCGAGTCGCTGTGGGGCAATAAGCTGCGCAGCTTTCTGGCCTTGCTGGGAATTGTGATCGGAGTATTTGCCGTCACGGCCATGATTTCGCTGGGTCAGATGGCTACCGCGGGCATTACCCAGGACCTCGAGGCGGTAGCGGGCCGCTCTATTTTCGTGCAGCCCAACTTCAACGAGGGTCAGGACTTTAGCACCGCGCCCATCCGCGAAGAAGACCTCGAGGCCCTACGCAGCCTGCCGGTGGAGGTGATACCCCAGCTTTTCTCCAGCCTTCAGTACGAAAGCAGGCCCGGCCAGCGCCGCTCTATCCAGCTTCAGGGCACCCCAGGGGATCTGCCTAGGCTTGATCCAACCAGCAAGATAGCCAGGGGGCGCTACTTTAGCGAGGCCGAGGCCCGGGGCGGCCTGGCGGTAGCGGTGCTCTCAGACCGGGCCGCCAAAGACCTTTTCCCAGGCCGCGAAGCCGTGGGCCAGGTGGCCCGCCTGTACTACCCAGGTGGGGCGCGCCTCGACCTGACGGTGGTAGGGGTTTTGGAGCCCCCCAGCGGGATTTTTGGTGGTTTCGGCTCCGCCGCAACCGTCTATGCGCCCATCCAGCTCATCTGGAACACTTCTCCCACGGCCCGCCGAGGAGAGTACGCCTTTGTGATTCTGTCCCTTAAGAAAGGGGCCGATGCTAAGCAGGTGACAGACCAGGTGCGGCGCATCTTTGAATCCCGTTATGGCAAGGGCCGCTACCAGGTTCAGTCCACCGAGAGCTTTCAGGGCACCTTGCAGTCCGTTACCCTCATCCTGCAAGCGCTGCTGGGGGCCATTGCCGGGTTGTCGCTGCTGGTGGGCGGAATTGGCATCATGAACATCATGCTGGTCTCGGTGACCGAACGCACCCGCGAGATAGGCCTGCGTAAAGCCCTGGGTGCAACCTCGAGCCAGATTCGCCAGCAATTCTTGATTGAAGCAGTGGTGCTAACCCTGGTGGGTGGCGTCTTGGGGGTGATTCTGGCCGCAGGACTATTGTTCCTGATCACCGCTACGGTTCCCTTCTTCAAGGTGTACATCCTGAGTCCTACTACGGTGGGTCTGGCCCTGACGGTAAGCGCGCTGGTGGGGCTATTTTTTGGAGTCTGGCCTGCCGCCAGGGCTGCCGCGCTCGACCCCATTGAGGCCCTACGCTACGAATAAAACCGAGGGCCTCTGGGCCCTCGGCAGGCTGTGGCGTGGGCTTAGCGGAAGTACAGGCGAGGCCCAAACTCGACGCCTAAAACAAAGTTGCTGCCACCGCTAGCAAAAACCAGAGCGGGCTGAAGTTCAACGAAAAAATTGAAGTCGCGGGTAACGGGAAGTTCCAGGCCAGCCGCACCGTTGATGGCAAAGGTCGTAGTTCCAGCAGCCACCAGGCCCACACCACCACCAAAATAGAAATCCAAACTGCTACTCCGGATAAAAGAGAGCACTCCGGCACCAATTTCAAATACCGTGCCGCCACCCCCGGTTTGCAGGCCGAAGCCACCCCGCAGGGCCAGTGGCCCAAGCGCGTTTTCTGCGCCCATACGGGCAGAGACATTCAGGCCAAAGCCCGGAACCAGGCTCATGTTGCCGGTGGCCACCTCACCAAACAGCCGCCCCTGGGCAAAAGCCCCACTCAAGACTGCAACCAGCACGAACAAAAGGAGTTTTTTCATAAAAAACCTCCACAGGCAGTATAGCAAAGCCATGCTGCCCAGATTTTGTGCATTAAAGCCCAGGTTTACGGTAAGCTGACAGCACCAAGGAGGACATATGCAGCGTTGGCTTGCGGTGTTGGTTGCGCTTATCGGATTTGTGCTGGCTCAGGTTTCGACCCAGACTCCTGCGGGTTGGCAGGAAATTCGCCCTGGAGGAGCGGCGGTTTGCTCGGATGGCTCGCCCTGGCGTTTTTATGTGGCCCAGGGAGCTGCCGACAAAGTTATCATCAACTTTCAGGGGGGCGGGGCTTGCTGGGATGCCGCTACCTGCAACCCCCAGTCTCGCCTCTATACCACCCGCCTGCAAATCCAGGACTTACAGGCCGGTCAGGGGGTCTTCAACCGCAACAACCCCGAGAACCCCTTCCGCGACTGGACCCACGTCTTTGTGCCCTACTGCACGGCCGACCTGCACTGGGGCAACAACACCGCTCGCTACGGCAACCTGACCATACAGCACAAGGGCGCGGTCAACGCCCGGCAAGCGGTGCTGTGGGTCTTCAACAACATTCCCAATCCGCAGAACGTGATGGTCACGGGCTGTAGTGCCGGGGGCTATGGCTCCATCATGTGGGCACCCTACTTCATGCGCCGTTATCCCAATGCCAATGTGGTGCAGTTGGGGGATGCGGCCGTGGGAGTTGCGCCAGAATCGTTTTTCCCGATTGCCTCGGCGGCCTGGGGCATCCAGGGGGCTTTGCCGGGCTGGATTGGCAGCTTAGACCCCACCAAGCTGGGTTCCAACGACCTCTACAAAGCCTTTGCCCAGGCCTACCCCAACCGTAGCTTTGCCCAGTACAGCACCCTGCTGGATGAGGTACAGATTTTCTTCTACAGCCTGATTCTGGGCCAGCCGCGCCCCACCCCGGAAATTGCTCAGCAATGGGTGCAGGGCGCGCTGGCGAACCTCGCTTCGATCAAACAATCGGCCCCAAACTTCTATAGCTACCTGGCCCCCGGCGCCCAACACTGCATCATCGGGCGGCCCGAGTTCTATACCACCAAGGTGGGGGACGTGAGCTTTGCCGACTGGGTGCGAAAGCTGGTAACAGACGGAAAGCCGGGTGACGTGGCCCCGCCCCGGTAAGTGGGGAGGCCAAAAGACTAGGGCCGAAAGCCACCGTGCCAAATACTGGTTAGGCTTTTTGCAACCTGCCGCTGATTGGCCGCTCAGGGTTTGTCTCCTAGCTCTGCCCACCTTAGCTTCCCCTTGATTTCCTCGGAATCGAGCGATTTTTGGGGGGCAAAGTTGGTGAACCAGTCGCGCAGGTCGGGCTCGAGGCCCACCAGCAGCTTATGCACGGTGGCTTTTTTGAGCGGAGCGGCCTCGAGCAAGCCCCGTAGCAAGGCGTCGCCCTTTTCCTCTACCAATCGTGCGGCTTCGGTGGTGAACTGGCCCTGAAACCAGAGCTGGTCGGAGAGCCCCTTTGGCCTGGTCTCGTAGGTGCCCAGACTGGGTTCGCTGGGGGTCAGGTGGGCCAGCAGAAGGCCCCACTGCTTGGCCTTGGGGTATAACTCCGGCAGGGACTGGTGCAGCGCCAGCAGGTAGAGGTAGTTGGCTAGAAACTCATCCACCCACTTGGTGCGGGTTCGCAGCTTCCAGGCCACCGCTACGGCGTGGGCGTACTCGTGCCCCAGGTTGAGGTCAAGAAACTCGCCTGGCTGGCCGGGCGGCTTTCCAGCTTTTTTGATGGCCGGAACCAGGGTCTCGCGCAGCCGCCATAAGAAGCGTTCGGGGTAGCGGGCTGGTAAGAACAAATAAAGACCTTCTCTCAGGCTGGTGCGCTGGAATGGAAAGCCATAGGGGTGCTTGACCCTGGCTTTCCAGTCGGCTTCGTTCAGCACCAGCAGATGTACGGGGGGTATTTCAGCATAGCGGATGAGGCCCGCCCGCAAGCTCAGTAAGTAGTCCTGCATGGCCCTGGCCCGCAGCACTGCGCCCTCGGATGCCTGCACCGGAATGTGGGGATGGGGCAGCGAATGCACGCCCTGATTGTACGCACTGCACCCAGGGGAAGTGCGGCGCTATCCACTCACCCGCTGCCCGACTATGGCTGTACCATCGCACTCTTCACAGACGCGGCCTCCCATCCGGGAGGCAACTGTGCTGTGCAGGACAAAGCAATCAAGTTGTGAGTAGCTCAATACCTGTGAAGAGCGCTCTAGTCATACCCCAGGACTTCCTTGCGCTTCTTGCCCCAGGCCAGGGCACTGGCGATGCCTTCGTCAATCGAGTGTTCGGCCTTCCAGCCCAAGAGTTCTAGGGCACGGTCGGCGTTGGCGTAGGCCCCGGCCACATCGCCCGGACGGGGTGGGGCTTCGCGTTTGGGGATGGGCCGCCCGTACACCCGCTCGAAGGCAGCGACCAGTTCCTTGACGGTGACGCCGTGGCCCGTGCCCAGGTTGATCACCACGTAAGTGTTGCCAGTCTTTTGCAGGACGGTGTCGAACTGCTCCACCGCCTTGACGTGGGCCATAGCCAGATCCCAGACGTGGATATAGTCGCGGATACCCGAGCCATCGCGGGTGGGCCAGTCCACGCCGGTGATGGTGAACTCGGGCAGCTTGCCCAGAGCCACGTCCACCATCTTGCCCAGCACGTGGCTGGGCTCGCGCACGTGGATGCCACTGCGTAGCTTGGGGTCGGCCCCGATGGGGTTGAAGTAGCGCAGGGCAATACCGCGCAGCCGGGTGGCTTTGGACAGGTCTTGCAGCACCATCTCCATCATGTATTTGGTGCGGGCGTAGGGGGAGCTGGGTTTGAGGGGCGAGTCTTCGGTTACCTTGAACCCCGGCACGGCATCGTAGATGGAGGCCGAGGAGCTGAACACCACCCTGGGGTAGCCGAGTTCTTCCAGGTTCTTGAACAGCTCGAGGCTCTTGCAGACGTTCTCAAGGTAGTAGAGGTAGGGCTGCTCCACCGACTCCGGCACCACGATGAGGGCCGCACAGTGGATGGTGCTGTGGATCTCGGGGTGCTCCTGAAAGATGCGCTGTAGCAGAGCCCGGTCGGCGATATCGCCCTGGTAGAAAATCTTGCCCTCGGTAAAGGCCCTTGGCCCGGTAACCAGGGAGTCGAGCAGCACCGGCACATGTCCGGTGTCGAGAAGTGCGTTGGCGATGGTGCTGCCGATATAGCCTGCTCCGCCTGTAATCAGAATCTTCATGCTGCCGATTCTACCTGCAAAGGCCTTAGTATCTGGAACATGGGCGCACTGGATGGCCTCAAAGTTCTTGACCTTTCACGTATTCTGGCCGGCCCTTTCTGTACCCAGATGCTGGCCGACCTGGGGGCCGAGGTCTGGAAGATCGAGCCCCCCAGAGGCGACGACACCCGTAGCTGGGGCCCTCCGTTTGTCAGCGCAAAAGCCTCCGGAGAGCAAGGCTGGGAGGTTGCTACAGCAGGGGAGAGTGCCTACTACCTCTCCTGCAACCGGGGCAAAAAAAGCGTGGTGGTCAACCTGAAAGACCCCAGGGGCCAGCAGATTGTGCAAGAGCTGGCCCGGCAGGCCGACGTGCTGGTGGAGAACTACAAAACCGGCGATCTGGCCCGCTATGGCCTGGACTACGCCCGCCTGTCTCAGCTCAACCCCGGCCTCATCTACCTCTCCATCACCGGCTACGGCCACACCGGCCCCCGCGCCCAGGAACCGGGCTACGACGTGGCGGTGCAGGGCTTGTGCGGCATCATGTCCGTTACAGGTGAGCCGGAAGGCCCCCCCATGCGGGTTCCGGTGGCCTGGATCGATCTGATGACCGGGATGAATGGGGCCATTGCGGTGCTGGCGTCCCTGCAGGAGCGCTCACGCAGCGGACTGGGGCAACACCTCGACCTGGCGCTTTTCGATGTGGGCCTGGCGGCCATGGTCAACCTGGCCCAGAGCTACCTGTTGACCGGTCAACTGCCCGAGCGGCTGGGCAACGCCCACCCCCAGATTGTCCCCTATGGGGCGTTTGAAGCAGCCGATGGCTGGTTCATGCTGACCATCGGCAACGACGAGCAGTACCGGCGGGTCTGCGAGGCCATCGGGCACCCAGAACTCTGGGAAGACGCACGCTTTCAGACCAATGCGGGCCGGGTCACCTACCGCTTCGAGCTAGTGCCCCGGCTCGAGGCCATCCTGCGTACCCGTCCCCGCCAGGAGTGGCTCGAGCGCTTCGGCAAAGCTGGTGTGCCCGTAACGCCGGTCAACAATCTGGCCGAGGCCCTGGCCGAACCCCAGGCCCAGGCCCGCGGCCTGCGCCAGCAGGTGCCGCACCCGTGGCTAGGGACGATTCCGCTGCTAGGTTCCCCGCTGAGCCATTTTTCGCGCACCCCGGCGCAGATTCAGGCCCATCCACCGCTGCTGGGCGAGCATACCCAGGAGGTGCTACAGACTGTGCTGGGCCTGCTGCCAGCGCAGATCGCCGAGCTGGAAGCGGCCGGGGTAGTCAAAACCTGGCAGCAGCCCTGAGCGCCTGTCCAAACACCCTTCAAGCAGGCCGCCGCGACCCATATACTGAGGCTGCTTTAGCGTACTCTGGAGGGCTGACGATGCGCGGACGTCTTTTGTTATTGCTGGGTTTGTCGTTGCTGGTCTCTTGCGTGCCGGTCAACCAGGTACAGCAGGTGCAGGGGCTTTCGGGGCCGGTGAGCATCACCTTCGACCGCTGGGGGGTTCCGCACATCCGGGCTTTAGCCAGCGATATGGACGTATTCTTTGCCCAGGGCTATGTGCACGCCCGCGATCGGCTGTTCCAGATGGAGCTGGGCCGCCGGGCCGCGCAGGGCCGGTTGTCGGAAATTCTGGGTAGTGGAGCTGTTGAGCAAGACCGCTTCTTCCGTACCTGGGGTTTCTACCGGGCCGCCCAGGCCTCACTTCCCAACCACACCGAGTTCACCCGCCGGGCCCTCGAGGCCTACGCCGCGGGGGTCAACCAGTTCATCCGCGAGGGCAACCTACCCTTTGCCTTTGCCCTGCTGGGCTTTACTCCCGAGCCCTGGACGCCCGCCGACACGGTGGCCTGGGGCAAGCTGCAGTCCTACGACCTGGGGCAGGTCTGGCAGGACGAGATTGACAACACCTTCATCCTGAACAGGGTGGGTCTGGAAGGCTTCAACGACCTGCGGGGCGATTATCCCCAGGGCTGGCCGACGGTTATACAACCCGAAGACTGGCGCAGCAGCCACAAGCAGGATGTCCACATCCAAGCAGCCCTGCTCTCACCCTCTACCCAGGCGCTGATGCAGCAGGTGGTTCGCTTCTCGGAGGAGCTTAGCTACGCGCCGCGAAACCTCGAGCAGGGTTCAAACAACTGGGTACTGAGCGGTTTGCGCACCACCACCGGCAAGCCCCTGCTGGCCAACGACCCCCACCTGCGCCTGCAAAACCCGGCCCTTTGGTACATCGCCGACCTGCAGGGCCCCAGTTACCACGCCATTGGGGCTACCATTCCGGGGGTGCCGGGGGTGTTTCTGGGGCGCAACGACCGGGTGGCCTGGGGGGCCACCAACGTGCGACCCGACGTGATGGATTTGTTTGTGCTGGACCTGGAAGGGCAGTCCTACCGCACCCCCGGCGGTTTGGCGCCGCTGCGGATCCGGCAGGAAGTCATCCGGGTGCGGGGGGGTGATGCCATCACCCTAACCGTGCGGGAGAGCGAACATGGCCCGGTAATTTCCGATCTGGGGCGGGCTTTTTTGCGGCCAGGCCTAACTGCCGGGGCGGCCATTGCCAGTGAAAACCAGGCCGTGGCGGTGCGTTGGACCGGGCTTGACCCACAGGACACCACCCTGGACGCCTACCTGGGCATGAACCGCGCTCAGAACGCCGAGGAGTTCCGCCAGGCCCTCAGGCGCTACGTGGCCCCCATGCAGAACTTTGTGTATGCCGATGCGGACGGTAACATCGGCTATTTTGCGCCGGGCTGGATTCCTATACGTGACTGGGATGGGCGTTTCCCGGCCAGCGCCAGCAAGGGGCAGCAGTGGAAAGGCTATCTGGCTTTCGAGCGCTTGCCCCAGGTGGCCAACCCCCGCGAGGGGTTTGTCTCGAGCGCCAACAACCGGGTGTTGCCGCACGGGGGGCCAGATATCTCTAGCTACACCACCGAGGTCTTCCGCGCCCAGCGCATCCGCGAGCTGATTTTGGCCACGCCCAAGGCCAGCCTCGAGGACATGGCCCGCTGGCAGGGCGACACCTACTCCATCATCGCCCGGGAGATGTTGCCCGGTCTGCTGGCCCTGCAACCCCAGAGCGAGGCGGCCCGGCGTCTGCAAAACGCGGTGGGCGGGTGGGATTTGCGGGCCGAGCTGGACTCGGTGGGGGCCACGGCTTTTGCCTTCTACTACCGAGAGATCTCCCGCATGTTGGAAGATGAGCTCGAGCTGCGCTACCCCCCGGTGCCCTACACCTTCGTCAAGACCCTGCGGGAGGATGGCCGCTGGTGCAAAAATGCCAGCGCAGGCATCCAGAACTGCGCCCAGTTCATGGCCCAGGCCCTGGAAAAGGCTGGAGCCGAGCTCGAGCGCCGCTTAGGCCCCGACCCCTCCGGTTGGCAGTGGGGTAGGCTGCACCAGGCCAGCCTTACTTCCCCCCTGGCCTCCACACCCCTCATCGGCGGTATGTTCAACCGCACCCTCCCCACCCCTGGCTCGATGCACACCGTCAATGTGGCCAACTACAACCAGGACACCTTCCTGCACACCTCGGGGGCCAGCCTGCGTACCCTCTTCGACCTGGCCGACCTCGACAAGAGCCGGGTCATCTACCCCATGGGCCAGTCCGCCGACCTGTTCAGCCCCCACTTCGACGACCTGCTCTGGCTCTGGCGCGACAGGCAGTACATCCCCCTCAGCACCCGCCCCGCCGACTGGGGGCGCACCTGGACGCTCGAGCTCAGGCCATAACGACCACTCTAGGGCTGCTCGAGGGCCAAGGCGTTGAAAAGATCGAAGAGCAACAGCCAGCTTCCCTGCAGCACGATGGCCCAGCCGGCCCCCTGGCTGCGGGCGTCGGGTTGCAGGGCCAGCAAGACCCCGCCTGCGATGTAGAGCACATCCAGGCCGGCGTTGATGTAGAGCAGGTCGCGCAGCCCATTCTTGTCGGGTTCCGGCCCCAGCAAACCCACCAGGGCGATACCCGAGTTGACCGCAGCCCAGACCGAGTTGGTAAGCCAGAAGGATCGCTGCCACGGGTCGTCGCTATAGAGCCCAAGGGTGGAGCCCGCTATGGTCCAGGGCACGCTCCAGGCCAGCAACCGGGCGGAGATGGCCAGACCCCGGTAGCCCTCCGGGGCCGGGCCAAAGAGCAGCCGATCCCAAGGGGGGCGCTCGAGTGGGAGGCCCGGCGGCTGGGTCTGTTCAAACGCGAGCGAAGGCTCCGGCGCATAAGCCATCCCCAGCGAGAACGGACTTTGTGCCTGGGCCAGTCCTAGAAAGACCAGGCCAGCGAGCATAGCCGACCGGATGCACCTACCCATACGCTCAGCTTCACCGTTCAGTGCGTGGGCGAATTGACCTCAGGCAACACTTTGCCTGGATTCAAGCGATTGTGCGGGTCGAAGGCGGCCTTGACGCGCCTTAAAGCCTCCAGCGTCTCGGGGTCTACGGCTTCGCTCATGAAGTCGCGCTTCATGAGGCCGATGCCGTGCTCGCCCGACAATACCCCCCCGTGCCGCAGGGCCACCCGGGCAATCTCGTGCAGAAGCTCCCAGACCTTTTCTTCCGCGTCCACCCTGGGGTCGTAGAGCACGTTGGGGTGCAGGTTGCCATCGCCAATGTGGCCGAACTGCACCACCTGCAGGCCATACTGCCGGCCCAGGGCCTCGATGGCCCGCACCACAGCGGGGAGGCTCGAGCGCGGTACGGCGATGTCCTCGTTCAGGCGCTTGGGCTTGATGGCGCCAATCGCGGGCGAGACCGAGCGCCGGGCCTTCCACAGCGCCTCGCTCTCGAGGGCACTCTGGGCCACCCGCACGCTGGCCCCGTGCTTCCGGCAGGCCTCGGCCACCCAGTTCAGCTCCTCCTCCACCACCAGCGGGTCGTCGCCATCGGTGTCCACCAGCAGGATGGCGGCGGCCTGGCGGGGCAGGCCCAGCCGTAGATAGTCCTCTACCGCGTTGATGCAGCCGTTGTCCACGAACTCGAGTTTGCTCGGCACCGCACCGGCGGCAATGGCCTCCGAGACGGCCTCGGCGGCCTGCCCCACCTCCTCAAAAATAGCCATCAGGGTGCGGGTGTAGCGGGGGATGGGCTCGAGGCGCAACCGGGCCTCGGTAATTAGCCCCAGGGTACCCTCGGAACCCACCAACAGCCCCACCAGGTCGTAGGCCTCGCGCCCCAGGCGGTGCACCTCGCCGGCAAAATCTACGAACTCGAGCGCCTCCACATAATCGCCGGTCACGCCCTTTTTGAAGCACATCGGCCCCCCGGCGTTTTCGGCCAGGTTGCCCCCGATGGTGCTGGTGCGCAAGGAAGCCGGGTCGGGGGGATACCAGAGGCCGTGGGGCCGGGCCAGCTCGCTGATCTGCTGGGTGACCACCCCTGGCTGGGCCGTGGCGATACGGGCCTGGGGGTCAATCTGCAGACCGGTCATGCGGGTGAAGCTAATCACCAGCGATTCCTCTATGGGAACGGCTCCACCCGACAGGCCGCTGGCCGCTCCCCGCGCCACGATGGAGAGCCCCACCCGGTTGGCAAAGCGCACCACCTCCACCACATCGTGGGTGCAGGTTGGCAGCACCACCAGCAGAGGGGTTACGCCCATGGCGATGCCGTCGTAGGAGTAGTTGCGCCGCTGAGCCAGCTCTAGCAAAACCTTTTCCCTGCCCAGCCGGGCTTGCAGCTCTTGAGCCGTCTGGGCTGGCTCGGCGTAGGAGGGGCGGGGTGAGGGCTTGAGGGGCTTTTTGCCAAGGTTGAGGGTCACGCTTACAGCTTATCAGGGCCAGTTCAAGGGCAGTTGTCAATCACCGGAATGCCGGGGAAAACCAGGCGGGCCAGGCTGCCGTTGGTGGCAAAGACGGTGAGCTCGAGGCGGGTGGCGCCAATCTGGCGGGGCTGGGGTACCGGGGTTATCACGATGCCCTGCGGCGATACACTCAAGGGGGCCGTACCCTGACTCAGAAGCCAGTTCACCGTGATGCGGTTGTTCTGGTTGGTGTAACCGCCGGAGTCCTTGCTCATGCTGAGGGTATGGGTGGCCTGGCCGGTGGTCTCGCCCACCAGACGCGAGTCCCAGCGGGCCATGCGGGCAAAGTCGTTGTAGCGGAAGCTGTAGGTGAGGGTGGTGAGTTTGTTGTCGCAAATGTACGAGCGTCCACTAGCGTCGCGGAAGTTGCTCTCGTAGCGCAGATCGGAGATGAGCAGAGCGTCGGAGGGGTTGGTGCCGATGGGAATGCAGCCTGCCAAAGCCAAAGCCAGTAAAGGGTTTATAAACCATCGCTTCATGGCTACAGGATGGCTCGAGCTAACTCCGGTGGGATAAGCGCTGCCTAAACAGGCGTTTAGATTAGCGGTCTGATACGAACTCATAAAATCTGATGCTGACTACAAAATCCAGATATAATACCAGATTCGGTTAGTTCGTCACCGAACGGTGACGAACTAACCCGACCGAAGGGAGTGCTCTAGGATTCAAAAAGATAGCCTCTTAGCGCTTTTTGTTTGAAGATTATCTTTTTGAATCCG
>Ga0272446_1005671_pt1 | contig 13571 bp, 8 predicted proteins | sample YNPCB0061_FD_194587 | JGI IMG/M metagenome (GOLD analysis project Ga0272446, IMG submission 194587) | Hot spring microbial mat communities from Yellowstone National Park, WY, United States - YNP-CB-006-1 | ecosystem: Environmental > Aquatic > Thermal springs > Hot (42-90C) > Sediment | place...
ATCGGCAGCCATTGGGATAGCTTTGCTTTTGACACCCTATGGGAACATCATCCTTCTGTTGTAGCAGGGCTCCTATACCATACCTATGCCCGTACAACCGATGATGCATCCTGTGTGGTCATTAAATACCCCGGAGTACGAGCATCATGAAAAGAGCTATTATTCAGCTGCAAATAATCCATGAACATCACATCGTACAAGCCCGCCAGCGGGCACGGCTTATTTGCGAAAAAATTGGATTTGATAAAATAACCCAAACCCGGATCAGTACCGCTGTTTCGGAAATCGCCCGCAATGCCTATGAATATGCTCAGGGTGGTACCGTTGCCTTTTTTCTGGACCTGGAACAAAGTCCTCAGCAGTTACTGATTCAGATACAGGATCATGGCAAAGGGATTGCCAATCTGGATGACATTCTCGAAGGCCGCTATGTATCCCATACTGGTATGGGAATGGGCATTATTGGAGCAAAGCGGCTCGTAGACCATTTTACCATTGCAAGCCAACCAGGCCAGGGAACTATTGTTGACATAGCCCAGGATATTCCCCCAAGACTTGGCATCTTAACTCTGGATACCATAACCAAAATTACAGAAGAGCTCCTGCGGCAAAAACCAGAGGACCTTTATGAAGAAATACAACAGCAGAATCAGGAACTGCTCCGGTCCATGAATGAGCTTAAGGCCCAGCAGGAAGAACTAAAAAGGCTGAACAAGGAACTTACCGATACCAACCGGGGGCTTTTATCCTTATATGCCGAAATAAACGAGAAAAATGAAGCCCTGAAACATGCCAACGAAATTCAAAAACGATTCATGTCCAACATGAGCCATGAATTTCGTTCACCCCTGAATACTATTATTTCACTTACAAGAATTTTGCAGGACCGGATAGATGGAGACCTTACCCCAGAACAGGAGAAACAGGTCGTTTATATAAAAAAAGCCGCAGAGGACCTGAATGGCCTTATTAATGATATTTTGGATCTTGGAAAACTTGAAGCTAAAAAAATAGCCATAAAACCCGGTCCAATACAATTGGAAACCCTCTTCAGTACCCTGCGGGGCATGCTTAAGCCCCTATTAGCTAATCCAGAAGTAGAGCTTATATTCGAAACCCCTCAATCCGCTCCCATCCTTTACAGTGATGAGGGCAAAGTTTCCCAAATATTGCGGAATTTAATATCCAATGCAATTAAATTTACCGAGCAGGGGGAAATCCGCATTCGAGCCCTCGTGCAGGAAGAAATGGTACAATTTACCGTATCCGACACCGGAATCGGCATTCCCCAGGATAAGCTGGATGCCATTTTTCAGCCCTATATCCAGGTGGAAAACCCTCTTCAGCACAAGCATAAGGGAACCGGACTGGGCTTATCCATTTCCAAGGAATTGGCGGAAGCCTTGGGCGGCACCCTTTCCTGTTCCAGCAAAAAGGGCCAGGGCTCCCTATTTACCCTAACCCTGCCACTAACTTACAAAACAAATGAGGTCCCGGAATTGCCCCCAGAGATACAGCTTGACCCAATAAAAGAACCGGTACTTATCGTCGAAGACGACGAAAGTACCATCTTGCTGTACCAGAAATTTTTAAGCCATACGGGCTATCAGGGGTTGTCAGCAAAAACCATAGCTCAGTCAAAGACAATTTTGGAACAGCTTACCCCCAAGGCTATCGTTCTGGATATTCAGCTGGAAAACGAAAATGGCTGGGACTTTGTCAGCTATCTTAAATCCAATGAAAAATTGCAGACTATTCCGGTTATTATTACATCGGTAACCCAAGACCGAGAAAAGGGGCTGGCTCTGGGGGTAACTGACTTTTTAGTAAAACCCGTAGAAAAGAAAAGCCTGTACAGTATCCTGCACCGCTTAGAAACCAACACACCAAAACAAAAAGCCTTAATCATCGACGATGACGAAAGTGCCCGCTATATTCTGTTACAGCTATTACAGGAAACAAAATTTAAAGGTCTGGAAGCAGAGAACGGGAAAAAGGGCATTGAACTGGCGGAACAGGAACAGCCAAACCTTATTTTCCTGGACCTGATCATGCCGGAAATGGATGGCTTTACCGTGTTGGAAGCCCTTAAAAGTTCAGAGAAAACAAGGCATATACCGGTTATCATATCCACATCCAAAGTATTGGAACCAGAAGAACGGGAACTTTTAAATAAACGGGCGGCCCTGATTCTCGCTAAAAACACCACATCCACCGAAAATTCCCTGCAAAGACTCAGAACCATACTGGAGGACCGCCAATGAATACATCGGACTATACAATCCTGGTAGTGGACGACAATGCAATCTCCCGTTATGCCACAGTAAAAACAATACAGCATGCGGGGTACACCGTTCTGGAAGCCTCCTCGGGAAGGGAAGCCATAGATATAACTAACGTCAGGACTCCCAACCTGGTTGTACTGGACCTGCAGTTACCCGACATTAGCGGGTATGACGTATGTAAAACCATTAAGACCAATCCAAAGACCCAGCATACCATTGTGGTCTATTTAACATCCCTGTACAAAACCATTGAACATAAAGTCCAGGGGCTCGATAGCGGTGCCGATGCATATCTGACACATCCTGTGGATCCGCTGGAGCTCATCAGCACCATACAGGCACTTCTGCGCTTTCAGGAACATGAACGGATACACGAAGCGGAGGCACAGCAGTGGATTACCCTCTTTAATGCCCTCAACGATGCGGTCCTGCTGCTTGACCAGGAAGGTAGAATTGTACGCTATAACCAGGCATTCCAAAACCTGGTAGCTAAACCGGACGCAGAGATAATCGGTACCTATTGCTACCAGTTGGTTCATAGCAACAGTCCAACCTTTATTCAGGATTGCCCACTCTTTAAGGCAAAGAAATCCCTTAAACGGGAATCCCTGGACCTGCAGGTTGGCCCCCTCTGGTTTGAAATCCGGGTAGATCCTATTTTTACATCCGAAGGGGAACTCCTAGGATTTGCCCACGTTATGAGCGATATTACCGAACGTAAAACCCTTCACCAGGAATTGGAATATCGGGTTGCGGAACGAACGATCCAATTGCAGGAAGCAAACCGACAGCTGGAAGCCTTTAGTCATACCGTTTCCCATGATCTTAAGGCACCCATCCGGCGCATCAACGAATACCTCAGCCTTTTGGATCCAGAGGTTCGTAGTAAGGCGGACCAGCATATCCAGGAAAGCCTGCAAGGCATAGAAACGAATACCCGTATCATGTTGGATATCATCGATGGGCTTCACCGGCTGGCCCATACAGAGGGGCTAACAGTTACCAAGGAGGCCCTTTCCGTGTCGGATATAATACAAAGTGTGTATGAAAGCCTTACCACCAGTGAGCAAAAAAATCGGATAACTTTTACAGCAGAATCTCTGCCGCCCTGTGCCGGGGACCCCATTCTTATCCGTCAGGTATGGCAAAATCTCATAAGCAACGCAATTAAATTTTCTGCCCACCAAAACAACCCTAGAATCAGTATTACCGGCACAGAAACCCCGGAATATGTGGAATATTGCATTCAGGACAACGGCGTGGGCTTTGATATGCGATATGCAAACAAATTATTTACCATGTTCAGCAAACTGCATTCGGGAAATGGCTTCGAAGGACAGGGAATAGGACTTGCCCTTTGTAAAGAAATTCTTGCAAAACATGGGGGTACTATCCGTGCAGATAGCAAACCAGGGGAAGGGGCCCGTTTTTACATTACACTGCCCAAAACCCCAGAAAGGAGCCTTTCATGAGCGATACCGAAAATAAGGGAATCCGTATCCTTTTTGTAGAAGATGTGGACGAAGACATGGAACTGGCCCTGCGAAAAATCAGAAAGGACGGTCTGGTATGCACCGCCATGCGGGTAGATACGGAGGCCGAATTCCGGCAAGCCCTTATAGAGTACCATCCTGATATAGTTATTGCCGATTACACCATGCCCGTTTTTGACGGACTCAGGGCCTATGAGATATGCCATGAGAGCAATCCCTTTATACCCTTTATCATTTTAACCGGGTCTATTAACGAAGAAACGGCCGTAGCCTGCATGAAGGCCGGTGCTAACGACTATGTCCTAAAGGATAATATGAACCGGCTCTCCCTGGCTATACAAGAAGCCATTGAACGAAAAAGATTGGAAAAACAGGCTAAACTGCAGGAACTAAAACTGCGCCAAAGCGAAGAACGGTATCGCTCGATATTTACCGAAAGTACCGCCATCATGATGATCATCGATCCTGAAGAGGAGGGTCAGATCATGGATGTAAACAATGCGGCGGTCGAGTTTTATGGCTGGCCGAAGGAAGTTCTGTTAACAAAAAAGATTCTCGATATCAATTGCCTTTCTCCGGATGAAGTAAAAGCAAGGATTGCTGAAGCAAAAGAAAAACAAAGAAATTACTTTCATTTCAGGCACCGGACTGCCAGCGGCAAGGAAATAGAGGTAGAAGTTCATTCAGGACCAGTAAAGTTTGGAGGTAAAACCTATTTATTTTCGGTTATCCATGATATTTCTCAGCGGATTAAAGCGGAACAACAACGGGATATTCTTTTTAAGGAACTTCATCACCGGGTAAAGAACAACATGCAGATAATCTCAAGCCTGCTAAACCTGAGCATGTCCGAAATAAAAGACCCCAAGGTCATTCAAAAACTAAAGGACGTCTGCCGCCGGATTGATACCATGGCAATTGTGCATGAACAATTTTACGAATCCCCGGACCTTTCTAAAATTGAGTTTGATGGATATATCCAGCGGCTCCTGCAGTACCTGATAACGGAAGGAGAAGTTCCGGTTATGCCTGAACTATCCTTTCAGCTCGAATCCGTAAGCCTGGACTTGGACTTTGCAGTACCTGCAGGGCTTCTCGTATCTGAACTATTTTCCCTCATGCTCGATACAATCGATAAACATCCCAACATAACCCCGAAGGTAAGTACCGTTTTGCAAAAGGGAGACCCCTTAGAACCACGGGGCACGACCATACAAATAGGTATTACCCCGAATTGGCCTATTTCTGACCTGCATAGGGCGGCTGAAGCATCAGAAATACAGTGGACGCTGATCAGCGGACTGCTGGAACAACTGCATGGTACCATTTCAGGACCTGATAGGGATAAAAACACCATCCTCTTGAACCTGGACACAAGAAGGATTGACACAAATCGTTTACAAGGTTTGTAATTTTTCTGCAATTTTACTGACAAAATTGTAGATTTTGGATATAATTATAGTATGGAACAAGTTGATTACCTTAAGGGGCTGAAAAACCTGCCCATCAATCCGGCAATTTCCTCTAAAGTGCTTGAGATGATAGAAAAGCAGGATTTTAGCTTTAAGCACCTGGAAACCCTTATCAGTGCCGACCCGGGGCTGACCACCAAGATACTGCGAATCGCGAACTCGGCCCTCTATGCACGGCAGAATAAAATAACCAAATTACAGACCGCCATAAGCCTCTTAGGGCTCAATACCATAAAAAACCTGGTTATTCTGGTGACCGGAACAAGCCTCTTTAAACAGCATACCGGGTCCTGGTTCTATCACCTGTTTTGGCAGCACTCCCTGGATACGGCCTTTATCGCAAAGGATATGGCTGGAAACTGCGGCCTTCCGGACCAGAGCGAAGAACTCTTTATTGCAGGCCTCTTACACAATGTGGGGCAGATTCCGCTGTATCTGCATAAACCGGAAGCCTATGACAGTATTGTAAAAATGGTGATTCAGGAAGGCCGCCGGTTCAGTGAATTGGAACAAAACGTATATGGCACAAACCACCGGGATCTTGGGGGACTTTTGTTATCCCAGTGGAATTTCCCGGCCCTTTTCTGCGACTGCGCCCGGGAACATGGAAACATTAACATTACATCCAGCTGGAAAAAACAAATTCTGATCGTTTCTAACGCTTCATTTATTGCTTCCAACTGGAGCTATTTCGAAAAAAATCCCAAGGACTACCAACTGCTCGAAGCTCAGCTGAAACAGCTCGGCCGGGATGTGGCGAGTATCCGCACCTATGAAGGGGAATATCGCAGCATCCTGGCTCGAGATTCCTTTTACAAGGAATGTATCCAGCTCGTTAAGGAATAATGTAGTCCGCAAGACTCAGCCGGGCTCCAATATCCAGACTGGCGGACCAGTAGGCGGGCTTTGAACTCAGGTTAACATCTCCGGTTCTGCTGGCCCCCAGATTCATATAAATCGTGAGGTTCTTTCTTAATCCTTCCAGCCGAATCGCACTGTCCAGGAGCAATGATCCAGTGCTTGCGCCAGAACTGTACCAGCCTGACCATAGCTTGGCACCGGTAAGAATGGTCCAGTTAGGACTCCGTGCAACCTGGGCCGTAAGGTCAAAACCGCCTTTTATGGTAAGAGCCTGAGCTGGTGCATAGTAGTCGGTAATAGAGACCGTCTTCTCTGCATTTTCCCAGAGTCCAATAGCTCCCACGTCCAGGTTTATCACAGGTTGAACACGCAAGGTATTAAGGATGTGCAGTTCTCCCTGTACGCTGTATATGTTGTTGGTTTGATTCGTAAAATAGGGACTGAATATGGACCGGTAGGTACCATCGGCCTGGAAACTAAAGGTTCTGAACCAATTCCGGTTCGGAGCATCCAGAAAGAGCCGGGCAAAAGCCCCTGCCTGGTGCTCATAATTGGGGAAGCGGTCTGCAAAAAAGGTATCCTTAATCTGATGGAACAGGTAGGTCCCGCCAAGGGAGAAATATTTTCCAGTCCAGGATAGGCCGCCGCCAAGCTGGGGGGCTACCACCACATAGTCAGACAACCGATCCATAGCAAAATCATCTAAGGAAGCAGGCAGGATGTTATCCAATTTATTCTGAAGATTTCCTCCCGCTTCGCCATAAAAGGACAGTCCCAGAGCCTTTATAGTAACAGGAAGCTTAAGGCTCAGGGTATGGAGGGTCAGCGATTGGGTTTGAATAAGGGGGGTGTGGATCTTCTGATGTTCTGCGGTGTAAACCGTTTGCAGGTTCACAAAACTGGTGAGGGGAAGCACATAGGAAAGTTGGGCGGTCTCGGCGGACCGGTTGCTGTCTACACTGGCAGAAAGGGTGGTTTGCAGAACCTGGGGATGCTGGACCGAAAGGGTATTAAAGCTCCCTGCGGCATTTTCGTAGCGGGGATTAAGATCATAGACCCGCTTATACATGGTCAGGGCACCCATCCAGTCGCCGCTCTGCTCCTTTGCTCGGGCAAGGGTGAAAAGAGAGGCAATATCACTGGGGTTCAGTACCAGCACCCGTTCAAGGGTCCGAACCGCATCGGCAGGACGGCCCAGTCTCAGATACAGATCTGCCAGGCCCTGGCGGTCCCACTGGGTTTCCGTATCATATTGATACATCCGCACCCGCAGACGCAGGGCAGCTCGGCGCAGCAGCACCTTTTGGGCTGTATCAATCTGATAAACAAGAGGTCCTGCCTTTAGTTTGGTTTCTTGCAATTTTTTAATTTGCTCTTCGCTATCCTGGTTGGTAAAATCTGAATAGACCGCTTCTGCAGGTTCTGCTGGAGCTGCATGTTTTTTCATGTCCTCCAGGTCTCCCGCATAGGAATAATAGGTGGCCGGTGAAAAGAGCCCCTCATTAAGGGTTTGTTTTTGCCACAGTTGGGCCTGAAGAACCAATTTTTTAGTTGGTTCCAGGGGTACCTGTTCCGGCTGAGGAATCGTGATGGGCAAACCTTCCAGAAGATTAATCCGCAGAAGGCCGTGCAGGGCCAGGGGGTTATCCTTTGCAAGACCGGTTAGAAATGCCTGGTCATCCTTTATAAGCCATGTCCAGGGTTTTACGTTATTCAGAACCTCCGCATCCTGGGCTATTTGAGCGGCGCTGGAGTTCACCTCTTCCGTATAGGATTGCACCCGCTGAATGAACTCCCCATTAGCCCAGGCGTTTACAGGCGCGGCCAGAGCCACTTCTTTAGCCAATGCTTTTTGGGCTTCCTGCAAAGCCGCCTGGGACTTTTCCCGCTTAGCCGCATCGGTACTTTTCTGGTTTTGCACATCCTGAATCATGGCCTGCTTCAGTCCTTCCTGAGCCTTTTTTATGGCCTGTATTCGCTCATCTACAAGGAGCGGAAGCTGAGCTATAGGGGCCTTGGCAATCTGAAGCACATCCATCAGCCGGTAGGTATCGGTTAAATCCGCATCCATGCCTTCTAAAATAGTGTAAAGTTTGTTAATCAATATATTCTGGTTTTCAGCCAAAGCTTCGGTAAGCTTTCCGTTCCAGCTATAGGCCCGGACCAGTTCCAGCCGCAGATCCAGATTATCCGGCTCCTGGGCTAAGCGTTGGCGGTATTGTTCCAACACCTGTTCTTTCAAGGTAGTTTCCTGATCCAGAGCGGCGAGCACGCTGGTCAGGGCATCGGAACTGTTATACACATTCGGAATAAGGGCCCGTATTTCATTGGCCTTTTCGCTCTGATTGGTTTTGTTATAGGTGCGAACAAGACGCAGATAGAATTCAATCTGTTCCGGATGTTCCTTTGCACCAGCAAGGTAGGCATCGATAGCCTTGTCGGGATATCCGCTCGTATCGTAGATGGACCCCAGGGACAAAATCTGGTCCGGTGATTTTTTAACACTGTTCCAGAGTTCGGACAAATACCGTTCGCCGTCCCGAACCTTGCTTTCCCACAGCAAAGTGAGCGCATAATTTACTTTTAAATTCAGATCCTCAGGGTATTTAGTAATAGCCTGCTTATAAATATCCTCCGCATCCTGGTACTTCATGAGCCAGGCGCATATTTTACCAGCCTCGGCCCATACATCTTTTTCTGCATCGGGAGACTTAAGGTATTCCTTATAAAGCCGGATACCCTCATCAATTTCACCGCTCCAAATCCTGCTTTTTGCAGCAAGCAGCGTAAAGCGAATATCCTCTCCAGCCATGATCCTGCCGCGGGACAAGGTTTTTATAGCACTGCCATGATCACCGATTAGGCTGTAAACCTGGGCGAGCAACAGATAGCCTTCTTTGTTTTTTGGGTTTTGCTGAATCGCATACTCATATTGCGGAATAGTGAGATAGGGATTGTCAATACGCCTGTTAGTCAGGTCCAGGGGAAAACGGCGGGGAACAAGGTTTCTGTCTACAGTTCCTTGTAGCAGGGGAGAATCGGACTTAAGCAGAAAAAAGGCGTCTAAAAAGAAGTAGTACCGGGAATCGTAGCGACGGGTTTCACGAATTTCGAACCGGATCTTGTGGACCCCCGCAGTAAGGTTTACGGCTTGTTTTACCACAAACCAATGGTTTGTATTTGAGTATTTTTCCACCACCGCAACCTGCTCCCGATGTATCGGTACGGGATCGGTTTCATCAACTTTTATGTATATGGGTGACACAAAGGATGCCAAGAGGTCGCTCTCCGGGCCTGGAGGGGTGCCCCCAATCCAGAGGTTCCAGGTTCCGTTTTCGGGAACCACCATGGTATATTCGGCATAAAAGGGAACCCCCTTGGCGGTTCCTTCCCGGTTCAACTGCAGCATCCGATAGGCGCTGGAAGCATAATCCAGGGTAGCCTGGTCGGTGATATTCGTGGTAACCGCGTCCTCCGCTTCTACCCAAACCAGGCCCTTTGGTTGGGGTGCAAAGACCGGGTCAATCTTCTGATTCGTTTCAGCATAAAGGCTTAGGGCACAAGCTATAAAATATATAAAGGTTAGTGCAAAAATACGTTTCATCCTTTAGATCCTTTCTCCGATTATAGTATATATGAATTCTGCAAAAAAAAGACATACCCGGATACGAGTTTTTGTAGAAATTGTACTTTTTGCATCTTTGCCAGCCTTGGCCGACCTGGCCATACAGGGGGAAGTGCTATATCGCGATTTTTACACTACCCCCTATGCCCTGGTGTTTCCTGTTTTAGCAATCTTTTATCCCTTTGTTCCTGCCCTGCTGGGAGCCCTGCTTTCCTGGGCAGAGGGGGGAGTACTGCTGTTGTGGTATTGCACCAGCCAGGGCCTAGAACCCACTCAATATCTGCCCCTGGCAAGCCTTTATAGTCTTACTGCGGGGGTAATCCTTGCATTGCTTGCGGCCTTTATTCGAAACCGTATATTAGTGAGCCAAAAACACTATATAGAGCGGTACAAAAAGGCGGTACATCGCCTGGTAATGCTCGAAAAGCGCATCAGGTTATTGGAGCGGATCCACCAGGTACTGGAAAACCGGGTTTCCAGCCAGAAGGATTCCATCACCTTGCTCCATGATCGGGTAAAGAAACTGGCATCCCTGAATTTGGACGAGGCCCTTACAACCTTGCTGGATACAATTGCCCTCTTTACCGGGATGGAAACCGGTGAAATATGGCGGCTCAACGAAGAACAAACCCAGCTTATCCCCGCATCGGTCTATGGCTGGCCCAGTGAAGCAATTCAATCTGCCACCAGAAAACTGGATACCACCATCGAAGGCTATGTGTTCCGAAACAAGCAGATGTTTTCAGTGCGGATGCTTCTGAACAGCGCCGAATTCGACCGGTTCGATTCAAAAAAGAATATCCTTACCCTGCCGATTATTATTAATGGCAAGCCCTGGGGTGTGTTAAATATTCAGAACCTCCCCTTTGAGCAATATTCCCGCTACACTGAATCCATATTGGAAATACTTTTAAGCCTGGCAGAGCCGTACCTCCGGAACATTATTGAATATGAAAACCTGCAGAACCAGCAGGACCTGGATCCCATCACCGGATATCCCCTCTTTTCCTTGCTCTATAAAAATCTGGAGGATGACCTGGAACGGGCCCGGTATGAAGGGGGCAGTGTATCCCTGATTATCATGGAGGTTACCAACTTTGATGAGATCTCTGAACATATAGACCGTAACCAGCTAAGGCGGCTCCTCTTTACTGTTAAAGAGCTCATTGATGAAACTAAACGGATTAAAACCAAGGCATTCCACTATAAGGATGATAACCAGATTGCCCTGTTAGTCTATGGTCTCGATCACGACGGTGCATCCTTTTTCTGTCTGGATATATTGGCCCTGCTTTCCGGCTATACCTTTGAAGCGGAGGGCCAGGCCTATCCTGTGGAGCTCATCCTTGGCTTTAGCACCTCTGGCGCGACCGTATTTTCCGCTGACAGCATGATTGCAGAGGCAGAGCACCTGCTTTCTGTTCAGCGATTATAGGAAAAGCCCATGCAGAATTTCAGGAACATCTTTATATCTAAAACAGGCTTTGTTCCCCGCACGCAAGCCCAGGCATTAAAAGCCTATTTGGAAGATATTATCGGCCCGGAATACTACACCTATCGGGCGGTTAATATTCATCCCCTGCTGGAAGAACCCTGGGATTTTCAGGAAATTGACCGGCTCCTGGCCAAACCGGACCTAGATATTGAAACTATACAAATCTTAATTACCATCTTTGATAAAATGCTTCAGCTTCCGGATAAGGAACAGGCCCTGTTTGCCGCTGAAAGCATTAATGCCCTGGAACAGCGATATCTGAATCAGATTATTGCACTTAAAAAAAAGGCAGAAACAGATGCGGATACGGACACAATCAGGGCGATTCTGCAGAAATACCAGTGCCTAGCGGCGATAAATAAAAACCGGCCCCTGTTAAGAACCTTTTACCAGAAGGAAGCCCAGCAAACCTTTATCCAGTATCGGGACCTGCTCACGGATCCTGAAAAGGATATAGCGGCCTATATTTCCCTGCTTTTTGATTTAGAAGCAATGGAAGAAGCCCGCAGAGAAATTCTAGCGGCATTACAAAAACATCCGCGGAACGAAAAACTTCATTTTCTGGTAGCGGAGTTAAATTTTCGCATTCGTTCCTATCGGGAAGTGGGAACCTATATGAACCAGGTTGTAAAAATTGTTAAAAGCAAAACCGGTAAGGAAATATGCGATTTCTGGGGCATACAGGGAGCGCGCCATGGATAGACCACTAAGGGTATGCATGGTATTGGAAGGCTCCTACCCCTATATTACCGGCGGTGTAGCCGCCTGGGTTCAGGATATTATCCAGGGCCTGCCAGAGGTTGAATTTTCACTGTTAACCCTCTCGCCTCAGGCTAACCAGAAATTGCGCTACACCCTGCCTCCGAATGTTATAGACCATGTAGACATGGTATTGAGCGATGCACCCCGCAATAAAGAAGGCAGAAAACCGGGCAAAAGGTCCCTTAAAGCGGTCCTGCAGTTTCATCAACAGATGTTCGAAAATAAAAATGCGGACTTTAACGCCCTGATTACCGCACCGAAACACCTGGAGGAATTTGATAACGGGCTCCTGCGGGATACCAGCCTCTGGAACCTCCTTCTGCAATCCAATTTACGGAAAAACCCCGCCTATGCTTTCTCTGACTATTTTTGGGCCTGGCAATCTTCTCACCGGCTGCTCTTTAATACCCTGCAGATTAAGGCCCCGGAAGCGGACGTGTACCATGCAATTTCTACAGGTTTTGCAGGTCTGGCGGCCCTTACCGCCAGCAGAACCAACAATAAACCCTTTCTTTTAACTGAACACGGGCTGTATCACAAGGAACGGGAAATCGAAATCCGCAAGGCCGACTTTGTTCGCGGCTACCAGCGGGACATGTGGATTAATATTTACAACAACCTGAGCAAGATTTGCTACCAGTCCGCCGATGTGGTAACAGCCCTGTTCGAAGAAAACCGGCAGAAACAGATTGAACTGGGAGCAGATCCCAAACGGTGTATCGTTATCCCCAACGGCATTGATATTGAGCGGTTTTCATCGGTGGAACGGATTAAGAAACCGGGCTTTCACGTAGGGCTTGTGGGCCGCATTGTTCCTATTAAGGATATAAAAAACTTTATTACGGCGGCAAAAATCGTTCTGGACCAAATTCCGGAGGCTGTATTTTACGCCATCGGGCCCACCGACGAAGAACCGGACTGTTACAAGGAATGTGTGGCCATGGTAGAAAGCCTGCACATTCAGGATCGCTTTATTTTTACGGGCCGCCAGAATGTGCTTGAGTATTATGCATTCCTGGACCTGATGCTTCTTACCAGTGTTCGGGAAGCCCAGCCCCTGGTTATTCTGGAAGGCTGGGTAGCCGGAGTGCCCTGCATCAGCACCAAGGTAGGCAATGCCCCGGAAATGCTCGATTATGATGAACGATTCCTGGCACCTTCCAAGGATCCAGAAAAAATTGCCAAAAACGTGCTGTATGTCTACAACCATCCGGAGGAAATGAAGGCTATTAACGAACGGAACAAACAAAAGGCCATACGGCTGTATAACAAAAAGGATCTTATCCAGCGATATCGGGAGCTCTACGCCCAGTTTAAGGAGAAACTCTGATGGCAGGCATAGGCTTTCAGTTACGAAAAATTATCAGCCGGGGGAATTTGTACGAAACAATCGGGGCCCTCGTATCGGGCGTCTTTATCGTTGCAGGCCCCTGGCTTATTTCGGTGGTGGCCATGGCGATTCTGCAGGGCGCCTTTTCCCGGGAAGCCATCGCCGATATACAGGTGTTTCAGGCCGTAGTGGTCTACTGCTACGCCTTTTCACTAAGCCTCTTTTCTGCCCTGCATCATCACTTTACC
>Ga0272446_1005672_pt1 | contig 13566 bp, 10 predicted proteins | sample YNPCB0061_FD_194587 | JGI IMG/M metagenome (GOLD analysis project Ga0272446, IMG submission 194587) | Hot spring microbial mat communities from Yellowstone National Park, WY, United States - YNP-CB-006-1 | ecosystem: Environmental > Aquatic > Thermal springs > Hot (42-90C) > Sediment | place...
CGTCCGAAGTACTCGCGCGGCACCGCCTCGGCGAGCATGGCATCACGCAGCGGCCCGCGAAAGCCCCGACCGATCCAGGCTAGGCTCCGCAACGTAAGAATGGCCACTGCCTCAGTGACCAAGGCGATGGCGAAAGTGGCTCCGGCGGTAATGAGATAGCCCAGCGAAGCCCACGGTCGTTTTTCGCGAACGTGATGGCCGAGGTAACCGCCGCCGAGCTTGGACAAGCTGACGAGGAAGTCGGCAATTCCCTCGATCAATCCCAGAGCGGCCGGCCCCAACTGCATCGAGGCCAGGTAGAGTGGCAGCACCGCCGTACACATCTCATGGCTGAAGTCCGATAGAAACGTCGCCGCCACGATGGCCAGAACCGTTGGCGTTACCCAGCGAGGCGGGCCGGCGGCGTTAACGACTGAAAGAGGTGCAACAGGATCGCTGGGAATCGTCATGTCTGGCCTGAGTGGAAGGAGCGAACTACAGGAAGGGGCGAACGGATTGACGCGGGTCAGCCACCCAGGGCCTGTTTGAGAGCGAGGAAGTCTTGGCGAACCTGCTGCAACTCCTCGCGCAGGTTGACGGTCTGCTGTTCCAGGCTGGCGATTCGCGACTGGGCAGCGGCCAGTTCCTGACGCAGAGCCGCCAGTTCCTGACACAGTCCAGCGGACTCAGCACTGCTTCGTTCCTCATGCCGCATCGGGGCGTGAGAAGAGGCTGGCGTAGCGGTGGCAGGGGCGGGGACACTGGCCGCATGGGACAGCAGGCGATCCAGTTCGTGCTTAGCATGGAAGCCGTGCGTCAGCATGGCTCCCCGACGTTCCTCAGGGGTCAGATAGACGACGAGATGGCGTTCGACGAGCGGCTTGAGCCGAGAGCGGAGCGTCTCCAGATCGTCAATAGGTTCCATGCGGCTGGCACGGATGCGTAACTCGCCCTCAGTCTGTGCACCGCGGAGCAATAATTCGCCGAGAATGGCCAACTCGACCTTATCGACGTGCCAGCCTTCGTAGAGCAGATGTCGCCAGCGTTCGACTCGACCGCCGACGATTTTGCTGACCAGTCCCATCTGTTTGAGTTCGTTGAGGGTGTCCGCCACGTCGTCTTCGTCCAATTCGAGAATCGGATCGCGGTTGGACTTCTGGTTGCATCCGGTGACCAGGGCGTTGAGGCTGAGCGGATAGGCATCGGGCGTGGTCTTGGCTTTCTCGACCAACACCCCCAGGACGCGACGCTGATTGACGCTCAACACAGGCCAGGGGCCAGCCCGGCCAGCTACTTCCTCGGACATGGTTCCTCCATTTGAGATCCTTCGATCAGGGGCGCAACGTACCTCCCTGGTGGGACGGAGCAGCATCCGGCATGGCCTTGAGCGTTTGCAGGATCTGCCGTCGCTGTCCTTCTACTGCCCGCTGTCCGTAGGGGTTGATGCCCATCAATCGAGCTTCGACCACTGTGGCCAGCATGAGCAGTTGCAACAGTTGTCCTATCGTATGTTCCGACAAGGTGGGGACGAGCAGGTCGGCAGTAGGTCGGCCGACATCGTAGCTGTGCTGGGTGACCGACTTCAAGGTCGCCTGCGTGATGTCCGACAATCCCTTGCGATTAAATTGGTTCAGTTCGTCTTCGTTGCGATCCGCCATCTGAATGAGGATCGGCACGGTTTGCGGTGTTTTGACGATCAGGTTGGTCACGAAATGATCGCGGGGGCCTTCGAGGATTTGTTGGCCACGGATGTGCAGGTCGCGCGGCATCACCACAGACAAGGGAGTCGGCCCCCGGCTCTGCTTGCCCAGACACTCTGAAACCAGTTGCTCATACCACGCGCCCACGCCCGCCAACTTGCGTGACCATAGAGCCATCACGCGCAGCGGTTTGCGCAACTCCGCGTGCATCAGGTAGTTGATTCCGGCCAATTGCAGCACCGGATTTCGCTCGACGGGTTCTTCGAGGAAGCGGCGTGACATGAGAGCCGCCCCCTGCAACAAGGCTCGCACATCCAGCCCCATAAGGGCGGCCGGCAACAGGCCCGCCGGCGTGAAGACGCTGAATCGGCTACCGACGTTCTCAGGGATAGTCAGTAGGCCATCGTCGGGCAATCCTAGATTACGCGCCAGGTCGCGTAGGGGCGTGGACGGCCCGGTGACCACAGCAAAGAGTTGATTCAGCCAGGGGGAGCGAAGCCCATAGTATTCGGTGGCTTCGCGACGGAAGATGCGAAAAGCTACGCTTGGGTCTAAACTGGTGCCCGACTTACTGATGGTCACGACCGACCAGCGTTCCTCGCGCTGCTCAGGATCGACGCAGGTGATTTGCAGCAGATCGAGCAACTCCTGAAAGGCATCGTTGTCGGCACCGTGGCCCTCGAAATAGATGCGTGGTATCCCTAGTCGCGTCTCAGGGGGTAGTTCGTTATGATAGGTGCCGCGTAAGGCTCCGAAGAGTGCCTGGGCACCTAGATACGATCCGCCCGAGCCGAGAAAGACCACGCGATCGGAATTCTCGCGGAGCCGATTGGCCAAGTTCAGCACTCGACCGACCTCGCTGGCATCCTGCTTGCGGCGTAGATTGTCCAGCAGATCCTGAGGGAGATTGATGAAGCCCGGCTCCAGCGGCAGCGATTCGGCCGGCACTTGCCGTAATTCGCGTTCGGCGGCCAGTTGACTGCGGCACTGCAACAGTCGCTGGTGCAGTTCTTTGAAGCGACTGGGGTGCAGGAAGTGGCTGGCCCGCATTTCCGCCGCTGGAGTCCATTCCTCCTGCAACGGGGTCAGCAGATTCTGATAATTGTAGCCAATGGCTTCGTCGGGCAGTTCCATACGATCTGGGCCTTTCGACGGCACCACGGGCGACAGGTAACACCACGATGGGAGCAGAAACCAACAGCCGTCCTGTAGACGAGCCAGGAGCAACAACGCCTCCTATAAAGACAAATACAATCTAACCACTGGAAGGGAAATCTCCAACCATGAACTTGCACGAGTTGCTCGCCGAATTGCGCGAGGCCAACAGCACCAAGATCGTTCTGGTCGTGGCCGATGGCTTGGGTGGACTCCCCCTCGAACCGGGTGGCAAGACCGAACTGGAAGTGGCACGCACCCCTCATCTCGATGCTTGTGCCCGTGATGGGGTCTGTGGCTTGAGCATTCCAGTGCTACCGGGCATCACTCCCGGTAGCGGGCCGGCTCACCTGGCCCTGTTTGGCTACGATCCGCTCGAACAACGGATCGGCCGGGGCATTCTCGAGGCTCTGGGCATCAACTTCAGCATCGGCCCACGCGACGTGGCGGCTCGCGGCAACTTCTGCACCGTCGATGAGGCTGGCCGCATCACCGACCGCCGAGCCGGCCGACCCAGCACCGAACGCTGCGTCCAGTTGTGTCAGTTGCTCCAACGAATCCGAGTGCCCAGTGTCGAGGTGTTCGTCGAGCCAGTCCGCGAACACCGCTTTGTTCTAGTGCTGCGTGGCAACAACCTAGGCGACCAACTCAATGACACCGATCCGCAGGCACTGGGGGTGCCACCGCTAGAACCCGTTGGCCGCGACGAACCGTCGTGCCACACCGCCGTCGCTGTAGCCCACTTCCTCGCCGAGGTCCGCCAGTGTCTGGCTGAATATGCTCCAACCAATGCTGTGACCCTGCGTGGCTTTGCTCGTCATCCAGCCATCGTGCCCCTAGGCGAGTTCACCGGCCTGCGATGTGCGGCTCTGGCAGTCTATCCCATGTATCGCGGACTGGCCCGTCTGGTCGGCATGACCATTCTCGATGCCGGCCAATCGTTGACCGATCAGGTCGAGGCACTCAAGCAGGCGTGGCAGGCTTACGACTTTTTCTTCCTGCACTACAAATACACGGACAGCACCGGCGAAGACGGCAACTTCGCCGCCAAGGTCGAGATGATCGAGCGACTCGATGCCGAGATCCCACGCATCCGAGCCTTGAACCCCGATGTGCTGATCGTCACGGGCGACCACAGCACGCCGAGCAAGTTGCGTAGCCATTCCTGGCATCCAGTGCCGACCGTTCTGGTCGCCAAGACCGCGAGGCCAGATCGCGTGACGGAGTTCGGCGAGGAAGCGTGCTTACGCGGTGGACTGGGACAGTTCGCGGCCCAACATCTGCTGCCGCTGGCTCTGGCGCATGCCGGTCGGCTCGGCAAGTTTGGGGCATGAGCCTGCCATCTTGCGGCGATGAACTTCCAGATGACTGGCACGTCTCGGCAATGGTTCCTCTGTGTGTTTTTTTCCGATGAAGGACGACACGTTTCATGAAGCGACTCTCCTGGCTGATCGTCTTGCTATTTGTGGCTGCCGACGTGCAGGCGGCCGATCCGCCGCGCCCCAACGTGGTGCTGATCCTGGCCGATGATCTGGGCTTTTCCGATCTAGGATGTTATGGCGGGGAGATTGCCACCCCAAATCTCGACCGCCTGGCCAAAAATGGGCTACGCTTCTCGCAGTTCTACAATACGGCTCGCTGCTGGCCGACGCGCGGTGCCATTCTGACCGGCTACTACGCCCAGCAGATTCGCCGCGATACAATTCCCGGCATCCAAAGCGGCGGACAGGGCACTCGCCCCGCATGGGCCAGGCTCCTGCCGGAATTGCTTCGGCCACTTGGCTATCGCTCTTACCACTCCGGAAAGTGGCACATCGATGGACAGCCATTAGCCAACGGTTTCGATCGCTCCTACAGCCTGGAAGATCACGATCGCCACTTTGGGCCGCGGCGGCACTTCGAGGACGGCAAACCCCTGCCCCCGGCTGATCCAGGCTCCGGCTACTACTCCAGCACGGCCATTGCCGATCACGCCATCCGCTGCCTCAAGGAACACAGCGAGAAGTACGCCAAGCAGCCGTTCTTCAGCTTCGTCGCCTTCACGGCTCCGCATTTCCCCTTGCACGCGGCCGCCGAGGTTGTGGCTCGCTATCGCAAGATCTACGCAGCAGGCTGGGACGCCCTGCGCCAACAACGCTGGCAGCGACAGCGCAAACTGGGTCTTGAAGGCTTCGCGCTGTCCGCCGTGGAACGTGAGGTGGGGCCGCCCTACGCTTTTCCCGAGGCCATCAAGAAACTCGGAGCTGGCGAGATCAATCGTCCTTTGGAATGGAAGGCGTTGACCGATGCTCAGCGGGCATTCCAGGCCGACAAGATGGCCGTGCATGCGGCGATGGTGGATGTCATGGATCGCGAGATCGGCAAACTCCTCGCTCAGTTGAAGGCGATGGCCGCACTGGAGAACACACTGCTGCTTTTCCTCTCGGATAACGGGGCCACTGCCGAGATCATGGTGCGCGGCGACGGGCACGATCCCACGGCACCTGCCGGCAGTGCAGCGACCTTCTTGTGTCTGGGGCCGGGCGGTTCCACTCTGTCCAACACGCCTTTCCGTCGGCACAAGACCTGGGTTCACGAGGGCGGCATCTGTACGCCGTTGATCGTCCACTGGCCCAGAGGCATTTCGGACAAGGGACAATGGCGACACACGCCCGGCCATGTCATCGACTTCGTGCCGACCGTGCTGGAACTAGCCGGCGGCAAGGCACCTCAGCAGTGGGAGGGCAAGCCGGTGCCGCCGTCTCCGGGCAAGAGCCTGGTTCCCGTCTTCGCTCGTGATGGTACGGTGACACGCGACTCGCTGTGGTGGCTGCACGAGGGCAATCGGGCCTTGCGGCAGGGCAACTGGAAGCTGGTGTCGGCGGGTCGCAACGGCCCTTGGGAACTCTATGATTTGGCCAGCGATCGTACCGAGACGAAGAACCTAGCCGAGGCCATGCCCGAAAAGGTCAAGGCACTGGCCGAGGAGTGGGAGCGGCAGTTCCGCGAGTATGCCGCCCTGGCGAGCAAGGATGCGCCGCCGGCCAAGAAGAAAAAGAAGTGATCCTCTCTCGATGGGGTCAACTCACGGCTGCCAGGAGTCGGCTCATGGCCGCCTGCACGCCATCGGCGGCGTGGAACACGGCGGAGCCGGCCACCAGCACACGGGCACCGGCCGCGACGGCCTGCGGAGCGGTCGTTGCGTCGATGCCTCCGTCCACCTCCAGTTCGATGTCGGGTCGTATCTGGTCGATCATTTGCCGGATGCGCCGAATCTTGTTGAGCGTGGAGCCGATGAACGCCTGCCCGCCGAAGCCGGGATTGACCGTCATCGCCAGGATCAGATCCACCTCGGACAGGATCTCGGCTATCGCGACCGCCGAGGTCGCCGGGTTGAGTACCACGCCGGCCTTCTTGCCCAGGTGCTTGATGTGCTGAATCGTGCGGTGCAGGTGGATGGCTCCCTCGACGTGAACCAGCAGCGAATCCGCGCCGGCCTGGGCGAAGGCTTCCAGATAGCGGTCGGCGTCGCTGATCATCAGATGCACTTCCAGCGGCAACGCAGTCACCGGCCGCAGGGCCGCCACCACCAGCGGGCCGATGGTGATGTTGGGCACGAAATGCCCATCCATCACATCGACGTGGATGCGGTCGGCTCCGGCTCGCTCGACCTCTTTGACCTGCTCGCCTAGTCGGGCGAAATCGGCAGACAGAATCGACGGAGCCAGTTTGATCGCGCTCATGGGTCGCTCCTCAGCGGGTGGTGAGATTCTGGGCCATCTGTCGAGCCATTTGCATGCTGTCGGTAAACTCTCGATCGCGAACGCGATCGGACAGTTGTCGGCCGATCAGTTCGACTGCCTGAGAAGTCGGGATGGCCAGGGTTCGTCGAGCGGCATCAGCCATGCCCTGCAAGACGACTTCCAACCGCTGCGAACTCTCGCCAGCGATGCAGAAATCGACCGGCTGGCCGTGCAGCGTGCCTTTGACGCAGACCTGCCGAATCAGCGGAAGAGCCTCGGGAATGCGTCGGATGCGGAAGAGGGTGGTCTGGTTGTTCTTGCCGACAAACCGCCAGAGCATCTCGACTCCGGGGCGAATTTCGCCGTGCTGCACGCGATAGCCCATCTGTCGGGCCAGCCAAGCCGCCAGCAGCCAACTCTGGATGACGGCTTTGGGGCCGTGCTCGATGAGGATTTCGCTCACGCTGGTGGCCGCCTCGGGGACGTTGGCATCGAACAGCGACTGTTCGAGGATACGCCGCCAGTGGCGAAGCCTGCGCCAGTTGAGATCGCTAGCGACGCGCCAGCGGACGCCAGGTCGCTCAATGTTCTGTAACCAAGCAGCAGTGGCGAGCATACCGCGAGCCGGCTCGGCCCAGTCGAGGCTATCGTAGATGATCTGTTGGGCCGACTCGGCCAATTCATCGAGTAGCGATCCCGCCAGAGGCGGCGGCACCGGCACAGCCCACCACAGATTGACGGGCAGATCGCCAATCAGCAAAGCGCGGACGGCGAAAGGTAGTCGTTCCACATGCGGGCCGGCCGCGTGCAGCGTCACCATCTCGCTGCAAGTGTGCGGAGAGGCACCCGGCCCCAACGGTCGAACGGTCACTCGCGCTGTCACCTCGCGATCGCCGGTCGGCTCGCCGACCAGTAGGATCACGCGGGCCGGATGAACCGCCGAGATGGCCGGCACCTGCTCGTTGATGGCAATCGAGGTTTCCAGACTGTTGCAGAAGATGACCAGATTGGACATGCGAGCCCGCTGGAGCGGTTTGCCGGCTCCCTGGAGAGCTTTCATCTGGTAGTTCAACTCGCGTTCGACAAACCGCAATGGCACGAGGTACTGTGGCCCAGTGACGGCGGGGACACCCGTGCCGGTCGGCGCGAGGAATTCCTGGCTGTCGCTCATAACGTCCTCCACTGTCGGCCATCAGCTGCCATGATGCGATCCGCCTCGGCCGGCCCCCAAGTGCCGCACTGATACTCCGGCAGATCGCGAACGCGCGAGGCGGCCCACTGGTCGAGAATTGGCATGACAAACTGCCAGGCCGCCTCGACGGCATCCTTGCGGAGAAACAGGGTGGCATCGCCGGCCATCACGTCCAGAATCAGCCGTTCGTAGGCTTCCGGTGGCGTGCCTCCCAAATTGGCCGAGTAGTTGAACTCCATCTGTACCGGATAGATCCGCAACCGAGAACCGGGCAGCTTGGAGGCCAACCGCAGTGCCATGCCCTCCTCGGGCTGCACGCGCAGCGACAAAACGGTCGGCTCGAGCGGCACCTCGGGATGCTGGTTGAACAGCACCTGAGGCACATCCTTGAACTGGATGGCCACCTCGCTGGCTCGCTTGGGCAACCGCTTGCCGGTACGCAGGTAGAACGGCACGCCCGACCACCGCCAGTTGTCGATGAAGAGCTTCATGGCCACGAACGTCTCGGTGGTCGAGTTCATGGAACCGGGCGGCAGGGGTTTGTTCATGCTGGCAAACCAATCGCGAACTTCCTTGCGATAGCCAGGCACGCGCTTGCCATAGACATCGCCTTCGATATACTGCCCGCGCACCACGTTCTTCTCGATGTCGGCGGGGCTTAACGGTCGCAGAGCGTGCAGCACACCGGATTTGGCATCGCGAACGATGTCCGGCATCAGCGACCAGGGCGGTTCCATCGCCACTAGGCACAGCACTTGCAACATGTGGTTTTGCACCATGTCGCGTAGGGCACCCACTCCCTCATAGTAGCCCACCCGGCTTCCCAACACGTTACCGGCCTCGTCATACTGCACCACCCCCTCTTCCTCGCTGACGGTGATCTGGACATGATCGACGTACTTGCCGTTCCACAGCGGCTCGAAGATGCTGTTGGCAAACCGCAGAACGAGCAGATTCTGCACGGTTTCCTTGCCGAGATAGTGGTCGATGCGGTAGGTCTGCGACTCGGCGAAGGACTGAGCGACGGTGTTGATGACCTGTCGGGCACTGTCGAGATCCCGGCCGATGGGTTTCTCGATGATGACCCGACTGAAGGATTGCATCTGCTCGGGATCGCTGATCATGCCGGCGGACTTAAGATGGGCAACGCACATGCCCACCAGTTGCGGCGGCACGGCGAGGTAGTAGACGCGGGCACCGGGAATGCCAAACTGATGGTCGATCTCGGTCAGACGTGCCTTGAGCCGTTCGTAGGCGGCCGGATCGTTGAAACTACCGGGCACGAAGAACAGGGCGCGAGCGAAGTCGGCCCAGTGGGCATCGTTGAGCGGTTGTCGCGAGAACCGCTGGATGCCGGTGCGGGCGCGTTCGCGCAGGAACTCATCGGGATTGCCGGTGACGGCCCCCTCGGCAGGCAGACCAAAGCCCATGACGGCGAAGTGCGAGGGCAACAGACCGTCGATGTTGAGGTTGTAGACCGCCGGCAACAGCTTTCTCCAGGCCAGGTCGCCCGGTGCCCCGAAGATGACGAGCTGACAAGGTTGTGGCTGGAGATTCCGTACTCCAGCCGCTTGAGAATCCAGGAGCATTCGCACCCCTCCAATCGAGACCAGACCCGGACGCTCAACGGCCGCGCCGCCGTTCCTCCAGAGGCACAAACTCCTGGTGTTCATCTCCAATCAGCACGATGTCGGCCATTCCCAAGAACAGTCCCGTGCCGACGACTCCAGGGATGTCCTGCAACGTATGTTGCACCGCGACTGGATCGTCGAGCGTGGAGATGCGACAGTCGATGATGGCGTTGCCGTTGTCCGAGACGAAAACCCGCCCCTCTTCTTCGTAGAGGCGGCCGGGCATACCGAGTTTTTCCAGGCGGTACAGCACCAGCGGCACTGCGAAGGGAACCACTTCTAGGGGCAACTTGCCGTGACTGCCCAGCCGATCGACGCACTTTTCCTTGCCGACGAGGATGACGAGTTGTTGCGAGGCAGCGGCGACGATGCGTTCGCGCACTAGTGCCCGACCATAACCTTTGATGAGTTGCAATTCGGGATCGACCTCGTCGGCCCCATCCACGGTCAGAGCCAACGGTATGGCCGCCGACAGATCGACCAGCGGCACGCCCACCTCGCGAGCCAGTCGTTCCGAGGCGGCCGAGGTGGGCACGCCGCTAATGTGGAGTCCTTCGCGGCACCGCTGACCAAGCAAGCGGATGAATTCGCTGGCGGCCCGGCCGGATCCCAGCCCTACACAATCACCGTCCCGGACGAATTGTAACGCACGCTCGTAGATGGTCATCGAACGCCTCCTGCACTCCACGAAAGGTCGCGCAGGCCATTATCGCAACACGATGGCGTTTTGTCCTGGGGGAAAGAGTCGTCCGAGGAGGAGATTTGCCGATTCAGTTCAGTTAGGAGTAACGCAGTAGAAGACGAGCCGGCCACTCACACTGCCAGCTCGCCAGGGACAACTGCGTAACTCCTACGCTCTTTAGAAAGACGAATTCAGCAGCGCGGCCCCAAAAAGACACCAGCGACGGCTCGGTCTGCCGAGTCGTCGCTGGCGGAAAAGCCAGTCGCCTCCAATCGGGTCAACCCGTCGCTCCCTGGGTCTTGGTTTGCTGGGACTGCCAGACCAAAGCCTGGGCGGCCGTTGGCTCGCAGTCTTCAGGGAGTTCGCTGTCCTTGTGGAAGCACAGCACCTTGCCGGGAAACCGTTTGGAGGTGCAGTGGATATACTGGCCTCGAGCGTGCAACATGCCCAAAATCTTGCGAGGGCACTCCTGCGCCAGTTGCACCAGAGCTTCTTCTTCGGTCATAGCATCGCTCCTTGTGCCGACACGCTCCTGCCGGCACGGCGGCTGCCAGGCGAAAACGAGTCGGGCGGCCAACCCCCTCAGTCAGCGCGGGACTCTCAGCGAACTGCCATCAGTGGGCAGCGTTTTCAATCTGGTCAAACCCGCCTGGCAAAGGGTGGGACAAACCAGGACAACTCTACCACGCCCGGAACACCCGTCCAGACATTCTGGCTGGGCTGAAGTAGATTCGATGTTTGCCAGCCCAGACACCTCCCGCAGGATCGGTAAAGTCGCTCCGGCATGCCTAGATGGCAAGGCAAGCGAAGCAGCCAAGCAGAGAGGGTGGCCTACAGCATCTGGCGCAACCCATACTTCGTGGCGGCGGCCAGCAGTTGCCCTTCCAGAGCCAAAGCCCGCAGAGCCGTCGGCACATCGACTTGCAGGGCGGCCATTTCTTGCTGGGGATCCAGTCCCAGAGCCTCGCGCAGCCGGAGTGCCAGATGGTGCTTCTCACGGGGTGTGAAATAGGTAAACGCCAGCCGCAGAGCGGGCAAGGCCCGCAAGAAGTCCTCCTCGGGCCAGCCGAGCAGCACTTCATGGATGGCCAACAGCAAATCGCGTTGACGGGGCACCTGCTCGCGAGCCAGAGCAAACAAGCCACTGAGAAAATCGCCCAGTTGATCGGGATCGAGGAACTGCCGTAACTGGTTGCGGACGGCATCGGCATCGCTGGCGTTCAACGACCAGCAGGCCCCCAGAGCCGCTCCGCGGAGTACCGCAGTCTGAGCGCGGTCGGCGGCGACTCGTCGCAGTACTCCGGTCAGTTCGTCTCGAGCCAGCCCCAGCAGCACCTCACACCGCTCGAAGGTCTCACGCAGAGCGATCACCCCTTGGATCAGTTCCCGATCGCGGCCACTGGTCTGCCCCAGTCCCTCGAGCAGCCACAGGGCACGAGCATAGGCATCGCGCAGCAAGTCGCCCATCGGCTCGCTGCCGGCGGTACGCAGCACCGTGTCGTAGCGATAGAGGTAGAGCAGGTGTCCCAGAGCTTCGGTGAGGCCGAAGTAATCGCTCTCGCCGCGAATCAGGTCGCCGACACGCTGTCGTAATGCCCAGGCCAGATCGATCAGGCCGGCCAGTCCGGCATCCAGCAGCAGTTCAGCGGCGCGGGCGGCACTGCGGCCGATCTCGGCAATGCGTTCCGCCAGGGCCGCTGCGGTGGCATCGGCCAGGGTCGGGCCATAGCGAGCCGCCTCGATGCAGCGGGCCTCGAAATCTGGACTCCAGCCAATACGCCAGCGTTCCCAGATGCTGACCATCTCCTCTCGGGTAGCCAGGTTGGTGCCGGCGCAGCGATCGAACCCGGCGATGGCCAGCAACCGCAGACGGTGCAAGACCTGGCTGGCGGGACGGTCGGCCTCGACCTCCAGAACTAGTTCGATCTCGCGAGGCACGGGACGGGGTTCGAGTTGATGCTCGGCCAAACGGGCCTGGATGTCCTGAACCAGGGGAGGTCGCATCACTCCCTCTGCCAGCCGACCGCGCTGCCCGCCCCGTAGCACGTCGTGGATGGCTTCCAGCAGCGGATGTCGGCCGGTACGCGTCAGTTCCTCCTTGACCAGTGCGGTGGTCAGACCATCGACCAAATCGGTTCGCCAGACACAGCGATGGCCGCGCAGGTTGGCTAGAGCCTGGGCGGTGGACTCGGCAGCGATCAGGTCGGCGGAACTGATGGGCTGCTTGAAGCGGCGCAATTCCTCGACGATTCGCCCCAGCAGCGTCCGATGGGTGTCGGAGCGACCGGCCCGACGGTCTTGCCAGATTTGGTGGTAGAATCCCGGATTGGGCATGCCGGCATCATAGCCGGTCAGGTTGTCCAGTCGCTCGAAGGAGTAGGGAGTCAGAGCCAGGCCGCGTTCCTCGCCATCTTCGATTGGCACTAGGGTGGCTTCGGCCGGCTCGAGCATCTCGCCCAGATCCAACCCGTTGAGCCGAGCGTACAGGGCTAGAGCGTGTCCACCGCCGACGACCACGAGAATCTTGCCCGTGGTGGCCTCAGACATTTGCTGAATCTGCCGAGCCATGAACGCTTCGCGAACTCGATCGCCATACAGACCCGGTGCTTCGAGCAACCGCATCCGACCGCACAGTTCATGGCAGCGACGCAGGTAATCCTCCAGTTGCAAGCGGTCGTCGATCTCGAACAGCGTGTCCCACAGCGAGCTGAAGTCGCTCACTCCCAGGCGTTGGCACAGCCGATGGATGTACTGGCTACGCAGGAAGATGGCCTCATTGAACCGATTACTGGGCGGTTGCTGATCGGCGGCAGCGATGTCGGCCCAGGGCAGGTCGATGAAGCGAACTTGGGCACCGTACTGATGGCCGAGTTGTAGAGCTTGCCATTCGGGAGAATGTTCGCACAGCGGATAGAACGCGCCGAGTCGGCTCCCGTCAGCGGTTCGGACGTAGCTGTAGATAGCGATGGGCAACTGGTGAGGGAGCAACAGTTCGTCGAGCCGATCATTGAAGTCGGATGGACTTTCGATGAGAACGGCCTCGGGCCGCAACCGTTCGATGGCGTGCCCCACCAGACGAGCCGCTGTCGGGCTGTGATGGCAGACTGGAAACAGGATGATCCGAGCCGACAGGTCGGCCAGAGCCGCGAGGTCAGGAGCCGTCATGAACTCCCTCCCGCCGGCGTGAGTGGGCGTGCGACTCCCACCGCTGACGCGAGTGGGCTCGCCAGCGAACTGCCCCGCGTTAGCGGGCGGAGGTCAGATGAACTTCTCCGGGGCGACGAACAGCGGATCGCCCAGACTTTGCTGACAGATCGCATAGAGTTCCTTGCGATTGTCAAGGAACACACGAACAATCTGAGGATCCCACTGGGTGCCGGCTCCTTCCTGGAAGATGCCATTGATCGCCTCCGGATTCAAACTGCTGCGATAGGGGCGAGCGGCCATCATGGCATCACAGGCATCGGCGACCGCAATGACACGAGCCAGCAATGGAATGGACTCC
>Ga0272446_1005673_pt1 | contig 13564 bp, 10 predicted proteins | sample YNPCB0061_FD_194587 | JGI IMG/M metagenome (GOLD analysis project Ga0272446, IMG submission 194587) | Hot spring microbial mat communities from Yellowstone National Park, WY, United States - YNP-CB-006-1 | ecosystem: Environmental > Aquatic > Thermal springs > Hot (42-90C) > Sediment | place...
GGACGAAGTGGGCAAGGTACTCAATGCCCTGCGTTCCATGCAGACCAAAATGGGATTCGACGTGGCGGAGGCGAAGCGAGTGGCGGACGAGAACCTGCGGATCAAGATTGGGTTGGACAATGTGAGCACGGGGGTGATGATTGCGGACGCGACGCGCAAGATCATCTATGCCAACAAGTCTGTGGTGGACATCCTGAGCAAGGCCGAGTCGGACATCAGGAAACAGCTGCCGAACTTCAGCGCGGCGAATATGATTGGCGTCAGCATTGACACCTTCCACAAGAACCCGGCCCATCAGGCCCAGCTGCTGTCCAACCTGAACGGCACCCACACGGCCGCCCTGAGCATTGGCCAGCGCCACATGGTGGTGCGGGCCAGCCCGGTGATCAACGAACGGGGCGAACGCCTGGGAGCGGTGGCCGAATGGACGGACCGCACGGCGGAAGTGGCGGTGGAGAAGGAAGTGGCGGACCTGGTGCAGGCCGCGGCGGCCGGCGACTTCAGCCAGCGCATCGCCATGGCGGGCAAGGAAGGCTTCTTCCTGCAACTGGCCCAGGGCATCAACGACGTGGTGGAAACCTCCGAGCGGGGCATCAACGACGTGGGCGAAGTGCTCAAGGCCCTGGCGGACGGCGACCTCACCCGGCGCATGGAAGGCAACTACGAAGGCCGGTTCGCCGAGTTGCGTGACGCCACCAATGCCACGGTGGAGCGGCTGAAAGAGATCGTCACCCAGATCCGGGAAGCCACGGACGCCATCAACACGGCGGCGCGGGAAATCGCCGCCGGCAACAGCGACCTGTCGGCGCGCACGGAGAACCAGGCGGCCAGCCTGGAAGAGACGGCCAGCAGCATGGACGAGCTCACCAGCACGGTGAAGCAGAACGCCGACAACGCGCGGCAGGCCAACCAGCTGGCCCTGGGGGCCTCGGAGGTGGCGGCGAAAGGCGGCGAAGTGGTGGGGCAGGTGGTGCACACCATGGGCGCCATTGCCGACAGCTCGAAGAAGATTGCCGACATCATCAGCGTGATTGACGGCATCGCCTTCCAGACCAACATCCTGGCGCTGAACGCGGCGGTGGAAGCGGCGCGTGCTGGGGAACAGGGCCGGGGCTTCGCGGTGGTGGCCGGGGAAGTGCGCTCCCTGGCGCAGCGCTCGGCGGCGGCGGCCAAGGAGATCAAGGAGCTGATCTCCGACTCCACGGACAAGGTGGACAACGGCTACAAGCTGGTGGAGCAGGCGGGGGCCACCATGGGCGAAGTGGTGAACGCGGTGAAGCGGGTGACGGACATCATGGGGGAGATCACGGCGGCCAGCATGGAGCAGAGCCAGGGCATCGAGCAGGTGAACACGGCGGTGGCGCAGATGGACGAGATGACCCAGCAGAACGCCGCCTTGGTGGAAGAGGCCGCCGCCGCCGCGGAATCCCTCCAGGATCAGGCGGGCACCCTCAGCGAGGCAGTCAGCGTGTTCAAGATCCAGGGCGAAGGTGGCCGCCCGCCGGCACGCCATGCAACGGCGTCCGTGCCGGCTCCCGCCGTCCGTTCCGCCCCCGCCCGGGCGCCCGGCCCGGTGAAGGCGGCGGCCCGCATTGCCTCCGGCAGTACGGGTACGGACGACGAGTGGGAAGAGTTCTAAGGAAACGCTGATTGATTGCCCCCTCTCCCGCGGGGAGAGGGTGGGGAGAGGGCAACTGGTTGATTTTTCTTGGACACCCTCCCTCTCCCCCACCCCTCCCCCCGAGGGGGAGGGGAGTTATTCAGCACTTCGACGCATAACCGGAAAACATCATGGCCGAGGCCCCGAACCGATCACGGGAGTTCGATTTCTCCAGGCGGGACTTCGAGGAAGTCCGCAAGATGATCTATGACCATGCCGGCATCGCCCTCTCCGACGCCAAGGAGGACATGGTCTACAGCCGCCTGGCCCGTCGCCTGCGTGCCACGGGCACCAAGAGCTTTCGCGAGTATCTGAACTTGCTGCGGACGGGGCACGAGGAGGAGTGGGAGGCCTTCGTCAATTCCCTCACCACCAACCTGACGGACTTTTTCCGCGAGGCGCACCACTTCCACATTCTGAAGGATTTCCTCAAGACCCGGCGGGACCGGCCCATCACCCTCTGGTGTTCCGCCGCCAGCACCGGCGAGGAGCCCTACTCCATCGCCATGACGGCGGTGGAGGCCCTGGGGGGCTTTCATGCCCCCGTGAAGGTGCTGGCCTCGGACCTGGATACCCATGTGCTGAAAAAGGGCCGTGACGGGGTTTATCCCGTGGAGCGCCTGCAGAAGCTGAGCCCGGCCCAGCAAAAGCAGTTCTTCCTGCGCGGGACCGGCGAAAAAGCGGGCCTGACCCGGGTCAAACCGGAACTGCGCGCCATGGTGGAGTTCTTCCAGCTCAATCTGCTGGATGCCCACTACCCCATCCGGGATCCTCTGGATGCCATTTTCTGCCGCAATGTCATGATCTATTTCGACAAGCCCACCCAATACACCATTCTCAAACGCATGAAGCCCCTGCTGAAGCCGGACGGACTGTTGTTCGTGGGGCATTCCGAGGCCCTCTACCATGCCACGGACCTGTTCCGCCTGCGGGGGCAGACCGTGTATGTGCACGCGGAATACAAAGAAGGACAGGCACGGTGAGCCAGCACGGATTCGAGGAAGTCCTCGCCCCCAATCATTACTTTGATCGGCACTTCAAGATCGAAGCGGCCAAGATTCTGCCGGGGGAGTATTACGTCACGGGCCGGGACATGCTGCTGGTGACCGTGCTGGGTTCCTGCGTAGCGGCCTGTATTCGTGATCCCCGCTCCGGTATTGGCGGCATGAACCATTTCATGCTCCCCGAGGGCGGTGGCGACGAGCACAATCCCTTGTCCTCCTCTGCCCGCTATGGCGGCTATGCCATGGAAGTGCTGATCAACCAGCTGGTGAAACTGGGCGCCAACCGCGCCGGCCTGGAGGCCAAGGTGTTCGGTGGCGGCGCGGTGCTGAGGGGGTTCACCACCGTCAACGTGGGGCAGAAGAACAGCGATTTCGTGCTGGAATACCTGCGCAATGAGCGCATCCGCGTGGTGGCCCAGGACCTGGGGGACCTGTATCCGCGCAAGGTCTACTTCTGGCCCTCCAGCGGGCGGGTCATGGTGAAGAAGCTGAAGAGCGTGCACAACAACACCATCATCGAGCGGGAAAAGGATTACGGCCAGCGCCTGCAGTCTTCCTCCATCGCCGGGGATGTGGAGCTGTTTACCTGAACGGGCGGCTTGATCGCCATCTGGCGGCGAAATGTCCGCGCGCAGCGAGAGCACAGAGTCATGCCGAAAATCAAAGTCCTAGTCATCGACGACTCCGCCCTCATCCGCAGCATCATGCGGGAGATCATCAACAGCCAGCCCGATATGGAAGTGGTGGGCCAGGCGCCGGACCCCCTGGTGGCGCGGGATCTGATCAAGGCGCTCAATCCCGATGTGCTGACCCTGGATGTGGAAATGCCGCGCATGAACGGCCTGGAGTTCCTGGAAAAACTCATGCGTCTGCGGCCCATGCCGGTGGTGATGGTCTCCACCCTGACCGAGAAGGGCTCCGAGGTGACCCTGAAGGCCCTGGAACTGGGGGCGGTGGACTTCATCGCCAAACCCAAGCTGGGGGTGCGGGATTCCCTGGCCGAGCTGGCGGTGGAGGTGGGGGACAAGATCCGCGCCGCGGCCCGGGCACGGGTCCGCCGTCATCCGCTCAACATGGCCCCGGCCGACGTGCCGCGCCCCTTGGCCGGCCATTTCCTCCACACCACGGAGAGGCTCATCTTCATCGGCTCGTCCACGGGGGGGACCGAGGCCCTGAAGGAAGTACTGACACGCCTGCCGGCCAATGCGCCCGCGGTGCTCATCGCCCAGCACATGCCCGAGGCTTTCACCCGATCCTTCGCCCAGCGGCTGGACGGTCTGTCCGCCCTGACGGTGAAGGAGGCGGAGCACAACGAGCGCGTCGTGCCCGGGCACGCCTACATCGCCCCGGGCCATTCACACCTGCTGGTGAAGAAAAGCGGCGCCTATTACTACACCGAACTGTCCCAGGCGGAGCCCGTGAATCGCCATCGCCCCTCCGTGGACGTGTTGTTCCACAGCGCGGCGACGGTGGCCGGGCCCAATGCCGTGGGGGTGATGCTCACGGGCATGGGCAAGGACGGCGCCCAGGGCATGCTGGCCATGCGCCAGGCCGGGGCCTACAACATTGCCCAGGACGAGACGTCCTGCGTGGTGTTCGGCATGCCCAAGGCGGCTATCGAGGCGGGGGCTGTCCATGAAGTGGCGCCCCTGACGGAGGTGGCGGCCAGGATTCTCGCGCGCCTGTCGGAACGGGATTAGCGCTATTCAAGTTTCCCGGGGTTGGACCGATAAATACGGGAAATTCAGTTCGGAGCCAGACCATGCAAATCAAGAGCACAGAGGGCGCGGGCCGCCTGGTTCTCACGCTGAGTGGGCGTTTTGATTTCCACTCCCACCGGGACTTCCGCGCGGCCTATGAGGCAGCCCTGGCATCGGGCACCGTCAAGACCATCGAAGTCAATTTCGAGGGCGTGGATTACCTCGACAGTTCCGCCTTGGGCATGCTGCTGCTGTTACGCGAAAAGGCGGAGGCCAGTGGCAAACAAATCGTGCTGGCCGGCCTCAGGGGCACGGTCAAGCAGGTACTGGACGTGGCCAACTTCGGCAGGCTTTTCTCCATCCAGCCCTAACGGACATGGCGACGGCCACCCCGAAGCATGAATGTCGCCCTGTCCTCTCCCTCATCCCCAGCCCTTCTCCCCGGGGGAGAAGGGAGCTTCTAGGTCGGATTACGCCCACATTCACGTGAACAATGAGCCCGGGAGACCCGATGTGTCGGGCGACAGCCTGAAAATCCTCATCGCCGACGACAACCAGGTCAACCTCCAACTGTTGGAGTCAGTGGTACGACGTCTTGGCCATGTGGCCGTGGTGGCGGGTAACGGCCGGGAGGCCATCGAGGTCTTTCGGCGCGAGGCCCCCGACCTGGTATTGATGGACGTGATGATGCCCCACATGGACGGCATGACCGCCGTGCGGGAGATTCGCGCCCTGCCTGCTGACATATGGGTGCCCATTATCTTCTGCTCCGCCGTGGACCGCGTGGAGGACATCGTCCGGGGTCTGGAATGCGGGGCGGATGACTACCTGGTGAAGCCCATCTTCCCCCAGTTGCTGCGGGCGAAGCTCAATCACTACGCCCAGTTGCTCAAGCTCCAGCGGGATGTGAGGGCCTATACCGGTGAATTGGAGAACTGGCGGGAGGAGGCCCAGGAGCAGGCCCGCCTGGGCGCCCACGTGATGGCCCGGCTGACCGACGCCGAGGGCCTGCGGGATCCCCTGTTGCAGCACTTCAATTTCCCTGCGGATACCTTCAGCGGCGACTTGCTGTGCGCGGCCAGAGGGCCGGGGGGGGTGATGCACGTGATGCTGGCGGATGCCGCCGGCCACGGCCTGGCAGCAGCCCTCACCGCCCTGCCGCTCACCCAGGCCTTCTACAGTATGACGGCCAAAGGTTTTCCCCTGGCCACCATTGCTGAGGAACTCAACCAGAAGCTCAAGGCCATCTTGCCGGTGGACCGGTTCGTGGCCGCCACCCTGGCTGCCGTGGATGTGCGCAACCAGACCGTGGAGGTGTGGAACGGGGGCAACCCGGACGCCCTGTACATCAACCGCCAAGGCAAGGTGCTGAACACCTGGGTCTCCCGGCATCCACCCTTGGGCATTCTGCCCTCCAGCGTGTTTTCCGGGATGACCGAGACCGTGGTCTTCAGTGAACCGGGGGATCTGGTGCTTTGTTCCGACGGTCTGGTGGAGGCCGAAACGCCCCAGGGGGAATGGCTCGGCCTGGAAGGGGTCATCGGTCTGCTGGGGGGGGCGCACTCCGGTCATGGGCGTATCGAGCATCTGATCCAGGGCTTACGGGCCCACATGCAGGCGGATTCCGGCCGGGATGACATTTCCTGCATGGTGCTGCACGTGCCCATCGAGCGCCGGCGCCAGTTGCGTGTCGACGCGCCCAGCGTGGTGAGCCAGGCTTCCATCGATGATTGGCGCCTGGACATTGCCTATTCGGCCCAGGAGTTGCGCTACATCGACGTGGTGCCGGCGGTACTGGGCTTCATCACCCAGGTTGCGGCCCTCAAACCCCATCAAGGCGCCTTGTTCCTGATCATCTCCGAACTGTTCAACAATGCCCTGGACCATGGCGTCCTGGGGCTGGATTCCGCCATGAAGGCCGAGGCAGGGGGCTTAGAACGCTACCTGCAAGCGCGCACGGAACGGCTGGCCGCCCTGCAGGATGGGTTTGTGAGCCTGGCTTTCCATCTGCATCAGCAGACGGCCCGGGCGGTGCTGGACATCTCGGTGCAGGACAGCGGTCCCGGGTTCGATCATGGCGCCCTGTTGCGTCAGAAGGATGCCGAGGATTCATGGCGCGAACATGACCGCCCCAGTGGTCGCGGTATCGGCCTGGTGCGTAGCCTGTGCGACCAGCTCGTCTATTCCGGCACCGGCAACAAGGTCTGGGCGCGCTATGTGCTCGGTGATCTGACCGTGCCAGAGGTGGCTGGGGGGAACAACGGGCCCTGAGGGCACCCAGTCCAGCCTGCCGGTCACCTCAGCCGTTGATGCGTTCCAGCAGTTCCTGGATGCGTTCTGGCCTGCCCGCCCGCAGCAGGCGGCGGGCAATGGGGCCCAGCTCACCGATGTGGCTGCGCAATACCTGCTGCTTGACGGACATGATATGGGCGGGATGCATGGAGAAACGGGTGAGGCCCAGGCCCAGCAGCAGGCGGGTCAGACGCGGATCGCCCGCCATCTCGCCACAGACGGACACCGGGGTGTCCAGTTTCTTGCCCACGGTCAGGGTGTGGAAGATGAGTTGCAACACGGCGGGGTGCAGCGGGTCGTAAAGGTGGGCCACGGCGTCGTCCGTGCGGTCGATGGCCAGGGTGTACTGGATCAGGTCGTTGGTGCCCAGGGACAGAAAATCCAGCTTGCGGGCGAACCATTCCGCCGCCAGGGCGGCGGCGGGCACTTCGATCATGCCGCCCACGGGGGTGTTGGCGTCGAAGGGGATGCGCTCTTCCCTGAGCCCTTCCCGGGCGGCTTCGATGAGGGCCAGGGCCTGGTCCAGCTCCGTGAGGCTGGCCAGCATGGGCAGGAGGATCTTCAGGGGGCCGTAGTGGCTGGCCCGCAACAGGGCCCGGATTTGGCTCACGAAGATGCGGGGTTCTGCCAGGCACAGGCGGATGGCACGCAGGCCTAGGGCGGGGTTGACGCTGTTGTCCTGCAGCCAGGCGACGGACTTGTCCGCGCCCACGTCCAGGGTGCGGATGACCACGGGCCGGCCCGCCATCTCCTGGACCACGTGGCGATAGGCCTCGAATTGTTCTTCCTCGGTGGGCAGGTCCGTCCGGTTAAGGAACAGGAATTCGCTGCGGAACAGACCGACGCCGCTGACGTTCTCCGCCAGGGCCAGGGTCACGTCTGCGGGGATGTCGATATTGGCCAGCAGTTCCACGTCCTGGCCGTCCAGGGTGGTGGAAGGCGAGGTCTTGAGGCGACGCAGTTTTTTCTGTTCCAGACGCCACTGGTTCCGGCGCAGGCGGTATTCCTCCAGGATGGCCTGGTCCGGATCGACGATGACCACGCCGGCCACGCCGTCGACGATGAGCCAGTCCCCTTCACGGATCAGGGCCCGGGCGTTGTGCAGGGCCATCACCGAGGGCAGGTTCAGACTGCGGGCCAGGATGGCGGTGTGGGAGGTGGTTCCCCCGAGGTCGGTGATGAAGCCGGCATAGTCGTGGCGCTTGAACAGCACCATGTCGGAAGGGGACAGGTCATGGGCCACCAGGATGGTCTCGCCCTCATCGGCGGCTCTCATGGGGGCGTGGCCTGGATGGCCCATGAGGGCCTTGAGCACCTTTTCCGCCACCTGGCGCACGTCGTGGCGCCGCTCCCGCAGGTAATCGTCCTCGATGGCCTCGAACTGGGCGATGAGTTCTTCGGTCTGCTGGGACAGGGCCCATTCCGCGTTACAGCGTTCCACACGGATGCGCCGCTTGGGGGCCTCGGAAAGCATGGAATCCGCCAGGATCAGGATCTGCACGTCCAGGAAGGCGGCCAATTCGCTGGGCGCCCCCTCCGGGATGTGGGCCTGGAGGTCGAACAGTTCCTGACGCACTGAGTCGACCGCCTCGTCGAATCGTTCGATTTCCGCCGCCACGTGCTCCTGGGCCAGCAGGTAATGGGGCGCCTCCAGGCGATCGTGGGAATAGAGCTGGGCCCGGCCCAGGGCATAGCCCCCGGATACGCCGATGCCGTGGAGGGAGAAAGTCATGGGGCGCTGAGGGGGGATGAGGGTTGCGGGGTGTCCATGTTCATGTTCATTCCCCTTCCCCGAACTTGTCGTTGATCAGCGCCACCAGGGCGGCCATGGCGGCGTCTTCATCGGGGCCGTGGATTTCCAGGTGGATCTGGGTGCCCTTGGCGGCCGCCAGCATCATCACGCCCATGATGCTCTTGCCGTTCACGCGCCGGCCATTGCGGGATATCCATATTTCGGACTGGTACTGGCTGGCGGTCTGGGTCAGTTTGGCGGAGGCCCGGGCGTGGAGCCCCAGCTTGTTGCTGATTTCCACATCCCGCTCAGGCATGGGGGGATTGCTCCGGATGGATAGGGAAGATGCCGGCCTGGCCACCGGCAACGGTCTTGACCAGCAGGGTGTCCATGCCCTGGTCCCGGTAGGTGAGGGCCTTGAGCAGCATGGGCAGGTTGACGCCGGCCACGGCCTCCACGCGGCCGGAGGCGACCAGCTTGCAGACGGTGTTGCAGGGGGTGGCGCCGTATATGTCCGTGAGCACCAGCACCCCCTCGCCCTGGTCCAGATCGGCCAGCAGGCGGTGGGCCTTGTCCAGCATGGTGGCGGGGTCGTCGCAGGCCGCCAGGTCCAGGTTCTCCAGGGCGTCCGGACGCTTGCCCAGGACATGGGTGGCGCATTGGATGAGGCTTTCACCCAGGTTGCCGTGGGCGACGATGAGCAGACTGATCATGGCGCGACAAATGGAACGACCCGGCGATTCTACGCCTTGGCCCCAGCCCGGAAGTAGGTTCTTGGCGCCATCGGGGCGGTAAAATCCGCTGCCTGATTCTTTTTGGCTACAGCAGCCTTGCCATGACCGCCGAGCGCATCCGCGAAATCCCCTACAACTACACCTCCTTCTCCGACCGGGAGATCATCATCCGCCTGTTGGGCAAGGAGGGATGGCGTCTGGTGGAGGAACTGCGGGGCGAGCGCAAGACCGGCCGCTCCGCGCGCATGCTGTTCGAGGTGCTTGGCGACATCTGGGTGGTCACCCGCAATCCCTACCTGGAGGACGACCTGCTGGCCAACCCGGAACGCCAGCGCCTGCTGGTGGAGGCCCTACGCCACCGCCTGGCGGAGATCGAAAAGCGACGCCAGGGCAACGAGCGGGTGGGCCGTCTGCTCACCCTCGCCGCCAAGGCGGTGGATGATTTCGCCGCCAGCTTCCAGGCCACGCGCCAGTTGCGCGCCGCCATGGTGCGACGCCTATCCCGTCATACCCGCCGGGACAACATCGCGTTTGATGGCCTGGCCCGGGTGAGCCATGTGACGGACGCCACCGACTGGCGTGTGGAATATCCCTTCGTGGTGCTCAACCCGGACCACGAGGACGAGATTCCGGGCCTGGTGGCCGGTTGCGTGGAACTGGGGCTCACGGTCATTCCCCGGGGCGGCGGCACGGGCTACACCGGCGGCGCGGTCCCCCTCACCCGTTACTCCGCCGTCATCAACACCGAGAAACTGGATCAACGCTCCGCCATCGAATCGCGGGTGCTGCCGGGGCACCGTACCCCCACCCCTGTCATCACCTGCGGGGCCGGTGTGGTGACACGCCGGGTCATGGAGGATGCCGAGGCGGCGGGCCTGGCCTTTGCGGTGGATCCCACCAGCGCGGACGCCTCGTGCATCGGCGGCAATGTGGCCATGAATGCCGGGGGCAAGAAGGCGGTGCTGTGGGGCACGGCGGTGGACAACCTGGTGTCCTGGAAGATGGTGACGCCGGATGCGGACTGGCTCACCGTCACCCGCCTGGACCACAACCTGGGCAAGATCCACGATGTGGACGTGGCGCGCTTCGAGCTGCGTCGCGCCCATGCCGATGGCAGTCCCAAGGGGGCGCCGGAAATCCTGGAAATTCCCGGTGCGGCCTTCCGCAAACAGGGCCTGGGCAAGGACGTGACCGACAAGTTCCTGGCGGGCCTGCCGGGCATCCAGAAGGAGGGCTGTGACGGCCTCATCACCCAGGCCACCTTCGTGTTGCACCGCATGCCGGCAGAGGTGCGCACCATATGTCTGGAGTTCTTCGGCCCCGTGGCGGAGGCGGTGCCGGCCATCGTCGAGATCACGGACCATTTCAAGGGCACCGTCTCGCCGGTCGTCCTGGCCGGCCTGGAGCACCTGGACGCCCGCTACATCAAGGCCGTGGGCTATGCCACCAAGGCGGACCGGGTGGGGCGGCCCAACATGGTGCTGCTGGTGGATGTGGCCTCGGACGATCTCGCCGCCGTGGACGAGGCGGCCGGCTGGGTGGTGGAGCGGGCCAAGGCGCGGGGTGGCGAGGGTTTTGTCGCCGTCAGCGCCGAGGCGCGCAGGAAGTTCTGGCTGGACCGGGCCCGCACCGCCGCCATCGCCGCCCACACCAACGCTTTCAAGATCAACGAGGACGTGGTGATCCCCCTGCACCGGCTGGCGGACTATTCCGACGGGGTGGAGAACATCAATATCGAGCTCTCCATCCGCAACAAGCTGGACCTGCTGGCGGAACTGATCGCCTTCTTCCAGGGCCCCCTCCCCCTGGAGGAGGACGACGAGACCGTGGCCGACCCGGCCCTCACCGAGACCCGCCGGGCCCGGGCCCTGGAACTGCTGGCCGAGGTGCACCGTCGCTGGCGTGGTCATCTGGATGCCCTGCTGGCGCCCACGCCGGCGGGCGAGGCCGTGTTTCGCGATCTGCAGAGCCGACGGATACGGGTGTCCTGGAAGCGGGAGGTGCGCGCGGAGTTGCGCCAGATTTTCACCGGCCGGGAATACGAGCCCGTGCTGGCCGCCTGTGAGGCCATCCACCAGCGGGTGCTGAAGGGGCGGGTGTTCGTGGCCCTGCACATGCACGCCGGCGATGGCAACGTGCACACCAACATTCCCGTGAACTCCGACGACTACGCCATGCTGCAAACCGCCAACCAGGCGGTGGCCCGCATCATGGCCCTGGCGGAGGAGCTGGGCGGCGTGATCTCCGGCGAGCACGGCATTGGCATCACCAAGCTGGAGTTCCTCTCCGACCGCACCCTGTCCGAATTCGCCGCCTACAAGGAGCGGGTGGATCCGACGGGCCGCTTCAACAAGGGCAAGCTCCTGAAGGGCGCGGATCTCTCCAATGCCTACACACCGTCCTTCGGACTGCTGGGGCTGGAATCCCTGATCATGGAGCAATCGGAGATCGGCGCCATCGCCGACTCCATCAAGGACTGCCTGCGCTGCGGCAAATGCAAGCCCGTGTGCAACACCCACGTGCCCCGGGCCAACCTGCTCTACTCGCCCCGCAACAAGATCCTGGCCACCGGGCTGCTCATCGAGGCCTTCCTGTACGAGGAACAGACCCGGCGCGGCATCTCCCTGCGCCACTTCGATGAGTTCGACGACGTGGCGGACCACTGCACCGTGTGTCACAAGTGCAAGAACCCCTGCCCCGTGGACATCGATTTCGGCGACGTGTCCGTGGCCATGCGCAATTTCCTCATGGCCGCCGGCAAGAAGAAGGTGGCTCCCGCTTCCCGCCTGGCCCGGGCCTTCCTGGATACCACGGACGTGGACGCCATCCACGTCCTGCGCAAGGGGGCCATCCAGCTGGGCTATCTGGGGCAGCGGGCGGGGGCGGCGGTGCTGCGCCAGGTGCCTGCCGTGAAGGATGCCATGCGCCATCCCCCGGCCAGCGTGGGCAAGCCCGACGTCAAGACCCAGATCATCCACTTCTTCAATCGCAAACTGCCGGACGGACACCTGCTGCCCGGCAAGACGGCGCGCCAGCTGCTGAATCTGAACGACCCCAAGGTGGTGCCCGTGTTGCGGGACCCGGCCAAGGTCAACGAGGAATCGGACGCGGTCTTCTACTTCCCCGGCTGCGGTTCCGAACGCCTGTTCTCCCAGGTGGGCCTGGCCACCCTGGCCTGGCTGTACGCACTGGGGGCCCAGACCGTGCTGCCGCCCACCTACCTGTGCTGCGGCTATCCCCAGACCGCCACGGGTGACCGGGCCAAGGGCGAATCCATCACGACCCAGAACCGGGTGCTGTTCCACCGGGTGGCCAACACCCTCAACTACCTGGACATCAAGACCGTGCTGGTGTCCTGCGGCACCTGCCTGGACCAGCTCGAGGAATACCAGTTCGACAAGATCTTCCCCGGCTGCCGGGTCATGGACATCCATGAGTACCTGAACGAGAAGGGGGTGAAGCTGGAAGGCGTGCCGGGCGTGAAGTACCTCTACCACGACCCGTGCCATACGCCCCTGAAGCAGCAGAACCCCATGGCCACGGTGAAGGCCCTGGTGGGTGCGGACACGCAGCTGTCGGAGCGCTGTTGCGGCGAAGCCGGTACCTTCGCCGCCAGCCGCCCGGACATCGCCACCCAGGTGCGCATGCGCAAGGCCGAGGAACTGGACAAAGGGGCCGCTGCCCAGCGCCAGGCGGGGGCGGAAACCGTGAAGGTGCTCACCACCTGCCCGTCCTGCCTGCAGGGTCTCAACCGCTACACCGAGGACAACGGCGTGGCGGCGGACTACATCGTGGTGGAGCTAGCCAAGGCCCGCCTGGGGAGCGAATGGTTGCAGGAGTTCGTCCAGCGCGCCAACGGTGGCGGTATCGAGCGGGTGCTGCTGTGAGCCCCGTGCCAGGCTGCCCCCTGTGCGACGGGGAGGGCGGCATGGTGCTGTGGCGGGACGACTTCTGCCGCGTGATCTGGGTGGACGACACCCATTACCCCGGTTTCTGCCGTGTCATTCTCAATGCCCATGTCAAAGAGATGACCGACCTGCATTCTTCCGACCGGCTGCGCCTCATGGAAACGGTGTTCACGGTGGAGGCCGTGGTGCGGGAGATCGTCCAGCCGGACAAGATCAACCTGGCCAGCCTGGGCAACGTGGTGCCCCATGTGCACTGGCATGTCATCCCCCGCTGGGCGGAAGACGTGAACTTTCCCGATGCCATCTGGGCCCCGCCCCGCCGGGAAGGCGGCATCGCCAATCCCCTGGCCAGCCGGGACATCCGCGCCCGCATCCAAGACAGGCTGGCGGCCCTGCTGGGCCCTTAGGGAAGTGCTGAATAACGCCCCTCCCCCTCGGGGGGAGGGGTGGGGGAGAGGGAGGGTGTCCGAGAAAAATCAATCAGTTACCCTCTCCCCACCCCCTCTCCCCGCGGGAGAGGGGGAAATAAATCAG
>Ga0272446_1005674_pt1 | contig 13563 bp, 8 predicted proteins | sample YNPCB0061_FD_194587 | JGI IMG/M metagenome (GOLD analysis project Ga0272446, IMG submission 194587) | Hot spring microbial mat communities from Yellowstone National Park, WY, United States - YNP-CB-006-1 | ecosystem: Environmental > Aquatic > Thermal springs > Hot (42-90C) > Sediment | place...
TTGCAAAACTGGGATGCACTCTTTAGGATTGCTATGGCGATCCGATCAGGATTGTGAAAGGTTTCCACAGGAAATCCTTCTCACAAAGCCCTTTCACCATCTAGTCGTTCACCAGTCATTTAGGATTGCTATGGAATGGCTTGCTGTGCAGCTTAACATCCTGGTCTATCTAATTGCTGAACAAAAAGGGTGTCAAGTATTGAGAAGGGGAGGATGTGGTGCTGAATAGCAGTATGAATTGGAACGCAGTTTCAATTCATGCAACTCCAGATTCACATCCGGAATCAGCAACACCGGGGAGGAAGAGGAAGATGGGAAGCGGACTGTCTGGGTGGCTGCGAGGCCAGGTATAGCAAAAAGCCGGGAAAAATCCCGGCCTTTTACCTGTATCCAGTGAAATTGAAAACCAGACTATCCCTCAGTTGTTTCGGTTTTCCCTCCCTGGGGTGGAAGGATGGATAAGACCAACTGTTCTCCGTCCACCAGTGCGGTCACACCCGCAGGCAGAACTATCTGACCCACATGCAGGGCATCGCCCACTTCCATGCCGGAGATGTCCACTTCAATGGTTTCAGGGATGATGGTTGGAGCGCACTTAACATGCAGAGAGGTCATCACCGTATCGACTGCGCCACCCTGTTTGATGGCAGTTGGGGTCCCAACAAAGTGTAGCGGTACATCCACTTCCAAACTGGCATGGGTGCCAATGGCGAAGAAACTCAGATGATACACCGTCCCTTTCCAGGGATGCTTGTGCACTTCTCGCAACAGTGCCTTGCCACTCCAGGGCAGGTCAGGCACATTCATTTGGATCAGGGAATTGTTTACCGCTGCATCCCGCACCAGAATTTCCGATGTTTTGGCATCAATCGTCAAGGCCACAGAATCTGTACCGCTGTGACCATACAAAACAGCAGGAATCAGACCAGCCCGGCGCAGGGCATTACTCTTACTACCAGTCGGTCGAGCTTTACATTCAAGTGTAAGTTCCATAAGGCTTTTGGGGAAAGGTTATTAAATGGTGACCTCCAATGGGGCACCGGATGGTATCAGGGAATCAGGAACTGAAGAGACGCATCTCCTTTACTCAGTTACCGCTAGACGCTCTATCTGTGAAGGGTGGTTCTCGTTTTGGGCAGTGCCATTAGTATATAGCAAGGCCCGTTTCGGTCCGTGGATGGGATCTTCCACAATAATCGTTTGGTCTCGGCTGGCGCCTAAAGAAACGATCGCGATCGGGACTTCCATCAACTCGGCCAGGAACTTGAGATAATTCAGCGCTTGCTGGGGCAGGTCATCCAGAGAGCGACAGTGCTCAGTGGACTGCTGCCACCCTGGAACAGTCTCATAAATCGGCTTGCAACGGGCAAACTTGAGTGAGTTGCTGGGGAAATCGTTACACCGTTGACCATCGACTTCGTAGGCAACGCAGACTTTGATTTCCTCCATTTCGTCCAGCACATCCAGCTTGGTAATGGCCAGACAGTCCAAACCATTGATTCGGACTGCATAGCGACCGATGACGGCATCAAACCAGCCGCAGCGCCGTTTGCGGCCTGTTGTTGTACCAAACTCCGAGCCGCGATCGCACAATAACTCGCCAATCTGCCCCTTCAATTCAGTTGGGAATGGCCCTTCGCCCACTCGAGTCGTGTACGCTTTGGCGACTCCGATGACCCGGTCAATCATGGTGGGGCCAACCCCTGTCCCAACACAAGCTCCACCCGCCACGGGATTAGAAGAAGTGACATAGGGGTAGGTGCCGTGATCCAAATCTAACAGCGTTCCCTGAGCCCCTTCAAACAAAATATTGCGTTTGCGCTGAATGGCATCGTAGATTTTGAGGGAACTATCAACCACATGGGGCCGCAGACGGTCCGCATAGAGCTGATATTCATCAATGATGGCTGCAGGGTCTAGAGGCGATAATCCGTAAAGCTTCTCTAGGATTGAGTTTTTATATTCCACCGTCCAGCGAACCTTTTTCCGCAGGGTTTCTGGATCGATCAAGTCGATAATGCGCAGTCCCATCCGCTCCGACTTGTCGGCATAGGTAGGACCAATTCCCCGGCCGGTTGTGCCAATTTTGTGATCCCCCCGACGCTCTTCTGACGCCTGGTCAATCAGGCGATGGTAGGGCATGGTGACATGGGCTGTCTCCGAAATAAGCAAATTCTCTGTGGAGACATTAAGGGCTTCTAACTGATCCAGCTCCCCAATCAGGACTTTGGGATCAATCACGGTGCCACAGCCGATGATGCACTCAGTGTCGGGATACAGGATGCCGGAGGGAATAAGGTGTAATTTGAAGACCTGATCTTTTACAACAACTGTGTGACCAGCGTTGACTCCCCCCTGATAGCGGACAACTACATCCGCTGATTTACTAAGCAGATCTGTTATCTTTCCTTTACCTTCGTCGCCCCATTGGGCGCCGACAACAACTACATTTGCCAAAGTTTTTTATACGCGCTAAAGTTTGCACAAACACTCATTATGGTCAGTTAAAGATTATCCTGTCAACCGAATAGGGGCTAACTGTGGGGCAAACCCATACTTCCAATGGCAAGGGAGCGGATAATTGTGTGGTGTCTCGGCGATTCCGGCCCATTGTGTAAGTCTTTCCTAAGTGCAGAGCGCTACAGGAATTCTGCTGCTATTCGGTTGGTTCCGCAGGGTTTCACCGTCATGGAGCCATCAGCGGCGCCAGGGGTGAGCTAGATCTCCTATGGGGGTTAGATCCCTATCCCCTACATCATCAAGTCCTGAATCTTTAGAGTGCTATTGTCATGGCTAGCACAAAACTCCTGCAGGATTGTCCTATCATTAGCTACACACATGACGGCTACAGTTCATTCGGCTGAAAGTCGTAAATATTGATTAGGTGCGGCTGACAGCTACTTCAAATTAATAGGCAAGCTTGCCAGGGATATAGTGTTAAAAACTATCAACTGCGGTAAGATTTTTCGGAGATTGGCCTGTTTTAGTGAGTGCTGATCGAAATTGCCCCTTAGTTTGGGTGTGAGCAGGTGCTGCTTTTGATAGAGGTTACATGAAGCGGAGTATTTGGACCACAGTAACGCTGGTTGCCCTCTTTGTTACGACGCTAGCAATAACAATTCGGGTTGGGGTTGCCCAACTGCCAAAACCTGGATTTGAAGTTCCTGGTCCGGCTCATGTTCAAGCTGTTGCCCCCCCAGAGGAACCCACTTCTATCCTTTCGACTGCCTGTGCCCTTCAGCCCGATCCGCAACGCACATCGGCTTCGATTCGAGCAGAGATTGCTAAACGGGCTGCCAGTATTGTTCCATCCGAGATCACACTAGACCGATTTCGCCAGGTTTCTGCACCCGCTCTTTCCCAGTCTTCTAGTTCGTCGAGTAAGGACCTTGGCACGGCTCCACGGTTACTGCAGGCCTCCTACTCGCCCAGAGAACGCATCCTTTTAATCGACCCAACCAATTTTGGCGAGCGTTACCTCAAAGATGTGTATGGGAAGCCGGCCAATCTGGATCCGATTGTGGTTTTGCATGAAACAGTTGGCTCAGCTAATAGTGCGTTGAACTTTTTCCGCACAGCACATCTGAATGATGCTGATCAGGCTAGCTATCACACCCTGATTACGCTGGATGGCACCATCATTTACCTGGTGCCACCGGACAAGCGGGCTTTTGGAGCTGGGAATTCCATGTTTTTAGGCTCTAATGGTTTAGAAGCAGTGAGAACCAATCCAAAGCTCCGGCCTTCGGTCAACAACTTTGCTTACCATGTTTCTTTGGAAACCCCGCCAGACGGCAATGATAATGGAGTCCGCCACAGTGGTTATACAGAAGCCCAGTATCAATCGTTGGCCTGGTTAGTTGCACGGACTGGCGTGCCCAATGAGCGAATTACGACTCACAAGGCTGTTGATCTGTCCGAGTCTCGCTTGGATCCACGCAGTTTTAACTTCACCCGATTTATGAAGCTCCTGAATACCTATCCGCGCACCAGCGAAATTGTTATTCGTTGTACCGATTCAACTGAATTGTCGAAGAGTTGACTCAAGGCAACGTTTCACAATCCTGATCGGATCGCCATAGCTGATAGCTGATAGCTGACCGCTAATAACTGTCTGACTTTCCAGAAATCGCGACTTTGCTTGTGAATTTGCTGTGAGGATTACCTGTCAGGTTTGCCAGATTGCTTTCATCTCAAGGGAGCAATCCGGCACAATGGTCACATAAGCAACCCTCTGGCTCCCATGAATTGGCTCATTACCAAAGTTCAGGCACTGCTGTTCGGACTATGGCAGTTTTTTTTGACCCCCATTTTTGAAATTGGCAATAATCGCTATTCCCTCAGCCTGATTCTGACCCTGGTTCTGGTGACGATCGCGGTGTTTTGGGTTTCACGGGTGGTCAGCAACTGGATCAAACGGCGCATCCTGGTGCGGCTGGGCATGGATCGGGGCACCGGAGAAGTGGTTGCGGCTTTTATCCGCTATTTCCTGACCATATTGGGCTGTTTGATTGTGCTGCAGGCTGCCGGGGTTAACCTGACTTCGCTGACCCTGGTGGCCGGTGTAGTTGGTATTGGGATCGGCTTTGGCTTGCAGAACCTGGCCAGCAACTTTATTAGTGGTGTTACGCTGCTGCTGGAGCAACCGATTCGGGCCGGTGACTTCATCGAAGTTGATGATCTGCTGGGTACGGTGGAAGCCATTTCTTTCCGTTCCACGACAGTCAGAACCCTAGATGGGGTATTTGTAATTGTGCCCAATATCCGATTTGTGGAGAATAATATCATCAATTGGAGTTATCGGGATCCTCGCTGTCGCTTGCATGTGCCGGTTAGTGTGGCCTACGGCAGTGATCCGCTGGTGGTGACTGAGGCATTGCTAGAAGCGGCGCGCAAGGACTCCAGAGTCTTGCCTGACCCATCTCCACGGGTCTGGTTTCGCAGCTTTGGCGACAGCTCGCTGAACTTTGAACTATTGGTCTGGATCAACCAGCCGACGCAAATTGAACCGATTAAAAGCGGACTGTACTTTTTAATTGAACGGGAATTGCGCCACCAGGGAATTGAAGTTCCCTATCCCCAACGGGATCTGCACATTCGCAATTTGCATGAAGTCGCTCCCCTCTTTAACGCCTCTGCGATCGATCCGGGTAACGGTAAGCATATCCATGAGGTTGGCCTATCGGATGGTCGCAGGATCGCTCCCAAGTCACCTAACAACCTGACTCTGCGGGATATGTTGCGGCGGATTTCCTATTTCGAGCAGTGCAATGATGCGGAACTACTGCAACTGATTGAATACGGTTACCGACAACTGTTTCCGGCGGATCAAATGGTCTGCGAAGAGGGAACGCCGGGTGATTCGTTTTACATCATCCTGAAGGGAGCAGTGGAGATTTTTTCCAAACGGTCGGAACAGTACATCGCTACCTTGAATGCGGGTGAGTTTTTTGGAGAAATGTCGGTCTTGATGGGGATTCCGCGATCGGCAACGGTCCGGACTCTGGAAGACTCCATCCTGTTTGTGATTGAACGCAATGACCTGCAAAAGTTGCTGGAAGACCATCGAGGTTTGGCCGATCAGATTGCCCAAAAGCTTTTGGAACGGCAGCAAAGCCTGCGGGCAATGGGTATCCTGTCCGAATTTTCAGACGATAGTCCGCTGGTCCGCATTCGCAAACGCTTACAAACCCTATTCGGTATTTAGGAAAGTGAACCGTAGAGACGCAGAGGACGCTGAGACAGCGGCCGTAGGTTGGGTTGACAAAGCCAGTACAACCAGACAATCGCCCACCTTAGGTTGGGTTGAGTGTGCGAAACCCAACAGAGCCAGACATCAGAACGATCAGCTCGCTGAACGTAAAACAACGTCTGCTTCACTCGTTACCGAACCCTGCAGGGAACGTTCTTGGCTCATTGTCGCTCCAATCTTCCGTATAAGGGCCATCTCGGACAAAGCCATGAAAGCCGGAATAGGCCCAATCTTTTGGGGCTTCCACCTATCCATGACGCGCCGGATTGTAGGGGATGTAATCAACATGGGCGATGCTGCCTCAGGAATACCCCTGACAAACTCGTCTCAATGGAAGTCGGGACACAGGGTAGGAGAGGAATTCAAGAATCAGTCAGCAGGCAGTGACCAAGTTGCTCGATCCTGACTCCTCCAGTGAGTTCAAAATTGCAGTTAAACAATTCCCCGACTCATGGGTCAGGGAACGCAGTAGGAACACCAACTGGCCAGTCAATGCAGAAAGTTACACAGCAGTAATTGTTTGACCACTGGTCAAACCAGCAAAGTTATACGCTGTTGCTCCGTTAATACCAGCCATCAGTATCTCAAACCCAGTAGTTACCATACGAATGCCAGTACCAGCTTGGGTGAAGGTCACAGTCGCTCCTGATCGACCAACTGTATAGGTTCCCTTCGTTAATTCCAGCCTGTCTGTACCAACTCCGCCATCGAAAGTACCGCTACCAAATCCCTTGAGATAGTCGTCACCAGTTCCTAAGAACACACTGCCATTACCGCCAAAACCACCATTTGCAATAACGCGATCGCTCCCACTTCCAGTATCAATCGTGCCATCATTAAAGACGCCGAGGACGCCGCCTCCAGTAATGAGATCATTACCATCTCCGGTATTAATACTTGCACCACGTCTGTTAATAATACCAGTAGCTTTAGCACCGGCAATAATGCTGTTTCCCCCAACTCCTGTAATGGCATCATTACCATTTCCGGTATCAATTTTGCCACTGTTAATGATGCCGGAACCCACACCTCCAGAACTTCCAGTGATGGTGTCATCGTCAGATCCGGTATTAATGGTTCCACCCGTGTTATTGATGCCGGAAGTCCTGTAATCGTTGGTAGTGCCAATCCGTCCAATGATGGAATCCGTGCCAGCCCCAGTATTAATCTGTGCATTCTGACTGTTGATCATAATACCGTGGAAACTTCCTTCGCCAAAGATGGAGTCATTGCCATCCCCAGCATCAATAGTTCCTGAGTTATAGATGCCGTAGTTACCCTTTGTAGTGCCAGAGATTTTGTCATTGCCAGCTCCAGTCTTGATGCTGGCGTTGAATTCATTGGAAATTCCATGCCACCCACTTCCAGTACCAGTGATGGTATCATTGCCATCCCCAGTATTAATGGTTCCAGTTCTATTATTATAGATGCCTCCTCCTGCTCCTCCAGAGCAACTTCCAGTGATGGTGTCATCGTCAGATCCGGTATCAATAATTCCACCTAAGTTACTGATGCCGGAAGTCCTGTAATCGCTGGTAATGCCAATCTGTCCAACGATGGAGTCTTTGCCAGCTCCGGTATTAATCTGTGCATTCTCATTGACAATACCGGTGAAACTTCCACTGCCGGAGATTTTGTCATTGCCATTCCCAGTATCAATGATTCCCGAGTTGTGGATGCCGTAACCACTACTTGTGGTGCCATCAACAATATCATTTCCATCCCCAGTATTAATGATGGCCTTGAAATCATTGTAAATAGACCATACTCCTCCCTTCCCCAGAACGACATCATTGCCTAAACCAGTATAAATTTTGCTAGCATCGTAGATGCCTTTGCCTGCTCCGTCAATGATCCCAGCGATGATATCGTCATCAGCCCCAGTATCGATGGTTCCATCGTTGTTCCTGACACCGGCATTTCTCCAATCGTTACTTTTTCCGAAGAAGCCAACGATATAGTCTTTGCCAGCTAGCGTATTAACTATGGCTTTAGAATTGACAGAAATGTCGCCAGTCGAGTCGTTAACAATGTCAGAATTGTTGCTCCACGATCCATTTTTAGATCCGTTCCAACCTTGGTTGGTTAGGATAGTTGTCATGGGAACTGCTCCATTTCTAGTGGGTGGATATCGAGTCAATGAGATAGATTGACCAGTTATCTGGACAGCAGATGAATGGAATTTTTGCCTTGTTCTGTTGCCAAGTGGGTAGATTAATAGGCGATTACCAAGCCGGTGCTTGTTTGCCAATTTACATCGTCAGTTGGCTGTCAATCTTTGATTTCAAGCTTAGGCAAGGTGAGCGGTTATTCCACTGGAACTGGCCACAAGGTTGATTGGGGGAGAAGTGCAGATCTGATTGCGGGTTCCCGCAAAGGGGATCGCCAAAGTTTGAAGCCCCTCGCCTGCGCTGGGAGAGAGTCCTGGGGTGGGGGCCTGTCAGTCAGTTAGCTCAGATGGTTAAAGCGGCAGATGCTCTTGAATCGTTTCCCGAACCCTGAATATCCGCGATCGCAGCCAGAATATCCTGCACCCATAACTGCCAATCCCTGGCAGCTTGTCGGAGAAACTGGTTTCAAGCCTTTCTCGCCAGGAAATCAATTTCCTGGCTCACAGCAAAAGTCCATTAACATGGACTGAAATTCCCCCATCACAGACCTTTTAGCCCGTTTGAACGGACTTGAGCGATCAGCCCGAATTTCAATTCAGGGCAACTGATGGGATCCCTAGACTCCGACAGATTTCTAGAAGACACGCACAACGGTCACGATACAGAAATCGTTTAGTTTGGCAAATTCCCAAATCTCGGTATCCGTCTTCTCCGCTAACCCATGAAACTGGACATGGCTAGATTCAGGAAAGATATCCGCCAAACGATTGACTAACTTCCGGCTCAGGTTTTGATCAAACAGCAGTTTCAAGCCGCACTCACTGACGCAACGAGACGATGCTCACGATCGACCGCAAACTCCAAGCACGCTCTAATGTCGGTTTCGGTCAGTTCCGGGAAATCGTCAATAATTTCAGCTACGGACATGCCAGCCGCTAACCAGCCCAGGACATCGTAGACCGTAATCCGCATTCGGCGAATGCAGGGCCTGTCACCACGCTTGTCTGGCTCAATCGTAATGATGTCGCGATAGCTCATGATCCAGATAGGTTGCTCACGTATACCTAAGTCTAGAGCAGGCTAGCACCTGGCAGCAACGGTCGATCGTCATCCAACTGATGAGCCTTGTGACTATCCCTACGGTTCAGGCGGGCAGTCGGGCGGCTGCAGCGAGGGGGACTGGGGCACTTCAGCGACCAGGGAAATCACGCCGTTTTTGTCCCGTCGCCAGGTGGTGGCTTCCACAATGGCGGTTGGTTCGCTGGGGGCCGTTACAGTTGGAGTGCCAGAGGATCTACTAGCCTGGGGATTTGGGTTGCTACTGGCGGTGGCTCCTGCCACGGAGCGGACTTCGCCAGTGGCGTAGTGGGGAGAAGGTAAATCGCCAGGACGATAGGGCAACCCCCCGCGACCGGTGATGTAAAAGGAACTGGCGGTTTGGGGATCGTTGCGGCGGGCGCAGCGCTGGTTGATTAAGCCGGATTGATCCACCAGGCCGGTAGGTAAGGGTTGCAAGCCGCGGCTGGGGTCTACATCAGGGGTATTGAGGTTGACCTCTCCCTGGACGCCCAGTTCCGAACTGGCGGTGATGTCACTGAAGGGAGTCAGGCGAGACTGCACCTGCAAGCCATAGATGCCCTGGGCGGTGATATCGATACGACCACCCTTGCCAGTGAAAGCATTGGCGGTGATATCACTGTTCTCGCCTAACACCGCAATCACAAACGGGGCATTGATCCGAATGTTGCCGCCATCGCCACTCGCCTGGGCTGTGCCTGCAGTAGCCGAAATCGAACTGTTGCGCCGCAGCAACAACAAATCCTGCACATCCAGGGTGATGTTGCCGCCCTGACTGCTGGCGGTTTTGGCCGAAATGGAGGCGAAATCTCGCAACTCCAGACGGCCTGCCTGAAGGGTAATGTTGCCACCCTGCCCACTGCCCTGACTATCCACGGCGATGCTGGCTCGATCCTGCACCAGCACGGTTTGGGGGTCGATGAAGATGTTGCCGCCCGGACCAGACGAACCAGCAGCGGTGCTGGCAAACAGCCCCGTTCCCTCACCTGACAGTTGCAGGCGATCGGTAACGTTGACATTAATATTGCCGGCCTGCCCACTCCCGGAAGTGTTGGTAGAAACCTTGGCACCACTGCTCAGATCCAGGGTGTTAGCGGTGAGGTTAATATCCCCAGCGTTGCCGCTACTGGAAGTGGAAGCAGACAGTTCCACGCCATCCTTCAAAGTTAATCGTTGCGTCTCAACGTTGATATTGCCGGCATTGCCGGTGCTGCTGGTTTCCACTGCTAGTTGACCAGGTCCGGCGATGGTAATGGACTTGGGAGCCGTCAGAATCAAATCACCGCCATTGCCACTGCCCGAGGTAGAGGCAGAAATTTTGGAATTGGGAGTCAGGGTAATCCCCAGATCGGGCTGATGATTGTAAGGACTGAGTCGGAGTGTGCCAGCAGGAGTCACGCCCTGGGTTTCGGCAAAGACGCCGACGGTGCCAGCCAGGTTCATATTGGAGGCATTAAGGCTGATACTGCCGCCCCCCTGCAAGTTGGTGGATGTGGCGGTAGCCGTAGCGGTAATACGGGCTTTGTCCGACAGGGAGAGACTGGGAGTATTGATTTCAATATTACCGGCCTGACCAGCACCACTGGTTTCCACGGAAAGCACCGGGAAAAAATCCTGAACCCGCAACAAGTTGACTGCTGTAGGCGCATTGACGGTAATACTGCCCCCCTGTCCACTGCCCTGGGTTTCGGCTGAGATCTCTGAATTGCCCATCACAGTCAGAATCGGACTATTCAGGGTAATGTCTCCGGCTTTGCCAAGATTGCTGGTTCTGGCAGATAGCTGACTGCTATCGCTGAGCATAATGCCCTGATCAACCTGAATGGTAATGTTGCCTGCTGGGCCAACACTAGTGGTACTGCTTGAGATCGAACTGTCCGATAATTCCAGTTCAGATGCTCGCAACGTGACATCTCCTCCTTTGCCTGAACTAGAGGTTTGGCTTAAGATTGCAGCCTGATCCTGTAACAGCACACGCTGAGCATCGATTGTCAAATTACCTGCATCACCGATTCCAAAAGTTGAGGTTTCAATTTTTCCATTTCGGATCACTAACTGTTGCGCTTGAATATTTAGGTTTCCTGCTTTCCCAGTACTGCCGGGGTTTGCAGAGGTGAAAATACCAAAATCAGGAAATGTGCCGCTGCCAGATAGTTCAATCTCAGAGACTTGCAGGGTAATATTGCCCCCTGCCGCAGTTGTAAACGTTCCAGCATAAATCCCTGCCTGATCCTGCAACAATAGTCGCTGAGCATTGATTGTAATATCGCCCGCTCGCCCGCCAATGGGGATGTTTGCTCCGGCAATGATGTTTGCTCCAGCATCAATGAAAGCTGTATCAAATAAGTCAACCTCGTTAGCGCGAATGTTAATATCGCCGCCATTACCAGACCGCTGGACGGCAGAAACCAGACGTCCATTATTTTGCAAAACCAGACGACCCGTTTCAATGGTTACTGTGCCAGAACTGCCAAGGGGAGGTGACATTCCAGGATTGCCAGAGGGTCGAGTTTCAAGCGTAGATACCTCGGCCCTATCAATCACAATATTTTGATCGGCTTGCAGAAGCAGATTGCCACCTGCCGAGCGCACAAAGATACGAACATCGGGGCGACCAATCGTGAGAGTGCCAGTGCCTGGAGTTGGGCTGCCACTTGCTGCACCGGCAATTAATCGAAGGTTGCCGCCATCGCCAGTGGTAATGCTTTGATTGACCACAATCCTGTTTCCAGCTTGGGCGGTTAATCCAACGCCAGGTCTAGTTATGTTAATTCCTGCGTCAAAGATGATGGTATTGGTAGCCTGTAGGATGATATTCGTGGTGGCAGCATTAATGGTGCCACTGTTGATGAAGTTATTGGCTCCAGGATCGGCAAACTGATTATTGAGATCGAGTAGGATTGGAATATTGAGGGGGAAAGGAATGACGGTAATGTTGGTGGGGTCGAGCAGGAGGGTGCCTGTTAATCCGTATGGTGCCAGGGTATCGGCCTGCCCGTTGAACTCCAGAAATTGTTTGCCAGACACCTCTACGAATCCGCCATTGCCAGACTCGGAACCGCCACGGGTTCGGATGTTGCCATAAAAACGGGTAGCTTCATCTGACCAAATAATCACCTTGCCGCCATCACCAGCAGCCAAAGCATCTGCGGTGATCATAACGTCAGGTGCAACAAAAACTCGATAGCTGCTTGGAAGGGGGCCTTGCCCTTGAAAATCACCACCAATCAGGACAGTGCCACCTCCTGTAGGACTGGAGACATCCACGTGAGCCTGATCCAGCAGGGCAACCCGGCTTCCCAACACCTGCACGGTCCCGCTGGGAGCGGTCAGCGTACCTGTATTAGTCACTGTACTGCCAAATAAGGTCAAACTCTGGCCAGCCGGAACTGCTAGATTTCCAGCCTGATTAATATCTCCCACGGGTTTGCCATATTGTAACCCTGGTGTGATGTTGACGGTCAGCAGGGGTGGTGTCTGGGGGTTGGTGGCGCTAAATTCACTGCCATCGCCAAAGACAAACTTCTCGGCGGTGCTGGCCACGAAGGAGCCGCGAATGTCCAATTGGGCATTGGGGCCGAACAGAATGCCATTAGGGTTGAGCAGAAACAGGTTGGCGCTTCCCTCCACCCCCAGGGTTCCCAGGATGTTGGAAGCATTCTGACCGGTGACCCGGCTGAGGATGTTGGCGATGCCGGTTGGATTGGCAAAATAGACCCGCTGCCCCTGGTTGACGTTGAAGTCAAAGAAACTATGGAACAGGTTGCTGCCCCGTTGGGCGCCGCCTTCTATGCGATCGCCCGGTTGGCCTTTGATATTTACGCCCGAATTGACACGGGAGTTCTCAGTTCCCAGGGTGCGATCGGGGGTGATTTGGGCTGGGGAAGGTCCGCTACCCAAAACGGTCATCAGTCCAACAAACAGACCCACAGCCCACTTCCAGCGCCAACGGTTGCTCACAATGACCTCATGGGAGTACCGACCCATCTCTCGAATAACACCCACTTGAAGGTTGAACCGACTGCCTGGCTAGATGTTAGAAACAACAATAATATGGACGAGCGATCGTCACCGGGGTTGACCGATCTCCGAACCGCTGCTAGTCCCCAAGTTTTGGCAAGCCAGAGTCAGACTGTCCAAGCCCCCAGGATTAGGGGTTTGAGGGCCTGATGGATCAAACCAAGATAACGACAGTTCAATCAGCCTGATGCACCCCTGAATGACCAGCGGCTTGAAGCCCCTTCAGTGGATTGGCATTATCCTACGGGAAAATACGGAACACTGGTAAAGGTTTATGGAATTTTGATGTGATTTACCTCCGGCTTTACAGATCGGCTGCGGTCAGAATGCTGATTTAAGCCGGAATTCATCACAATACGCGCTAAAGTAGCCAATCAGCGATGGATTCCCTCCTACGCGGGAACGACAGCAGAGGCGACTTAACCTATGCTCCAAACTCCCAAACTTTGCCAGCACGTCGATACAGACTCCGGAATCTAGTGGTCAGTCAATAAAAAGATGACGGGTAAAAAGAGTAAGATGAAGTCAGTGCAATCAAGGTGCTGGCATGGTCAAGAAGTACATCGTAAGCTTAAGCGAAACAGAACGACAAGAACTCGAACA
>Ga0272446_1005675_pt1 | contig 13560 bp, 17 predicted proteins | sample YNPCB0061_FD_194587 | JGI IMG/M metagenome (GOLD analysis project Ga0272446, IMG submission 194587) | Hot spring microbial mat communities from Yellowstone National Park, WY, United States - YNP-CB-006-1 | ecosystem: Environmental > Aquatic > Thermal springs > Hot (42-90C) > Sediment | place...
AGGAAAAGAATTTGACAATAGTACATTGTTTTATGATGATATAATAAATATGACTTGGGAAGAAACAAAAGAAAAATATTTAAATCAAGTTGGACGATAATAATATATTTAATTTATTTACTAATGGGAAACAAAATAAAAAATAAATATAAAATTTTAATTGTATTTTTATTTTTTTTATTTAGCATAAATTTATTTTTTAATATCAATGTATTATTAAAACACCATCAAAAATATAGTATGGCATAGTATTTGTATTGTATTAAATACAAAATTTACAATTATGAAATTAAAAATAAGCCAATACGCAAAAATTGAAGGAGTAAAATATCGTGCTATTTGGAACAGGATTAAAAAAGGTCAACTACAAATAGAAAAGACACCAACGGGTAAGATTTATGTTGTCATAGACGAAGAAAAAGAAAAAAGAACAGCAATTTATTGTAGGGTATCTTCAGCAGAAAATAAAGATAACATTGAAAGACAAAAAGAAAGATTATTAAATTATTGTTATGCTAAAGGGTATCAAGTAGATAAAGTTGTTTGTGAAATAGGTAGTGGATTAAATAATAAGAGACCTAAACTTGAGAAACTTCTTTTAGACCCTTCAATAAATAGAATAGTAGTAGAATATGCTGACAGATTTTCACGTTTTGGTAGAAATTATATTGAATTATTATTAAAAATGCAAGGCAGAGTACTTGAAATAGTTAATAAACAAGATAACAATAGAGATGATTTAATGCAAGATTTTGTAAGCATAATTACATCTTTTACTGCAAGATTATACGGACTGAGGAGAAGTAAAAGAAAGACAGAACAAATAATTAAAGAATTAGAAGGATAAGAATGAAATTGGTAGAGAAACATATTATTACAAAATGTAATAAATTTTATAAAGAAATAGACCATTTGGCTTTTCTTTCTAAAAATCTTTACAACAAAGGTAATTATATTATCCGTCAAGAATTTATTAAAACAAGAAAAGAAGTAGAAAAAGGTGAAAGAAAAAAAGCCAATTGGATACGTTACCACGAATTACAAAAAATATTACAAAATAGTAAAGACCCTGATTATACCGCATTACCAGCAAATGTAAGTCAACAAGTTTTAATGCAACTTGATAGAAATTGGAAATCATTTTTTCAAACAATAAAAGAATATAAAAAAAATCCAAGTAAATTTAAAAAACTTCCTTCATTACCTAAATACAAACATAAAACAAAAGGTAGAAACTTATTAATTTATACTTTAAGTGCAATATCAAAAGTAGAATTAAGAAACAATATCATAAAATTATCAAAATCGGATATTAGAATTAAAACAAAACAAAAAAATATACAACAGGCAAGAATAGTTCCATTATCATGTAAAGCATATAAGATTGAAATTGTTTACAAAAAGGAAGTAGAAAAAAGAAACTTGGATAAAAACAGAATAGCAAGCATTGATATTGGTATTGATAACTTAGCGGCTGTAACTTCAAATGTAAAAGAATTAAAACCTATTATCATTAACGGCAGACCGATAAAAGCTATCAACCGATATTTTAATAAACGCAAGGCAGAACTATTAAGCAAACTGATGAAGCAATACAAAAAACGACGTATAAGTAATAAAATAGAAATGCTTATCATTAAACGTAACAATAAGATAGAAGATTATATGCATAAAGCAAGCAGAATGTTTGTTAACAAGTTAGTTGAATTTAATATAGGAACATTGATTATAGGAAAGAATGATGGATGGAAAACAGGAGTTAATATTGGGGATAGGAATAATCAGAATTTTGTTTCAATACCGCATTCTAAGTTTATTAATATGTTAGAATATAAGTGTACGTTGGTTGGCATTAATGTTATATTACAAAATGAAAGTTATACTAGTAAATGCAGTTTGCTTGATTTAGAATCAATAGAAAATAGAAATGAATATATTGGAAGAAGGATAAGTCGCAGTTTATTTAAAAGTAAAGACGGAATCATTATTAATGCTGACATTAATGGTAGTGGAAATATAATGCGAAAGGCAATCCCAAACTGTTTTTCAACAAATGGGATAAAGGACTTTGCAGTAAGTCCAGTAAGGATAACTCCGAAAGGATACTATCCTTACAAACAAGCATCATAGTAATATAAAATACTATGAAACTTGATACTGTCATAACGACTGTAAAATATACAATCAACATATTAAATTTTTAGATAAAAATAAATTTTACGAAAAAAATGGAAGTGGAATTAAAAAAATAAAACCATAAAAAATTAAAAAAAAGGAAAATACTATATGATTAAAAATGTTTATGAAATGTATAATTTTACAAATGCAATAAATCCAACTAACAATAAAGAACTAGTAATAGTACATTTTTGGGCTCCGTGGTCAAAACCTTGTCAAGAAATGGAACCTATCTTGGAATCGATTTCCAGACGCTTTACAAGCGTTTTAGATATTGTTAAGGTAAATATTGATGACGCTGAAGAAATTGCTAAGGCGCATAATATAAGGTCAATTCCGACGACTCTATTTTATAGAAACATAAAAGTTATTAAATCTGATGTTGGATTTAGAGACGAAAATTATTTAAATGGTGTAATTGCTGAAATTTTAAAAAATATTGCATAAAAATTGATTTTTTTTAAAACTTTTATATATTTATCCGGTAGAATAAATATCGGCGCCTATATGGGCCGATTGTATTATTTTTTAACAATAATAAGGAAGGTTTTTATCCAAAACTGTTAGCGAACCACCAATGGAAGGAAATGGTCGCTAAATAATATTCAAATTGGAAGAAATTTTTCCTTGAAATAAAAAACTTGAAATTGAAATATCGAGTTTCTTTAAATGATGTTAAATAAATATACATTTAAAGTTTTTCAGCAAAATTCAAGCCATAAAAGCATGGTTTTAAATTATGTTTTTTATGGTTAATTATTTAATTTATTGAATTTTGTATTTTATAAAAAATACGTTGGATGCAGATAAAATAGAAGCTGAATTTAAAAATGGTATTTTAAAAATAGATATACCAAAAAAAGAAACCGATATTGAAAAAAAAGAAAATAAAATTAAAATTGATGTAAAATAATCTTAAAAGGAGAAGAAATTACAATTAAATTTCTTCTCCTGAAAATTTTTAATAATAATTAAAACACTTAAATAATAGTTAAAAAATGAATAGAATCTTAGCGAATAATAAATTATATGAAGTAAAAAGAGTATATAAACGCAATGAATTTACTGATTTAAATAAATTAATAAGAATTAAAAATAATAATAATTTTGATGCTTTAATACAGAATGACGATTTTTATTTAATGTGCAATGAAATCTCTGAAGCAGAATTTATAGAATTAAAGAATGAAGAATTAATTGAATTAAACACTAAATTAAATTCTGAATTAAATAATGAAGTTATAAAAAACGATATATAATAATTAAATTTAGATAAAAAAAAGGATATCCTGTAAGAAAATAAAATAATGTTAATTTAAAAAATATACATTATTTTAATACCAAAACTATGCGTTTTTTATAATTTTATTATATTTATTAAAAAGTCTGTCGGTCCTGCGGGTTTTCCGTCCTGCGGGAAATTAATTCCTCCTTTTAGGAATTAATTAATTCCTAATTAATTAATTAATAATTAATGGAATTAATTAATGGAATTAATTAATGGAATTAATTAATGGAATCCGGAAAAATTAATAATTACCGGAACGGTACAGGAAACCGAAAGAGAAAAAAATAATTTATAAAAATTATAAAAAAAGGAAAAAATAAAAATGAAATATAAATCAAAAGTAATCAGTTCTTTAGATTCAATAACAAATCAACTAGTTTCATTAAAAAATTTAATTGAGAATAATAATATCTCAAAAGAACAATTGATATCAGAATTGTCTAAATTATCAGCAAGAACTGAAGATGTTAGTGAAATCGTTTCATTAGAAAGCGATGATTTTTCTACTTTATTTTATGGTGTTGATGGACAGGTTAAAAAATAAATAATGGCACTTCATTTAAAATCTAATAAATCATTTATTATAATATTAACTGCATCGGCAGTTTTGATTTCTACTATGGCCGCAATATTTTCTGTTACAGGAATGGCCAATTTATTTTCTGGTTATTTTACTACAGTTGCTATGATGATGGGTTCATTAGAATTTTCAAAAATTGTAGTTGCATCTTTTTTAGCGAGATATTGGAATACAATTAATAGAGCATTAAAAACATATTTTATAATAGCATTAGTTGTATTAATTACAATTACATCAGGTGGAATATTTGGTTATTTATCAGACGCTTATCAAAAAACTAAAGGTGATTATTCTATAATAGAAAAAGATATACAATTAATTGATACTAAGGTTAAATTATTTCAGTCTGAAAAAGAAAGATATCAAAATAGAGTTGATGTTTTAATTAAAGCTAAGACAGGTCAAGAATCTAGATTGGATTCTTTATACTCTAGAGGACAAATTTCTATTGCAAAGAGAGTTGAAAGCCAAATAGAATCATCTAACAGAGAAGTTTCGGAATTGTCTTTGAAATTAAATGCAATAAATGATTCAATATCATATTATGAAACTAAAAAGGTAGAAAAAGAAACTAAAAATATATCAGGAGAATTGGGTCCTTTAAAATATCTTTCGGTAGTTTTTAATACTGATATGGACACAGTAGTTAAATATATTATATTTTTACTAATATTTGTTTTCGACCCACTCGCAATATTACTTTTTGTTTCAATTAATACTTTACTTAGAAAAGAAATTGATATTAAAGAAAATAATAATAATAACGATTATGATGATAGTAATATAGAAAATATAAATATAAAAACGGATTCGTCTAGCATATTATCTTATAATGAAAATAAACCTGATTATAATAATTCTACTGATAATAATACTAACAGTGTTAATGATGTTAATAATGATAACTATACTGAAAAAAATAATAATACATCTGAAATTTTAAATGAAAAAAATAATGATGAAAATACTGAAAATATAAATAATAAAAATGATGTTGAAGTTGATGAAAACAATTTAGAAAAAAACGACGATTCTATTTCTAAAATAAAAGATTCTAAAAAAAATGATAAACAAATCATTTTTCGTTCATCTAATTATCATTGATAAAATATTTTAAATTAAATAGGAGATAATAAGTTATGGGTAAAAATAAAAAACCGGCCGATACTAAAAAAGATTTCATTATTTCAGACGAATTAAAAGAACTCGCTGAAAAAGTAATTTCTGAACAGAATATAGATTTAATGTCTGCGAAAGTTGAATATATTCTTGTTTATCCAAATATATCAAAAACCGTTGCAGGTAGATGTATAAAAACAAATCGAGAATTGAAATTTTTTTCTGGTAAAGATTATTTAATAGAAATTTCAGGTGAATTGTGGGATAGTATAGACGACAGTGTTAGATATGTATTATTACAACATGAATTAATGCATATTATGCCTATAGTAAATGACACCACCGGTGAAATGAAATATGAACTGAGAAAACATGATATTGAAGATTTTAGCAATATAATTAAAAAACATGGAATTGATTGGATAAATAAAGTAAAATTAAGTATAAGTTCTTTATATGATTTATCTCCGAAGCAAGAAGATAAAATAGTAATTTAAATGAACATAAAAAATTTGGATTTTTTAAATATTATTGATAGATTTCCTGATAGCATTTGTATAACAGATACAAATGCTATTGTTGTTTATATCAATGAAGTATTTACTAAAGTCACAGGATATACTAAAGAAGATATAATAGGCAAAAATATCAATATATTAAAATCAGGAAACATGTCAAATCAATTTTATAGGGAAATGTGGATTACCATTACTAGCGGAAAAATATGGAGAGGTAAAATATACAATAAAAAGAAAAACGGTGCTTATTTTTGGGAAGATACCATAATAATACCTTTATATGAGAATAATAATTTAATTGGTTATATTTCAATAAAAAAGGATATAACTGAAGATATTAAAAATGAAGAAGTGTTAAGAAAAAATAATTTAAATAAATCCAAATTATTTTCTATAATATCACATGATTTAAAAAATCACTTTTTTGCTTCACTTGGATATAACGAATTATTATATTACCAACTAGATAATTTAAATAATGAGGAAATCAAATTTTATATACATAATAGTTATAAATTATTAAAACAAATCGATGTTTTGTTAACAAATTTATTAAATTGGTCTAAATTACAAATCGGCGCTTTTAGTTATAATAATATTAAAATAAATTTATTTGAATTTGTTGAATTTATATTTGAGTTATTAAAATATCAATCGGAACATAAAAATATAAAATTATCCAACAACATTAAAAAAGATATTTTTGTATATACGGATGAAAAAGCTTTATATTCAGTTCTTTATAATTTGATACATAATTCTATTAAATTTACTAATATAGGAGGTAATGTAGTAGTTTGTGAAAATAAAAGTCAATATAGTGATGATGATGTGATATATGTATCAGTCATAGATGACGGAATTGGAATGACATACGATAATATTAGTAAATTATTTACATTAGAATCTCAATATACTACTTATGGTACAAATAATGAAACCGGAAGTGGTTTAGGTTTAATTATAGTAAAAGAATTTTTAGATAATATGAAAAGTAAATTTGAAATAAAAAGTGAAGTTAACAAAGGTACTGAATTTACATTTTCTCTTAATAAATATAAAGATTGACTTTTATATTTTTTTTATTTATTTTTAGGTCGGTAAAAATAAGGAGATTTTAAATGATTAACAAAAGAAAAAAACTCAATAGTAAAATATCAAAAACCGACTTTGAAAAAATTAAGAATATTAAAATGTTGTGGATGAAATGTAAAAATTGTAACAATGAGGTTTTAGTCAGTGATAATGTTAAGCAAGTTTTGTGTTATAAATGTACATCAAATTTAGTGCCCGTTGAAATTAATACAAAAAAAGAAAAAAATAGCGGAAAACCTGCCGGATGGAGATTTATGAAAGAATTTGTTGACCAAGACGGAACAGTTTATCATTTTGGTGAAGAACAACCAAAATTAAAAGGTAAATTACCTCCGACGGACATTGAAAAGATTAAGCAGGAACAGAAGAAAAAGAGAGAAGAAAATAAAATTAGAAAGGAGAGAAGATTGGAATTAAAGGAAAAGAGAATGATTAAAGAATATGAAAAGAAAAAGAAATTAAAAAAGAAAGAAATCGAAAAGAAAAAAAATAAGTTAAATCAAATAATAAAAGGATAACACTAATCGTGAGTTCGATAGATGATTATTTTGTTGATATAGTAACGTCAGAAGATTTTTTAAGAATGCCTTGTGAAAGAGTTGATTTACAAGAAGGCGAAGAAATTGCGGCAAAATTATTTAGAGTACTCAATATTAAAAAAAGCGCCTATGGTTTAGCAGCAAACCAAATTGGTATACGTAAAAGAGTTTGTGTTGTTAATGTAAATAAACCAATCTATTTAATCAATCCTCAAATTATAGATGCTTCTGGAGAAATTATTTTTTATGAAAGTTGTTTATCTTTTCCAGATAAAATTGTTAAGACAAAAAGATTTTCAAAAATAACAGTAGTGGCCGATAATTTAAATTCACCGATGGATTTTGATTTAGGTAAATTTGATACTACTAATATTTTAAATAATTTAGATGCTATTGAAATTGTAGCAATACAACATGAAATATCGCATTTAGATGGAAAAACTATTTTTGATTACGAATATAAATTAGTTCCTATTAAAAATAAAAGTAAATATTCTAGAAATGAAAAAATTTTAATTAGCAATGGAATTGAAAATATTATTATAAAATATAAAAATTTTAGTGATTTTGAAAAGAAAGGATATAAAATAATAAATGAGAAAAATACAAACTAAAATGCAGACAAATAACAATTCGGAAATTTTAGATAGAATTAATTTTTTAGAAGATGAATTTGTTGAATTGAAGTATATGTTGGAACAGCAAAGTTTATTGCTTTATTCATTAGTAAATCTTTTGGTTGATAAGAATATTATTTCTAGAGAAGATTTAAATGATGAAATTGTTAAATCTTATAAAAAAATCTCCGAAATAAAAAAAATTAGTGACATTTTTAAAAAATATGATAATTCTGATTTTGGAAATGCTTAATAATTATATTTAATATATATTTATAATAATATAATATTTAAGTTTAGGAGAAAATTAGTGCCATATAATGGAAAAATAGAACCAGGAACAATAATTTTATATGCACAGTATAAACCAACGATATTTACATTTAAATACAGGGTTGTCTTCGGCGCATTACAGAAATTCTTTACTAGAAAAAAATGGACTCATACTGCTATGGGATTTTTTCCAATCAAAGGACACGAAGACGTTGAAACTCTATTTGAATCGAATGAAATACAAAATATAACTCTATGGAATCCAAAAGATATTAGCGAATATGAAATTTATAAAATTATTTTTTATTCGAAATCAGAAATAGAAACCGCATTATGGAAAACTTTTTTAGAATATAATGGCGAATTATATGGATTCATTCAATTGTTATATTTTGTCAGAAGATGGTTTTGGGAAACAAAATGGATTAAAAAGTTATTTTGGTTTATTCCTACTAAAATATTCGGTAAACCTAATGATATAAGACAATGGAATAATTGGTTTGTCGGAGGAACTATTTGTTCAGAATTGTTTTATAATTTTATGGATAATTTAAATAAAATTAAATATCATGCTGGCGTACAAAAAATGCTAAACACTTGGAATAAAAACAATTTTCACTCCGGCGATTCATATGATTTTATTAAAGCGTTACCCGACGTTTTCGAGTTGGTTTATCATAAGCCAGGAGGAGTTTTAGAATAAATAATAAAAAATGTTTAATGATATGGGCCTGAGTAGGTTTCGATTGTTAATTCTATAATATGAGTGCAGGCAGAGTTCTGAAAATCTCTATAAAATTTCTAAAAAAGTAAATGGCGAAAATTACGCTATGGCTGCTTAATAAGCATGCCATTATAGTCGATTGAAATGTCAATCGGCCGTTCCATTAATTGATGTCTGATAAATTATTTGGAACGTCGCAAATCAGACTGGCTGTTTTTATGAGTTATTACAGAGCGAGTATCTGTAAAACTTTTATGTTTTTAATTATTTTCATTAAAAAAATAATTCGTTTTTGTTGTATTTTCGTAAAAAACTACAACTAAGCCTGTGAATGACTTATATTATATGTTTAGCAAGACCCGGCTTCGATGCCGGCAGGTCCACTACTTAAATTAAAAAATTTATTTTTAATATCTAAAAATAAAGAAAATTGATTGACTATTATCGTTTTTTTTATTATATTTGTAAACGCATTTTAGATTAATTTTTACGGAGCAAAATGTCTATATTTTTTGAAGATATATATAAATTTGATTATGATATTGAAAGAAAAAAGTTTATTGATAATTTAAATTTTTTGAAATCAATGAGTGTTGAAGAAATTACACTTTATAAAAAATGGAAACAAAGTCAAGAATATAGAAATAGATATGATTCTTCGATTTTAACGAAAACTAATATTTGGAAACCCACCGACATAAACAACAAAAATTTGACAATAAAAGAAATAGAAAATTTAAAGCCTAAAATAATTATCGCTTCAAATGAATTTGAATTAGACGAATGGTTAAATATTAGACTTTTCGTTTCTAGTTTTTCATTTCAAATGAATCCAGGCCGTTTAATTAAATATTTAATAATAGATGAAAATACAAACAAATATTTAGGCATTTCTAGTTTAGGTTCAGATGTAACTAGTATTTCAACTAGAGATGAGCATATAGGATGGGATAAGAAAAATAAATTTGAAGAAGGAAAATTAAATTCTACTGCAATAGGAACCACGATTGTACCAACACAACCTTTCGGATACAATTTTCTAGGAGGAAAATTAATTGCTTCTCTTTTATGTATCAAAAAAATCAGAGAAGATTGGAAAAATTTTTATAATAGTGTTTTAGTCGGAATTACAACCACTAGTTTGTATGGGCAAGGTTCTATGTATAATGGTATTCCTTTTTGGAAAAGTTTAGGAGAAACTAGAGGTAAAATGTTTATAATACCAGATGATGAATACTATGATGTTTGGCATCAATGGTTGAAAGAAAATGCTTCTGATGAATATAATAAAATTGTTAATAATGAAAGTATTAATGGACCCGTAACTGGAATCAAACAAAAAATATTAATATTAATAATGAAAAAACTGAATATCAAATATGCAGACTATACGCATGGTTATAAACGAGGAGTTTATTTTGCTCCTTTGTATGAAAATTATAAAGAGTTTCTAACGTCTAAAATAAATGAAACCGAATTAGTGTTAAATAAAAAGTTGGAAGGAGATTTAAATTCAATTTTAAATTGGTGGAAACCAAAAGCAATAAATAGATATTTAAAATTATATAATGAAAATAGAATTGATAATACAGTATTATATTATAATAAAGTTGCATTTATGTCCTGGGAAGAAACCAAAAATTCTTTTCTGAAGAATGTTGGAAGATAAAAAACTAAAAAAATAGGAGAATAAAAAAATGAAAGAACTTACAGAGAAAGAATTATTAGAGAATTATAAAAAGTTTGTTTCTATAATTGAAAATAATTTTAGTGGAGAGAGAAAAGAGTGTTTGTTGAAATTAGTAAATCATTTCGAGGAAAGATTGATTTTATCTCCAGCCTCTTATAAAGAGCATTATCACAATTCATATATAGGTGGTTATTTAGAACATGTATTAAATGTATATCATATAGCTTTGGATTTGTTTGAAATTTGGAAAAAATATTCTGTAAATATAGACTACACTCTAGAAGAATTAACTTTAGTAACTCTTTTTCATGATTTGGGTAAATTGGGGGATATAAATGAAGAATTTTATCTTCCTCAAGATAATGAATGGAGAAGACAAAACATGGGAGAAATATATAAAATAAATCCTAAAGTCGTTAATATGAACGGAGCAGACAGGTCTTTATATTTACTACAGCATTTCGGAGTAAAACTTACACAAAATGAATGGATTACAATAAAAATACATGAGGGAATGTATGAGGAAGCAAATGGATATTATTTAAAAGTAACAAGCGATAGTTCAGTTATAAAATCTCATTTGCCTCACTTAATGCACCATGCCGATATGATGGCGACGAGAACTGAATATGAAAAATGGAAAAAATCCAATGATGTAGAAACTGGTTCTATTGAGAAAAAAGAAAGTAAACAAAAATATAATAAAAAATCAGATTTGAAAAACGTATTATCAAATAAAGAAATTAATCCGTTGGATAATTTTTATAAAAACGAGGATGAAAAAAATAAATCGGATTATATATTAGATATAGATTCTTTATTTGAAGATTTTGATAATAAAAACGAAGATTCTAATAAAAAAAATGAAAAATAATTTTGGAGAAATGAGATGGAAACAAGTACTGTATTGTTAATAATTGTATGTTTATTTCTTTTAATATATTCGATTGTTTTGACTATTGGAATATTAAGAGCATTAAAAAAAACAGAAATTTATGAATCTTTTATAATTGATGTTAAAAATAAAGTTGAGGACACTTATGAAAAGATGAAATCTATAGATGAAATTGGTGTTTTTGAGGCAGACGACGAGGTAGGATTAATTTTTAATGATTTAAAAGATTTATTACGAAATTTAGAAAAATATATCAATCAATCAATCGGTGAGGAAAAATAATGTCTAGAAAAAAAATTGTTATATTAAACGATTCTTCTTTTAATTCCGGTTCTTTATTTACTAATTTAGATTTAAAATTAGAACTTAGTAAAGAACAAAAAAAAGATTATTCTTTAATCGACGCTCCTAAAAAAAGAGGACGTAAAAAAAGAAATAGAATGTATTTTACTCAAGAAACAGAAGATGCTATTGTCAGATATAATAAAGAAACTGATGTTGCTACTAAACATGAAATTTATGAAAAATATATAAAATATTCTTTCGAAAAGTTAGCAGAAAATATGATAAATACTTTCAGTTTTAGTTATATCGCCGACCAGTATAGGGACATTAAAGCTGAAGTTGTTTCAAAAATGATTTTAGAAATGCATCAATATGACCAGTCTATAGGAAAAGCATTTTCTTATTTTAGTATTATTGCTAAAAATTATTTGATAATTTTAAATAATGAATCTTATAAGGAATTGAAATCAACAAAATCAATAGAAGATTTTTTTAATAACAAGGATAACAACGATGGTGTTGAATATGATATTGTTGATGAAGAATATGAAAAAAATATTATTAATCGAGAAAATAATGAATTTATAAGTTTATTAGTACAGTATTGGGAAAATAATATTCCAAATGTTTTTAAAAAATCTAGAGATATTGAAATTGCTTATGCGGTAGTAGAATTATTAAACAACGTAGATTCATTAGAATTTTTTAATAAAAAAGCATTGTATCTTTTAATACGAGAAATAACAGGACATAAAACTCAGTATATAACAAAAGTTATAAATAAAATGATGCTATACTATAATAAATTAAAAAATGATTATTTAACATATGGATTTATAAAAGAAGATAATTTAATATTTTATAATAGAAAAAAAAGATAATTATTTATAAATAATTAATTTGATAAGGAAATTCAATGGAGACATTGGATTTCCTTATTTTTTTGCTGAAAAATTATATTTTTTTATATTTATTTAAATAAATACACACATGGAGTAAAGAATGTCAACTGAAGATAAAGAAATTTTTAAAGGTAAAACGCTTTCTGACTTATTTAAAGATATATATAATAATTCTAATCAAAAAAAGAAACAAATAGATATTTTAATAAATGAATTGAGACCTTTAGTAACTTCAATAAATGATGCTGCTATTATAGTACCTTTAATAAGAGATTATATTGAAGTTGGAGTAAAAAATGACGAACAATTAGTAAAAATGGCTGCCGTTTTTCAAAAGTATTTGGCAGCAAAAGAAAGAACAAATTCAAACGACGACTCAGCACTTTTAACAGAGGAAGAGAAGGAACAATTACTTTCTGATATAGCAACTAAATATATAGAAGATGAGAATATAAATGGTGATGCTAAGGAAATTGACGATAAAATAAAGGAATTGGCAAATAAAAAAGAAAAAATAAAATCTGATTCAAAGGAAGAATAATGGCATATAAAAAATCGAGAGTTGGTTTAGGATTAGGAACAATTTCTGGACTTTCTACATATAATACATCTTTTCTAACTTCAAAAATTGCCGGCGCAGGCAGTGATTATAATCAAATTGAAAGCGCTGAGGTTATTGACATAGATTTAAATCCTGAAAAACCAGAAAATGTTGGCAGAATTCGATATAGATTGGTAAGTAATACGGGTGCTGCACAGGAAACTTTAAATTGGGCTTATCCTTTAATACCTTATTATAGAATGTATCCTGTAATAGGAGAGATTGTTGTTATCATAGAAATTGAACATAAGCATTA
>Ga0272446_1005677_pt1 | contig 13555 bp, 11 predicted proteins | sample YNPCB0061_FD_194587 | JGI IMG/M metagenome (GOLD analysis project Ga0272446, IMG submission 194587) | Hot spring microbial mat communities from Yellowstone National Park, WY, United States - YNP-CB-006-1 | ecosystem: Environmental > Aquatic > Thermal springs > Hot (42-90C) > Sediment | place...
ACATGTCGTTGTGTTGGCAGGTTCTGCCAGCTTCGCTGGCAGAACCTGCCAACACAACAAAGCTTTCATCCTTCCGTGTGGGTGAGCGGCACGGCCGCAGCCCGTACCTTGATGCGTATGGGCACGGCATGCGCCCACGGGGCACGTGGCGGCGCCCCCGGGGCGGCGGCGCATACAAGCATGTGCGCCACACCTGCCCTGTGCACGAGGCTTGACAGGCAAAAAAATGGCGTGATATACTCAACCCGGTTTCGATAGCAGTAACGACTCAAAGCACCCAGAACCGATGATCGAGCGCAGAGCGCCGGGGTTCACTCGCCAGAGCATCATGCAGTTGCTGCGTCGCCATGGCGCGATGACGGCCCAGGAGCTCAGCGACGCGCTGCACGTGGGCGCGGTCGGTGTGCGCCAGCATCTGGCCCTGCTTGAACGTGACGGGCAGGTGTGTGTCACCGGGGTGCGCCGCAGCATCGGTCGCCCTTCCCATCTCTATGCGTTGACCAGTGCGGCCGACGAGTGCTTCCCCCGGCGCTACGAGCATCTGGCCCTCGATCTGCTCGCCTCGCTCGAAACGCTCGGTGGCGCCACCGCCGTGGAGCAGGTGCTCACCCGCCGCCGTGAGGAACTGGCCCGCGAGCTCGCACCCAGGCTCGCCGGCAAGGATCGCGCTGGTCAGATTGCTGCCCTCGCCGATCTGCTCGCCGAACAGGGCTATATGTGTGAATGGGAGCAACTGGACGACGGCTCGTTCACCCTCACCGAGTACAACTGCCCGGTGGACTGCGTCGCCCGGCGCCATGACCAGCTCTGTGCCCAGGAACTGCGGCTCTATGAGGATCTGCTGGGCACGCCCATCGCCCGCGAGAGCACCATCGTCGCCGGTGCTCACTGCTGTCGCTACCATATCCCTGCCTGGCGCGCCGGCAGCGCATGACAAATGTTCGCCGCACTGACGCGCTCGCCGCGCGGACGTTAACAACCGGCCTCGGTGCGGAGGCCCACAGGGGTGACGCAGGGGCCGCTGGCCCCTCGTTTTGTCTCTTGCTGAGTGTTTACAAGCGGACAGGAGGTGTTCCATGCCGTTCGAACTTCCGCCTTTGCCCTACGACTACACTGCCCTCGAGCCCCACATCGATGAGGCGACCATGCACTACCACCACGATAACCATCACAATACCTACGTCACCAACCTGAACAACGCCCTTGCCAAACACCCGGCCCTCGCCGAGAAGAGCCTTGAAGAACTGCTCGCCAACCTCGACGCCGTGCCTGAGGATATCCGCACCGTGGTTCGCAACAACGGCGGCGGCCACTGGAACCACACCTTCTTCTGGGAGATCATGGGGCCCGGCGGCGGCGGCGAGCCCGCCGGCGAGCTGGCCGCGGCGATTACCAGCGCCTTCGGCAGCTTCGCCAACTTCCAGGAGCAGTTCAAGGCCGCTGCCCTCGGCCGCTTCGGCTCCGGCTGGGCCTGGCTCGTCGCCGACAAGAACGGTGGCCTCAGCATCACCAGCACCCCCAACCAGGACAACCCGCTCATGGAGGGCAAGACGGCCATCCTCGGCGTCGATGTCTGGGAGCACGCCTATTACCTCAAGTACCAGTTCCGCCGGGCCGCCTATGTCGATGCCTGGTGGCATACCGTCAACTGGAGCAAGGTCAGCGAGCTCTACGCCGCCGCAAAGGGCTGAGAGCGCATCCGGGATGACCGTGCGGGTCGCAGATCAAGACCCGAGGTTGGTGGGTGGTTGTGGCGGCTGCGCCGCCATAACCACCTCACCTGGGCGACGCAGCCACCCCACCCCTCCACAGCTCCACACCTCCCCCTACCCCAGCCGGATCCGTGGGTTCAACAGCGCATAGATCAGATCGGCCGCCAGGTTGGCCAGCGCGAAGATCAGCACGGTGATCATGCTCACCGCCTGGAGCAGCGGCAGGTCGCGCCGATCGATCGCAAAGGTCAGCAGCCGGCCCAGGCCCGGGTAGTTGAAGACGTTTTCGACCACGATCAGCCCGCTGATCAGCCAGCCCAGGCTGATTGCAATCACCGTGACGGTGGGCAGCAGGGCGTTGCGCAGCACGTGGCGCACGATCACCGTGGCCCGTGGCAGCCCCTTGAGCGCGGCGGTGCGCACATAGTCCTGCCGCAGCTCCTCGATCACCCCGGCCCGCGTCAGGCGAATGATGTAGGCGAGCAGCACCAGGGTTGCCGTCAGCGCGGGCAGAATCAGCTGCGGCAGCGCCGCGAACAAGCTGGTGTCCGGCGCGACCGATGAGTTGGCCGGCAGCCAGCGCAGCCGGAAGGCAAAGAGATCGATCAGCACCAGCCCGGTCACAAACTCGGGCAGCCCCACCACCGCCAGGGCGCCGATGCTGATCACCTGGTCGGCCGGGCACTCCTCGCGCAGCCCGGCGATCACCCCCAGGGCGACCGCCAGCGGCACGGCGATCAGCAGGGTCAGCCCCGCCAGGCGCAGCGAGTTGCCCAGGCGCTCGAGCACCACCTCGCGGATCGGCAGCCGCGTGCTGTAGGAGCGGCCCCAGTCGCCACGCACGAAATCGCCGAGCCAGCTGGCATACTGCACCACCGCCGGCCGGTTCAGGCCCAACTCCTCACGTAGCGCCGTCAGCGCCTGCTCACTCGCCTCGCGCCCCAGGATCACCCGCGCCACGTCGCCGGGCAGCAGCCGCGTGATCACGAAGATCAGCGCCGAGGTGAGCAGCAGCGTCAGCAGCAGAAAGCCGAGCCGGCGGACGATGTAGCGCGCCATCACGTCCCCCCCTGGAGCACGCGGAGCTCCTCCAGCGGAATGTGGCAGCGGATGCGGTGACCGCCGCCGGCATCGCGCCAGGGAGGCTCCTCGGTCGCACAGATCGCGCCGAGCGCGCGTGGGCAGCGGGTGTGGAAGCGGCAACCAGTGGGTAGCGCCACCGGGCTTGGCACCTCGCCCTCCAGGCGGATGCGCTCGCGCGGCGCTGCCGGCGGCAGGCTCGGCAGCGCCGAAAGCAGCGCCTCGGTGTAGGGGTGGAACGGTGGCCGCAGCACCGCCTCGACCGTCCCCTGCTCCAGCACCTGGCCCAGGTAGATCACCGCCACCTCGTCGGCCAGGTAGCTCACCACCGCCAGGTCGTGGGTGATGAAGAGATAGCTCGTGCCGCTCCGCTGCCGTAACTCGCTCAGCAGGTTGAGCACCGCCGCCTGCACCGAGACGTCAAGCGCCGAGACCGCCTCGTCGAGCAGTACCAGGTCGGGCTCGGCGGCAAAGGCGCGGGCGATCGCCACCCGTTGGCGCTCGCCGCCACTCAGCTGCGCGGGCAGACGGGCCGCGTAGCCCGGGTCGAGCTTGACCGCATCGAGCAGCCGGGCCACGCGCCGCTCGGCCTCGGCGCGGCGCAGGCCGCCCAGGCGCATCAGCGGGCGCCGCAGCGCCTCGCCGACCGTCAGGTAGGGGTTGAGCGCCTCCTGCGGGTTCTGGAAGACCATCTGGATGCGCCGCAGCACCGCAGGGGCGCGCTGCTCCAGCCCCGGGGCCAGCGGCAGGTCCACCAGGCTGATCGCGCCGCCACTGCGCTCCTCCAGCCCTACCACACAGCGGGCCAGCGTCGTCTTGCCGCTGCCGCTTTCACCCACCACACCCAGCGTCCGCCCACGCCCCAGGCGCAGATCCACGCCATCCACCGCCTGCACCATACGTGGCGGGCGACGCGCCAGCAGGTCGGCCAGGCTGCGCCGAAGCGGGAACTGCTTCGCAACCTCGCGCATCACCAGGACCGGCTCGGCTGCCACCTCGGCGCTGGCCGGCGCCGGCACGGGCTGGGCGGGCTCACCGTCCTGCAACGCGCCCCGCTCCACCTCGCGCCAGCGGTGACAGCGCACCTGGTGCCCCGGCGCCGCCTGCTCGAGCAGCGGGCGCTCGCTGCGACAGCGATCCAGCGCCAGCGGGCAGCGCGGGTGAAAGACACAGCCCGCGGGCAGCGCATCGAGACGCGGGATGGCGCCCGGGATGGGACGCAGCGGGCGCAGGTTGTGGCGCATCCCCGGGCGGGGCAGGCTGCCGATCAGGCCCGCGCTGTAGGGGTGCAGCGGGGTCGCGAAGAGACGCGCCGTGGGCGCCTGCTCCACCAGTTCGCCAGCGTAGAGCACCGCCACCCGGTCGCACATCCGCGCAACGATGCCAAGGTTGTGCGAGATGAACAGCGTTGCGCGTGCGGCGCCCTGCCCCCCCTGGCCGCCTGCCAACTCGGCCAGCAGGTCGAGAATGGCGGCCTCGGTGGTGGCGTCGAGACTGGTCGTCGGCTCGTCGAGGATGAGCAAGGCCGGCTCGCCGTGCAGCGCCATGGCGATCAGCGCCCGCTGCTGCATCCCGCCGCTCAGTTCGTGAGGGTAGCCCCGATAAACCCGCTCAGGGTCGGCCAGACGCACCAGGCGCAGGAGATCGAGCGCCTGGCGCTGCGCATCGGCCCGCGACAGCGCGCCGCCGGCCGTCTGGCGCACCGCCTCGGCGATCTGCTCACCGACACGCAACGAGGGGTTGAGTGCCGCGAGCGGGTTCTGCGGCACCAGGCGCAGGTCGCGCGCCCAGGTCGCGCTGAGCCCGCGGGGCGCGAGCTCGGCCATGTCGGCGCCCTGCAGACGCACCGCCCCCGCGCGGATCGCGCCACCCGCACCCAGGAAGCGCAGCACGGCCAGCGCCAGCGTGCTCTTGCCGCTGCCACTCTCCCCGACCACGCCCAGGGTCTCGCCAGCGGCTACCTGCAGGCTCACCTCGCGCACCGCGTCGCGCCAGCCACCTTCGACCCGGTAGCCCACGGTCAGGTTATCGATGTCCAGGATCGGTGTGTCGTCCATGGCCTCACGCCTGCAACGCCCGCCGCAGGCCATCAGCAAAGAGGTTGACCCCCACCACGAGCAGGGCGATCGCTCCCGCCGGGAAGTAGAGCGACCATGGCGCCAGGGCGACGTCATTGCGCGCCTCGAGCACCATCAGGCCCCAGTCGGGAGCGGGAGGCTGCACCCCGACGCCGAGGAAGCCCAGCGAGGCCACCAGGAAGATCGCGTAGGAGAAGCGCAGCGCCGCCTCGACGGCCAGCGCCGGCAGCACTGCGGGCAGGATCTCGCGCCCCAGGATGTAGCCCAGCGCCTCGCCGCGCATCCGCGCCGCCTCGATGAAGCCACGCGGCTTGACCGCCAGCACCACGCTCCGCACCACCCGTGCCACGATCGGTGTATAGACAATCACAATCACCAGCAGCACACTCTGGCGCGAGGGCCCGACCGTGCCGAGCAGCAGCAGCGCCAGCAGCAGCGCAGGGATGGCCAGCAGCGCATCAAAGCTGCGAAAGGTCAACTCCTCGGGCCAGCCGCCCCAGTAGGCGGCGATCAGGCCCACCCCCGTGCCGAGCAGCACCGCCACCAGCGTGCCCAGCCCCGCCAGCGCGAAGATGTCGCGCGTGCCGAGCACCACGCGGCTGAACACGTCGCGGCCCAGCCGGTCGGTGCCAAAGAGGTGCGCTGCCGAGGGCGGCTGGCGCCGCGCGCTGGCGATCTGGTCGGTGGCCCGGTAGGGAGCGATCAGCGGGCCAGCGAGCGCGAGGGCCGCGAAGAGCAGCACGATCGCCGCCCCCACCGCCGAGGTCGGGCGCCCCCAGATCGCCCGCAGCGCCCGCCGCCACCCGCCGGGCGTCCCGCCGGTCGCGACACCGCTGCCAATCCCGCGTTCAACCGTGTCAAGAGCCATAAGCTGTAGCGCTGTGGAGCCGTATGTGTAAGGAATTGCCCCTAAACTACCCCGCGGCCCGGATGGCCGCCAGGTCGGTGCGCCCGGGGAAGGGCCGCAGCTCGAAGCCGCTAAAGCCAGCGCGGATAGCACCCAGGGCCGCGAAGAAGTAGGGCACGATGATCGGGCCACGCTCGATCAGGATGCGCTGGATCGCGCGATAGGCCGCCACCCGCTCCGCTTCGTCGAGCGTCGAGCCGGCTCTGGTCGCCAGTTCATCGAACTCGGCGTCGGAGAAGTGGCTCTCGTTCCACTTCGCCCCGGTTACCAGCATCACGTCGAGATAGAACTGCGGGATCGGTCGCGAGCCCCAGCCGGTCACCCCCAGGTCAACTTCGAGCCAGCCATTCTCGCCGTAGTAGACACTCTCGGGCTCGACGATCACATTCACATCGATGCCCGCTTCGGCCCACTGCTCCTTGAGCACCACGGCCAGGTCGGGCCGGTCACCCGAGTCGGGCACGTGAAAGTCGAGCGTGAGCCCGTCGGGGAAGCCGGCCTGGGCCAGCAACTCACGGGCGCGCGCCGGGTCGCGGGGCGGGATGGGTGTCTCCTCGCTGTAGTAGGCCGCAAAGAGCGGGCCGATCGGGCTGTCGCGGCCCACAGCGCCGAGGCCCAGGGTCACCGTCTCGAAGATCGCCGCACGGTCGGTGGCGAGCTTGAACGCCTGGATGACCTCAGGGCGATTGCCGGGCTCGCGGTCGGCGCGGAGACGCACCAGATCAAAGCCATTGGTCGGCACCTGCACCGCGGTCATGCCGGGCTCCTGCTGCAAGGTGATGAACAGCGGGGTGGGCATGCGCATCGCGACATCCACCTGGCCGCCACGCAGGGCATCCACCGACGCGGCCTGGTCGGCGAAGAAGATCAGCTCGAGCGTCGCGACACCGGGCTTGCCGGGGATGAAGTAGGCCTCGTTGGCCGTGAGCGTGATGCGGTTCTCGGGACGATAATCCGCCACCTTGAAGGGGCCGGTGCCGTTGAAGGAGATAGCTGGCTCCGCGGTCTCGGCTTTGAGCACCAGGGCGTGATTATCGCTCAGATCGTACAGGAAGAAGGGGTTGGGCCTGGTCAGCGTAAAAACGACGGCCAGGTCGCCCTCGGGCGCCACGCTGGCGACGTTGGCGTAGAGGTCGGCAGTGGGCAGCTGCAGCGCCGGGTCGCGCAGCCGGTTGAAGGTCCAGGCCACATCGGCGGCGCTGAGCGGGCTACCATCGTGGAACGTGACGCCCTCGGCCAGGCGCAGCGTGTAGCGCAGGCCATCGTCGCTCACCTGCCACTCGCGGGCGAGCCGTGGCACGATGCCGTTGCCGGCATCGATATCGACCAGGTAATCGTAGATCGAGTGCAGGATCAGGATCTCGGCATCAGACGACGCCTGGGCCGGGTCGAGTTGCACCGGGATCTCGGTGGCGACACGGAGGGTGCCAGCGGCCGCTCCCTCCGTGGCCACCGGGGCGGGAGCAGTGGTCGGCTCAGCAGGCGGGGCGGTCGGCGGGGTGGCGGCGGGGCTGCCGCCACAGGCGGCCAGCGCGGCGGCGCCAGCGGAAAGGCCGAGCGCGCCCATCAGTCGCATGAAGCCGCGACGGCTGAGCTGGCCGGCGAAGACAGCGCGGCGCGCCGCCTCAATGATGCGATCATGGTCCTCGTGCGTAGCCATCGGGGGATCTCCTTGGGCTCAGCGGCGGAGGTGGCTCGCGGGTGGAGTGGCGACAGGTGCGCGAGCGGCACCACTGGGGGGCGGACAGCTGTCAGCAGGGGGACAAAGCGTGGGAACTACCAGCCCCAGGTACCGGGGCTGCCCTTAAACGGGCCGACGATATCCGAGGTGATCCAGCCGCCGTAGAAGCCGCCGGGCTGGGGGGTGACCAGCTCGTCGTCCACGTAACAGGCGTCCATCAGCGCCGGGTAGAATGCCACCGCGTCGCGGATGGCCTCGTAGCCCGGCGCCGGGTCTGGATAGAACCAGGCAGCGTTTTCGGCGCGCCGCCCGCCGGCAGCTACACTGTAGTACCTGGCCTGGCCCTTGAACTCACAGAACGAATGGCGGGCCGTGGGCGTCAGGTACTGTAGCTGAATGTCCGCGGGCGGGATGTAGTAGACCGGTGGGTGGCTCGTCTCCAGCACCCGCTGCGCCTGACGCGTATCGGCGATCAGCACGCCGCCAAAGACCACGCGCACGCGGCGCGGGGAGAGCTCAACCCGCGGCGGGCGCGGGTAGTCCCAGACTGACTCCTGGCCGGGGCCAGGCGGAATACGACGGCTCATAGACACTGCACTCCTCAAATAATCGATCTAACTATACCACGATCTTCGTGCAGGCCGCGCCGCCAGATCCGCAAACGATGAAACGTCCCGCGACCTGGCCCGGTATCACTATGCGGCGGGCACGCCGGGCCTGCGTAACCGGTTTTCCGGGTGGGTATTTCGGGGGCCTGCAGCCCCCGAGAATCTTCTTTTTTCGCTGGTTGTGGCGGCTTTGCCGCCGCAACCAGCGAAAAAAACGGCGTGGGGGGCGGAGCCCATACGCATCAAGTTACGCCCCTGGCAGGGCGACGGCTGCCACGCGACAGGCGAACATGTCGTTATGTTGGCAGTTTTTGCCAGCGAAGCTGGCAAAAACTGCCAACATAACGACGCTTTCATCCTTCCGTGTGGGTGAGCGGCACGGCCGCAGCCCGTAACTTGATGCGTATGGGGGCGGAGCCCCGCGACGTTGCACATGCCCTGGGGGCAGGCAGGGCCGCAGCTTGAAGGGAGCGCACGAACGTGCTATAATAGCACAGAAGTGCGGGACGCCTGTTGCGTTGACAGGGCCCCTCCCCTATAGTAGAGTACCGAAGGAGAGCACGAATGAGCAGCAACAACGGAGGAGCGCCCGCGATGGCCATCTCGCCGGAGAAGGAGAAGGCCCTGGCCGCGGCCATGAGTCAGATCGACCGTAAGTTCGGCAAGGGCTCGATCATGAAGATGGGCGAGGCCAACTCCCGTCTGGCAATCGAGGTCATCCCCACTGGTTCGATCGCGCTCGATATCGCCCTCGGGGTGGGCGGGCTGCCCCGTGGCCGTGTGGTCGAGATCTTCGGCCCCGAGAGCAGCGGCAAGACGACCCTGGCCCAGCACGTGATCGCCGAGGCCCAGAAGCTGGGCGGCATCTGCGCCTTCATCGACGCCGAGCACGCCTTCGACCCGGCCTACGCCGCCCGCTGCGGGGTGCAGATCAGCGACCTGCTGGTCTCGCAGCCCGATACGGGTGAGCAGGCCCTCGAGATCTGCGAGACGCTCGTGCGCTCCAATGCGGTCGACGTGATCGTGATCGACTCGGTCGCCGCCCTGGTGCCCCGCGCCGAGATCGAGGGCGATATGGGCGACTCGCTGCCCGGCCTGCAGGCCCGTCTGATGAGCCAGGCGCTGCGCAAGCTCTCCGGTGCGATCAATAAGAGCCGTACCTGCGTGATCTTCCTCAACCAGCTGCGTATGAAGATCGGGGTCATGTTTGGCTCCCCCGAAACCACGACGGGCGGCCAGGCCCTGAAGTTCTATGCCTCGGTGCGCCTCGACATCCGCCGCATCGAGACGCTCAAGTCCGGCCAGGAGGCGATCGGCGCGCGCGCCCGGGTCAAGGTGATCAAGAACAAGGTCGCCCCGCCCTTCCGCCAGGCCGAGTTCGACATCATGGCCAATGAGGGCATCTCGCGCGAGGGCAACATCCTCGACATGGCGGTCGAACTGAATATCATTCGCAAGAGCGGGGCCTGGTTCTACCTCGGCGAAGACCGCCTCGGCCAGGGCCGCGAGAATGTGCGCGAGTTCCTCAAGGAGAACCCGGCGCTCACTAATGAGATCGAACAGTTGATCAAGGCCCAGGCGCTCACCAGTGCCACTGCCCTGCCGCTTAGCCCCGCAAGCGCCGATGAGGATGAGGACGGGCTGTTCCTCGAGGAATAAACGCCGCTGTGCAACCCTGAACGCGGAACGCTGATCCGGTGCGCGCGTTCGCCACCACCTGGTCAGCGTTCCGCGGCGTATGTTGAGCCGATGCCAGCTGGAACGATCACGGCGCTCAGCGCCCAGGCCCACGATAGTCAGCGGGTCAATGTCTTCATCGATGGGCAGTTCGCCCTCGGGATCAGCCTCGCCACCCTCGCCCGCGAAGGGCTCTTCGTCGGCCAGCAACTCGACACGGCGGCCTGGTCCCGCCTGGAGGCCGCCGCGCAGAGCGAGCAGGCTATGCACGCCGCCCTGCGCCTGCTCGACGCCCGCCCCCGCTCCACGGCCGAGGTGCGCCTGCGCCTCCAGCGTAAGGCCTTCCCGCCCCAGGCGATCGAGCAGGCCATCAGTCGCCTCAGTGAGCTCGGACTGCTCGACGACGCCGCCTTTAGCCGCTACCTGATCGAAAACCGCCAGAGCTTCCGTCCCCGCGGCGCCCGCGCCCTGCGCGACGAACTGCGCCGCAAGGGGGTGGACCGCGCCACCATCGAGGCGGCGATCGCCGCCTACGCCGGCGACGAGACGGACGAAGCAGCACGCGCCCTCACCATCGCCCGCGCCGCCCTCCATCGCTACACCGGCAGCCCCGATCGCGCCGCCTTCCAGCGCCGCCTCGGCGGGTTCCTCCAGCGCCGCGGCTTCCGGCTTGACACCATCCGCCCCATCCTTGCTATACTCTGGGAAGAACAATACCCGGCTACGGATGCGCCCGGCCCAGCTACCCGCCGCCCCGGCAGGCATCCCGATGCCCCGACCGCCCCGGCCAGCAGTTCAGACGAGGTTCAGCGGGAGTAGCCCTATGCCCGATGTCCAGTTCCTTGGCCACGCCTGCGTGCGGCTCCGCGGCCGCGATGGCATTATTATCTGCGACCCGTACAGCCGCGCGATCGGGCTGGACCTCGGTCGCCCCACTGCCCATATCGTCACCGTGAGCCATAGCCACCCCGACCACAACTACGTCGCTGGCGTCAAGCCGATGCGTGACCGGCTCTTTGTCATCGATGCGCCCGGCGAGTACGAAGTGGGCGGCGTGCTGATCACCGGCGTGCGCACCTACCACGACAAGCAGAAGGGCGCCGAGCGCGGGTTCAACATCGTCTACGTCATCCACCTCGATGATGTCACCTTCTGCCACCTCGGCGACCTTGGCCACGAGCTGAGCCAGGCCCAGCTCGAGGCGATTGGTAATATCGATGTGCTCTTCATCCCCGTCGGCGGTGGCGAGACGATCACCCCCGCCGAGGCATGCAGCGTGATCGCCCAGCTCGAACCGCGCGTCGTTGTGCCCATCCACTATGCCACCGCCCAACTCTCCTTCGAGTATGAACTGGCGCCGCTCGAACGCTTCATCCACGAAATGGGCCTGAAGGATGTTGTGCCCGAAGACAAACTCTCGCTCACCGCGGCAAACCTGCCGCCCGAAAGCGAGGAGACCCGTGTCGTCGTGCTGCGCGCTGTGAATGAGTGACCGCGCGGTGACGTTCGCACAAACCAGACGTCTGATCTGATAGCTAGCTGAAAGTCATCGCCCTGGCGCCACGACCTGTGAAAGCAGCCCGATGGTTCGTTTGTATCACCAGAAGCCTGGCCAGGTCGCCAGCCATGACCGTATCCGTTGTCCAGGCTGACCGGATGCTCTGGATCGGAGCCGAGTTTGCCCGTAGCGGCCCCTGGCCGCTAGTGCAGTTCCAGGCGACCTGTTCGGGCATCAGCGCGACCTCGACCGTGTCCAGATGCGCCGCGCCCAATCTACCATCGCAAATCTGCAATCTGCAATCGCACTAGCCCGCCGGAAGCGCTGTCGATGCATCCTCTCCTGAACTACGCAACCGCGACGGCGGGCCGAACGACCCGAGCATCCGCACCCTGGCTAGCAGGCTGGTCAGCGAGCACGATGAGCCCAGGCGTGATCCGTGACACCCATGCTTCGCAGGGTCGGTACAACCCCGTGGTTGACCGACCCTTTCGCTTGTCGCTGCCTATCGTGTATCGTGTTGACGCCTCGCCTGGAGCATCGATCGGCCGTTCGGCGGGTGAACGCAGGCCCGGAAGCTAAGGAGCAGAATGAGGATGGCAAAGTACATTTTTGTTACCGGTGGTGTTGTCTCTTCGGTTGGCAAAGGCATCAGCGTCGCCTCGATCGGCCGGCTGCTCAAGAGCCGCGGGGTGCGCGTCTCGGTGCTGAAGCTCGACCCGTACCTCAATGTTGATCCCGGGACGATGTCACCCTACCAGCACGGCGAGGTCTTCGTGACCGAGGACGGCGCGGAGACCGACCTGGATCTGGGGCACTACGAGCGCTTCATCGACGAGAACCTGACCCGGCTGAGCAATGTCACCACCGGCCAGATCTACTCGGCGGTGATCGCGAAAGAGCGCCGTGGCGACTATCTGGGCGGCACCATCCAGGTCATCCCGCACATCACCGACGAGATCAAGGCGCGCATCGTCGCCGTTGGTGAGCAGAGCCACGCCGACGTGGTGATCGTCGAGATCGGCGGCACGGTCGGCGATATCGAGGGCCTGCCCTTCCTCGAGGCCATCCGGCAGATGCGCAAGGATATCGGCCGCGACAATGTGCTCTACATCCACGTGACGCTGCTGCCCCATATCGGCTCGACGGGTGAACTGAAGACCAAGCCCACCCAGCACTCGGTGATGGCGCTGCGCAATGTTGGCATCACCGCCGATGTGATCATCTGTCGCGCCGATTTTGCGATCAGCGATGAGATCCGCGACAAGGTCGCCTTCTTCGCCGATGTCGATGCGCGCGCCGTGATCCCGCTGCAGACGGTGGATTCGATCTATGAGGTGCCGCTGGTGCTGGAGGCCGCCGGCCTCGGCGACTATCTCTGCAGCCGCCTCAACCTGGGCTGCGCGACGCCCGACCTCAGCGCCTGGCGGGAACTGGTACAACTGATCCAGCAACCCAAGCGCGTGATCCCGATCGCGATCGTCGGCAAGTATGTGGAACTGAAGGACGCCTATATCAGCGTGGTCGAAGCCCTGCGCCACGCCGGCCTGCACCAGGAGCTCGACCTCGACCTGCACTGGGTGCCCGCCGAAGATGTGGAGCGCGAGAGCCCCGAGCGGCTCCTCGCCAAGGTGTACGGCATCGTCGTGCCGGGTGGTTTCGGCGACCGCGGCATCGAAGGCAAGATCCTCGCCGCCGACTACGCCCAGCGCAATCAGATCCCCTACCTCGGCCTCTGCCTGGGCATGCAGTGCGCCACCATTGCCTTTGCCCGCCGCGTCCTCGGCACCACCGACGTCAATAGCACCGAGTTCGCGCCCCAGTGCTCCCACCCGGTGATCGACTTGCTACCCGATCAGCGTGATGTCACCGATAAGGGCGGCACCATGCGCCTCGGTACCTACCCCTGTGTACTCGTACCCGGCACGCTGGCTCACGCCGCCTACGGCCAGTCGCGGGTGAACGAGCGCCATCGCCACCGCTTCGAGTTCAACAACCAGTATCGCAGCGTGCTCGAGGCCGCCGGCCTGGTGATCAGCGGCCACTCGCCGGACGGGCGCCTGGTCGAGATTATCGAACTGCGCGAGCATCCCTGGTTCGTGGCCAGCCAGTTCCATCCCGAGTTCCTGTCGCGCCCCAACCAGCCACACCCGCTGTTCCGCGAATTCGTCGCTGCGGCAGCCCGCACCCAGCGGGCCAGCGAACCGCAACAACTGCGCCTGACCGATGCTGCCGATCCCCAGGGCACGCGCAACTGGGCTGCCGTTGAACTCTCGTGAGGAATCAGCACGTACGGCATAATCGCAAATAACGA
>Ga0272446_1005678_pt1 | contig 13554 bp, 8 predicted proteins | sample YNPCB0061_FD_194587 | JGI IMG/M metagenome (GOLD analysis project Ga0272446, IMG submission 194587) | Hot spring microbial mat communities from Yellowstone National Park, WY, United States - YNP-CB-006-1 | ecosystem: Environmental > Aquatic > Thermal springs > Hot (42-90C) > Sediment | place...
CATGAGTCTGGCTCCTTCTGCGATAATTGGTGGTACATCTATCATAGAAGGTTCCAGGCTCACTGTCATGTCCGACCAGGGCCAAGGCCGCAAGCGCTCATCCGTTCTGTCCGCCCCTAAACCCCCGGCGGGGGAGGGCCGGGGTGGGGTGACGGGCGTATGTGAAAGGTATTGGTTCTAGACAGAGCGCCTCACGCGCCAGGTGCGGTCGTTATGGGAGCGTATCGGTGCGCAGGTCGAGCCAGGCGCATTCCTCCGGCGTCAACCGCGTGTCGGCGGCGACGACATTGGCGGCAAACTCCTCTGGCGTGCGACAACCGACCAGGGCATAAATGTCGAGCGGCTGGCTCATGACGTACGCCAGCGCAATCTGTGGGATGCTCAGCCCTTTTGCATCGCCGAGTTGCTGCGCCCGGTCGAGGCGGCGGAAGTTCTCCTCGCCGGCATACGAATGTACCGCCAGCCGATCGAGATATTCCTCGAATGTATCGAGATTGTCGCGCCGTAGGCGGCCAGAGAAAAAGCCGCCGGCCAGGCTCGACCAGGTGAAGAGCGGCATGCGGTGCTCCGCATACCAGGCGCGCGCCGCCGCATGCTGCGGGCCGCTGATACTGACGCACCCTTCCCACGGCTCACGGTACTGCTCTGCCAGGCTGAAGTTCGGGCTGCTGGCGACGAACGGCGTCAGCCCGTGAGCCGCAGCGTAGGCATTGGCTTCCGCAATTCGTTCGTGGCTCCAGTTCGACCCGCCGAACGCGCGGATGCGCCCGGCTGCGCGGTGCTCGTTCAGGGTCTCAACAATCGGCCCGACCGGTACCGATGGGTCATCACGGTGCAGCAGGTAAAGATCGATATAGTCAAATCTGAAACGTGCCAGCGAGTCGAACAGATCGGCGGTGATGTCGAACGGCGTGACGCGCTTGCGGTCGGCGTTATGATGTGCCCCTTTGCCGATGATCACGACCTGCTCGCGATTGCCGCGCGCATGCACCCAGCGCCCCATGGCGCGCTCATTGTCCCCCTGGCCGTAGACGTGCGCCGTATCGAACGTATTGCATCCCAGCGCAAAGACAGCATCGAGCAGGCGGAAGCTACCATCGAGATCGTGTGTGGTCACCATGACTGATCCCTGGACCAGCCGCGAGACCGGTCTGGCGATACCGGGTATGTGACCATACTGCATGATCGTGTTCTCCTCCTCGAGTGGGCAGGTCAGGCCCATCGGAAATGACCCCGGGCGCGAGCCGATGCAGCGACCTCAGCCGTCCGGCGCGCATCCTGCAACTGGCGCAATCCCTCGGCGATTACCCCGCAATGCACCCGGTGCCAGGAACGCTCCGGCGAACAGGCTGGATGGTCATCTGACACTCATGGCGGTAGCACCGCGTGATCAAACTGCGCGCGCACTTCGCGCCCTTCGATGGTGGCAACGACCGTAACGCGCCAGTCACCCTCCATGGAATAGAGTGTGCGCACACGATAGCGCCCCGGCCCGAGCCGGTCGGCGATCGGCTGGTTGACTCCCATCACCATCTGCGGCATGGTAAAGTCGAAGTAGACCGATCCGGCGTCCACCGGACGATCCGCCGCGTCGGTAATCGTTGCCGTGAAGGCATACTCGCGCAATGCGACCGGTTGCGCCGGCCGTTCGAGTGCGATCGTCAGTCCGTCCACTGCGCGTTGCTCACTGATCGTTGCCGCAGGGCCGCAGGCGACGAGGCCCATAACCGGCAGAATGGTGAACGCCAGCAACATCACAATGCGATGCACGATTGTTTCACGCTCTGCATGAGTCGCTACTGCCCCTGCATGTGCCCGGAAGCAGGTTCATGTTCCGCCGCATCGATTGAGGCGCCGGCCTGCGCTGTACCGAGCGGGTAGCGCAACGAAACCAGGAAACCGACCAGAATATGTTCGATATTGATCAGCAGAAACAACGCCGAGAGCCCGAGCGCGATCTCCGGTGCGTGGCCATGGCGTTGCAGCATGGCGATCAGCACAGCATCACGGACACCGACACCGGCGAAACTGATGGGTAACGCCTGGAGGATAGCGATCAGACCCGTAGCGGCCAGAACCTCGAGCACTGGAATGTCGCCCAGCCGAAGTGCCAGGTACAGAAGATAGATACGCACAAAGGTGGACGTTGCCGATCCAACGGTGCCGAGCAGGAGCAGCAACAGGGGTGTGAGGCGGAGGCTGAGTGGCGCAAGTTGTGCGCGCAGCCGTTCGAGCGCCTCGCGGAGCCTTCCCCGCAGCAGCGGGATCACACGCGCCATGACCCACTCGCGCGGCACGCGCGCCATCAATCCCGGCGCGGCGACCATTACCGCCAGCGCAAAGCCCACCGTCGCCAGTTGTACGGCGCTGCGCATGTCCGCTGGAAACACATCAATGAAGGCCGCCAGGCTGAGCACGGCAAGCACCGCCCAGATGATAAAATCAAACAGGCGGTCGAGCACAATACTGAGCAAGCCGGGCGCCAGGGGCACGCCGCGTTCGCGCAGGTACCATGCTTTAATGAAGTCGCCCGACTGCCCCGGCGTAATGCCACCGGCATAGAGACCGATGGCGTAGAGCGCGGCCATGTACGGCAGCGGCGGCGTTGCGTGCCCCTGCTCGCGGATAATCAGGCCCCAGCGCCACGATTTGACCCACACAAAGACCGGCATCAGGGCAAGCGACAGGAGCGCCGGCCACACGTCAATCCCGATCAACGCAGCGCCGAGCGCGCGCAGATCGCTGCGCCACAGGAAGAAGATCAGCAGCATGGGGCCGATCAGGCGCAACAGCCAGCGAGAGGTGCGTTTCACTGGTCGCGCCGCTGAAAACGCAGGCCGGCGATCTGTTCCGCCAGCAAGCCGAACATGAACACGACGATCGCACCGACGAACAGGCCAACCGCCGAGTTGGGCACGCGGAAGCGCCCTGGATCGGTGACGAAATAGCTGATGGCGAACGATGCCAGGCTGAGGGCGAACATGGCCAGCGCCACTGGAAAATAGACGCGTAACGGCGCGAACATCGAGACCATGCGCAGCATGATGAGGATGTTGCGCACGCCGTTTTTGAACAACTTCTGGGTGCTGCGGCCTCCCTGGCGCTTTTGCATGGTTACCGGTTCGAACTTGATATGGTAGCCAGCTTTTGCGAAGGCCATTGCGCTGGTCATCGGCCAGCCGAACTGGTTCGGCAGTAGATGCGCAAATTCGAGGATGGCATCGCGGCGCATGGCGCGGAACCCCGACGTCAGATCCTTCATCGCAAAGCCGGATAAATAGCTGCCAAGCGCATTGAGAACCGTATTGCCGAACCAGCGCAACAGATTCTCGTGGCTTTCGCGATCCGGGCGGGTGGCGATCACCATGTCATACCGGTCGAGGTGGGCCAGCAGACGTGGAATGTCGGCGGGGTTATGCTGGCCGTCGGCATCAATCACGATGACGACGTCGCCGGTTGCGGCGCGTACACCGGTACGCACGCCGGCGCCGTTGCCGATATTGTGCGGCCGGCTGATGACGATTGCGCCGGCTGCCGCCGCCTGTGCGGCGGTATCATCCGATGACGCGTCGTCAACAACAATGATCTCGGCATCCGGGAGCCGGGCGCGCACCTCCCGGATGACGCCCGCGACCCGCGGCCCTTCGTTATAGGCTGGAATGACGACACTGACGCGAAACGGCCAGTGTAGCGACGTCTCGGCGTCTGGTGCAACTTCGGGTCTGACGTATGTTTCGATAGCCATGGAAGCTGTTTCGTGCCTATCCGAACAACGCGACGCCTTATGTCATTGCGCAGAGCGCGAGCGACAACCTGCAGCGAGCGATGCGTGGCTGAAGCAATCTCCGCTTGCGTCGCTTCGCGCGCAATGCCATCCAACCCGTTATTTGGACAGGCTCTTATTGCCGTTCGCGTTCAACAAATGCCAGCAGATCGTCGTAACTGCGCAGCACGGGGAACTGCGGGAAATCGGCGATCACATTCGGCGGCGGCTCGAACAGCGCGCCTGCGTCGGCTGCTGCCAGCATGCCGGTATCGTTGTAGGAGTCGCCGACGGCCAGGACGCGGAACCGGATGTCGCGCAGTGCGTGCACGGCGGCGGTTTTACTGTCCGGCAGGCGCAGGCGATAACCGGCGATCATACCGTCGCCGTCGACCTCAAGTGTATGGCAGAAGAGCGTCGGCCAGCCGAGCTTTGCCATGAGTGGCATGGCAAACTCGTAAAATGTATCCGATAGAATGATCACCTGCGTCACTTCGCGCAGGCGCGCCAGCGCCTCAGCTGCTCCCGGCAACGGGTCAATCGTCCCGATGACGCGCTGGATATCTGCCAGTGTCAGGCCGTATGCGCGCAGAAGTGCCATACGCCCGCGCATCAATTCATCATAATCAGGAACGTCGCGTGTTGTCAGACGCAACTGTTCGATACCGGAGCGTTCCGCCACGGCGATCCAGATTTCCGGAACGAGGACGCCTTCGAGGTCGGTTGCCAGAATGACGGGTTGCGACATATGACCCTTCATAACGCGGTACAATTCCCCGCTGCCCCATGCGCGATCTGCTCCGGCAGGATTGTACCATGTTCTGCGTTCTCCATGTGCTGCGCGCCTACCTTACCCGAACGCTGGCGATCATCAGGCTCAGGGCGCGGGCATCATCACTGGCGGGGTCGAGTAACGCGGGCACGAAGGTTGGTGCGCTGAGCTCGATCGTTACGCGCTGTGCACCGGCGAGTTGCGGTGGTACGATGATGAAATAACTCCGCCATTGTCCCCGCGCCACCGGGATGGTCCATGCCGGCCCGCCGCCGATTCGCACGGTCAACGGTGTGACTGCCATTGCCGGCCCGCCGGCCATCGAGAGTGTGATGGTTGCACCGGAGCGTAGCGGCGTTGCAAGCGGAAGTGTGATGGCACCGCGCCCTTCGAGCCAGCGGAAACTGCCCTGCGCGCCATCCTCCGGCGGCGAGAAGCCCATGACATACCCCATGTCGAGCCCGTCACCAAGGCGTATGGCATTCACGGGAGGCGGGCGCAACCACTCGATCGCCCAGCGTTGAATGTCTTCGCCGGCGATGGCCTCAATATCGGTCAGAATGCGTGCGGCCCCTGCCTGGTCGCCCGTGTCGCGCAGCAATGCGCCGGCGACCAGTTCGGCATGGCGCGAGCTGTTGCGCTGGATCGTCGCGATTGCCTCGGTCTGGCGCTCCTGTGCCGCCAGCGCCAGCGCCAGGTGCACCTGAGCATCTACGAATCCGGGTTGTGCCGCGAGCGCCGCGCGATACCAGCGTTCCGCAGCACCGTAATCACCGGCCCGGTAGGCTGCAATGCCGGCGACCATGGCGCGCTCGCGCGCCACGCCGCTCGTGATGATCGCCGGATAGTCGCGGTAGGTGAAGACAAGCCAGAAGAAGAGGGCGATCAGCACTATTTGCGCTGTGAGCCGTGATGTGACCCATCGCTGTGGATGGATGTGTGCGGTGCGTCGAAACTGTGCCAGCGTACCGGCGCCGTAGAGCGCCAGTAGCGTCCAGAGCGGCAGAAGGTAACGTGGTTCAACGTGAAAAATGAGGACGGTCACCAGTGAGTACGCGATCCAGGCCAGAAAGAACAGCCGGTGATGCCATCCTTCGCGCACGCGCCCTGCCAGCCCGGCGATACCGGCAACCGTAAACGCCAGCCAGATGATGTCACCCGGCAGGCCGAGCGGCGCCGTCTCACGTAGCGGGCGGGTGAAGAAACTTTGCTTGACGAAGTAATCCTCGATGAATTGCGCCTTCCAGATATGGCGAAACGTGGCCCACATTGGCCGGAACGGACGCCAGGGGTCGGCGGTGAGGATCTCGCGCGCGCGCGCCAGCGCATACATGTGGCGTTCTGCCTGTGGCATGCGGCGCAGTGTCTCAATGTTTGCGTTGCGCCGTTCCACCGCGTCCAGGTCGAGCCACAGGTTAATCTGCCCGAGGGTGTCAACCGGGATCAGATGCCCGTAGGTCGCATAGTTGCGCGCCGTCCAGGGTCCCACCACCGCCAGGCACGAGGCCACGACGATCACGGTGGCTCTGAGCAGGCCGGCCGTCGTGGGACGGCGAGCATCCTGTGTGTGGCTGCATTCCGTGGCTGCGCGTGGCGGCATCGGTGATGCGTGGTTGCTGAATGCTCGCACGACCAGCCAGCCGGCGACAAAGACCACAGCATACAATGCCGGCGAGCGGGTCAGCGCCGCGGCGCCGAGCGCCACACCGGCCAGCGCCAGATCGCGGAGTTGTGCATGCTGGTCATAGCGCAGCAGGAGCCAGAGGTGCAGCAAGAAGAGAAACAGATAGAGGTGCTCGCTGAAGAGCACGCTGGTTTGCTCAACCAGTGGATGCCAGAGCGCCAGGAAGCCGGCAAAGAGCAGGCCGGCGCGTCGGGTATGGAACAGCCGGCGCGCCAGATCGTATCCGGCCAGGGTGGTCAGCGCCGCCAGCGCTACCTGTGCCAGTTGAACAAACAACAGGCCGGCCTGCGGTATGCCGAGCACCAGCGCCAGTCGCAGCCACGCAGCAAAGAACCAGACGTGCAGCGGTGGCCGGATCAACCAGGCGTCGTCAATGTAGGCGCCGGTAACGGCCAGGCGTAATGCCCGGCGATAATAGTCGCCATCATCAGCATTCGAATAGCGCGGGTCGAGCGGGCTGACGCTGATGAACCAGATCCGTAGTGCAACGGTCGCCAGCACGAGCAGCACCAGTGGCCAGTTGACGGCGGCCAGTATGGCAAAGCGGTGATGGGCGCGCGTACCGATGTCATCCTCTGGCAGGCGCGTTGCAGTTTGCGCGTGCAGATCGCTCTGCCGCGGCAGACTCTCTGCGCGTTTCATGGCCCGACCTGCAGCAGTACGTATGTGCCGGATGTCGCGATGACTGCTCCTGCAGGCGGTGAGCCGGCGTCTGTACTATGGAGCAGGTAGCGCGCTGGTTCCCCCGCAGATGCGACGCGGTGAGCGATGGCGGAATACTTGCCGACCGGGTCGCCCGGCGCGAGCGATGCACCGAACCGTTCGCCCGGTGGCAGCGCCTGTTGCACCAGGCGCACCGCGGCGACTTCAGCGGCAGGCTGCCGATCGAGCACATAGCGCGCGCCGATGGTGACCCCGTCCCACATCAGAAAGAGGAGCGCCAGCACGGCAAGGATCTGAAGGCGTGCCGGTTGTCGGGCATGCCCTGCGGCCAGCAGACGCACGGCTGTGGTGAGCGCCCAGGCGGCCGCAATCGCGTAGACCGGCGCAAGCGGCAGGAAGAATCGTTGTAACGGCAGGCCGACACTGAGCGCGCCGGCATAGAGTGCAACCCAGGTAAGCAGGATGATCAGGGGCGCGCGAGCGAGAGGTGGCAGCGACGCACGCACGCCGCGCACCAGGATGAGCGCGAGCCAGCCGGCGATCCCCAGCACGGCAAGCCAGTTTGCCGGGAAGGCGAGCAGCCGCAATTGCATCGCCCGCCCGGACTCGCTGGTATCCTCTGCTCCGGCGCCGATGAACCCGCGCAGGTTGGTCCACCAGGCCGCAACGAAGCGTGGCGGGTCGTCCGCGATCAGGCGAGCCAGGGACACATCATTACTCACCTCGTTCCAGCGCCCCCAATCGCCATCACCATAGACCGCCAGCCAGACGTTCTTGGCCTGCTGGCTGTAGATCGGGTTGCCGGTGTCGCGTAGATTGACGAAGAGTTGTGGAAGAATGGCAATGAAGAATGCGCTGCAGAAAACGAGCGCGTTGAGAGATGAACGCGCCCGGCCGGCCGTTGCGTGTTGCGCCAGCAGCGCGAGCACGCCAGACGGAAGCAACAGGATGCCCGGATGGCGCACAAGGAACGCGGCGCCAGCGGCCAGGCCGGCGAGCAGGTACGGCCAGGGCCGGCGACTGTCGCTTACAAGTAGCAGCGTCAGGGCCAGGATGCACAGGGCGGCGAAGGGCATGTCGCTGCCGACGTATAACGCATATTGCACCACGAATGGGCTGAAACCAAGCGCGATCAGAGCCACGGTTGCCGGCCAGCGCCCGAGCACCTGACGTACCAGCACCCAGGTTGCACCAAGCAGAAGCGCGCCGGACATGGCGGCGATAAGGGTTGCGGCAAGAAAGAGGTTACCGCCGGTCAGCGGTGCAACGCACCAGAGGAGCAGTGGATAGCCCAGGTTGTAAAATCCGTCAGCACGGAAGATGAGCGCCGGATCGACCGCGCGTGTCGCGAAGACGCGGAAATCCTTCTCGACGCCGGGCACGGAGAGCGTGACATGCTCGCGGGCCGCCAGCAGAACCATACCCGTCCACACAACAATGCCACCCGGTGCGAGTACATCCGGCAGCACCGGCAGGCGCGTTGCGAGCCGGGGGCCATGGCGCACTGCGGCGGCTACGCCGAGCGTGACACATACGGCAGGGAGAAAGCCGCGCAATGGGTAGGGATAGGGCGGCTGGAACCGGTACAGAAGCAGATAGAGCATGCCGACGAGTCCTGCGCCGGCAAGGCAGGCGAACAGCGGCGGAGGGATAAGGAGCGCATGTTCGCGTTGTCGGGGCGCATCCGGCGCCTGTGCAGTCGTTGTGCGATACGCGGTAAGCGCCAGGCAGAGCAATGCGCCGGCCAGCGCCCCCCATGCCAGTTGCGCCGGGTATGGCATCAGCGGCGGCGCGGCAGTACGATACGTTGCCCGGTCAATCAGAACGCCCACCCGCCGCGGATCGCCGTTGCCGGCTGGGGCAACCTCGGTGCGGAGGATGATAAGCACATCTTCTGGTTTCAGAAGACCGCCGCTGACCGGAACCTGGAGGTCCTGCCATTCGCCAGTCGTCGCAATGGTGCGTGTTTCGCCGCCCTCTACCAGGAGCGTGACGGCGGGAGGCGAAGCGCCAGCGCGCCAGCCACGCACACGGATCGTCACCTCGGCGGGCAGGCCGGCCTGAGGAAACAGGAGGTAGGACTCGGCACGCGACCAGCGGGCGCTGCCATCCGATCCGTTGAGATAGGCCGGCGCTCCTGGAGCGTCACTGCGTTCCGGATCGTAGAACCCGCGCACATAGGCGGCATCGCTCCCACCGATGTCAACCTGGTGCGTCACAGGGATCTGGCCCAGCAATGCCGCCAGTAGCGCACCAAACGCTGCAGCCGCAATCATGCGCACCGCGAACGATCGGGTTGCGGCAGGTTGCATTGCCGTCTCATCACTTGCTGTTGCTGTCAGGTGCTGACGCATGCGTCCATTGCGCGACATGCCGCGCTTCGTTGATATCGGCGCGCGGGAGTGTACCATACTCCATACTCGTCGGCAACGCAGCACTATGCTATACTACACCAATCCATGAAATCATACGCTGATTTTGAAATTACCGTGACCGCTGGCGATCATGGCCGTTTTCTCCTCAAAGCGCGCGGCCCGCGTGGCGAGGAAGGAGATGGTGAACTACGCCTGCCTGATGATGATCCGCAAATACAGGCGTTACTGGCCCGATTGCGCATGCTCGACGTTGATGAAGCAGCCCTGGTGCTGCTCGGTCGCGCCCTGTTCGATGCGCTCTTCACCGGCGCGGTGCGCGATGTCTATGTGCGCAGCCGCGGCGCGCTTGGCACTGACGAAGGGTTGCGCCTGCGGCTCAACATCCCGTCGTCAGCCGCCGCTGCCGGCGCGCTGCCCTGGGAGTTCCTCTATGATCCGGATCGCGGCCCGCTTGCGCTACTTGATGCCCCGATCGTGCGCCACTTGCCGCAACCGGATCGCGTGCCGGTCCTGGCGGCGCCATTGCCGTTGCGAGTGTTGCTCACGGCAGCGCAGACTCCCCCGCCTGCTGAGGTCGAACGTGAACTGGCCGCCGTCCACGCGGCGCTCGAACGCCTTGGCACCCGGGTCCAGGTGACCGTCGAGCCGCACCTGACAGCTGCAGTGCTGCAGGAGCGCCTGCGCGAAGGGTACCACATCTGGCATTTCGTCGGCCATGGCGGCTTTGCCGCCGACGGCGCCACCGGGCGATTGTTGTTCGAGGACGAGATCGGCGATCCTGAACCGATCAGTTCACTGCAACTCGGCATCATGCTCGATCGGGCCAATGTGCGCCTGGTGGTGCTGGATGCCTGTTCGACCGGGCAACTGGCGCTCGATCCGGCGCGGAGTATTGCACCGGCACTGGTGCGCGCCCAGATCCCGGCAGTTGTTGCCATGCAGTTTCAGGTACCCGAAGAAGCAACGCGCGCGTTCGCCGGCGCATTCTACCGCGCACTGGCCGATGCGTTCCCGATTGATTTCTGCGTGACCGAGGGGCGGCGCGCCGTGATGAATGTCGCCGGCCTTGGTCGCGCCGACTGGGGCGTGCCGGTGATCTATACACGTGCCGAGGATGGTCGCCTGTTCGAGCCGCCGGTAGCGCGTGCGGCGCCGGTTGTTGCCCCTGGTGCAACACAGTCGATCGGCGCGGGCATGCAGATGCTGGGCGATCTGATCGAGGCCGGCAGTGATGTGCGAGAGGCGGTGATCGCCTTTCGCGCCGATTTTCAGGCCGCTGCGGCGCAGATCGATATTCTTGCGGATTACAAAGATGTGCACGATCAACTCCACTCACTCCAGTTCCATTGCTATAATCCGATCATCACCGACATGCGCCGCCTGCCCGACGATGACCTGACGTGGGACGCGATGGCGAACTATGATGTGACGCTGCAAGGGATCGTGGAGGATCTCCGGCGCGTGATCGAGCGCGGTAAGCTCGCGGCAAGCGAACTGGCATGGGTTGCGGATGTGAGTAATGCGGAGGCAGAACTGGCGGCTGCCATTGAAGCCCTGGACGTCAAACGTCTGAAGCAGGCCAGTCGGTTGCTTAACCGGGTGCTGACGTCGCAGCCGACCGTGATCAATGCGCGGCTCAATGCCGCGGCGCGTGCCCTGCGCCTGACCGCGCTCGTGCAGGGAATGGCTGCCGTTCGCTCGTGGCTCGGCGGCGCTGGCTACGATGCGGCCAGGATCAATCAGTTCGAACTGGGTGTTGCTGCGCTCGCGACCCTCAGTACAGGCCTGACGGAACTGGTGAACGAACATGATCGCTGGCAGATTATTGATCTTGACCTGCGGCGTATCGAGCAGTTTATCGACCAGGATATAACCGAACTGGAGCTTTCATGGCCGGATATCAACGAGCGCGTGGCGCCACTCTACCTGGAGAGTTCCGAGGCCTGGGGCGCGGCATTGAAAAATGATGCGGAAAAGGTGACCGCTGCGCTTGACTCCGGTGATCAGGCGCGGGCGCGCCAGTTCTTCCGCCGCTTCCGCCGCCAGGCAGGCGAACGGTTCTTTCGCGTGGATATCGACCTGAAGCGTATGTGTGATGAGTTGCGGAAGGTCGGCGATCCGCTGGCATCCGTGCTCAAGGTGCTGACCTCATGACACGTGCCACATCGCCGGAACAGCCGCCTGAACATGATGGCTCGCTCTATCCGTCGTTTGCGGCGCTGCGCCTGGCGCATACCGAGATGCTGCGGCGCCAGCGCGATAGGGGGCTGACGCCGGCACTGTTGAGCCAGGCGGCCAGGATCATTGCCCGCGGCAGCGCCACAGGCGTTCTGCTTGATGATGAGGACGAGCGCTCGGCGGCGCAGAGTTTGCTTGACTACTGGGCCACGATCCTCATGCGCAACGGCTACGATCCGCCGGACGCAACACTCCAAGAGTTCGATCCGGAAATCGCGCCGATCCTTGATGATGCAAGCTGCCCCTATGTCGGCCTTGATGCCTTTCGCGAAGAAGATGCCGAGCGCTTCTTTGGCCGCCGGCGCCTGGTTGAGTATCTTGTCGGCAAGCTGAACGAGCGCCATATGCTGGTGCTGGTCGGCCCATCAGGCGCCGGGAAGTCGTCGGTGGTGCGCGCCGGCCTCATTCCGGCGTTGAAGAACGACGCCATCCCGGGTAGCCGCGCGTGGCGCTATGTGCCGCCGATGGTCCCCGGCGATCAGCCGCTGGTTCACCTCGCGCGTGCGTTGCGCCGCATGATGGGGCATCCCGATGACCTGGCGCAGGATGAGAAACTGGCCGATCAACTACGCGATCCGCAACAGGTGATCGCGGCACTGGCTGGGGAGACGCCGGCGGTGCTGTTTGTCGATCAGCTCGAGGAGCTCTTTACCCTCACCGACGATGAGGTGGAGCGCCGGGCGTTTGTTGCGGCGCTGGTGACGCTGGCGGAGCATCGTTCACCCGATCACCTGGTCATTATGACGCTGCGCAGTGACTTCGAGAGTTTTATTGCGCTCGAACCTGCCCTGCAAAGCTGGGTTGAACAGGCGCGCGTCCAGTTGCTGCCGCTCAATGCCAGCGAAATGCGCGAGGCGATCGAACGGCCGGCAGAGCTGGTCGGGCTGAAGTTCGAGCAAGGGGTCGTTGAGGCGCTGCTGCACGACATGCTTGGTGAACCGGCAGCGTTGCCGTTGTTGCAGTTCACCCTGCTCAAGTTGTGGGACGCGCGCGATCGCAATCGGGTGACATGGCAGGCGTATCAGCAGATTGGCGGCGGGCGCCAGGCACTGGCGCGTAGCGCCGACGCTTTCTACAATGGCCTGATCCCGGAGGAGCAGGTAACGGCGCGCCGTATTCTGATGCGTATGGTTCGCCCCGGTGAAGGCCTGGAGATTACCAGCAATCGCATCCGCCGTGATCAGCTCTATCGGGCCGGTGAAGCGCGTGATCGCGTCGATCGTGTGCTCGATCGCCTGATTGCGTCGCGGCTGGTGCGCCTGACGCCGGGCGATACGCCGGAAGCCGCGCAGGTGGAAGTTGCGCACGAGGCGCTCGTGCGTAACTGGCCGACCCTGGTTGGCTGGCTGGAAGATGAGCGGGCCGCGATTGCGTCGCGCCGCCGCCTGGAAGCCAAAGCGGCAGAATGGGTGCGCCTGGGGGGCGGAGCGGCAGGACTGCTCGACGAAGTGCAATTGATCGAGGCGGAACGCTGGCTGAACAGTGCTGAGGCCGCCTATCTCGGCTTCGATGAGGCGTTGATTGACCTGGTCGTGGCGAGCCGTCAGGCGATTGATCAGGCACGGCACGAGAAGGAGGAACGGACCCGCCGTGAGCTGGAGCAGGCCCAGGCGCTGGCCGAAGCGCGACGCCTCCAGGCCGAACAGAGTGAGAAGCTGGCCGTCGAGCAGGGGCGGCGTGCCGAGGCTGAGGCGCGTTCTGCCCGCCGCCTGCGCCTTGTAGTTGCCTCTCTGGTATTTGCGCTTGCCGGAGCGATCGTTTCCGGCGTCGTCCTCCTCGGGCAACAGTCGCAGATCCAGGCCAGGACGTTCGACCTTGCAACGCAGGTTGTCATCTCGGACCAGGCCGCCGCCACGGCACAGGTTGCCGCTGCCGATGCGCGCGCCGCCGCTGCTACTGCGCAGGCCGCTGAAGGGCTGGCCCTGCAGCGCGGTACGGAGGTTGCGCTCGCGGCGGTGCAGGAGGCACAGGCGCGCCGTACCGCCGAGGCGCTGGTGCCGGCGCTCGAACAACAGGCGCGCCAGGCGCGTGCCGGCCAGCTTGCTGCGCTGGCGCAGGC
>Ga0272446_1005680_pt1 | contig 13551 bp, 11 predicted proteins | sample YNPCB0061_FD_194587 | JGI IMG/M metagenome (GOLD analysis project Ga0272446, IMG submission 194587) | Hot spring microbial mat communities from Yellowstone National Park, WY, United States - YNP-CB-006-1 | ecosystem: Environmental > Aquatic > Thermal springs > Hot (42-90C) > Sediment | place...
GTCACCAAGAGAAAAAGGTGCTTTAGCTTTAGATAAGTTCTAAGTTTTGACTGAATCATTCGTTGTATTCCATTCAGTGATTAAGTGAACAGTTTGTGTCGCTGATTCGGCTGGCCGCAGTTTTATCACCAATGGTTGAAGCCGTTGCTGATAGCTGCCCTAATCGGCATTTGAGGGGTAGATCTCTGCTATCGTTGACATTATCAGTGCCAACCCTGTACCAGATCGTCTGGCAAAACTGGGGTTGAAAATTCGGCATTGCTGATTATCGGAAAAAGAGATTGGTCATTGATTAGGCCTCTTCCGGCAAGATAGCCTGATTTCTAAATTTCATTCGTTGAACGACTGAAGATCTTGAGGATTCCAATCCTGATGGCAGTAAGGCCAAAAAATCAATTTCTTTAGCCTAGAGTTATCTCGCAGTGAAACCTGCGCCTTTATGAAGTCTTTAAATAGAGAAGACGGGAATCTACCCAGTTTGATCCTGCTACTATCGGTTTAGCTGGTTCATTTCATCCAAATGCTTCTGTCGCCTTCCGATTCAACGTCCTCCATTCTAGAAAGCTGAATCCCCTGTCAGTCGTTTTTTTGCTTTAAAAAGGAACCGCCCGAACATATGTTCAGGCGGAGTGTGGTGTGAGGAGTGAACGGAAACTTGCGTCTCCGCTAAGTCTATTGTAAACGACCCTTTCAACTTTGCCAGTCAATGTAAGAGACCGAGTGCAAGTCTTAAACATTTACTTAGGTTCGTTGACAACCCCACAGGCTAGGCGAGAGCGTCCAAAAATGTCGATGCAAATTTTTTATGAATTCAATTGCGGATACCGACACCTTCTTCTCAGGGTTACTTCCCCATCCCCAGTTGTTGAGCCTTTTGATAGACTTTACCTTCGGTTAACAGAGAGGGCGCAATCACCACTTCAACTTGTTGCATCTCTTGGATAGTTTTAGCCCCCAGTGTTCCCATGCTGGTTTGCAAAGCCCCTAGCAGATTATGGGTGCCATCATCCAATTGAGCAGGCCCTCTCAGGATCTGTTCTAGGGTGCCGGTCGTACCCACCCGAATGCGAGTACCACGGGGGAGCACCGGGCTAGGAGTCGCCATACCCCAATGAAAGCCTCGCCCAGGGGCTTCTTTAGCGCGAGCAAAGGGAGAACCAATCATGACGGCATCGGCACCGCAGGCAATACACTTACAAATATCTCCCCCAGTGATTAAACCGCCGTCTGCAATTACAGGCACGTATTTCCCAGTTTCTTGCTGGTAGTCAGCGCGGGCAGCGGCACAATCTGCGATCGCCGTTGCCTGTGGCACTCCTACCCCCAAGACACCGCGTGAGGTACAGGCCGCCCCCGGTCCAATGCCAACCAAAATGCCAGCAGCGCCAGCCTTCATCAGATTAAGTGCCACATCATAGGTAACACAGTTACCCAGTACAACTGGGATCGGCATTTCCTGGCAAAAGTTGGCTAAATCCAAAGGAGTGATCGACTCTGGAGAAAGGTGAGCTGTAGAAACTACAGTCGCCTGCACAAAGAATATATCTGCCCCGGCTTTGGCCACAATGGCACCAAGTTTAAGTGCTCCGACGGGAGTGGCACTAACGGCGGCGATACCACCCTGTTGTTTAATTTCTTGAATGCGGGTCTCGATTAACTCTGGCTTGATTGGCTCTGCGTAGATCTCCTGCATCAGTGGCACAAACTCGTGGGTGCCAACGGAGGCAATCCGATCCAAAACAGGTTCTGGATCTGCATATCGAGTTTGAATCCCTTCTAAATTGAGTACTCCCATGGCTCCTAATTCTGATAGGCGTACAGCCATGCGTACATCAACAACGCCATCCATCGCGCTGGCAATGATAGGAATTTCTCGCTTAAGTCCACCGATTGTCCACTGAGTATCTGCCAATACAGGATCAAGCGTTCGCGTTCCCGGTGCTAACGCGATTTCGTCAATACCGTAAGCCCTACGGGCAGATTTGCCCCTGCCAATTTGAATGTCCACGCTCTTTCCCGCTAAACGTCTATTCCATTTAGCCTACCAACTTTTGGATAAACCGTTATTGAATCCGCTGCTACTGTCTAAGCCAGGGCTTATTGGGGTTTGCCAGCAGGGCACTGGCAAGCTCAGGCATCAAAGGTTTGGCAAAGAAATAGCCTTGTCCATAGTCGCAGCGGAGCAATCGCAGTTGGTTGAGATGCTTCGTGGTTTCCACCCCTTCAGCCACGGCATCAATCCCTAAATTCCAGGCCAGGGTGATAATCGTGCGCACGATTTCCAATTGTTCTCCCGCTTCATCCACATGCTGCACAAAAGAGCGGTCAATTTTAAGGGTATCAATGGGAAACCGATGTAAATAGGAGAGGGAAGAGTAACCAGTACCAAAGTCATCGAGGGAAATGTTCACCCCTAACTGCTGAAGCTCAGCTAACATCTGGGCTGCCATTTCCGGGTTTTCCATCAAAGCACTTTCGGTAATTTCGAGCCTCAAATCACGGGGCTTTAGCCCGTTTTCTTGTAAAGTTTGGCGCACTTGGGCAACCAGATCCGGTTGGGCAAACTGCTTGACTGAAAGGTTAACGCTCATGGTCAAGCCTGATTGCTCTGGAAAATCCACTTGCCACTGTCGCAGTTGCTGGCAAGCTTTTTGCAGCACGATCCAGCCCAGAGGCACAATGAGACCCGTTTCCTCCGCAATGGGAATAAACTCGGCTGGTGACACTAACCCTCGTTCTGGATGCTGCCACCGCACCAAAGCTTCAAACCCAGTTACTTGTAGGTTTCTGAGTTCAACAATAGGTTGATAGTAAACGATGAATTGCGTCGATTGCAGAGCTGGTAGCGGTGAGCGATCAGGCGGTTCAGTGGCCTCCGCCAGGGCACGTCGCAGATCGCTCTCTAGGCGCAGACGTACAATTGCGCGATTGTACATTTCGCCATCAAACACGGCATAGCAATTTCCGCCCAAAGCTTTGGCGCGGTAAAGAGCCGTATCAGCACTCCGGAGAAGGTCTTCGGGTTGAGTTGCAGCAGTGGTGCTAAAAACAATCCCAATACTGGTGGTTGAGTAAACATCTTGCCCCCTTAATCGAAAGGGGCGAGCTAATTCCTGCTGGATGCGCTCAGCTAGCTGGATAACCTTGTCGCTATCCTGAATATGCTCCAGCAAAATTGTAAATTCATCTCCACCAAACCGGGCAAGAATATCTTCTGGACGTAAGCAGACGCTCAAGCGTTGAGCGATCGCCATCAGCATTTGATCCCCGACGAGATGCCCTAAACTATCGTTGATTAGCTTAAAGCTATCTAGATCTAAAAACAGGACTGCAAACTGGTAATCTGGTTCGCTCTCAGCTAAGCGGAGCGAGCGCCGTAATTCCTCTAAGAACAGGTTACGATTGGGTAAATTGGTCAGAGCATCGTGAAACGCACTCCGAAACAACCGCTCTTCCGAGCGTTTGCGCGAAGTAATATCACGAACAATCGCCAGTAAGAGTGTCTCTGTTTCTGTTACGCTCCCCTGAATGCTAATTTCCACCGGAAAGCAGCTTCGATCTTTACGGCAATGGCTGGCTTCGTAGAGTAAACCCCCCTGATAGGCCTGCTCAATTTGCTCTGAAACTAAGATTGCTGAACTGACATCATGCAATTCTCGAAAGTTGAGCGATCGCCACTCTTCTAAAGAGTATCCGTAGGCTTCAATCGCTGCCCGATTCGCCTCAACAATGCGCCCATCCGGATACATAAACAACAGAATATCGCGTGTATGGTGGCTCAGGAGTTGATAACGCTTAAGAACCGAGTCAACTTGGGAGGAAGCCGTCGAGTCATAGATCAGCATCAGCACTTCATCATGCGCACAGGGCACCAACTGCACAGCGTAGGTACGACAGACTTGATCAACCTGTTGAGAATACTCCCACTGCTGGGCCTGCTGAGTTTGGCAGACCTGGCCAATCTGATCCAAAAGACGAGAGACAATGTCTGGGGAAAATAGCTCTCCTATTGGATGACTAACCAAATCGCGATAGAGCCTATTATCAGGTGTTTTGGCAAATACCACCTCACAGCACAGACTCGCCCGGTTAACCCTCAAAATCCGATCTGGAAGCGCTTTGGCCTGAGTATCATGACTTTCAAATAGGTTGCTCGTCAAATTAGTAAAGTTCATTCCTATTAGATAATCTTATGCAACGTATGGCTAAAACAGTAGGTGATGCAGCGGACACAACAATTGGCAGGTGAAGCAAGCTAATCAGAAGAGTCGTTAAATGCCCCATTTAGTAGGCCCATGGATCAGCCTGCCTACTAGTGAGAAAATAACTCAGTTTAAGATGGTGAACCCAACAATTAGCAAGCAACATGCTCGTCCTGCTCAGGAGGATAGGCTTATCCCCCATCTTGAGAGACAAGGCTGTCCAGCGATTTTGCCAGCTATGTGGTGGTTAAACTCCCTTAGAATCTGCGGGCTAATCATGTACCAACACCATCGAAATTAAGGGTTGCCATTTTGTTGAGCTAAGAAACGCGAAACGTCTAAAAAAAGATCAACGGGTATCTTCCTTACCCGCAATTTCCCTAGTGCTGCGTCACGGCTGAATGAGAGTTGGCTGTGATTGCTTGAGCACTGAAGTGCTCACTACGAACCAAGACTTCACCCTGAAATCATCGTTTGGCAAAGCCCTAGAAGCAAAAATTGGGACACAATTATTCCATCATAAGATTTTATTGAAATCTAAGCAGAACCTATGAATGGTAGCCTCACCAAAAGATTTCTCTGCAATTATCGATAGAATTCCCCCGTTATTAGAAAAAAACACACTCACGCGAGTGCGTCTCACTTTTGGCGTTTCATGGCGCTCTGGGAAATAACTACCCCTAGTTGACTGACCAATCTTTTCTACTGGACGGTTCAAACCTTGTTAGCTAGCTCTATGCAAAGGTGGAGGTCGTTGTCAAGTTATCAGTTGGCGTTTAGCATCAAGTGAGAAAAAAGAGTCAACAAACCTCAGAACATCATGGAAGGCAAAAAACCTCTGATTTTGCGGGCGGCACAAATTGCAGACAGTATCCAGACGTTCTCTCATCCCTGGAACCCAAAATCTGAAATATCTGGAACCTATCTCGGACGTACAGTTGGATTAGAGCGTACCGGAGTTAACTTTGCAAGGGTTGCCCCTGGTAAGGAGTCCTTTGTTTATCATTCGCACTATCGAGAGGAAGAATGGATTTATATCTTGTCAGGTCGCGGTGTCGCAGAAATTAACGGAGAGGAATTTGAAGTGGATTCAGGAGATTTTATGGGATTTCCAACTCCTTCAGTCGCTCACCATCTCAGAAATACAGGCGATGAAGATCTCATATATTTAGTGGGAGGAGAAAATCTAGAAGTAGAAATTGCTGAGTTTCCGCGTCTTGGAAAACGGATGCTCCGTCGTGGAGATGCAGTTGAGATCTATGACGCTTCTGATGCTAAACCTTTTGGCGCATTAGATAAATAATCAAGTCTGAAAGCTGCTAAAGTTCATCGGCTGGACAGAAAAAGGACAGGTGAGGTAAGTGGAAGCAATCTGTGGGAAAAGCCATCTGGCAAATGCCAGTTAACAAATCGATGAAGCGGCGACTTGAAGAGTCTGCGCTTCGTTCTAGCTCACTCGCCGCGGCTGATCTTGGTCGATATATAGCGTTGGTCAGAAAGCTTAGGACTAAGCCAGGTGCTCAACCGCCGATGCTGGGTAGGCTTTCTGACTCGCCATCGCCCTGTTTCTCACGGCGACGGCTATACCTGGTCTGCGGAGTTAGATTTCAATTGTCTGGCCGCGACTTTGGCCGCCAGCTTAAAGGACAGAATGTCAAAGGATTTCTAAAAAAACTAAATTTATATCCGGTTTGCAATTTGTTGTTTTTCTACAGGCGAAACTTCAGGCTGAGATATTCGGGCAAAGTTAAAACTGAGTTCTTTGAGTCAGTAAAACCCCAGCACAACCCAGCAGTTATCCGTAGAAACTACTGGGTTTCTGTTTTGTTAGTGAAATTTCAGATTTGTTTGAAGCCTTAACTTCGGCTGGGCAGTTGAATTCTAGCTGTGCCAATTGGAATTTCTCCTCTCAATCCAACTCGTTGCCCTGTGATGCTATAGAGTAGTGTGTGTCCACCAGCGGTGAACATACGCACACCGACAAACTCCACTTGTAAATAACTGCCAGCAGTAATAGGTTGATCAAAAGTAATCGCCACTTTGTCTTTGCTTAGGTTGATTTTAGAGGGGATTTCTTTACCCGCCTGGTCAATCACTCGAACAGACTGGAAGCGTTCCATTTGGCTGGGGATAGAAACCATCAAATCCTGCAAGTCCATACCAATCACAGCAACTCGAATGTAATGGGTATTATTGATTGCCCCTGAATTGATGACCATTGGCCCAGTGAAATTGAAGACCATTGCGGTATCAGGTTGATTGGCTTGTGCTCTGCCTCGTGCTGCAGGTTCAGCCATGACCGCTGTTGAAGTTGTCAGCAGTAATGCAGACAAACCGCTGTAGATGAATCTTTTCATGGGGAAATCCTCGAAGTTGATAGGAGTTAATGTTTTTCTTGTTAGAGCCTTTCTAAGCACTAGAGTTCAGAATCATTCACGTTGATGAGATAGCACCCATGAATAGATGAGAGTAATCTGAGAAGTTAAGGGGTAAATGCTTAACGATAGAAATCAGCAAGGGCGGTATTAAGATCGGTCAAATTGTGTGTAAGCCGATGTAGAAAAGTAAAATAAAGCTTAATTTTGCTCCGCCCAGGATTGATTTTTTAGGGGCGTTGAAAGGGCGCTACCACAAGACGCTGAAAATAGCCGCAAAGTGATTTGAGAAAAAGCCCTCGTTTTTACCGCTTCTAAGCTAGAATATGGCGCGTCACGTCCTGATGGGGCAGCAACCATGTGGTCGGCTTTTCTAAAAGTGATTTTGGGTTTCTTTTTGGCGATCGCGCTGATTGCTGGTAGTAGTTACCTCCTGGCACGGCAGGTTATTGCGCAACTAACGGCACCACCGCCGAAGCCGATGTTTCCGAATGACAACCCGGCTGTGCGCCAGGCTCAGAAAAAGATTGCGGCTAAACCAAGCCCGAGTCCTGTGCCAGTTGCCAGTCCTAGCCCGAGTCCCGTGCCAGTTGCCAGCCCGAGTCCCAGCCCTAGCCCTAGTCCTAGTCAAGATCGTTACTCGGTGCGCGTTACCTTAAAGCGGGGACTGAACCTGCGGGAAGGCCCTAGCCGTAGTGCTAACAAAATTGGAGGACTCACTTATAATCAACAAATCACTGTTTTGGAAGAAAGCCAGGATAAACAGTGGGTGAGAGTGCGCCTGGAACCCAGTGGCCAGGAGGGTTGGGTTTTCTCAAACCATACAGAGAGAGTCCCCTAGGGCTGCTGTGCAGAATGCAAAATTCAAAACCCTGACCGTTCGGCTCTGCAAACATTCTGAAGGGTCGCTTGATGGATGCCGTGCTGTATTGGAACCAATGGGCAAAGGAATGGGCCAAATTCGAGCGGTTTTGTGTGGCTACTATGGCATGGGTAATGGCGGAGATGAGGCGCTATTAGCCGCGATGCTACAAGCATTGCCTGCCTCTGTAACAGCGGTTGTGCTTTCAGGGGATCCAGCGACAACGGCCCAGCGTTATCCGCAGGTGGAGGTTGTAGCCCGTAAAGATTTGGGCGCTGTGATTCGGGCTTTGCAAGGAGCAGAAGTGTTTATCTGGGGGGGTGGCAGCTTGATTCAGGATGCCACTAGTTGGGCCAGCCCAATTTATTACACAGGTTTAATGCTACTTGCCCAACGCCTGGGGCTAAAAACAATCGCTCTAGCTCAGGGGATTGGGCCACTCCATCGCCCCTTGACCCGGTGGCTAGCGCGATTGGCCTTTCAGGGATGCACGGCGGTGACGGTGCGCGATCGCGGCTCTGTTAATTACTTAGCGCGTTGGGGTATTCCCTGTACGCTTGCTCCCGATCCCGTCTGGGCACTGGAGTCAGTACCGGTGCAGGGATTGTGGAAATTACCGGCTCCTCGGATTGCGGTGAGCCTGCGGAGTCACCCCCAACTAACAGCCGAGCGGCTTCAATGTTTGATCCAGGCGCTTGTCTCGTTTCAGCAAGCCAGCCGGGCCTACATTTTATTGGTGCCGTTTCAAAAAGCCCAAGATCTGGCGATTGCGCAACAGATTCAGCCTCATTTATCAGGGAATAGCCAAATTCTTATGCTAGAAGACCCGGAGCAACTAAAGGGGATTTTTCGAGGTGTCGAAATGGCGATCGCCATGCGACTGCATGGGTTAATTATGGCTGCCGCTGAAAGTTGCCGTTGTTTTGCCCTGAGTTACGACCCAAAAGTGAAACAACTGATGACAGAAGTAGAACTACCTGGCTGGGAGATTGCTCAGATCCCCAATGACCCTAACCAGATCTGCCAAACCTGGCTTGAGGTTTATGCGAATGGAGAGCCACTGTCGTCCGATCTCATCGAGTCTTTGATTGACCGTGCCCTGGTACACCAGGAAATTTTGCGCCAGGTACTGGCCCAGGTTGAGTCACCGTAATCAGGAAGAAAAGCAGCCACAATGCATAAGAGTCGATCACAACCCCTCTTGGGAGGTTGAAGAAGGATTTTCCTGAGAGTGAGGAGCGTTGCTTTTGTCAAACAAGGGGGCATCTGGGGGAACCTGGCGCTTGTTTAAGGCTGGCAGTTGGTCAAGCGGCGGCAACCCAATTGAGGGAGAAGGGCTAGGAACAGCAGAGGAACTGGAAGCGGGGGCATGCTCTTGATTGGCTTCCAGGGTTTTGCCCACCAGCCGATAACCAAAGTAAGCCGGTACGATCAATGCCAGTAGAAATGCGATCGCTATCCCAACCCTGATTCCATTACCGGTTGAGCCATAGGAAGTGCGATAGGGATCAAAGGGCAACCCCTCCGGATTGATGATTTCTCGCAGAGCGATAGGACGCTTAAATCGCACTCGATGGTCATCAAACTTTTCAAGCAAGACCCAACCCGCCTGCGCCTCCTCTTCACAAAGCTGCTGAAATACAGCCGGATCGCGAAAGATATTGTGCTTTGCCCGTACGATTTTAAATTCCCATCCTGATAGGCTCGCTGCCTTTACCACCCTATCTTGACGTTGCGGGGTCGTCGCAGGTTGATTGGGGGGAGTCAACTCCGAAGATGGCGATGTTTCTTGAGATTGGTAAGGTGTCAAGCGTTCTTCCTCCTCACGCAATGCGTAGTGACGATGGGAGTGTGATAGCAGCCAAGTCATCATTAGCAAAAACGGTCTCACGACCTTGTGAGAGTATTTGAAAATGTTCGGCGGTAAAACTGTGGGTACCAGAATATCGTCTAGCCTGCTTGGACTCCGGAAAATCAGGCATTCACCTGACCTGCGCAGGTGCAGAATGGGCTTTTAGAGCCTTGCCGCCAGAGTCATGGGAGGAGAGACGCTTAAAGTAAGCCTGAAACAGGTGCAGACTAAAATTCTGCTATGCTACTGCCTTTTTGGAATTTTGCCCTCTGCCTTCTGGCACTTCTTGATTACTTTGCTCCAATGGGTTGAATCAGTTGTTGGCTGGTTTGCCAAACCAGTGGCACCGCATTGCTGGCGACTAAAACAGCAACCAAGAGACTGATAACCCCATCTGCCCAGAGCCAGCCCCATAAGGCAACAGCGATCGCGGCAAAAATCACGCCGATAGAGCTAATGGCATCAGCCATAACATGTAAAAAAGCAGCCCGCAGATTTAGATCGTGGTCGCTGCCCTGGTGCAACACTGCAATATTTACCCCGTTTACTACAAATCCTGCCATAGCGGTTAACAACATCGGCAGACTGGCAATCTCATCCGGCATCCTTTGCAGATGCTGCAGGGCTTCCCAGGTAATCCAACCTGAGAGTAAAAGCAACCCTAATCCATTAACAAAAGCGGCCCATAGCTCCCATCGGGGTGCCTTAACCCAAGGTAAGGAATCACTCAGGGATTCTGGTCGCCGCATTTGGGTCAGCCAGGTCGCTACCAGGGCCAGAATCAGGGCAAAACTATCAGAAACCATATGCCCTGCTTCGGCCAGCAACGCCAAACTGTTGCTATAAAGCCCCACCCCAAATTCTGCAATGGCAAAAGTGGCGACTAAGAGAAGGGCGATCGCCAACTGTTTTTGCTTCGCCAGAACCGCTGCTGACTGATGCTTACAATGTTCAGAACACGAATGATGCATAGACAGGCCATGAACCAACAACAAATCGCTAAACCTAGGCCAGCGTGAAATCGGGTGTTTCCCCCAGCAAACCTCCCCTTCTGGAACGGGTCAAGTTGATGCTGAGAAACCACGACTCAATAATTGTGCATATTGTGCCGCAGAAACGCTAACCAAAACCACAAAAGTTTCTCCGGTTGGTTCTCCTGGCTTACCAGTGAAAGAGCCGCACAAGACTTCCCACAAAACTCCTAGAATGTTGAATTGACTGAGCGATAATCTTTGCTTTTTACTTTGATTCCAGGATAGCCTTCCGATTGAGAACAGCATGCAGGTAATTACGGTTTTACTCCCTGATGCAGAGGCGACGCGATCGCTAGGTAAACAATTTGGCCAGCAGCTTCCTCCCAGCACCGTGATGCTGCTAGAAGGCGATTTAGGCAGCGGCAAAACCACCTTTGTTCAGGGTTTAGGCGCCGGGTTAGGCATCTCTACTCCGATTGATAGCCCCACCTTTGCTTTGATCAATGAATATGTTGAAGGGCGCTTTCCCCTTTACCACTTTGACCTCTATAGGCTCAACCCAGGGGAAACAGTGCGTCTCTGTCCAGAACTTTATTGGGAGGGTATTGAAACAGAACCTGGCCTTGTTGCAATCGAATGGGCCGACCGTTTAAGTTATCTACCCGAAAGTTATCTCTACCTTCATTTTTACCATCAGCCAGAGGCTGGCCGCCGGTTGGAGATCATGGCCCAGGGAGAAACTGCAATGGCTATCCTCACAGCGATGAACTTGCCAGCTTACAACCACTAGTGGCTATCAGATTGATCAAATTAGACTTGAGCGGTAACTGAGCACTGAAAAGGTGAGCAGGGGCTAAATTTTAAGGGGTTGCGACTTGTCAAAACTTTTCTGACCGAACATTAGGGGCCGATCCATCCGGTCAAGGCACCTCATCTCTGTATCGTTCTATGGAGAGCAGTTTGTAGTTTTGTCTCCTGCACGGGTATGTTGAGGGTATTCAGGTTTGATTCGAGGTCGCGTGAGAATTTCCATTCAGCCAACCATCAGGCGCTTATTCTGGCAATGGCGTGGGGCAATAATTACCGTACCAACGGTGACAGCAGCGGTGCTAGGGTTGCGATCGCTGGGATTACTGCAACAGTTAGAGCTATTCGCGCTGGATCAGTTTTTTTTGCTGCGCCCCCGTGAACCTGTGGATGAGCGCATTGTGATTGTGCAAATCGACGAAGCCGATGTGCAAGCCCAAAAGCGTTGGCCGCTGACTGATGCGACCCTGGCACAAGTGTTAACAACGATTCAACAGCAACAGCCAGTCGCCATTGGTTTAGACCTTTACCGCGACCTCCCTGTTGAACCGGGGCAAGCGCAATTGGAGCAACTATTTCAGACCATGCCAAACCTGATTGGGGTGCAAAAGGTGGTTGCTAGTTCCGATAGTGCTTCTGTTCAGCCGCCGCCCGCATTGAAAGCCCTGAAACAGGTAGGGGCCAATGACCTGATCTTAGATGGAGACGGCAGAATTCGCCGGGGCTTGCTTGCTCTGGATGATGAGCAAAGCGGTGAAACAATGCCTAGTTTTGCAGCTTACCTGGCAGGAATTTATCTAGAACGGCGGGGCTTAGAGTATGACTTTAGCGAACATGAGGTACGCATCATTGACTCCCAAACTGGTAAGGTTAAGGCGATGCTACCCGCCTTTGAACCCAATAGTGGCAGTTATATTCGTGCAGGAGAAGGCGGCTTCCAAATTTTGATGAATTATCGGGGCAGAATTCAGCAGTTTAAAACTGTGACGCTAACAGAGGTACTGGAGCAGCGATTTGCCCCTGAGTTGATGCGCGATCGCATTGTCATCATTGGTTCCACTGCCGAAAGTTTGAAAGATTTGTTCTTTGACCCCTACAGCAGCAATCTGACAGCTCCTAGCCGCACAGCGGGGGTGGTCATCCATGCCAATCTGGCGAGCGAGATTCTCAGTGCAGCCCTCGACCAGCGTCCAGTCTTGCGCACCTGGAATGAACCAACTGAATCGGCCTGGATTTTTTTCTGTACATTGTTAGGGGCGATCACAAGCTGGCAACAACGGCATCTCAAACGTCCCTGGAATTTGATTGGTTTGGTGGGTGTTCTGATGCTCGCAGGTGGAATTGGAATCATCGGCTATGGCGCCTTTTTAATCGGTTGGTGGATTCCAGTAGTGCCTCCGATTCTGGGACTCCTGGGAGCCGCCCTTGCCATCACTGGCTATGTGGCTCGGTCGGTTGCTGATATGCGGCGCACCTTTGGGCGCTACCTTACCGACGAGGTTGTCTCAAGCCTGTTAGAAACACCGTCGGGCCTGCAATTAGGGGGTGAGCGTCGTAAGGTCACTGTGCTCATCTCCGATTTGCGGGGATTTTCAGCGATTTCTGAACGGCTCCCACCTGAACAGGTGGTGTCAATTTTGAACCTCTACCTGGGAGCCATGTCAGATGTCATCACACGCTACCAGGGCACAATTAACGAGTTCATTGGGGATGGAATTTTTGTGATGTTTGGTGCCCCAATCCAGCGGGAAGACGACGCCGAACGGGCGATCGCCTGTGCGATCGCGATGCAAGCCGAGATGGAGCAGGTGAACCAACAAAATAAACAGCACGGATTTCCTCGCCTGGAAATGGGTATCGGGATTAATACGGGCGAAATGATTGTTGGCAACATTGGCTCCCAAAAGCGCGCCAAGTACACAGTCATTGGTAACCATGCTAATCTGGCTGCCCGCATTGAGACCTACTCCGTTGGCCGCCAGATCCTTATATCTGAACACACCCTCAAAGCTGCTGGGCAAGCCCTCGTTAAGGTCGATGCCCAAATGCGGGTTGAACCTAAAGGAATTCGTGAACCGCTGGCGCTCTACGAAGTCGTTGGAATTTACGGACAATATGCGATTGATTTACCTGAAGAAAAAGAAACCTTCCTAAACTTGTCAGAGGCTGTGCCCGTAAAATACACCGTCTTAGAAGGAAAACATGTGGTTGGCACCGTCTTTGAAGGGAGTTTGGTCTGTGTGTCAGAAAGCGGAGCAGAGCTCCGCTACGATATTCCACTAATGCCCCTGAGTAATCTCAAGTTGAATTTGCTCATTCCCTCCGCCAACAGCAAAGATTCTGACTTTTATGCCAAGGTGCTCAATCGTCCTGCTATCAACTCAGGCTGTGTCCGTATTCGATTTACCTCTGCCCCCCAGGAATTACTGGACGCCATTCACAACTGGCGAACTAGCCCACACCAGAACAGTTGATCAAG
>Ga0272446_1005681_pt1 | contig 13551 bp, 11 predicted proteins | sample YNPCB0061_FD_194587 | JGI IMG/M metagenome (GOLD analysis project Ga0272446, IMG submission 194587) | Hot spring microbial mat communities from Yellowstone National Park, WY, United States - YNP-CB-006-1 | ecosystem: Environmental > Aquatic > Thermal springs > Hot (42-90C) > Sediment | place...
ACGCCGCAATTTCCGTCGCAGTCGAGGGCGGCGGCGTAGCTACAGGTTCGACAGTCTCGTTCGCAGGCGATGAGATCGACGAAGGACGCTTCCTCGGCCTGCTTCACCTATCCCTCACTGCTGCGGCTTTCGTGGTGGCGGCTCCGCGAAGCCGAAGGGATTCGTCGCTCCGCGAGTACCGAGGGAGAGTATAGGCGGACGATCCCCCTCCGCCAAGGGGTGAAATTCGGCGCCGCCCGTTATCGACCCGATGGCCGATCGGCGCCCGGCGGCCGGCGGGGCTTACCGGCGAGGGAGGCTGCGCGAGCGGGATACTCGTTCATAACGCTTCGAACCAGGATCTGGCGTCAGCGGGCGATAGTGGCGGTCCCTGGTACATTGATCAGATGGCGGTCGGGACCACGTCCTGCGCGTCTTGGGCGAACCCTACGGCTCCATCGATGCGATCTACGTCGCTTCGAACTACGTTGAAGGCGGCCTGAACGTGACCATCAAGACGACGCCATGACGCCCTGGAAGGCGTGCCGGCACCCGTCACGCTCCGTCACTCGTGCTGCGAGGCCGGGGCAGCCCGGCGCTGTTGCGTTCCGGCTCCGCTACCTCGTGTCCCTGGTCGCGTACGTGGCTGTGCTTGGGTCCTGCAGCTACGCCGGACCGACGACGACCGTCGTACCGTCGTCGGCCTCCCCCGGCTCCTCGACCGATGCCAGCTCGTCCGGGGAGGGACAGGCCCCGGGCACGACCTGGGTGCTCGAGTCCGGAACGGTCGGCGGCGGCTCGATCCCGCTCCTGCCGGATCACCCGATCACGCTCGTCGTAACCGGGAGCCAGCTCTCGGGCGCCTCGACATGCAATTCGTACTGGGCCGACGTCGAACGGTCCGATCACGCCGTGCGGCTGACGAACATCGTGACGACGACGATGGACTGCGGAGACGGGGAGGTCATGGCGGCCGACGAAGCCTACCTCTCGGTGGTCCCGCTCGTGACACGGATCGACGACGCCAGCCCCGACCGCCTGATCCTCGAGGGCCCTGGGGTTCGGCTCGAGTTCCGCCGCGCGCCGCTCGAGGGGCAGGGCGGCTGATCCGGGGTCGGATCGCTCCCCGGCTCGTCCCGCGCCGACCCATCGGGATCGTTGCCGGCGGGCCTCAGTCGCTCCTTCCGGCCGTGGGCTCGTCGAGGCCTGCCGGCTCCTCGTCGGCCGGGCTGGTCTGGAAGAGGAAGTAGAGGGCGAGGGCGCCGAGCTCGTGGACGGTGGCCCGGAGCCGCCGCTCCGGGTCGCGCGCGACCGGCGAGGCCGGCGTCGGCGAGCCCCAGGCGACGACCCCCTCGTCCCGGGCGATCCGGAGGACCCGGAGCATGTGAGTCGGGTCGGAGACGAAGATGGCGTCCCGGATCCCGTGCTGGCGAAGGAGCCGGGCGACGTTCCGGAGCGACTCGAGGGTCGTCCGGCCCGCATCCTCGGAGAGGATCCGATCGGGATCGACACCCCGGGCGATGGCGTAGGCCCGGCCGACGGCGGCCTCCGTCGTCCGGTCGCCGGGCTGCTTGCCGCCGGTCACGATGAGGAGCGGCGCCCAGCCCTCCTGCCAGAGCCGGACGGCGTGGTCGAGTCGGGCTCGGTAGACCGGCGACGGCCGCCCGTCGTACTGGGCGGCGCCGAGGACGACGATCGCCCCGGCCGGGCGGCGCTCGTCGCGGGCGCCCTGCTCCCAGATCCGATACGTCGCGTAGCCGACGACGAGGGCGAGGCCGACGGCGACCGCCAGGCCGAGCCGGAGGAGGTCACGGGTCATGGGCCGAGTGCCCCCGGACGCCACCGTCACCTCCGACGCTCGCTCGGTGGCTCAGCGGCCGTGGCACTTCTTGTACTTGATCCCCGAGCCACACCAGCAGGGGTCGTTCCGGCCGATCCGCTTCCCGTCGGGCGCGTAGCCGGGGCGGACGCCGCCCACGCTCCCGCTCGTCCCGGCCGCTCCCGCCGCCGCCATCTGGCGGCTGATCCCGCCGCCTGGGACCGGGCCTCGGACCGCACCGCCGGTGGCGGTGAGGGGCTGCGCGCCCGTCGGCCCCGCACCGTCGCCATCGCCCGCCGTCGCTGCCGTCTCGGCCGGTGAGCGGGTGATGGTGACCCGGAAGATCGTCGTCGCCACCGCGTGGCGGATCATGTCCCGCAGCTCCTGGTACATCCGGAACGCTTCCCGACGGAACTCGTTGAGGGGGTCCTGCTGGGCATAGCCCCGCAGGCCGATCCCGCGGCGCATGTCGTCGACGGCGGTCAGGTGCTCGACCCAGAGGCTATCGATGGTCCGCAGGAGGACGAGCCGCTCGGCGTACGACCAGGCTTCCTCGCCGTACTCCCGCTCCCGGGCCTCGAGCCGCTCGTCGACGAGGTCCCGGAGGTGCTCGCCGATGGCCTCCCGGCTCCCCAGCTCCCAGAGCTCGTCTTCGCTCGTCCCCGGGCCGTCGAGGCCCATGAGGCGGAGGGCGTTGGCCAGGGCGGCCATGTTCCAGTCGTCGGGGCTCTGGCCCGACAGGTGGGCCTCGAGGAGGGCCTCGATCTCCTCGTCGAGGAAGCTCCGGATCGTCTCGGTCAGGTCTTCGTTCCGGAGGACCTTGTCCCGCTCGGCGTAGATCGTCTCGCGCTGGCGGTTGATGACGTCGTCGAACTCGACGACGCGCTTACGGATGTCGAAGTTGTAGCCCTCGACCCGAGCCTGCGCACTCTCGATGGTCTTGGAGACGAGCCGGCTCTCGATGGCGACGTCGTCGTCGAGGCCGAGCCGCTCCATGAGGGCCTGGACGCGATCGCCGGCGAAGCGGCGGAGGAGGTCGTCCTGGAGCGAGAGGTAGAAGCGGGAGCTGCCCGGGTCGCCCTGCCGTCCGGCCCGGCCCCGGAGCTGGTTGTCGATCCGCCGGCTCTCGTGGCGTTCGGTGCCGATGATGTGGAGACCGCCGGCCGCGACGACCCGCTCGTGGTCGGCATCGCAGATCGCCTTGGCCTCGGCGTAGGCCGCCTCGTAGGTCGCCTTGTCCACCTCGGCCGGGTTGAGACCCCGCCGGCGGAGGATCTCGGAGGCGAGACCGGCCGGATTGCCGCCGAGGAGGATGTCCGTGCCGCGACCGGCCATGTTCGTGGCGATGGTGACCGCGCCCGAACGGCCGGCCTGGGCGACGATCATCGCCTCCTTCTCGTGGAACTTGGCGTTGAGGACCTCGTGCTTGATGCCGCGCCGCTTCAGCATCTCGGAGAGGAGCTCGCTCTTCTCGACCGAGGTCGTCCCGACGAGGACCGGCCGACCGGCGGCGACCATCTCCTCGATCTCGTCGATGACCGCCTCGAACTTGCCCTTCTCGGTCCGGAAGACGAGGTCCGGCTCGTCGACCCGGATCATCGGCTTGTGGGTCGGGATGGCGACGACCTCGAGGTTGTAGATCTTGTGGAACTCCTCGGCCTCGGTCATGGCCGTGCCGGTCATGCCGGCCAGCTTGTCGTAGAGGCGGAAGTAGTTCTGGAAGGTGATCGTCGCCAGGGTGACCGACTCGCGCTGGACCCGAAGGCCCTCCTTCGCCTCGATGGCCTGGTGGAGGCCCTCGCTCCAGCGGCGGCCGGGCATCTTCCGGCCGGTGAACTCGTCGACGATGATGATCTCGCCGTTCTCGACGATGTAGTCGCGATCCCGCTTGTAGAGGGCGTGGGCTCGGAGCGCCTGCTCGAAGTGGCGGGCGAGTCGCGGGTCGGCGTCGTAGAGGTTCTCGACCCCGAGCCAGCGCTCCATCTTGGCGATCCCCTCCTCGGTCGGCGAGACCGTCCGCTCCTTGAGGTCGACGAAGTAGTCGCCGCCCTCCTCGGCGCCCTCGGGGCGCGGCTTCAGGCGGGGGACGAGCCGGGCGAAGGTGTAGTAGAGGTCGGCCGATTCCTCGGCCTGGCCGCTGATGATGAGCGGCGTCCGGGCCTCGTCGATGAGGATGTTGTCGACCTCGTCGACGATGGCGTAGTGGTGCCCCCGCTGGACCCGCTGCCGGAGGTCGACGACCATGTTGTCGCGGAGGTAGTCGAAGCCGAACTCGTTGTTCGTCCCGTAGGTGACGTCGGCGGCGTAGGCCTCCTGGCGGGTGCAGGGCCGGAGGTTGACGAGCCGCTCGTCGCTGGTCGGGTAGCCGGGCTCGAAGACGTAGCTCGTGTCGTGGGTGATGACGCCGACCGAGATGCCGAGGAAGTGGTAGATGGGACCCATCCACTGGGCGTCGCGGCGGGCGAGGTAGTCGTTGACGGTGACGATGTGGGCGCCGCGGCCGGCGAGGGCGTTGAGGATCGCCGCCAGCGGGGCGACGAGGGTCTTGCCCTCGCCGGTCTTCATCTCGGCGATCTTGCCCTGGTGGAGGACGACGCCACCGAGGAGCTGGACGTCGAAGTGGCGCATCCCGAGGGTCCGCTTCATCGCCTCGCGGGCGGCGGCGAAGACCTCGGGCAGGATCTCGTCGAGAGCCTCGTTGATCCGGGCCAGGGTCCGCCGACGGCGCTCCTTGGCGAGCTCCCGGCGACGCTCGAGGTCCGGGTGGTGGAGCTCGTCCTCGCTCGGCTCGGGCTCGACGGCGACCGCCTCGATCTCGGCCCGGAGGGCGGCGATGCGCTCCCGGATCTCGGCGTCGGAGAGCGCCTCGAACTCGGGTTCGAGGGCGTTCGTCCGCTCGACGTACGGCCAGATTCGTTTCAGCTCGCGTTCGTTCGAATCGACGAAGCGGGTGAGGATGGAAAGCATCGCCGGTGCAGTATAGGCCCCGGCCGTCGACCGGCCCGCGATGGGCGGCTGGGCGGTCTCCGGCAGCGGGCCGGCCACGGCGGTCGAGCCGAAGGGTGGAGCCGGATCAATCGCCGGTGCGGGGGTGGCGGATCGGGGCGTGGTCTCGCGGAACCCGCCCGCCGGTCGACGGGCCGGGTTGCCCGGTTACGGGTCGGTCCCGCCTCGGTCGAGCCGATCGCTCGGGCGTCGGGCAAGTTCGACGAGGTCGTCGAGCCGATCGAAGCTGGCCCAGATCAGCTCCGGGTCGACCTCGAGGTAGGCGTGGACGAGCACATTTCGAAGGCCGGCCGCGAGCGCCAGACGGGCGGCGAGGGCTGCGTCGATGACGCCGCGGCGTCCCAGGAGCTCGAACACCTGTCGATACGTCTCGGGCGCCTCTGAGAACTCCTCGGCGAGGAGCTGGTGGCCGGCATCGATGGCGGCCTGGATGGCGATCTGGAGGTGGCGCTCGGCCTCGGCTTGAAGGTGGGGGTCGGATCCGAACCGCTCGTGCCCGGCGGCGGCGATCTCGCGTAGGAGCGCGATCCGCCGGTCCAGAAGGCGGAGCCGTCGGTCGAAGGCCTCACGATCGACCAAAGGTGCCCTCCGTCAGCCGACGCCGGAGGATAGCGCGGTTCCGTCGGCGAAGCAGTTCCGTGTCGAGATACTCGTCGATGGCCCGCAGCCGGTGGCGGACTCGAAGGAGCTCGTCGCGACAAAGGATGACCCGACCGTCCCGCAGGACGCGATACGCAAGGGCCGGTGGGGCGTCGTCGAGAAGGATGACATCGACGGCGTCCGACCCGACTGCCGCGGCGATGCTGCCCGCCAGCTCGAGCTGCAGGGCGAAGCGATCGCCGACGAAGGCCCGATCCAGGAGGACGGCGACGTCGATGTCGGAGAGGGGCGAGGTTCGGCCGCGGGCTCGGGAGCCGAAGAGATAGGCGACGGCAACGGCCGGATGGCAGGCCAGAACGTCCCGCAGCCGCTCGATGAGATCCTCCGGCGCGAGGTCGGTGGGCCCCCGGCGCGCGGGGCCGGCGTTGGTGGCGCCGGGCTCGGCCGGGCGCGTGGCCGGGTTCGGTGCCGTGGGCCCCCGTCCCTTGACCCCAGAGCGACCGCCTCCGCCGGGCATCGGCCTACCCCCAGAAGCCCGTTCCGTAGCCGACGACGATGAGGACGAAGGTGAGAACGGCGAGGAGGAGCCAGAAGACGACCGAGACCCGGGTCGGGGTCGGCCAGGCCTCCGGGTTCCGGAGGGCCGGCAGACGGCCATCGGGAAGCGAGGCGCCCCAGCGGCGGGAGCGGAGCCGGCGCTGCCAGTTCTCTTCGCTGACCGGGCGCGGCTCGAGCCCGCCGCGGCGATCGGGTCGGTGGAGTCGGAGGGTCATCGGTCTCCCTGGGCTGTGAAGGTTGGGTCGATGATCAGGCCGCCGGCGGTTCGGCGCCTTCGGCCCCCTCGGGGCCGCTCGATGCCCCCTCGCCGCCCGTCTCCGGCTCGGCCTGGTCGGGGCGGACGTCGAGGGTCCGGGCGACGCCATCTTCCCAGAGGAGGAGCTCCTGGGTGAAGGAGATCTCGCTGCTGAAGAGGGCGCCGACCGATTCGCCGAGGTGGATCCGCTTGATCGCCTCGCCGATGAGCGGGGCGACCGAGATGGTCGTGATCTTCGGCAGCCGCTTGGCCGGCGGGAGGGGGATCGTGTCGGTGAGGACGACCTCGGCGACGCTCGAGGCCCGGATCCGCTCGATGGCCGGATCCGAGAGGACGCCATGGGTGGCGCAGGCGAAGATCCGCTTCGCGCCCTCTCGCTCGAGGGCCCGGACGGTCTCCATGAGCGTCCCCGCCGTATCGATCTCGTCGTCGACGATGATCGCCTGGCGGCCGCGGACCTCGCCGATGACGTTGAGGAGCTCGGCCCGGTCGAGGTTCCCGATCCGGCGCTTCTCGATGATCGCCAGCGGTGCGTCGAGGAGCTCGGCGAAGGTTCGAGCCCGCTTGGCAAAGCCGAGGTCGGTGACGACGACGAGGTCTTCCAGCTGCTTCTGGCGGAAGTAGTTCGAGAGGAGGTGGACGGCCGTCAGCTCGTCGACGGGGATGTTGAAGAAGCCCTGGATCTGGCCCTGGTGGAGGTCCATCGTGAGGAGCCGGTCGGCGCCGGCGACGGTGATCATGTCCGCCACGAGTCGGGCCGTGATCGGGACCCGGGGCTGGTCCTTCTTGTCCGAGCGGCCGTAGGCGTAGTAGGGGACGACCGCGGTGATCCGGCCGGCCGAGGCCCGCTTGAAGGCGTCGATCATGATCAGGAGTTCCATGATCGACTGATTCACCGGCCGGCAGGTCGGCTGGACGACGAAGATGTCCTTCTCGCGGACGTTGTCGAGGATCCGGACAAAGATGTTCTCGTTGGCGAACTGGAAGACCTCTGCCCGGCCGGGCTGGACGCCAAGATAGGCGCAGATCTTCCGAGCGAGCTCGGGGTTCGCGTTGCCGTGGTAGATCCCGAAGTCGTCCGCGTACATCGTCGTCTCCCGAGCGACGGTCGTCGCCCACCGGGTCGGACGGACCGAGCGGCTCACCGGTCGGCGGAACGGCGCCCGCCGGAGCGGATCGGGGCCTCGCCGCCTCCCTGCCCGTCGGGGTCGGTCCCGTCGGGGCTGCCATTGTCGCCGATGCCGCGTCGCGCCGCCAGTCCGGGCCGGAAGGCGGCGATCCCGACGACCCGATCGCCTTCGTTGAGGCGCATGACGATGACGCCGCGGGCCGCCGGCGAGTAGCGGTTGATGGTCCCGAGCTGGGTCCGGACGACCTGCCCGGCGGCGCTGATGAGGAGGAGCTCTTCGTCGGCCTCGGTGACCTGGGCGACGGCGGCGACCCGTCCGGTCTTGCGGCCCTCGAGGGCGATGAGCTGGACGCCCTGGCCGCCCCGGTGCTTGCGGCGGAATTCGCGGAGGGCGACCCGCTTGCCGTAGCCGGTTTCGGTCAGGACGAGGAGGTCGGCGTCGGGGGCGACGACGGACATGGAGACGACCTCGTCGTTGGCCTTGGCGAGGCGGATGCCGATGACGCCGGCCGCGTCGCGGCCCATGGGGCGGACCTCGGATTCGGCGAAGCGGGCGAGCTTGCCGAGGGCGGTCGCCAGGATGATGTCGTCATTTCCGGTCGAGACGTCGACCCAAGCCAGCTCGTCGTCCGGGGCGATGGTGATGGCCCGGATCCCGGTCGCGCGCACCCGCTCGAACTGCTCGAGCGGCGTCTTCTTGATCATCCCCCGTCGGGTGGCGAGGACGAGGTACCGTCCCGCCTCGAAGTCGGGCAGGGTGATGGTCGCCACGGGGACCTCGCCCGCCTCGACCTGGACGCCGGGGAGGTTGACGATGGGGAGGCCCTTGGCCTGGCGCGAGGCGTCGGGGATCTGGTGGACCTTGGCCGAGAAGACCCGGCCGCGGTTCGTGAAGAAGAGCGCCCAGTCGTGGGTGTTGGCGACGAGGAGGTGCTCGACGGCGTCCTCTTCGCGGGTGACGTGGCCGATGATCCCCTTGCCGCCGCGGTGTTGGCGCCGGTAGGTAGCGAGGGGCTGGCGCTTGATGTAGCCACGCCGGGAGATGGTGATGACGACGTCCTCGTCGGCGATGAGGTCCTCGTCGGTCATCTCGCGCGTCGCCGAGTCTTCGACCCGCGTCCGTCGCTCGCCGGCGTACTTCCGCTTCAGCTCCAGGAGCTCGTCCTTGATGATCTGGAGGACCCGGGCGGGGTTGGCGAGGATGTCCTCGAGCTCGGCGATGAGCTGGATGACGGCCAGGTACTCGTCTTCGATCTTCTGGCGCTCGAGGGCCGCCAGACGGGCGAGGCGCATGTCGAGGATCGCCTGGGCCTGGGCCTCCGAGAGGCCGAAGCGGGCCATGAGGTTCGAGCGGGCGGTCTCGACGTCGGCCGACTCGCGGATCGTCTTGATGACCGCGTCGAGGTGGTCGAGGGCGATCTTGAGGCCCTCGAGGATGTGGGCCCGGGCCCGGGCCTTCTCCAGGTCGAATTCCGTCCGACGGCGGACGACCTCCCGCCGGTAGTCGATGTAATGCTGGAGGACGGCCTTCAACGGCAAGGTCTGGGGCTGCCCGTCGACGAGGGCGAGCATGTGCATGTTGAAGGCGAGCTGCATCGGGGTGTGCTTGAAGAGGTTGTTCAGGACCTTGTGCGGGTTGGCATCCCGCTTCACCTCGATGTAGATCCGCATCCCGTCCCGGTCGGATTCGTCCCGCAGCTCGGCGATCCCCTCGATCCGCTTCTCGCGGACGAGGTCGGCGATCTTCTCCAGGAGGGCGGCCTTGTTGACCTGGTAGGGGAGCTCGGAGACGATGATCGCGATCCGGTCGTGGCGGGTCTCCTCGAAGGCGACCTGGGCCCGCATGATGACCCGCCCGTGGCCGTGGGCGTACATCTCGCGGATGGCGTCGAAGGTCTCCTGCTGGCCCGTCAGCGGGTTGCGGCGGGTGTCGTAGCGGAAGATCGTCCCCCCGGTCGGGAAGTCCGGCCCGGTGACGTAGTTGCAGAGGTCGTCCGTGGTGATCTCGGGGTCGTCGATGAGGGCGATGGTGGCGTCGACGACCTCGCCGAGGTGGTGGGGCGGAATGTTCGTCGCCATGCCGACGGCGATCCCGGAGCTCCCGTTCACGAGCAGATTCGGGAGCTTCGCTGGGAGGACGACGGGCTCCTTCTGGGTGCCGTCGTAGTTGTCGACGAAGTCGACGGTCTCGCGGTCGATGTCGGCGAGCATCTCGGCGGCGATGGCCGTCAGGCGGGCCTCGGTGTAGCGCATGGCAGCCGGGGAATCGCCGTCGATGGAGCCGAAGTTGCCCTGCCCGTCGACGAGCGGGTAGCGCATCGAGAAGTCCTGGGCGAGGCGGACGAGGGCGTCGTAGAGGGCGACGTCGCCGTGGGGGTGGTACTTCCCCATGACCTCGCCGACGATGGCCGCGCACTTCCGGTAGGAGCTCGTCGCCGAGAGGCCCATCTCGCCCATCGTGTAGAGGATCCGACGGTGGACGGGCTTCAAGCCGTCGCGGACGTCGGGGAGGGCCCGGGCGACGATGACGCTCATCGCGTAGTCGAGGTAGGAGACGCGCATCTCCTCCTCGATCCGGACGGTCCGGACGTTCGATTCCTCAGCCATCGATCAGGGATTCCTCTCGGCGCCGGCGAGACGGTGGCGGGACGGGTCGGCCGCCGGCCACCGCTTCGGGCACATCATTCCGAGCGCCCGTCCATCGGGGCGCTTCGTCCTCGGCCACGAGCCGAAACCGATACCGCTCGCGGAGCTCGCGCTTGCGGGCCTCGGGGGCCGGGACGTAGGCGGCCTCCGCCGTCGCCAGGACCTCGTCCGATCCGGGGTCGACGACCCGGCCGACGGTCCGGAGGAGGCGACGCCCGGCCTCGACGACCCATCCCTCGGCTCGGATCCGGCGGCCGATGGGGACCGGGCGCCGGAAGGCGACGTTCAGACGAGCCGTCAGACCCCAGCTGTCGTGCTCGACGAGCGACCAGGCCATGACCTCGTCGAGGATGGTGCTGACGATCCCGCCGTGGGCGATCCCCTCCCAGCCCTCGAAGCGTCGAGGGAGCTCGAGTTCGGTCCAGCAGGTCGCGCCGTCGACGTGGAGGACGAGCTGGAGGCCGGCGGCGTTGAGGGTTCCGCAGCCGAAGCAGTGGTGCGGGGCGAGCTCCACCCGTCGGCCGGCGATCCGGATGTTGGCCGCCGGCGGGGCCGTGGGGTCAGACATCGAGGTTGCGCACCTTCCGGGCTTCGGCCTTGATGAAGTCCTTGCGGGGCTCGACCCGTTCGCCCATGAGCATGGTGAAGATCCGGTCCGCCTCGGCGGCGTCCTCGATCTCCGCCCGGAGGAGCGTCCGCGTCTCGGGGTTCATCGTCGTCTCCCAGAGCTGCTCGGCGTTCATCTCGCCGAGGCCCTTGAAGCGCTGGACGGTCACGTTCTTCGTCCCGAGCTCCTTGATGATCCGGTCCCGCTCCCGCTCCGTCTGGGCGTACCGGGTGACCTTGCCGGTGCTGATCCGGTAGAGCGGCGGCTGGGCGATGTAGAGGTAGCCGTGCTCGATGATCTCCCGCATGTGGCGGTAGAAGAACGTGAGGAGGAGGGTTCGAATGTGCGCCCCATCGACGTCGGCGTCGGTCATGATGATGATCTTGTGGTAGCGGAGCTTCGAGATGTCGAAGCCCTCGCCGATCCCGGCTCCGAGGGCGATGATGAGCGGCTTCACGTTCTCGCTGGCGAGGATCTTGTCGAGGCGGGCCTTCTCGACGTTCAAGAGCTTGCCCCGCAGCGGCAGGACGGCCTGGAAGCGGCGGTCGCGGCCCTGCTTCGCCGAGCCACCGGCCGAGTCCCCCTCGACGATGTAGAGCTCGCTCCGGGCAGGGTCCCGCTCCTGGCAGTCGGCCAGCTTGCCGGGCAGCGAGAGGCCCTCGAGTGCTCCCTTGCGGATCACGAGGTCCCGCGCCCGTCGAGCCGCCTCCCGAGCGCGGGCTGCGGTGAGGCACTTCTCGATGATCCGGCGACCATCGGCCGGGTTCTCGTCGAGGTAGGCGCCCAGGGCGTCGGCGACGGCCGCCTCGACCTGGCCGGCAACCTCGGCGTTGCCGAGCTTTGCCTTGGTCTGGCCTTCGAACTGGGGTTCGGTGAGCTTGACGCTGATGACGGCGGTGAGGCCTTCCCGGACGTCGTCCCCGGTGAGGTTCGCGTCGTTGTCCTTGAGGACGCCGCTTCGCCGCGCCCAGTCGTTCAGGGAGCGCGTTAGGGCGCGCCGGAAGCCGGTGACGTGCGTCCCGCCGTCGACGGTGTTGATGTTGTTGGCGAAGGCGAGGAGCGTCTCCGTGTAGGTGTCGGTGTACTGGATCGCGACCTCGATGGTCGTCGTGCCCTCGCGGCGCTCGACGTAGATGGGCTGACTGTGGAGGGGTTCCTTGTTCCGGTTGAGGTAGCGGACGAAGGAGACGAGCCCGCCCTCGAAGTAGAAGGAGCGCTCCCGGTCCGTCCGCTCGTCGACGAGGGTGATCCAGATCCCCTTCGTCAGGTAGGCCGACTCCCGGAGTCGCTGGGTGATGGTCTCGAAGGAGTAGTCGATCTCCCCGAAGACCTCGGGGTCGGCCCGGAAGGCGGTGCGGGTTCCGCGTCGATCGCCCTGGGGGGCGATCTTCGTGACCGGCATCGTCGGCTTTCCCCGGACGTACTCCTGGACCCAGACGCCCCCGTCGCGCGCCGATTCGACTCGCATCCACTCGGAGAGGGCGTTGACGACGCTGACACCGACGCCGTGGAGGCCGCCGGAGACCTTGTAGCCACCGCCACCGAACTTGCCGCCGGCGTGGAGCAAGGTGTGGACGACCTCGAGGGCATCCTTGCCGGTCGGATGCCGCCCGACGGGGACGCCGCGCCCGTCGTCCTCGACGATGACGGTGTGGTCCTTGGCGATGGTGACCCGGATCGTCGTCGCGAAGCCGGCCATCGCCTCGTCGATGGAGTTGTCGACGACCTCCCAGACGAGGTGATGGAGGCCGCGGCTATCCGTGGAGCCGACGTACATCCCCGGCCGGCGGCGAACGGCCTCCAGGCCCTCCAGGACCTGGATGCTCTTCGCGTCGTACGTGTCGCTGGAGACGGTGCGCTGCCTCGACCGGGCGCTCCGAGGCGACGCTCCGTTTCCGTCCCGGGCGGGTGTCGCCGGCGCCACGGGTCGGTCGGCGGTCTCGGTCACCTCGTTCCTCCAGTCAGTCGCTCGTAGAGCCGGCCAAGCTCCTCGTCGCTGTAGTACTCGATGACGATCCGGCCGCCCCGGCGGCCCCGGGCGATGCGAACCTTCGTCCCGAGGGCGCGCTGGAGGTCGTCCTGGACCCGAGCCAGCTCGAGATCGACGGCTGCCTCCGAGGGGTGGGCCGACGCGGCGCCGTCGGTCGGCGGGCGTTCCTCCTCGCTGCGGAGCCGGCGGGCGAGTTCCTCCGTCTGTCGGACGTTGAGGCCCTTGGCGACGACGAGCTCGACGAGGCGGAGCTGGGTCTCGGGCGGCAGACCGGCGATGGCGCGGGCGTGGCCGGCAGAGAGGCGCCCATCGGCGACCGCCTCCTGGACCTCGACGGGCTGCTCGAGGAGCCGGAGGGTGTTGGCGACCGTCGAGCGGGCCTTCGCGACGCGGGCGGCGATCTCCTCCTGGCTGAGGCCGAACTCGTCGATGAGGCGCCGGTACCCGTGCGCCTCCTCGATGGGGTTGAGGTCCTCCCGCTGGAGGTTCTCGACGAGGGCGAGCTCGAGGCGATGGCGATCCGCGAGCTGGCGGACGACGGCCGGGATGTGGGTGAGGCCGGCGAGGCGCGCCGCGCGCACGCGACGCTCACCGGCGACGAGCTCGAAGCCGTCGAGGGTCTCGGTCACGAGGACGGGCTGCAGGACGCCGTGCTCCCGGATGCTCGCCGCGAGCTGAGCGATCTCGGCATCGTCGGAGTGGCGCCGGGGCTGGTACGGGTTCGCCCGGACGCGGTCGAGTGGGATCTCGATGGGGGCCTCGGTCGGCGAGGCCGTCGTCGGGATGAGGGAGGCGAGACCGCGACCGAGGCCGCTGGTGCTCTTGGGTCCCCGGGCGGTCACGGTCGACCTCCCGAGGACGTACCGGATTCGGAGCCGGAGGCGATCGGCGCCGGATCGCCGATGCGCTGAACGCCGGCGGCCGGCAGGACGCGCAGGCCGGCGGCGACCGTGGCGGAACC
>Ga0272446_1005682_pt1 | contig 13548 bp, 13 predicted proteins | sample YNPCB0061_FD_194587 | JGI IMG/M metagenome (GOLD analysis project Ga0272446, IMG submission 194587) | Hot spring microbial mat communities from Yellowstone National Park, WY, United States - YNP-CB-006-1 | ecosystem: Environmental > Aquatic > Thermal springs > Hot (42-90C) > Sediment | place...
TGCCAGCAAAGCGAAAGGCAGTTTCTTGGATTTCTACAGAGATGAATTGATAACCCACAGCGGTTTCTGCGGGTAAACCCATCAACTCAAAGAGGAGATTGGGGTAGGTCTGAAATAGTTGATAAAAGATGGTATCGGTGCGCATGAATAGAAAATCAGGGCGAAGACTTGATTACGCTCAATCTCAACCCAAATTACCCCCCCTAAAAAAGTTTACGCATCTTGTTGCCGTCGGGACCGATCGTATTCCAGTTAGTTTTGGCTTGACCTAATTGTTCATCACTGACCTTTGCCCCCTTTAGGTTAGCATTACATAGGTTAGCCCCCCGTAAATTAGCATTTAAGAGATAGGCTCCCGTCAGGTTTGCCCCTGTCAAATTGGCTCCCCCCAAGTCGGCTTTACTCATGTAGGCATGTTGTAGATTTGCCCCTTCTAATATGGCTTGGGTCAGTACCGCTGAAGATAGGTCCGCCTTAGTGAGGGTAGCCCGCGTCATTTTTGCCTGATGGAGGTTTGCGCCACTCAAACGGGCTGAGGTCAAATCCGCCCCCTGAAAACTAGCGCCAATCAGATTGGCATAGCTTAATTCCGCTTCCTTGAGTTTGGCTCTACTCATGACAATTCCGGGTAGATCGGCACTGCCCAAGGAGGCTTTGACCAGGTCGGCATTGGCAAAGTTACGCTTCCCCTGTCCGTATTCTAAAATTACCTTCCTGCCCCCTTTGATTTCCCCAAAACGACTGTGCACTTGGGTATTTTGCCCGACCGCCTGCCCCTCCCCCGCAGGAGATGGGGCACTGATCGATCGACCCACCTGAATACGAGAATTGGGCGTATTGCGGGGGGAAACCCGCTGGGGCACTGGTGCCATACTCACATTGGATAATTCTGCCAAGGGCGGCGCAGAGGAACTAGTACCCGTAAGGCGAACTTCGTTGAGGGCCTTGAGTGCCTCTTCTGCCGATCGATAGCGCTGGGCAGGTACTTGTTTGAGCATTTTCTCGAATACCTGTCGCAATGGCTCACTCATCTGCACGATCGATTTCCAGTTGATTTCGCCCGTGTAGGGGTCATAGGGAAAATCCTTCGGTGATCGACCAGTCATCAAGTACAGACAGGTCATGGCTGTAGCATACATGTCACTGGAAAATACAGGGCGCATTTGCATCTGTTCGGGGGGCGCAAACCCAGGGGTACCAATGGCAAAATTAGTCAGCAATGCCCCCGGTTCCCCCTCCTCCTCTAGGAACTGGGATTTTTGGCTAGTTACTGCCCCAAAGTCAATCAACACCAACTGACCATCAATGCGCCGCCGAATGATATTGGCAGGTTTGATGTCCCGATGGATTACCCCGTTTTGGTGCATAAAACCAATGGTGGGTAAAATTTCTTTGAGAATTTTGAGAATTTCCGCTTCGTTGAATATCCCCCGCCGCTCAAATTCCTGTTTTAGGGTCTCCCCCTCGATGTACTCCTGCACTAGATAAAAATAGTTGTCCTCGTCAAAGTAGGAGATGAGGCGAGGAATCTGGGGATGGACACCCACCCGGGACAGGGTCTGTGCCTCCCGCTCAAATAATTCTTTCGCCATCTTAATGACGCTGGCAGACTGGCTAGTGGGGCGCAGTTGCTTAATCACACAGGAGGGCGGACCCACAATCCTCTGCATTTCCTCCGATGCCAAAAAGGTCGCCCCAAACCCCCCCTTCCCCAAGGGACGCACTGCCCGAAATCGCCCTTGCAAAAGCAGATTAGAGCCACAAGCAGTACACCTAGTCGCATTTGGCTCATTTTCTGGGCGGGGACAGTTGGGGTTGACGCAGTAGCTCACGATCGTTGATCCTCTGGGGAAGGTTTATTTAGAAATCATCAAGTTCACGGGAAACCACTGGGGGAGTGTTGCTATTCCTGCGACGGCTACTTCTTGGCGATCGATCCGAGCGACGGGGACGGCGATGCACAGGGCGCACTTCCGTTTCGTCGATGTCAATGACTGGGGAATCGGCACGGCGGGGGCTTTCCCCCATATCCGCGTCTTCTTCTATATCTCCCACCAATTCACTCGATCGATCGCTGTTAAAGGTATCAGTGCCGCGCATCCTTCTGGCTCTGGACTCTCGCCTACTGCTGTAGTTGTCCACCTCGGCGCGATAGCTGGGGGGCTGGGGCGGTGGCACTTCCTCATCCACGATCGGGGGCATGGGCGATCTTCTGGCTTGGTTGGCTAGGGCTTGGCGCAAAACTAGGGATTCTATGGCAAACCACCCACCAAATCCCACCACCAGTACCTGTGCCAGTTGGGTGGTGATCTCCATGCGAAAGTTAAAGGCAAGTACAATAATGCCATAGACCAAGGCAATGGCACTAAAGAAAATGTCGTGATCCCGTGCCAATTCAGGACGGATATTGCGCACAAAATAGAGACCTACACCGCCCAAAGCGGCAACGATCGCTAAGAGGATCATAAGTGGGTTACCACCGATATTAATCATTAGAGACTCCTTGCTAGAATTGGGCGATGGATAAAATTAGCCACGACGGATGATCCTGTCTTTTTGGCTGACATAAATCAGAGCTACAGTTAATGGTACAACAACAATGGCTGTGCCCCACACTAAGCTCCACAAAAACGCAGATAGGGATGGTGTCATAGTCAGTTACTAAATTTATTTTGTTGATTTTAGCTAAATTCTAACACTACCTCAGGGGTCCCTGTGCATATTCTTGATAATCCAGTAACTGATGGCAAGGGCAAGGCTGGCGAGAGCTAAACCTGTCAAGTCCGCCCCCGTTTCTTTGCTGTCATAGATGATAATTTTACGGGCAACGGCGGTGAGGGAGGTAACGATTACCAACTCCAGTTGGATGGCATGATTGCGCAGGTAGGCAGTTATATTTTGCAAAATCTCGATCGCCACTAATATATTCAGAAATAAGCCAAAAGTTTTAATGATGGAAAAAATAGGGCGAGAATCTAAGTTATCAAAAGTATGCAAGCACAAATACACTCCTAAATCCACCATAGCCACCAAGATTACTATCACCATAGCCAGAGCCAGCACCTTGGCGACTAAGCGCTCTACCAAACCTACAAATTCTAAGAAATAGGAATCATCTGTCAGGTATATCCACAATTGTTCCAGGTATTTCATAGCTCTAAAAAACCCCCTCACCTTGTGGGTTTGGGGGCAGAATTAAATCAATTTCTATCTTCTACCACGATAGGGGACAGCGGACAAAAAGTCGGGAATACTCGATGCCCGCACCGTTTGTGGATAGGTACGCTTGGGAGCGATCGCCTGGGCCAGTTCCCGATACCTACCAGGATCGCCTTCGGGGAGACGGCGGGTCTTGGCTTTTTCCGTGAAGTATTTTTGCAGGGTGAACTGCCAATCGTACTTAGTAATTTCGGACCGATCTCGATAATCACTGTCATAGCGGGGGGTTACCAGATTGAAGGGGCGACCTTCTAAACTACGACCCATGCGCTTGCGCTGGTAGGGTACGGTATTATCCCCAAAATTGGTGTTGTATTCTTCACTGTCCAACAGGGCATCCACAAACCCAGCAATCCCCTTTTGCCCAATCACGATCGACCAAGCAATCTCTTCCCGTTTGTTGTAGGGCAGACGACCCAGCAGTCTTTGCAGGCACACATTCACCACCCGATAATTGGAATTAGGCTCCACCACCAGGCGATAAAAAGTTTCCGATTTGGCAAGGGCACGGATAAAATCCTTGACCGTGATCATGCCAAACCTGAGTTGGGACTCGGCAAAGGTTTGACGGTTGCTGTCTAGGATCACATGCTCACTAAAAACTTGGCGATAGCCAGCCCAGATCAACTCCTGCCAATCGCTGTCGGTGGAGATATTTTCCACGCAGAACATTCTGGGGGTATCTTCATTCTGATCCGCATAGCCAAAGCTCTTGACCCGTTGATTTTGGGAAGAGGGGCTATATTCCAATAGGGGTAAAACCGCAGACATAATTTATTGGCTCCTAAAATTGAGGTTTATGAAACAAATTTATTCCTGAAGATATACGCCTATCGTACAGGAAACTTGAACGATCCCCGCACGGAGTTGGGGGCAGGTTTGCCATCATTGCGGGTCATGTCAGGGATTGAGATATTGGCAGTGGAGACAGGCTTAAAGGTAGTACCTTGGGGTTTGATTGCCCGCGCCCAGTCGAGGAAATTGCGAATGTCCCCCTGTTTGGGATAGAGTTCTGCCTGTTTGTCCCGCCAGTAGTCGCCGTAGCGGGGGGTGACCAGGTTAAAGGGACGGTCTTTGTAGCGCCTGCGCTGGTAGGGCACCGTGTCATCGCCAAAATTGCTGAGATATTCCTCACTGTCCAATAAAGCATCAATCAACCCGCCAATCCCTTTTTGGGCAATCACGATCGACCAGGCGATTTTTTCCGCTTCGTTATAGGGGGCACGCCCCAAAAACCGCTTCAGGGTAATTTCCACCACCCGATAGTTGGAATTAGGCTCCACCACCAGACGATAGTAGGTCTCCGATTTACCCAGTCCCCGCATGAACTCTTTTACGGAAATTTGATTGTTCTTAAACTGGGACTCCAGGAAAATTTGCCGCGAGCTATCCAGAATCACATGTTCGCTGAAAGCCTGACGGTAACACGCCCACAGCAATTCTTGCAAATCAGTATAGCTGGAGATATTCTCACGGCGATAGATAGGGGGGGTTTCATCATTGGCGACTTCATATCCCGCCACCCGTTGGTTTTGGGAAGAGGGGTTATAGGCTAATAGAGGTAACATAAATTCTCCTTATTTGGGCAAATAACGGTAGGGGGTGGGGGCAGATTTGGGCTGAATGGTGCGGGAGCGATCGGTACGGGTCATGTCGGGAATAGGAATACGATTGGGATTCACGCCCCCCGACTGGGCATAACAATAATTATTCACAGGGGGGTTAATATCCACCGCCATCTTCAAGAACATACTAGGAATGCCCGCCCTCACCTTGAGGGCATTGCCGTTGAGGTTGCGCAATTGCAATACATCCGCCCCATAGCCTGCGGCTTCCTTTGCCCGCCAATAATCGCTGTAACGGGGAGTGACTAGGTTGAAGGGACGACCCCCCATCCTGCGCCGTTGATAGGGCACAATGTCCTCGCCAAAATTAGTCAGATATTCCTCACTGTCCACGATCGTGTCGATAAATCCATCTAACCCTTGCGTGGCGAGAATGATGGAATAGGCGATTTTTTCATCTTGGCTATAGGTGGCACGACCAAGCAGGCGGGTAAACGCCACATCCACCACCCGATAGTTGGAGTTGGTATCCAGCACCAGACGGCGGAACACATCCGATTTAGCCACCCCCCGCACAAACTCCCGCACGGAAATTTGCCAGTTCTTTAACTGGGATTCTAAAAATCGTTGGCGATAAGCCTCTAAAATATAGTGTTCACTCAAAATTTGGCGATATACCGCCCAGATCAATTCCTGCACCTGCTCTAAAGAAATAGCATCGGTGAGGCGATAAATTACAGGATCATCTTCATCAGGCACATCATAGCCCGCTACCCGATGATTTTGGGTAGTTGGTTTGGTGTTTAATAGGGGAAGCATAGGCGTTTTTACAATAAAAAATGTTCAGAAATTTATGAAGAAAGGTAACAACTGGTTATGAAATTGTTTGCCCCTCTACTAGGAGTTTTTCGAGATGGAAAGAATATACCACAATGGGGGATCACCAGAACTTGGCATACAATTAGGATTGCCCACTGCAATTTTCTCTACAATACTTAACTTAAATACTTAAAGTTGCATATCTGTAAATTTTAGTCATGGAAACTTCCCCCCGCACCTACCATGTGGTCACTTTTGGTTGTCAGATGAATAAAGCTGACTCGGAGCGCATGGCGGGCATTTTGGAGAGTATGGGCTATCGGGACACCCCAGACATCGATCGAGCGGATGTGGTGATTTACAACACCTGTACGATTCGGGACAATGCGGAACAAAAGGTGTATTCCTATCTGGGACGGCAGGTCAAGCGCAAGCACCAAAATCCTCACCTGACGCTGGTGGTGGCGGGCTGTGTGGCGCAACAGGAAGGGGAAAAGTTACTGCGCCGTGTGCCTGAAATCGATATTGTTATGGGACCCCAATATGCCAATAAACTGGGAGATTTGCTAGAGCAGGTTTATCAGGGCAATCAAGTGGTGGCCACCGAAGAAATTTTTATAGAAGAAGATATTACCAAGCCCCGCAGGGACAGCGCCATCACCGCTTGGGTGAATGTGATCTATGGCTGTAATGAAAACTGCACCTATTGCATTGTGCCTACAGTGAGGGGCAAGGAACAGTCTCGATCACCAGAGGCAATTAAACGGGAAATTCAGGGGTTGGCAGACCAGGGCTACAAAGAAATTACGCTGTTGGGACAAAATATCGATGCCTATGGACGGGATTTACCTGCAGGGGGCATTGGTTCAGGGGTGGGTGGCAAAATTACTTTTACAGATTTACTGTACTTTATTCACGATGTCCAAGGAATCGATCGCATTCGTTTTGCCACTAGCCATCCCCGCTACTTTAGCACGCGCCTGATGCAAGCCTGCGCTGAACTTGACAAGGTCTGCGAACATTTTCATATTCCCTTTCAATCGGGGGACAATCAAATTCTCAAAGCCATGGCAAGGGGTTATACCCATGAAAAATACCGGCAAATTATTGACCAGATTCGCCAACTCATGCCCCATGCCGCCATTACCGCCGATGCGATCGTGGGTTTTCCAGGTGAAACGGAAGAGCAGTTTAGTAACACCTTGAAATTAGTAGCAGAAATTGGCTTTGACAATGTGAATACGGCCGCCTATTCCCCACGCCCCAGTACCCCCGCCAGCCAGTGGGCTAATCAAATCAGCGAAGAAGTCAAACAAGACCGCCTGCAAAGGCTCAATCATCTAGTTGCCCAAATCGCCCATGCTCGATCGCAGAGGTATTTACACAGGGTGGAGGCGGTGCTGGTGGAGTCTGTCAATCCCAAAAACCCCCAAGAATTGATGGGGCGCACCCGTGGCAATCGCATCACCTTTTTCCAGCCCCCCGCAGGTAAAGGATTACAGGACTACTTGGGCGCTACGGTAAATCTGTTAATCACTCAGGTCAGACCTTTTAGCTTGACGGGAGTTTTACAATAGGGAAAATTGCGTGCAAAACTATGCCAGAAACAGTCCAAAAAGTACTACAGCGGTTTCAGCGCCTGACCGATCCCAAACAAAAGTACGAACAGTTGATTCTCTATGGACAAAAAGTGCCTGCCCTGCCCGAAACGGAGAAAGTCCCCGCCAATCGGGTGGCAGGTTGTGTATCCCAAGTGTATATCACTGCCCGCCTAGATGCCGATCGAAGAGTAATTTATGCAGGGGACAGCGATGCCCTGATCAGCAAAGGTTTTGTGGGTTTATTGATCACCGCCCTCAGTGGCTTAACCCCCGAAGAAATTGCCCAAGTGCCAGAGGATTTTATCCAATCTACGGGATTGGTTGCCAGTTTGACCCCTTCTCGCACCAATGGTTTTTACAACATTCTGAAAACAATGCAGATTAAAGCCCTAGAACTTTGTGTTAACTCTTGATTTGTGAGAACAATATAGGAGTCAATACTTCAATTTCAACAGTTAGTTTATCAGCTTTTCCCTTAATCAGGTGGTACTAGTTTTGAGCAAAGACAACACTTAGCAAAGAAATTTCTCAAACATTTTCTACTTGCCAAAATAAAAATATATGGACTACTTTTTCTATGGCTATGAAAGTTTGGTTTTTGACTGGTCGCAGAAAACTTTTTAGCATTGACCACAGTATTTCTATTAGATTGAAGTCAGGAGAATACCTCTTGCTCCTGTCTTTTCTATAGTTTCTATAATCTCTTTCCTTTTATGCCAGTTGAGATTATCCATTCCCACTACTTTCGTGGCATCTAGTCTAGGGCATAAGTCCCCTACTGTAAATTTCTCAAAATCCTTCCCTTTCATTGAACCTTTAATAATCTTAAAGCAGACAACTCCATGAATTGATATTGCGCCAATAATAGTATACTTTTGTCCATGATTACGAGGTCTGCGACTAAATGCTCTTTTGCCTCTTTCTGCCCTACTTCTACTACGCTCCATTTCCTCCTACACCCCTGTTTCATCTATAAAAATGAGGTTTTTTCTGCCATCTTTTCCACTTCCTCATAGTATTTAGTCTTTCCTCTGGTACTGCTTCACTGATAACTTTCCCATGGCGAAAAGTTTTTTTTAAGGGTTACAGCCGTTTCCCCGAAAACTTACGAACTATTGATGAGTCGCATGGTCATTAGCCAAGTAGCTAATTTTCACTAATCTTCCTAGGAAAAAATTTAAGAGATGAGGTTGTAATCAGTGATTTAGGAATAAGCTGTATCTTTTTACGAAAATCTAGTGAATAGCATGTCATAGCTTAGTGTTGAAAAAGTTGCCAACCATAGCATAGCGTACTTTTTATTTTGGGAAAAGGCTGTAATACGGTTACTTAATGCTTATTTAATTGTTTATTCGTGGTCTCACCACTGGAATTAGTTATTTCCTACCCAAGTTAGAATTAGGTACTTAAAAGTCCACTGGATGTTTAGGAGTAAAATAGCTAATCTGCAACACTCTGAGTACAAGCCATACAAGCCATGTTATTAAAATAACTAATTCTGTAAAATTAGACTTAATAGAACAATGGGATTCATTACCGAACTAAGTTTACTCATTCGCACCCATACCCCCTTGATTTATGTGCAAACCAGTGAAGAAGAAAGGGCAGAACAAATTATTCAAGAAGTAGGTGAAAATCTGTCGCCCACCAGAGAATTGCTTTGTTACGATCTGGTGCATGGCTTTAGTAAAGATGGACAGGCAAAAAATAATTTTCTTCAGGGATTACAAATGGTAGAGCAGACTGATCCCCAGCGGGCGGTCATCTACATTTTTCGGGACTTGCACCGCCGTCTCCACCCCCAAAGATGCGATGAAGCCATTTTGCGCCAACTGCGCCACCTCTACCGCCACCTGCGCCCCTTTCGCCATACCCTGATCTTGCTTAGCCCCGTTCTGGAAATACCCACCGAACTACAGGAACAAATCGTAGTATTGGACTTTCCCCTGCCCCAAGCGGAGGAAATTCGTCAGGCGATCGAGCGGCTCATTCCCCCACCCAGTCTGCATCTTACGGAACACGGCAAGGAACAGCTCGTGAAATCCTGTTTGGGCTTGACCTATGACCGCATCCGCCAAGTATTAGCCAAGTCGATCGTGCAAAAGCAAAGGATTGATGAATCGGACATCGATCGGGTATTGGCGGAGAAACGCCAGCGCATTCGCCAGACGGAAATTTTAGAATTTTTTGCCCCCAGTGAAACCTTTGCCAGTATTGGCGGTTTGACCAATCTCAAGGCGTGGCTGTGCCAGCGGGAACAGGCATTTTCCGACAGGGCGCGGCAATTTGGCTTACCCAATCCCAAAGGGCTATTGTTGGTAGGCATTCAGGGCACGGGCAAAAGTCTTTGTGCCAAGGCGATCGCCCACCTGTGGCGGTTACCCCTGCTAAGATTAGATGTGGGCAGGCTCTTTGGCAGTTTGGTGGGGCAGACCGAGAGCCGCACTAGGCAAACGATTCAACTGGCAGAAACCCTTGCCCCCTGCGTGTTGTGGCTGGATGAGATCGACAAAGCTTTGGCTAGTACGGGCATCAATGGGGATGGGGGCACGAGCCAGCGGGTGTTGGGGACAATTTTAACTTGGATGCAGGAAAAGACCAGCCCCGTATTTGTGGTAGCCACCGCCAATAATATCGAGCATTTACCGCCTGAACTATTGCGCAAGGGGCGGTTTGATGAGATTTTCTTTATTAACCTGCCCACTGAGCAGGAACGGCAACAGATTTTTCAGGTGCATTTACAAAAATATCGCCCCCTTACCTTCCGTAATTTTGACCTAGACCGCCTTGCCCATGCTAGCGTCGACTTTAGTGGGGCAGAGATCGAGCAGGCGGTGATTGAGGGAATGTATCGTGCTTTTCATTTGGGCAGGGATGTGACCACCGAAGATATTTTGGCAGCGATCGAGGACACCTATCCCCTTGCCAGCACTGCCCGTGAGCAGATTCAATATATGCAGAATTGGGCAAAACAAGGGCGCGCCCGCAGTGCTAGTTAAAAGGATGGGGGTGGGGCTAAAATTTATTGATCAATCGGACAAACGGAAGCGATCGTTAAAATTTACCAGTCCCATAGGGGTCAGTGCCAATTTGCAACGGGATCGGCTACCATTATGGGTATATGGGGCAAACAATAACTAAGTACTGCATCAGCCTATGACCCAAGCCGCATCACCCCAGAACCAGTGGGACAAGCAACTGGTTAGTTTGAATAGAACCCTACAGGTACTGCGGGAAGAAAGCAACATTGACAATCTAGCCAATGCCACCCTCGATTTTCTGCGGGATAATTTTGACTATAGGCTGGTGTGGTTGGGCTTGTACGATCGAGCCAATCACCGCATGGTGGGCAAGGGTGGTATTTGTCCTGTGGGGGATGCCAAGTTTCTCAAAGAAAGATTTCCCCTGACGGCGGGAGACATTTTAGATCAGGTGATCATCCAGCGCAAAATTGTCCTGATCAATGATTTACGAGAAGAGAAACGGGCGGGGCAGTGGCAGGCGATCGCCCAGCGCCTAGACCTACAGGGCACGGTCATCTATCCCATTTGTGTCAAAGACCTTGCCTACGGAGTGGTGATGATGTCCAGCCACATCTGGAGTGTTGCCCCCAAACCAGATGAACGGGTGCGTATAGGCATCGTATTGGGTACTTTGGGCACTACCCTTGCCCGCCTAGAAGCGGATTGGCAAAACCAAACCCTCAAACGCCCAGAGCAACCTTTTTTGTTATTACTAGACCAACTGCGGGGCATGGAAAACCTCAACCAGCGCCTAGAGGAGATCGTGCAACAAACCCACAAGTATATTGCTCCCACCAAAACTAATATCTATTGGCTCGATCGAGAACGGCTGTTTTATTGGCGCAGAATCACTAATCGCACTAAGGGGAGCACCAATAAGGTAGATATGAACTCTGGCTTGACCGTGCAGAATTTCCACACTATGCATCAGGCCCTGAGCAAAGACCAAACCCTAGTGGTGGCAGATGCCCGCAATATCACCAAGGGCGAATTATCCCTGAAAAACATGGAACAGTTGGGGGCGGTGGCGGTAATTATTGTGCCCATTTTGTTTCAATCCCAACTGCTGGGGTTTCTCAATGTGGAATCGGATGAGCCGCGCCTGTGGACTGATGCGGAACGGGACTTTGTCAGGGGCATGGCCCAGTTGTCGGCCCTTGTCGCCCCTATTTCAGAAATGTCCGATAACATTGAGCGCATTAAAGCTGACCACCGCATCATGTCTGGTATTGCTAGGGCGATTTACAGTGCAACCGATTCGGAAAATGCCCTCAAGTATGCGGCGGAACAACTGTGCCAGAGGCTGTCGGTAGAACGATTTTGGATCGCCCTCTACGATCGAGGGGTGGGCAATTTCCCTATGTTTTTTCAGCACCATCCCAAAAATCGCCGTCCCTTGACCAGCACTTTTGACAGTCTGTCGCAAATTGATCAGCGCATGATGGAACAGGCACAGGAGGCGATCGCCGTAGAAAATATGGAAGGGGATTTCAAGTTTTTGTCTTGGCGCGCCCCCTTATTAGAAATGGATGTGCGCTCGATCGTGGTCAGTAGCACTTCCATCGGCAGACAACTGGAAGGCATTTTGGCTGTGGGGCAAGAGTCTCCCCGCCATTGGACTAAGGCAGAGCGGGACATGGTGCTGGCGGTGGCCCAACAGGTGGGCATGATCATTCACCAAAGCACCCTGCAAAGACAGGCGGATGAGGGACAAAGGCTACAGCAGTTGGTACATACGGGTTTAGTTGCCCTGCAACAGGCAGACCACATCGATCGACTGCATACTTTAGCTGTCCAGCACATCGCCCAAGTTTCCCTTGCCCCGTTGGTTGCCTTGATCACATGGATACCGGGGTATCGATCGGGACAAATTTCTGCCACCCATGTCAGTCATGAAGATTTTCGCCTCACGGGCAGTGATCAAATCCCCGAAGTAGAGTCAGACCCGATTATCCAGTGGGCACTGCAAACCGATGGACTCCTACCCATTGCGGGGGCAGACATTCCTTCAGCCAGTAAAACATGGTTAAACAGCCGCGCCCTCGGTAATTTATTGGTGGGGGCATTGCGCACTACGCCAGACCAGTATCCTATGGGGGTATTGGTGCTAGCAGACCGCGCCGATCGTAAGTGGTTAGAGCCGCAAATTCGGGTTTTGACTACCCTGCTCAATCAACTCTCTTGGTCTCGCCGTCATCTCCTGTTGTTGGACAATCTGCGTCTGCATCGTTTAGAACTGGAGCGGTTGAATTGGTACAAACATCGGCGCATTGAGGATATTTATCGCACGGTGGGGAGGGGGGTACAGAGGTTGTTGGAGTTGGACAGTCAGGCAGGATCAACCAATGTGTTGACCAATGCCCGCATGCAACAGTCCCTCAGACAATTACAGGCGGCTTTATCGCCCCTGCCCCAAATAGTGCGCAAGGAACAATGGCGGCTACGCCCCAACTACGAGACTGCACCCTTGGCGGGGATTCTCAAACGGGCAAAAGAGCGGGTAGATTCTATTCTCAATCAACGGGAGTTGTGGTTTCAGGTACAGGATCAAAAACCACCCATTCTCGGCACTGCTACAGTGGGGGGAGACATCGCCAAAATTGAAATGATTATCCATGAATTACTTTTGTATGCCTGTGGTCGATCAGAAGTGAAAGGCAGGGTGGATGTGTGGTGTCGCCAGTTGGATGAAAAGCTGATAGAGTTGGCAATTACGGACTACGGAGCTGTCGATCCGCAACTCTTGAAAGAACTGCAAGAGGGACGATCGCCCGATATGTTAGCCCCCTCCATCCTCGACCAGCCCCCTGGGCTACACCTGTATATCTGTCAAGGAATTATGCAAGAGGCGGGGGGAGATTTAGCCTTGTACCAGTTAGAAGATAATCGTATTCTCAGTCGTTTGGTTTTACCCCTTGCCAGTGCTTGACCCCATGCAGTCCTTGACATTTCGTATTTCTATCTTAATTAAATTGACCTTGGGGCTGTTGTTGATTGCCCTGACCTTGCCCCTGCCTTTCTTAGCAGTATATACACACGATGACTTGCAGTTGGGGCTAACCCTAGTGGGAATGGTGGGGGGCATGGTTTTACTGTATTTGAGTTTGGACGATCGAGTAATTGTGGATGAGCAGGGCATAAAATTAGTGTCCAGTCTGCCGCTGAAACGGGGCTGGTATTTGCGGTGGGATGAAATAAGCGCCCTGAAACCCAAAACTACAGGTCAAGGCGGTTTAGTGTATTATTTTTTGACCAAATCGGGGTCAGCCTATCTTTTGCCAATGCGGGTGGCGGGCTTCATTGACATACTCCCCATGCCTA